>Ga0209777_10000651_pt1 | contig 55235 bp, 79 predicted proteins | sample FrelakmetHBP12HB_FD_187147 | JGI IMG/M metagenome (GOLD analysis project Ga0209777, IMG submission 187147) | Freshwater lake sediment microbial communities from the University of Notre Dame, USA, for methane emissions studies -HBP12 HB (SPAdes)... | ecosystem: Environmental > Aquatic >...
CCAGCAGATGCAGTACCAGCATCAAAACCAGCAATTAAATACCCTGAAGTCGCATCAGGGGCTGTTCCTGAAGTAGTCCATGTCAATGTATTAGATGTATTTGATAGTACTTGTCTTAATTGATTTTCTGCCGTTCCAGTAAAGATTCTAAACCAGTAACCAGCCCATTGGTTGACAGCCCAGTTTTTTGTAGTATCAACAAGAGTGGTTACAGTTCCAGAAGTAGCAAAGCCACGGTCCCATATAGTAGCGTTCTCAGTACATCTCTCAACTGTACCATCAGTACCTACAGCCGAAACATTAAGTGTATTTGCAGTTCTAATGTACCATGTATCGCTTGCTACATCGTATTGTTGAACAGTGTAAAAAGGTGTCGCAGCAGCACTTGAATATAGAAAAACACAACCAGACATTACTCTAAAGACTGAAGTTGTATCTGGTTGAGTTATCCAGTTTGAATCTACAGTAACAACTGACGACTCAATTGTATACATACTCTGTACACCAGCAGCAGATGATATAGCAGGTGTAAAAATCATTGGGTTACTATAGTTAGTCTCTGCACTTTTTACTGAATCAGCAAGGTATAATACAGTAGCTGAATTATATAAAATACGACGGACCTGGGCAACACCTGATCCAAAAGCTATACGACATGAGTACCCAGCATATTGATTTATAAGCCAAGCTTTGGTAGAATCAGTAATACTAATACCACCTAGAGCATTTGTTATGGTAGTTGCAACACCGGAATCAGCAATTACAACATCAGCAACTGTTGATATTATTTTTCTTTGGCCTGCACCAGTACTAGCGGTTATGTATAAATCAAATCCTTTTAATACTTTTCCATAATAACCAGGGATAGTTATAGTATTTGTGGTTGATGCTAGTACATTTCCTTCAATACCTAACCCACCTGCAAATCGCATAGAAGACCAGGTAGCTGGTGCAATTGGAGGAGATGAAAGCTGCATGTATGTATCAGTCCATGTATCATATCGCCAAAAACCAGCAGCCGCTATAAGATAATAAATATAACGTCCATGCTGTGGGTGAAATATACCACTATCAGCAGCACACGAACATGAAATAGCTGATGAGACAGCAGGAGAGAAACGTAAACCTTCCCAAGTAGGTAGATCTACCTGTTTCTTTATTAAATTTGATGTTAAAGGCATTTATATCTCCTAGGTGAAAATTAGAGCCTGTCTAAGTCCGGTATTATAATTTGTACGCATGGCATCAAAAAACTGACGTTGATCCATACTGGCGATTGTAGCTAAGTTTCCTAAAGGAACTGGGTTTGTAACAGTAGTTAATGTTGGTAAGGTTGGTAGTGTACCGACAGTTAAACTTGCTGGAGCAGCATCAATGCTAACACGTTGTCTATTTGCAACATCAACGTTAGCACTAGCCTCAAGTAACCTTACAATCCTACGCAACAATGCAACACTGTCATCTTGCACAAGCATTGGAACATCACTTCCTAATATTTTACCGTCATCATACTTTATTAAAAGAGGATCATTAGCCGACATTGTAGAAGTGTCAAAATCTAATGTTAATATATTATTATTAACAGTGCCGCCTTTAGTAGGATCACCAAAATCATAGATTTGTATATTAGTATTTACATTAAAAATTGCATAAACACTTTGAAGTAATATTGAACTTAAACCTACAAATGTTATTGTTTTCGAACCAGGGTTAAATACATACTTATCATTTTTTACTAGTATATTCATTACATTCCTCCAAAAGCAATCATAGCTGATACCATTGTAGATCTAGTAACAGCACTTCCAATAATATTAGCACCGTTCACTTTATATGTTTTACCAGATGTAAGGTTGATGCCTGTTGAATCTAATGTAGCTACAAGATCTGATGGATGACATTCGTGTGATGTATTTGCAGCAAATATTTTTAGGGCTTTTCCAGGGGTTAAAGAACCTAGAATAACGTGTCCCCCATCTCCCATTAAGTATGTGTCTATAGGACCACATAGATCATATGCAGCTTGCTGATATCCTGAATTACCAATACCAAAATCAGCAAAATGATCCGTATCAGTACCGTCATCAGCTGTGAGTATAATATCTGAAGATGCAAAATATCCATTAGCTGTATTTTGAATATTAACTTGCATGTAACTATTAACAGACCCTTGTACAGCAAAAGGATTATTAGGTAGTAATGTTGGTAACCCAACTTTAAGAGCACCAGCACCATCATCCCAAGTAAAATGTTGATCAGCTGCGAGAACTCCTTGTTTATTATACTGAATTTGTAAATTATCTCCTGCAACAACGACAACATTACCACTTACTCCACCACCAGATGAACCAATACCATTAGAAGCTACTATTTTTGCTTGAGATATATCACTTAAATTAGTAGCTCCTTGTTGCACACAAAGAAAACCTCTAAGAATAGAACCGTAGAGAGTATTAGTATTAGCAGATGAAATAACTATGTTATCATTTGGTATATTACCAATCGCTAGATTTAATGTATCATAGTATGTTTGCCCATATGCTATATCAATTACACCAGATCTTGGAAAATAAAAAATTCTCTGGATTGTGAATTTACCTGTAGGTACAATTGTCTTAACACCACCAACATCATAATAATTAGGGTCAATAGTAGATATTAATGTTGTGAATCCTGTAGATTCTTGAGCTATATGATAATGATAAGCACTGATATTAGGTTGAGATACATCAGTAAGGATATTAGGAGAGTTTAATCCAAGTCCAGAACCGCCTGTAAATCTAAAAGAAGTACCACTTGACTTGCCTAAAGTTAAATCAGCATTTGCATAGAATAAGTTATCACTTCTATTCAATGAGCCTAAAGTATCTATTAAATCTTCAAGTGTCTTTTCAGATCCCCATGCAGGTGTAGCATATTGTCCAATACCCTCAATAACAGTTGAACCATTACCCCAAACACGTCCACGAATGGCGATTGTACGTTTTTCTAATGCTGTAAACATAGAGGAAAACACAATTGATCCTACACCAGGAGCAGTGCGTTGAATTCCTATCCATTTTCTACTTTGGTCTATATTTGTAGGGGTAATAGTTTGAGCTGCCCAAGTAAGAATGTCAATTATAGGATTTAAAGGGTCACTATTATCGACATAAAGAGATGTGCCAGCTGGTATGTCTATCTGTGTATTATCAATTGCATTTATAATTATGTTACCACCAGTTGTAATAATACCGGTTGCAATTGAATATCTAAATTCTGTTTTTTCTTGTGCTGTAATTAATTGATGTGTAGAATCAGTCGATAAATCAGCTAAAGAACTTGGAATTGTCGGTTTATTATTAATAAATGCATCGCCAGATACTGCATTCCAATCAGCTTGTACATTAACTTCTGCACCTGTTGCAATACCAGCTAATTTTGTTTTTTCCGCGTCACTTATTCTTGCATTATTAGAATCGGCTGATAAATCAGCTAATGCACTAGGTATAAAAGGTTTATTTGAGAGATCATTGTATGATCCTGATGAAGCGATTGTTGCAAGATTATCTAATTTTGTCTTACTCGCACTTGATAAACGTTTATAATTAGTACCATCAGCAATATCATCTTGTGTTGCTGTGCTAGGCATGAAACCAGTATGACCAGCAGTTGCATAATCCAAATGCATTAATTGGTCATGATTTGTAACACCTGTTAATCCACTAGAACTAGCTCCAGTTCCAAAATTACCAGCACTACGTATAATTGATTTAGCGGGATCTGAAAGATTTGTACATCCTTGCTGTACAATTAAATACCCACGGAGAATAGAACCGTTCAATGTTTTAATATTAATATCATCTATTTGTACTGATTCACTAGTTGCATGAAGCAATGCATCGGCTAAAGTATCATATAATGCCTGTCCATATGTTAAATCAATTACTTGTGATTTTGGGAAGTAATAAATTCTTTGTACTGTGAATTTAGTACTAGGTACTGATGTCAATGTACCATTTACATCATAATATTCTGGATCAATTGTTGTTTTTAATGTAGTAGATCCAGCATTATATATATGATAATGATATGCAGATATAGCTGTTAATGAACTATCATTTTGAATATTAGGGCTTGTTGGTGACCCTGAAAAATTAGCTGAAAACCTAAAAGAATGACCGGACGATTTGTTTAATAATAAATTATCATCATTGGGTGAAAAAATATTACCATCTTTATTAAGAGAACCAAGAGTATCTATTAAATCAATTAGAGTGCAATAATCATTAAAAGCAGGAGTGGTGTATTGACCAATACCTTCAATAACAGTAGGCGCACTTGTATTACTCCATACTCTTCCAAGTACTGCAATACCTCTTTTTTCTAAAGCAGTAAATTCTTCTTCAAAAATAAAACTAGCTGTGTTAGCTGAAGCCCTCTGTATACCAAGCCACAACCTAGAAGTAACATTTGAAAGATTAGGGTTTAGTGTTACATTAGACCATGTTAGTTTTTCTATTACAGGATTTTCAGTATCACTAAAATTTGTGTACAATGATTTTCCAGTTGACACATCCAACTTCGTAGGATCCTCTGAGTTGACAGATAATGTGCCACCAGCTAAAACACCTGTAACTACTCCGTATTTTAGATTACCTAAGAGAGTTACTAAATCAGTAACTTGTGATTGTGTGATTGTTATCTCATCTGCTTGTCCAAGAGCGTGTGAATTTGCATGTGCTGTAGGGGTTCTAGAATTTGTTAACCTCGAATCAGAACCTATAACCACTTCAGTTGATGCAGCATTACCAGAAGTTGATATATTTAATGGTGATGCTGTGCCTAATGTAGGTTTATGTGCTATTGCTCCTGGCCCTGAGGAAGCATTCCAATCAGGTGGTACTGAAGGTCCTTGAGGTCCAGTTAAATGCGGTCCTATAACCACACTATCAACAGTTATTTGATCATCCACCATACTAACAACAGGTGAATGACCATCATTTCCTATATTGCCTGGAGGGCCTGTGAGATGTGGACCGACTACTACTGCATCAACTGTAATCTGATCCCCAGACATAGAGACTGTTGGGGAATGGCCATCATTACCGTCAGTCCCCTTATCACCAGTATCGCCCTTATCTCCTTTAGTGCCTGAGGTTCCAGTTAAATGAGGGCCTATAATTGAGCCATCAACTGTAACCTGATCAGAAGTCATAGTAATTACAGGAGAATGACCATCATTTCCTGTAATACCTATATCCCCTTTGTCACCTTTAGGACCAGTTAAATGTAGCCCTATAGGAACACCATCAACAACAACTTGATCTGAAGGCATAGTAATTACAGGAGAATGCCCATCATTACCAGGAGGACCAGGAACAGTAGAAGTATCACCTGTATTTCCTTTTTCTCCAGTGTCACCTTTGGCCCCTTGAGTGCCTGTAAGATGAGGTCCTACTATATTTCCATCAACTGTAATCTGATCCCCAGACATACTAATAACTGATGTATGCCCATCCACACCAGTTAAATGAGGACCAACAGCAGTGCCATCTATAGTAATTCTATCTCCTGACATACTAACAACAGGAGAATGCCCAGTAGTACCAGTTAAATGAGGGCCAGTTACAACACCATCAACTGTAATCTGATCCCCAGACATTCCTATAACATGTGCCGGTAAAGTAGATCCAGCAGGTCCAGCAATCCCTACAGTTGTAACAGTGACTTCCTGTGCTATATTGTCAATTGTAATAGTTTGGGGAGAGGCACTTGGGGAATTCGCTGTTATTGTAGTTGTTGAACTACCTGTTTGATTAATAGCTATATTATTAGCTATTGTTACAGTAGGATTTACATATACGATGCTATCTGACATGGTTATATCCTTCTAACATTAATAGTGCCTTCAAATATTCTGGTAACTGTAGTTCCTACAGTTAATTCAAGTTTATATGGAAGTTTAAGGGTATTTCCTGTCAGTTTATATGTATTAGATTTAACACTAGGAAAAATAATAGTAAAAGCATTAACACCGGTGATATTTATTCTTTGATTGGCTGTACTAAGTGTATCCATAACTGTTGAGAAATCAGTCGAATACACTAGCATTTTAAGAGCACCACCTGCAAGTGTATCAGTTACGCCTGTTGTTACATATGTTATAGGTATAGATAAATCTTGACCTTGAATAAGATCAAAATTAAATACGGGAATATCTATATTTAATGTTACTGCTCCCATGTTGCACCTATTTTAAAAATAATGTAAAATGTAAATCGATATGATTGCAGGCATTTTTGTGATTTTGTATATTTTTATAACTATGTTTTATTTAATTGTGTATTATTTTACTTGCATTCATAATACATATAATGTATAGTACAAAAATAATAGAACGAAGAATAAGAAACACACTAAACCTTTTTGGACAGAAAAGAAATGAAAACAGGAAAATCAAAAGCTATTAAGTCGTCTTCATCACAATGGTACAAATCCATGAGGTGAGATCTGTCCAGGCATATTAGGGTTGCAAAAACCTCCTGGATAAAGTATATTATCCAGGAGGTTTTTTTGTTTTAAAAAGGAATAAAAATCATAAAGGAAGTAAAATGTTACAATTAACGTCACCATTTGCATGGTATACACCTTGTATGATTACATACCCTGCAAGTGCTAATATAAAATATACTATGTGGACTATAGTGCATCCAGAAGAGGACACTCTTTGGAATTTTAAAAAATTGAGTGCTGGGGAAGAAGTATTGCATAGTTGTGGATATCAAGAATGTGCAATTAAAAAATTAATTCATAGTATAGAATTAATTCGTGATATTGATTCTATGCCTATATCATATAAAGAGACATTAATAGAAATGTATGGTATAGTTCATTTTAGATGGATAAAAGTAATAGCAGTTAGAAAATTGGAAGTGGTGATTTAGGCAAAAGAATATATAAAATGATAACGGAGGTTACCGCTGAATGGTCGGCAACTGGTCTTGAACACCAGGGCGTCGTAAGATGGGCGTTCGATTCGTCTAGCCTCCGCCAACAAATTAAAAGGTAACAGTCATGGGTATTCAAAGTACACAACATATAACAAGAGCAAGTGCAATTGCTCGGATATACGAAGTCGATCACTGCATCCTTAATAAGGATTACATAGGTTTGGAACAGTGTAGTTTTGAACCTGATTACAGTATTGCAGATTTCATCGATAGTGTTGACAGTGACATGCAGGTTGCAGCTCTTACTCGTTCTGTGGAAAAATGGACAAATAGCATGTTAGCAGATCAATTAGATTTTCCGTTTTACCGTTTATCAATGTTTGATAACTACTGTGTAGAAAATAACGAGGATTAATCTCATGCATAATGATTTATGGGCATTGTTGCTGTTTTCTGTCGTGATGGGTGTATTAGCGGGGATTTATTACTACATATTGTTAAAAAAAGAACAGAGGTGGCATACCATGGACACTAATAAAGAAATAAAATTAAAAGAATTAGAGTATAAGATTCAGAAATGTTGTGGTAACTGTAACTCGCATGCCATTGATAATCCTCATAGTGATTGGGGTGTTTGTGCAAGACACATATACAAACATCAAAAGCATGTTGGCGGTGCAAAAGATGCTAATAGAGATCTTAGTATTAACAGGTTTGGGTGTTGCAAAGACCATGAATTCAACTCTGCATACTTGTTAAGATTGGAACATTTCAAACAATTCGTAAGGGATAGAGATAATAAAAAGGAACAGAAATGAACGCTACTTATCAAAGAGATATAGAGCATTGCAAAGTATCTCCTTACATAAAAGAAGTTACTATTACTGAAGTGTTACCAGCTCAGAACTCTGACAATCTGGAATGTATTAAATTTGCTGAGATGGGTTGGCAATGTGTTTCTCAAAAAGGATTACGACAAGTAGGACAGAAAGTAATGTTTATTCCTGCTGAATCTGTACTGCCTTTTGAGTTAGGTGAGAAACTTGAAATCACTACATACCTTTCGAAAGGGAGAGTAAAAGTGACCAAGTTAAGAGGTAATAGATCTGAAGGGCTTATTGTAGAAAGAGATGTAATTGAAGAGTACATTCCCTCGATTATGAAATGGGAAGACTTGCCAACTAAGTCCATGATGGGGGAGTTCATGTCGCCTTACGAGATAAGTCCTTATATGCACAAGTTCTATGAAATGCCCAATATTATGAATGAACCATTTACATTCGATGTAGGTGAAGGGCTTATGTATAGCGAAAAGATACACGGCACTAATTGGAGGGTAGGTAAACTACCGCATCCAGTTACTGAAAATATGCAGCTATATGTAGGTGGGCATGAAACGGTATTTAAAGACACTGTCGATAATATATACCTCAGAGCGTCGCGTGAAATAGAGGGTAAGTTGCCTGAAGGGTTGTTATTTTTTGGAGAGATATTTGGTAGAGGCATACAAGACCTTCATTATGACACTAAATTTGGGTATCGTTTTTATGCAGCTTCCAGAAAGGGTGTGTACATTCATCATGATGAGTTAGCTGAAATTTGTAGAGACCTTACTTTACCATGTGTTCAATTTGGCACTACAGTATTCACTAATCTGGAGCAAATTAGAGAGTTAGCTGAAGGGCAATCAATGTATGCTAAACATTTAAAAGAAGGTGTTGTTTTAGCATCTATGAATAACCCAGAAAAAATGGCAAAGTGTATTGGGTTTACATACCTATCCAGACACAATAAAACAGAGAGGCATTAAATGAAGCAATTATTACATAGTATATATGATGCATCTAGTTTAATTAGGGGGATTCTAAGATAAATTTTTTAAAAACATAGATCGGTAGCCTAATGGTAAGGCAGCAGCCTCCAAAACTGTCAGAATGAAAATTCTACTTGCGAGTTCAAATCTTGCCCGATCTGCCAAAAATTAAGGACAACAGTGATACGTTACGGCGTAATATGTCGGTGGTATTCCTGGGAGTATAAATGAGTAAATATTATGTTTCTTTGCAAAGGGCATAATGTTGAAAGTTGGCTGACGGAAATCTAGTCTGATTTGAAGGCTAAACTGATGAGGGCAAATGACACGTTCTCTAGCTGTTGTTCTTATGTTAATTAAGAAGGGCTCGTAATTCAATGGTAGAATAGTTGACTTTTAATCATCCTACGATGGATCGTAACCATCCGGGCCCACCATTTAAAGTGCATATTACTTAGAAGTAATATGCACTTTTTTATTTACAATACATCAAAAATTATGTATATTTATTGTGAATAAGAATTCTACTAGTTAATTTTCTAACTAAAGAGGTGCCAACATGAAATATATTTGGGAAGAAGAAGACATCATTCCTGGACGTATTGTATGTGATGAGTTGGGTAAACATATAAGAATGATTGGGTTCTATGAAGATCCTCATTTTGATGCACCTGGATTTGATTCGTCAAGAAAGTATCATCTTATCGATTTTGGAACTGATGGTATGGTAATGGGAGCTATGACTAAACTAGAAATGGCAACTACTCTAACCAAATCACATAAAATGCCAATTAATGTAATTGCTCAAATTAATGATAAGTCAGGGGATCATCTAGATGCAACATTAAGAGCATTAGCAGCAATAAATTTCTGTAAAACTACAAACGGGCATTTTTAATGGAAGGTGAATACTCAGAAGATCGAGCGTTTGCTGATAGACTTGAAAAAGAGACTATTAAAATTCTTCTGTTTCTACCTCTTCGAAATGGTGAATGTTGTGTCAAGATTAGGGTAGCTACTGTACAAGAGGATAGAGAACTGAATTGTGATTATGTTGGGACTTTTAGAGACGGCAGTATTATTCACATATCAGCTAGAATAACTCGTTATGGTAAGTATGGGACTGATATAAAGTTTAGAAATCGAGGACGCAAAGGCAATCCAAATTCTGAAGTATCAAAAATAAAAAATGGTCTCGGTCATGTAATGTTGTACATGGAAGCCTCGCAAGATGAAACATACATAGAAGATTATATACTATTAAATTTATCTATTGTATGCGACTTTTTAAAAAATGAGGATGCTACTGTAAGTAAATACTATGGGATACACAGTAATAAAGATGGTTCAGAATGTAGAACAGTTAATCTCTACCAGCTACGTCAGTATAATCCTAAAGTAGTAATATTTGAAACAGATAAAACAAAACGAAAATGAATTATAATTTACAAAATGTGATATATGAAACTTAAAATGGTTGTAAATTTATTTGCAGGTCCTTGTACAGGGAAATCAGTTTTAGCTGCTGATATATTTAGTGCTTTAAAGAAACTGCATTATAATGTTGAAATCATCTCCGAATATGCTAAAGATCTTACTTGGGAAGAGCGCACTAATGTTCTTGAAGGAGACCAACTTTCTATATTTGCAAAACAGCACAGACGTTTAGTACGTATAAAAGATAAAATCGACATAGCAGTATGTGAAAGTCCTTTAGTTATGTCTCTGATGTACTACAATGAAGAATTAAATTTAATTGATAAAGAATTCTACGAAAGTTTAGTGTTTAATGCGGTTTCAAAGTATTCAAATTTTAACTATTTTTTGTTACGAGATATAAGTATACCATATCAAGAAATTGGAAGGAATCAAACTAAAGAAGAAGCTATTGCGATTGATAAAGGGATTCTAGAGATATTAGTCACTAATAATGTCCCTTATCGTAATGTAAATCTGACAAGTGCGGTTTCAACTATTGTGAATGAGGTAGAACAGTGTTTAGCATGTTAAATAAATATCATGGAATACGTGTAAAGTCAAAAAGACTTGAAAATATAATTTGGCATAGTTTTGATGTTGATTGGTATTACCTGTATTGCTGTTGGGCCTGGACCTGTTGATATTATTAATAACTTTACAGGCCATTTAAAATTATTATAAAGGTTAGTATGAAAATAAAAAGGGTTATCAATAAATACACGTATACATGTTCCGTCTGTAATAAATCAATTACAAGTAATGCTATCTGTGTTACTGTTCCACAGATTTTTAATTTAGGTGAAGATGGTGACATGCATGGAAAAACTGAATGGCATTTACATAGTGGAGAAGGATATTCATCTTGTAAAAGTAGGTTTGTAAGACATATTAACGAGCAATTTAAAGGACAAGATTTAGATCTTTGTAATGATGAGGTTTAATTTGGAAAATAGCATTGTAGCATCAAAAACATTCGAAGAGAAAATGAAAGATCGGATCAAAGAATCAATTGGAGATTTAATCTCAAATGAAGATCTTTCAAAAATAGTTGAACGGGGTATAGAAGATGCGTTTTTTAAACCAGTCACGGTTTGTAGTAAATGGGGAGAGCATCACGAAGACCCTCCTTTAATCATTTCAGTTGTAAAGGATATTCTTACAACTGAAATAAGAGATGCAGTTACAAAATGGTTTAACGAAAACCCTGATAAAGTAAAAAACATACTTGACACAGCTATACGTGATGGTGTAGTACGAATGGTACTACAAGCATTTGACAATAAATTGAATGGTTCGTTAATAAATTTTGGACAACAAATCCAAACAATAATTCAAAATAATCTTCGAGCAAACATATAAACTCAACATTGAGGTATTTAAATGGACATAAAATCTAAAACTATTAACAATATTATTAATAATATAACTGGTAGCACTGTACAGCAAATAAAAATGATTGAAGAGAATACTATTGAGGACTTTGAAAATGCTGTAAATATGCATCTTTTGGAAGGTTATGAACTGTATGATAAGATGGTAGTAAGTGCATGGACTATCGGTCAAGGAGTAGTAAAAAGAACTTTTGTACAAGAATTAGTTAGATATATCCATAAGGACTCAACTAAATAATTATTTAAAACTATTAAAGGCACTATGAAATTTCCTATAAAGTTTTTCCATCATGAAACGATAGAACTCGATGATGCACAGATGAAAGAGATAACAATTGAGACTCTTCGAAAACAATTTAAAATTCCTGAAGGTGCATTTATTAATAAAGATGATGAGTTAGTTCATATAGTTGATGCTCATACATCCCATAGTTTTGAAATATGTAAGGTGATACGAAAAGCTACTAAAACCGATAAAGCTGCTGTACTGATTCTGTATAACATCCTCAACGTTGATAAAGGATAAGCACATATGTATACCATACAAGTGATTGAAGATACCGAAAATGAAAGATTTGTAAAGAAAATAAACAATCTTTTAAAATTGGGTTGGAAATTACATGGTGCGCCTTCTATAAGCAGTGAAAGGGCAAAATTCACTATAGATGGGCGAACAGTTTTCGATACTTATTACATGCAAGCATTAAAAAAGGAATTATGTAATAATGAAATTAACAATATTTGAACTTCCAAAAAATTATCCAATGACAGGTGTACCTAATTTTCTTACTTTGGATATGCGATTACAGAGGTCTGGCCCATTTGATGAGATCTTTACTGATCTTCTATCAAAACAGACATCTCTTGGAAGGGAGTTTGAAGAAATATTAAACGACAATCTCTGGGATCTTTTGGTGCATACAGAGGATAACCATAATGAGTAGGCAACTAACAGCTAAATTTGAATTCAAAGATGCTAAAACATTACTAAACTAAAAGAATACGAGGTATTAGAAGGACAATTAAAAGAATTGACCCCTCCAATTGTACAAGCTGTTATAATTTACTTCAAAAAACAAAATATGCACAACATGAAGAAGACCTTAAAGAAGACCTAATGATAATCGGACGGCTGGCGGCCGATACAATCATGAGAGGGTCTAATGAAAAGAGCAGAGAGAAGGCATCATTATTATCGCTTAAAAAAGAAACGTGCATCTTATTTTGGTGGAATTAAATGGCAAAAGAAAGAGCATCCTGAATGGATACCAAGAATATTAGGCATGCGTGTAAATACGTGCCCTATGTGCTCATGTTCTGGTTGTGGTAACCCAAGAAGACATCATAATGCTGAAACAGTACAAGAATACAAATCTAGGTTAGTTTATGCTGATGGAATAGAAGAATACTTTGGATATAAAATAAAAACATGTCAATATAAAGGTTGGTAAAAGTATATAATGGATAAAACTAAAGAACTCACTAAAGAACTCATAGACAAATTACGTACCACTACCGAAGATTACTACAAAAATCCTCTTTACTTAAATGGCAGAGGGGAGTTCGTTGATGCAGCACGTTGCACGGTTTCACCATACAGTGTTTTAAAACAAGTAGAGAAAATGATGCGGTTGTTACAAGATAGTTTGAATACTGTCTGTTACTTAGACTCCGAAATAACAAGAGCACAGCTTACAAAAGGCGATGATGTCAAAGTTAAGAGATGAAGAATTTATTGCAAGATATGTTGTTAAAATTAAGGAACTCTTGCATATAAACGATGCAATAGCCTTGAAATGTGCGAAAGAAGCGTTAGAATGGAAAGACGAAGAAACTCCAGAACAATGTGCTGAGTACGAAGCTGCTGTTTGGCGTGGAGATGCTGTTTAATGACATTTACAAAACAAACTGAAGAACAAACATTAGAACGTATCCGTACAATTCCTGGTTTAGTTACTACAGTTCTATATTGTGCTAAATATAAAGCACTTGTGGAACAGTTTGATAGGCTTAACAATAGTAATTTATCATTAAAAGGAAGTTCATTAGATTTAATGATAGATGAAGCAACAGGAAAACAAAAACAAGATATACTTGATTTCATAGCATTTGTAGATGAGTGCATTTATCAGAGAGTTCCAATTCACAAGGAGTGAAACAAAATGGCAAAGTTTTCAAGAATGACGATTAAATTTAACACAAATGAAACAATTTCGTACCTTACTGAAGAGATTAAAACAGAAGGTAGTGCAGGTGATCCAGAAGACTACTGGGAGGAATTTCTTAATTGGTATGCAGGAGATGACGTTGACATACACAAAATACAATCCCGTGAAAAAATAGAGACTAAGGTGTTTGATCGGGCTGCTATTTCCCATGTGACGTTTACATTTATGGAAGCTGAAGATAATTTACCCGTAATTGAATAGATTGTGTATTTTTGTTTATTTTATCATTGCATAAAACATAAATTTACAGTATAGTTTTTAACAATGAAGCAGCCACACCTTGTTTGTGATAATAATACCTGTGTGTAAAACATAAGTATATTAAAATTTTCACAAACAAGGAACGGCTAAATGCAACGATATAGATCCCCAGATAAATTATCATGCTCGGAAGCTGGTAAATTAGGTGCTATTGCATCTAAAGAAACGCATAATACCAAAAGATTAAAAAGGATAGAGAAATACCAAGAAAACCCAGATACATGTGTACAATGCGGAACAGAGATAGAATACGATAGAAGAGGTAATAAATTCTGTAATAAAAGCTGTTCGGCCACATATAACAATATACAACATCCAAAAAGATGCAGAATCAAAAAGTATTGTTTATGGTGTGGTAGTGAAGTTCAAAAAATATTCTGCAACAGGCAATGTCAATGGGATTACCATAGTCACATTAAATTAAATGCATGGTTCATATTCAACACATTTAGTGAAGGTGATAAGTATTTTAAAAATTGGATTTTGGATAAACAAGGTGGTGTATGCAATCACTGTAGTATTCCTCCTTTTTGGAATGGGAAAGATTTGTCATTCGAATTAGAACACATTGATGGAAATAGTACTAACAATAAAAGAAGTAATTTAGAAGTACTATGCCCAAATTGCCATTCGCAAACCCCTACATATAAAGGTAAGAATAAAGGAAAGGGTAGACATAAACGTAGGGAACGCTATAGAGAAGGAAAGAGTTTTTAATTTTATTAAGCCGGGTTGCCTGAGTGGTTGAAAGGAATGGATTTGTAATCCATTGACGAGAGTCCATCGCGTGTTCGAATCACGTGCCCGGCTCAATTTATTAATGATGCTGGTGTAATTCTAATTGGTAGAATACCTGTTTCGTAATCAGGATGTTGGAGGTCCAAGTCCTCTCACCAGCTCCAAATCACATAGTTAAAATATATAGTTAAATTTTCATTATGGACCTCCAAGAATACAAACAAAAAGTAATAGAACTTGATGCTGAATTAATCGTCTCATTTTTTGAAGGGCAAGTAGTTACATACCATATTATTAAATGGAAATTTGATTGGACTGATTATAAAGTACGTCAAGCTGTAAAATACCTTCTCGAAAACAAAAAAGCAACAGAAAGAATAGGGTTAATTACAATCGTTGAAAGATACCCTTGGCAAGCTATTAATAAAGTATTTGTTGCTGATATGGAGTGTTGATACTATGAAACTACGTATATTTAGAACATACACATGGGAATTAGCTTGTTCTCGAACTGAAGTACGGTTTGGAGGTCCTAACCCAATGAAACTTGTTGCACATGATACATTACAATTTAATAATTGTGTTGGGTGTTATGAATCTGATTGGGAGAATGTTGAAATTGTAGAAGGTACAAAACCGCCACATCCAGATGAACATGAAAGACTACCACAAGCGGTTCTTGAATCGATAGATAAAATAAAAAGATCAGTATTAAAATGAATACTGAAGAAATTTATGAGGTGTACAAAAAACTTCAGGAGTTAACGCATAAGTACAACATTACAATTGTTACAGCTACACAACCTCCGCTCCTCTATCGCAGAACATATGAAGGGCCTATTAACAGTGAATGCTCTATTATATTTATAGATTATATTGACCTTATCAAAAACCAACAACAAAATAGTATTGAGGTGAGTAATGACAATTAATTCAATTGATATCGCTGTAAGTTTTGACACTACAGGTTCCATGTATCCTTGTATTACTGAAGTACGCCGTAAAATGGTTGATATGGTAGGGCGTCTGTTTATAGGAATCCCAGGTTTACGGATGGCTATTATTGCGCATGGCGACTATTGCGACGATAAGCATCCTTATGTTACTAAAGTTTTTAATTTTTCTAGTGATAAACATGCTATAATGGACTTTATCAATAAAGTTGAAAACACCAGTGGTGGAGATTCAGATGAATGTTATGAATTAGTGCTTAATCAAGTACGTTCACTTGACTGGCAATCTGGTAAATCAAAAGCATTTGTTATGATTGGTGATGCTGAACCACATCGTGTCGGTTATCGATATAGTAGTTTCACTAACACACTTTCATGGGAAAATGAAGCTCAACTTCTTAGTGAAGCGGGGATTAAGATTTATAGTTGTCATGCAATGGCATCAATTCGTAGGTCAAGTCATTATTTTTATAATAAACTTGCTGATATTGGGAAGGGGTATTATGTAACTCTTGAGCAGTTTTCATCACTCCCTAATTTATTAATGGGTATTTTTTACAACCAGAATAGCCCAGAACAGTTTGTGTCATTTGCTAAGGACATTGATGCTAAAGGACAGATATCACGTGATCTACATACATCATTCACTGCGATGGGCGCTACTGATCTTACTCCAATGAAAGAGTATGCACGAGATACAGAATACAGAGGTGCATATACAGGAAGAAGTTCATCATCTAGTCGTACATTTACTAGTGGGTCTTCTCATGTTAAAGAAATTTCAAAAGATCTTAAACCAGTACCTGCAAGTCGTTTTCAAGTGTTTAACATTGATACTAAACAATCGATCAGAACATTTGTTGAAAACCAACATACAATGTTTAAACCAGGACGTGGTTTTTATCAATTAACAAAATCTGTAAAAGTACAACAGTATAAAGAAATTGTACTTGTTGATAAACGAACAAAAGATATTTTCACTGGTGGTCCAGTACGTGAATTGCTTGGACTACGACCACAAACAATAAGTGGTGGAGTAACTGAAAGATTATCAAGTCACTCAACACTATTTGATTATGATGTATTTATTCAGTCAACATCGTATAATAGGGAACTTCTTCCTGGTACTTTATTTATGTATGAGGTAGATGGTTGGGATAGTGATCTTGTTGATACTAAAACACCTATTACTGAGGCTGTTAAAAAAGTTGAAGAGCGGATTAAAGAGGGATTAAAGAAAGGTAAAGTTGAACCAATGCCAGTTTTCCCAAGTGGGGCATCTTTGAAGTACAAATCTGAAGTAAAAGTCGCTGTTACAACAACCTCTAAACCTATAATTGGTCCTTGTATTCTTCCATTGAGTTTAGAAAAAGGTAAAAAAGCTTTCGATTCAAGGACTGAGTATCCTGGGAGACCTTGGAGTTTTATCGCTGATAATTGTGGGTTTGGTTCAGCTTCAGGGGCACAAAAAGCAGCAAAAAGGTATGAAAAATGGCACATTGAAAATCAAGCAGCTCGTAAAGCACTAGAGATCAGAGAAGAAAAGAAAAAGCATAGAGAACGTTTAAAAGAAGCATCTAAGGAATTGAAAATTAAAAAAATCGTAGATACTATAGCTATAGTATTAACCGATAATATGAAAAAAGCTAGAACAGTATACCAATTCAAGAAAGCACGTCCTGATTCGCCATGGGATACAATAGCATCTCTTACAGGGTATATTTCAGGATCAGGAGCACGAAAAGCAGCAAAAAGGTATGAAGCATTTGCTAATGAAAATGGATTAGAGAAATAATGATTTCATATGATAAGATTAATGCTTCGTTTGAATTACTAGCAGGGATATTTCTGCTTCTTAATATAAAAGAAGTCTATAAAAAGAAAACTGTGATTGGTGTGTCTCTTCTACCGACAGTTTTCTTTACATTGTGGTCGATCTGGAACATTTTTTATTACCCAGCTATTGGTCAAAAAGTTAGTTATTATGCAGGTATATTTGTAGGTGTAGTTAACGGCACATGGGTTTTGATGGCATTATACTACAAATATAGAAATAAAGGTATGTTTTTAAAACATATTAAGTAAAAACAAGCGGGTATAATTTAGTGGTTAGAAATTCTGGCTTCCACCCAGAAAGCGTCGGTCCAAATCCGACTACCCGCTCCATTATTTATGTAAATGCCTCCATAGCTTAGTGGTAAAGCAGTCGGATGATAACCGAAAGACCGGTGGTTCAAATCCATCTGGAGGCACCATCTTAATAGTGAATATACTTATGGAAACAATTAAAAAGTACAAATATTACGAAATAGTGTGTACTGATACCGTAATTGGAGTTACAAGTGCCTCGGATGATGAAGAAGGTCTTGATGATTTACTATATACTTCCAAGCAAGACAGAGTAACTTCTTTTGGTGAAATTACTGAGGAAGAATTTAATTATTTTTCCGACCATGATTGGACTAAACCAAGATCAAAGAAACAATATAAAATAAAAATTAAACCAATTCTTGAATTAATTGAATAAAGATCATCAACTCAAGTTCACCAAAAAGTAGAAAATCAAAGGAGCATTAAATGAAAGGTGGTATACTATTTTATATTGCTATAATTGTTGCTATTATAGCAGTCCCAGCATTTATGTCTAAAAATGTTAGAACGAGGACCTGGGGAGGGACTACAAATTATAGCATTCCTTCAGGACAAAAATTAGTAAATGCAACTTGGAAGGATTCAAATCTATGGGTTTTAACAAGACCCATGTACCCTAATGAAGAAGCAACGACATATAATTTTGTTGAATCCTCGACGTATGGTCAATTTGAGGGTAAAGTGATTTTCATTGAGAGTAAATAATGAAACTTAAAAATTTATTAATACTTGTACAAGTCGTTTCAATTTCAGTGTTTCTAGGAGCTGAAAGTCCTGTATTTATACGTTCGATTGCAGGCATTCTATTTATTATAATTTGTATTTACATGTGGTGCAGAAGATATTATTTATAAAATAAAGTGGCTCTAAACATAACTCAGCTTAATGGTTATATTCTCATGTAAGATCAACCTATTGCCATAACGGAGGTCTTACTATGAAAATGCCGACTATCTCTCTTGTTGAGTGGCAGAAAAAATTTGGGAACGAAAAGGCTTGCACCAAGGTTTTGGCGAAAGTCCGTTGGTCTCAAGGATTTCAATGCCCAATGTGTGGTTCTCAAAATTACAGCTTTATAATGACTCGAAAACTCTACCAATGTTCTTCGTGCAGACGTCAGGTATCTGTTACAACCGGAACGCTGTTTCACGCCACGAAAATACCACTGGTAAAATGGTTCTGGGCAATTTTTCTGATGTCTTCTGATAAAGGGGGTATTTCCGCCTTGCGATTGTCCAAGCTGATCGGGATATCCTGGCCGAGCGCACGCAGCATATTGAAAAAAATCAGAATGGCCATGGCTCATCGTGACAGCATTTACCGGCTTGAGAATCTGATCGAATTGGATGACACCTATGTCGGTGGAAAACGTTCCGGTAAAAGAGGGCGCGGAGCCGAAGGCAAAAAGCCGGTTCTGGTTGCCGTGGAGACTCGAACAAAAGGCGCTGGTTTTGTTGCCATGCAGGCGGTTGATACTGTGTCTAAAAAAACGGTTGCTGATTTTCTTACCTTTCATTTGAAAGCTGGACAGACTGTACGTACAGATGCTCTTCCCGCTCTGAACTCCGTAGCGAAAGATCATCTTCATGAGAAGAAGGTGACACCTCCGAATAAGGCATCTGAGTGGTTGCCTCTCGTTCATATTATGATTGGGAATATGAAGAAATTCCTCAATGGTACTTTTCATGGGGTATCTTCTCAATATCTTCAAGAATATCTAGATGAGTTCTGTTATCGTTTTAATCGAAGATTCTGGGAACCGCAGCTGCCTTTAAGATTACTCAATGCTTGCCTGGCACACGTTCCCTTTAAAATAGCTGAGTTTCATTAAGAGCCACTTAAAATAATTAAAAGGAGTTTAACGTAGTTTGAATTTTTTAAATAAGTTTGGTAGTTTAAGTACTAGATACAAAAATTTATTTCTAGTAGCGGATGAGCATTACAGTCACAAAATGACAAATCGGTACAGTAACAGACCTTTCAATTCTGTTACTGAGATGAACGAGGCATTAATAAATAATCATAATAATGTCGTAACCGATAGAGATTTAACTATTCATGCTGGTGACTTCACATTTGAAAAGCATATCGATAAAGTAGAACAATTAATATCTAGTTTAAATGGAACGCACATATTTCTAAAGGGAAGTCATGATTACTGGCAAAAAAGCATAAACAAAAAATACAACATCTTTTTTAACCAGATATTAGAAGTACAACACAGTTCTAAATATATAGTTATTTGTCATTACGCTATGTCAAGGTGGCCAAGATCACATTATGGAAGTTATCTTGCATTTGGGCACAGTCATGGGCACTATACAAATCAAGGAAAATCTTGGGATGTAGGTGTTGATAATAATAATTATTTTCCAGTTGCTATAAAGAAATTTATAGAGATTATGGAGAAGCTTCCTGAAAATGAAAACAATCACAAATAGCATATTAACAACAATAAAAATAATCTCTGTAACATTATATGAATTGATTATACATAGTCGTATAACAATGTGTTTCATTTTATGGGTATTGTTCTTAAAAAGTACATACAAAGAATCTTCTGAAGATGTAAGGATTGTTTTAATCTGTTTCTTTGCATTTGGAATATATTGGTTAATAGTAAATAAACACAAGAAGTAACATTTTTTACTTGTAATATCATTAAGCATATAGTATATTCATTTATAGTTTCGTTTAGTAATTAATAAGAATGGAGACGTTGTCTAACTGGTAAGACATTACCCTGCTAAGGTAACGCGGTAAAACGTGTCTCGGTTCAAATCCGAGCGTCTCCGCCAACTCTTAAAGTTAAATTGTTAAAAGGAGTTACTATGAGTTTAATGAGTAAATTGTTTGGTAAGAAAGTGCAAGATTTTATTGGCATCGATCAGCCACCTGAACTTGAAATACCTTCGATTGTAACATCATTAGGTCTGCGTATTAATGGATTAATTAAAATGCGCATTGGAGTGACGTCATTCTTCCTACTTAATGATAAATACATGATAGGGAGTGGCTCAGACGGATTGAGTGACAGTTACGTAATTAAAAAAATTACTGTTACCGATTCAACTGGTGGGCTTGATGCACCTTATACAATAGTAAGGGCATTCACGTCTAACGGTATCATGTTCAATTTTAATTGTCCTGATGGTATGACAGTTAATGATTTGATGGTATTTGTCCCCATCACTACCCCTGTTATTCCTAAAAAGAGTAACCTTACCGAAGGTACACCAGGTACTCCTGAGTATGTTTCGAAAGAAAGATGGTATGCTGTGACTAAAGATGTTGAATTTGATCATGTAGTTAGTTTCAATAATCTACGTTCAAAAATACTCTCATTAGAAAAAACTGTTGAAAAAGCTGATGAAGTATGGTATAGTCGCTCAGTGGATAACGAAATGTCTGAGTATTTATTGGTTAGACAATTCGATAAAACAATAAACAATAAAAATTATTTGGGGGTTGTGATCAATGAACAAGACATCGAAAGGATTTAAGTGGGTAAACATTCTCAGTATTGCTTTGTGCTTGTTTGTCCTTACAGGTACATTTGATGCATTTGCTGCGATTTCTTCAGGGGGTAAATCAAGTATTGGTGCGGCAGCTAGAGTAAGTACTCCATCTCCTACAAAAACAACCGTTACTCCAGCAACACAGGTTGCTATAAAAAAAGTAGATGCACCAGTACCAACTATAAATAAACCACAATCGGGTGGTGCAGCATCAATTGCGAGTGCAGCACCAAAACCAGTTACAGCAACACCAGTTACAACATCGACACCTGTTAATAATGTAACAGCATCAAGACCCATGCAGTCTGGTCCGGTAGCATCAGCACCTTCAACACCAAGACCGCAAGTTGTACCGGTAAGAAATGTCACTGAAGTACGTACAGTTTATCGGAATGCACCAACTACCTGGGTACAGCCCGTGTATGTAACGACTAGTAATAGTGCCTACCGTGACTTGTACTATCAGTTAGCAGTAATCAATGCTATGTCAAATGCTGCTGAAGCTGCTGAACTACGTAGAGCAATGCGAGCTAATCCTGCATATGCAGGATGGCAAGCTGAAGCACGTCAACAAGCTGCTGAAAACGCTGAATTGCGTAGTGAATTAGCTGCTGCTGATAAAGTTAAAACAGGGATGGGCATGGGCAGTATTTTCTTGCTTATTCTTGCTGGTTGCTGTATAGTAGGTGGTATTGCATTTGGTATTAAACGTATGAATGGGTAATTGTCTATTGAAGCGTGAAGGTTAATTGTTAAACATCACTTTAAATGAGGTAATAAAATGAGCATTTTCGGATTAGCTACAAAAAAAGTATCGCGTGTTTTCACTGATGCAGAGCAGGGTGTTTTTAGTTTTTTCGCAAAAAATGATTTTGAAACACTCAAAGAGTATCAGATTGACGAGTATGAGAAAAATTTGGATATAGCTAGTGAGGCTATGGCCAAAGCTGAAACGCAGATGAATACAGATGTTAATGCTGCTAAAGTCATGACTGATAATTACAATAGAGCTATTGCAGATATTACTAAGATTTCCACCGGTCTGGAGGATGGTACAATTCCTGAGGCAAAGAAAGTACAATTCACTACACATCTTGAAAAACTTCTCACTGATACTGAGAATATGAAAAACGAAGTTGAGGACGCTAAAGTTCGTGCTGCTGAATCGACTGAAGATTTCAATAGTTGGAAGGAAGGCGTCGAGAATGCCGGTAAAGTACTTGCATCTTCAAAGAAAATGCTTGAGGACAAGAAACGTGAACTTGAGAGGGCTACCGAAAATGAGAAACGTGAACTAGCACGTACTGAACAGGCAAAGATCAAAGCAGGTTTGCAGTCAAAACCAGATGCTCTTGGTACTGCAATGAGTGCTATGGACAAAGAAATCGCAGCAAAGAAAACGGCTGCTGCGGCTGCTAAGAATAAAGCTAATGCTCTTGGGGCTAATACTTCAGGGACTGATGCTGATGTAGCAGCATTCCTTGGTACTGAGAAAGAAGCTCCTAAATCGATGGCAGAGCGTATTGCAGCTTTAAAGTAAATTATGTGCCCGTCTCCTAATCGGATATGGAAGGTGCCTTCTAAGCATCTAATTGAAGGTTCGAATCCTCTCGGGCATACTAATTTTAAAAGACTAGGCTTATATAGATAGGCTTTTAAACCATTTTTAAACCATTATGGTGGTTGTCGTCTAATGGTAAGATACGCGACTGTGACTCGCGCAATTTCGGTTCAACTCCGAACTCCCACCCCATTCTACAGTGTATAATATGGTTAATATAAAAAGTACTATCAAGAAAGCAGTTCAAGAAATAAAAAACAAAGAAAAATTATGTAATCTAGAAAAAGAAAAAGATGCATTAATAAGAGACAGAATAGAAAGAGACAAAACACTGGAACTAAAGGCACTGGAACTAATAACATTGTTTGAAACTGTTTGCTTTTCGTTAAATTCACCAGTAGAAAAAGTGATAGAAATAACTGCTCAAGAAAGCATTATTATCACTTATAATACGAGTGTATATGTATACAATAATAAATATATATCAGAATACATACACGTATTAAAAAATAAATTTGGTATATCCGTTTCCTTTCGTATGGGTGGAGGCGAAGAAGAGTGGTGTGGTAGTGGTGATGATATGACATATTCTCGCAATCCGTCTTATATTCAAGCATCTTTTCATATTTATTGAGATTTTATGTACAATACAATTGGATTATTTGGAACCTGTGGAAATAGCACTTGGCGAAATCAATTTATAGAATGTTATACTGAAAAAGGAATACCATTCTTCAATCCTCAACTGCCTCCCGGTACATGGACTCCCGGATGCATGAAAGAAGAGAATGATCATTTAATGACAGATGGTATCATTCTTTTCCCTGTAACAAATGAAACCACGGGACAAGGCAGCCTTGCCGAAATAGGCTTTTCAATATCAGCTGCATTAAAACGTAACCCTGAACGATACTTTATCTTCATGATTGATGATGCTTGTTTAGATCCTGATGCTAGTGCTGCTGCTTGTGCAGATTCGGTTAGATCAAGAAAACTTGTCAAATCAAAACTTGTCGAAGTCGCTAAAGAAAATGATGGGGTGTTCATAGCTAATACCTTAGCTGACATGCTAGTACTTAGTACTAAATTGTATAGTCAAATTGTTTCTTTTAATGAATTGAAGAATATATACAAGGAAAGTATGTAAATATGATAATCTCAAATGCCTATCAAGATGAACTCTTAACTAATTCATGGAAACGTTGTTGGGAAGATGTTTTTGGAACTCCTGAAACTGATTTGAGAGATTCTATTATTTGGCATTACTCTGATCCTTCACGACATTATCATAATATCAGTCATTTAATAGGATCTCTTCAAATATTTAAAGAATATCGTAATCTTCCACTTGCACCTAATCGGGTGGAATTAGCTATATGGTTACACGATGTAATTTACAACCCATATGCAAAGGATAATGAACTTGAAAGTGTTAGATTCCTATATGACTATTTATTTGATCAGACTAGGGGTGAAGAAGTACATACTACTAATCACCAAACATCTCGAATTTTTGCTGAAATAGAACGACTTATTCAAGCAACCACTCACAATAACAACGATCCCTTCTACGATGCGTATTTAATTTGTGATATTGATTTAGTGACATTAGGTGCGGATGACACAACGTTTAACAGCTATTGTGCTAAAATCAGAGATGAATATAAACGTGTACCAGATAAAGATTATTACAAAGGAAGATTAGCAATACTTCATGATTTTTTGGATCGGGGGTTTATTTACAGAACCGATCCTTTTAAAAAGAAGTATGAGAGAAAGGCTACAACAAATCTTCTGATGGAAATAGAACGAATTAAATCTGTTTACAAAGCAACCATGATGTAAAACATAGGGTATATTGTCTAAAAACTCTATGTTTTAAATAGGTTTGCTATGAAACTTTGTAAGACATGTGGTGATGTTGACATTGTCTGTCCTAATGCAGAGATATGTCGAAAATATAGAAATCCAAGGTGCCATGAGACATGGGATAAAAAGAAAGTTTTTTATTCCACGTATGATGAATTGCAATTTGCTAAAAAATTAGACGTATTAAAAACACGTTATGAAATTAAAGCCTTGCAAATTTCATATTATGATACTCAATTTAACGGTGAGAAAGTAGCTATACCTAGTTTCTATCTACCTGATGATAATACATTAATAGAAGTAAGAAATGAAGACGATTTTGATCAAAGAGATTTACATGATAGATTTACACAGTACATACGAAATGGGTACGAGTGCGTTTTGATTTATGAGTTACAGCAAGTATTGTCAATCGATGAATTAAAAATAGTTAAATAGAAAAGGAGAATATGTTATGTGGCGGTATTATGTTGTTTACACTGTATATGCTACGTATGTTGCAGCCGTTGGAGAACAAGTTGCTAATTACCACAATGGTAATCCAATCTTCTGGAAAGACGAAAAATCAGAAGTCATTGATATTGCGTACTCCTTAAAAGATCAAGATGGTTTTTATGCTCTTTTAAATCACCTACAAACACAGAATAGTGGGTATTCAGTTATTATCAACAACTGGAAAGAATTAGAGTATTAAAAATCACTTTATATTTGTTTTTTAAATAGTGCAAGATGCAAATCTTGCACTATTTCTTTTTATAGAAGTTGTAAATGTGTGTAAAAATTTGTTGTAAAATATACTAGAAGATTGTATATTAAAGGATAATATTATGCAACTAAATTACAAAAGTATACTTAAAATCATTTTAATATGTCTCAGATTAATGATACCTACTGTTATTTGTATAGTAGGATTTATACTTATATTAAAAAAGTTCCCTCCTGTGTCATTGCATAATTTTATAATCAGTAGCATGTATGCAATATTTACAGTTACGACGCTTGTAAATGCAATATTTTTTCCATTTATGTACGATGATGTGTGTACAAAATTCATAGAATCTAACAAAACGATTGATAAATTGAATAAAGTTATTGAAGATGAAAGAATAGAGCACAATAAAGTACTCGCACAGTTGGAAGTAATAAAAATAAAGCACCATAAGGATTAGTAATGACAACTCCAGTTTATATTTTTGATCCGGACAGTAATATTGCGAAAAAACAAATGCATATTGATAGTGATATCGAGCGGGTTTATTTTTTACAAGGTTGTAAAAAAGTAATTTCTATAGGTGGAGATGGTAGATTTTTACAAACTTTTAGAATACTAAGCGAAGGTGATTATCTAAATTCACATGTTTTATACGGGATAAATGCTGGTACATTAGGCTTTTTAACCAACGAACTCGATGCCGAGTTTAGTGGTAGAAGAGCAATACATATTTACCCTGGAATGTTTGATAAACTTCATCAGCGTAGAATGCTTTTAGATGTATATATTGATGGTGCATTTAAAGGTACTGTATTAAATGAAGTCACTATGCATCCTCTTGAGTTAGGTAAACTATTTACAGCTAATATGACAGTATTTGAAAATCATCGTATGCATGGAGATTCAGTTCTAACATACAAAGGAGATGGCCTCATAGTTAGTACACCTTCTGGGTCAACTGCTTACAATTTATCATGTGGAGGCCCTATAGTCGAACCGCTTAATGAAAGCATTGTAATAACACCAATAAGTCCTTTTTCTTTATCAGCTAGACCTATTGTCCTTAATTCTGATAAACAATTAGTAATTACTTTTGAGAATAATGTTAACAAAAAAGCTGCTATTGTTTTGGACGGGGTACAGTATAAAGATGCCGAAGAGATCAAAATAATTAAATCGGACAAATACCTTACAATGATACAAAGTGCTAATTTCTTCGATGCTATTCATGCAAAATTAGGATGGAATAATTCAATAAAATGAATAACAGTGAAGAAAAACTTATTTGTAGAAGATGCAAAGGTACAGGGCAAGTCAGTAAAGGACTTGATTTTATTGACGATTGTATTTTTGGATTGGAGAAATTAGAGCATGAAGAAGTTGAAATGTTAATTGCGGCTATTATTAGTAAACACGGAATTAAAAGTACAAAAAGGTTATTTTTTAGAACAGTACTTTGGTCACTCGTAGAACGAATTAGAAGTGCTAAAAACAATTGCCCTTCATCAATAGTTAAAGAGGATAATAATGAAAATAGTTAAAATAGCAGCAAGCACAATGTTTGCCTTATCTTTGATGTGGACACAATCTGCTTATTCAGAAACTCCAAAAGTAACTGTGCATCAAGATACTACACAACAACAGACAGCTATTGCAACAGATGGAAAGGTATCTGTTTCTTATAGAGATATTGATTGTCATATTTTATATGTTTCAGTACTTAATAATCTTGCTGATGCTGCTAATTCTGGTGTGTTTAATTGGGGAAAGATGAAAGACACCACATATCAATATGCAACTTTGCATAACGAGTGTATTAGACTTCGGGTTGAAATGCGTAGATTAAAAGATATTAATTCAAAAACAATAGATGATATACGCATCAAAGAAGATAGACTGCATAAACAATTACTCTCAGCAGATAATATAGAATCAGTACAAAGAATTACTAATGGATTCAATACGCTTGATAGTATCCTCACTCAAATAATGCATGAAGAAAATGTAAAGGAGCTACAATGATTCTTGATCCGCACAATGTCGGAATAGGACTAGCTTTTGCAGTTACTTTAAAAGAAGGTGAAAAACAACGTACCCATTGGCATGTCGAAAAATGTACTAAGTGTTTTCACTATTTATCTAATAGTGATGAGTGTTTATTTTATATTTTCAATGAAAAAGGTAATAATACAAATATCAATATATACTCAGCTAGAGACATGCGAGAAGGAAATGCTTTTGTTTTTAGATTCTGGAAAAATTGTGGTAAAAAAGCAAAATTTTTTAAAGCAGGAAAAGAAAAAATTGCATAAATTAGTTGCAATCGGATATAAACTGTGTTATATTGTATTTAATTAAGTGCAACAAAGAATAAAAAGATGGAAGCGTAAGTAGTATTAATTCAACTAAATGGAGGTCAATATGTTGTAGAACTTATTAATTAGAGGTTCTCCTTGATATGCTTGTAAGTCTTTAATGTGAAATGCAAACTAAACTTATAAACATACGAGGTAAACACAATGACTACAGAAACAATAACTTATGCAGAATTAGTACAGTTTATTAAAAATAACTCCAAAAAAATCACAGAGTTAAAAAGCACACGAAAATCAGTACCGAATGGATACGTAGAGGGCTTAGATGCATTCCGATACGAAGTTCGACATTACCATATCGCCCATTGTTTGTTACGTGGTCGTACTATCGAGCAAATTGAACCTAAAGTTGCAGAGGGTAACGAGTACAATAAGTACAAAGTCGAAAAAATCATGAACGGTGTTGTTTTTCCTCCTAAAGAAAAAATGGAGGTGCAAAATGAGCAAGTTGTATGTAATCGTGCGTGATGATTTATCACCTGCTCAAAAAGCAGTACAAGCAGGTCATGCTGCAATGGAATGGATTATTGAGAACAGGCATTAGGTTACTAATTGGAATAAAACCCTTGTATATGTAACAGCTAAAAATAAAGAACAGCTTGAACGTATGCAAGATAAATTCAATTGGAAAGGCGTACATTGTACTCCTTTTTATGAACCTGATATAGGTAATGAAGTAACAGCTATTGCTTGTTTAGGTACGAATGCAATTGTTAAAAAATTACCATTACTTAGGTAACAAGTAGTTCGATATAGTTCATCAATTATATCGAACTACTTATAGTGTAAATTATGGCTCAGTACTCTAATGGATAGAGAGCCGCCTCTAAAACGGATGAATGCAGGATCATGACCTGTCTGAGCCACCATTATTCTTTTAGTTAAATTTAAATTAATGAAGGAGAGTTAAAATGAACAATGTAAATGGTGAAAATTGTAGGTACGTAATTACGGTCACAAAGCATACGTGTACCAATCGGAGGGGTTTTCTGGGACTTCGTCAGATTGCTGAAGTAGATGAAGATCAGATTTATACTCAAGTATGCAGAAAAATAAATCTCAAAAAAATAGCTGAGGCAGTTCTCAGTTCATTACCTGATGGTGATAGTGATGCAGGACTTGCTCCTTTTGCTCTATTAGCCACAAACTGCAATGAAAATGAAAAAAAGGTTGCAACAAAATAGTAACTGTGCTATTATTAGTGAAATAATCGTTACAAAGGAACAGGGTACAATGAGGGTATAAAAAGGATACAGCAATGTGTAGAAATGCATACACTTCAGTTTCCTAGCACTAGATGGATCATAACCATTAAAAAACATGAAACACCTTACATCCTTTGCATAAGCGACCTGATTACCTTGTTTCTTTGTAACGATTAAAATTTTTAATACAGTAAAAATAATACTTGCATTTTTAATAAAAACAAAGTATAGTAAAAACATACTAAATAGTAAAGTACACAAAGTAAAGAAAGAATCCATTTAAGAGTATACATGCAGCGTTGGTCCAAATCCAACTTTCCCCGCCAAAATGGAGAAATAGCTCAGTGGTAGAGCAATTGACTATTAATCAATACAAAAACAAACTCTTATCATTTATTCTTTCTTTACTTTGTGTTATTTATTTTAACTTGTAAAAATTTATAAAATTTGTAGGTAGGTACATCAAGTTATAATCTTTGTGGACAAAAGTTCTATTAGTTATAGAAATATGTGCCTACCTACATAACAAATCTCGAGACTCGCCTATAGCATCTACATGATATAGCTCAATGGTTTGAGCATCCGCCTTGAAAGCAGAAGCTGCAGGTTCAATTCCTGTTATCAACAACACATATGCTATAAATTTAGTCTCGGTTATTTTTGGTATTCGAATGTGGACTCCTAACCAGATGAAACTAGTAGATACCGTGGGTGAAATTGATATAAACTGGACGGTTGGTCCCGTAGAAGTGTTGATAAAGTAGCCCTAAATTTTTAAAATATACAGTGCCTATAGTCGGAAACTCCTATACTGCGATTGTAGTTATCAAGGAGAGCGTTGCTAAACCAAAAGGTTGCCCGTTTTGAGGCCATCAGTAAAATGAGTGTGCTAAGATGTAAGGATGTATTTGTGACGTGAATACACACTGTATGTTTTAATTTAAATTTATCGAGAATCTAGAAAAGAACTTACACGAAAATTTTATTGGAAAAATTAATTCAAACAAACGTTCTCTTCACTTATTCTTGATTTAGCATTAAAGTAGAATCCATTTAAGAATTTACATGCAATATCTTGGTTCGAATCCAAGGTTCCCCACCATTTTTAATTGCGGGGAACTAGCCCAGTGGTTGAGGCAATTGACTTTAGATCAATCTGAAAACACAAACATTCTTATAACTTATTCTACTTTATTTAAAAACCCATAACACATTTCGATGTGTTATGGGTTTTTTGTATTACGTATCTATTTTTTACCATGATAATTTTTCTGTCCTGGAGCTGCATGTGCTTTTCTAGCTAATATGCCAATCACTCCTCCAGGAACTCCTTTCTTTTTCAATTGAGCTGCTCTACCACCATACCCTAATTTATTACTTTTCCCATCAGTTTTTCCTGTTTTCTTAATCCCATCGCTTGATTTCTTTTTCCTAACTGCCATTGTTACATCTTTTTTCCATGTAGTTTTTGGTTTTTCTTCATTTGTATCTTCAGTTACTACTTTACTCGCTGGATCATCCTCATCTGCTACGGGAAGAGGGGATGTTTGTGTGAACCCATAATTTTCTAAAAGGGACATCATAGGCATATTATCAGGTGGTACTTTACATTCTAGAGTTTTAAAATTTCTTAAAGCTGCTTTTTCTTCAACTTTAGAAAGTAACATATTTCCATGTCCTCTCCTACGATGCATAGGATCTACATGCACATGCTCAAGGGAACATGTTGTATTATTTTTACGTTTCATCTGTGCTGCCCCTGCAACATCCATTGTGGGGTCATCATTTATACAAGAATGCACATAATTCTTAACATCACATCTAATGTTATCGGCTGTTAAATTAGTGGAAGGGCCTTTTGTATTGACATGAGCTGCAATAGCATTAGCTTTTTCTCTTGTTAACCCTGACTTATGCGGGGGTTCGTCACTCGAATAATATTCAGATGCAGGAATATTTACAACGTTCCATTTTTTATTAATTGCATCGATAGTTTTCATCTTAACTCCTTTAAATTTGAAAATAGTATTATTTAATTTTTAATCATCGCAATCATCATTATTATAGGGATATGCACAAATGTAACAATACCATGAACCCGTTTTCGGTAAATTACAACGTTTACACATAATTATAGGTTCAGTAAGAGGGTCGTCAATCTCCTTATCGTCTTGTTGATTATCGTCTTGCATTTCATGTGTGCCTCTCTTAATTAAGTTTATATATGTTTTATAATAGCATTTTTCACTTGCTATTTATTTTAGAATTATGTATATATAGGGGTATAACGTATTACCTGAAAGTGTAATAAAAACTAGTCATAATTAGCACTTTTTCTACTATTACAGGAGAAACCCATGACACAATTAAGCAAGAAAGAAGTAGATGTTCGAATCAATGTTCTAAATTCGATTACAAATACACCTCATAGAAATGTGGAACCTCTTGTCCCTTTGCATCTTGACGCAGAGAATGGAGACCCTTTATTTTATATCAAGTTAGGTATTTGGTATACTCAACATGGTACAATTAAAGACCATGCTAAGGTATTTGCAGCTAAAATTATAACCTCACCTTTTACTGAGTTCAGAAAAGTCGGTGAGAAATTGCTTACAATGATGTCTCTTCGTGAAACTGACATGTCAGTTCAAATTGCGGAGGAACATTTTAAAGGTAATAAAAGCGGCCCTCAACGTAGAATTAGAAAAACTGTTGTAAAAATGATTAATGAGATGGAAGAACTTAGCCAGAAAGATAATGGTGTTAGGTTGCTTCGTAATCGTGAAATCATTAAAGACTTGATTATTAGGTATCATGTACCAATCAAGTACAAACAGACTGCGGCATCTCTACATTTTAGAGTAGAAGGTGATGCACAGCCTTATAATGCCTTTGCAGCTTTGAGGACCATTAAAAACGACAATCTTTCTGAAGCACATATTTGTACATTGATTGACAAGTACAGATTGCCGCCTACACAGGTAATGGGGACATTAAAGGAACTAACACCTGCAATTGCAGCAGCTATGTTGAAAGGTATGTCTTCGGCAGAGACAGTTAATTTTATGGCGATGTTTGAACGCAAAGGATTGACAAACATCAAAGAATTTACTGATGCAGTTGAAAAGAAGGTAACAAAAGGACCCAAATCAGCTACTTCTTCAATGCGTAGTATGAAAGCAGCTAAGGCCCTTAATAGTAGTGAAGGTGCTAAAACCCTCGCAACAATTACAAATGATTTCGTTAGTACATTACCACGTATTAAAAAATCAGTTGTATTAGCTATTGATAAGTCTTATAGTATGCAGGAGGCAATCACCGTAGGGAAAGAACTTGCTACTATCCTTTCAGCAGTTGTTGCGAACCCAAAAGAAAATCTCAATATTTGTGTATACAATAATGTTGCTAGTGAAATACTTATTAGTGAAAAAAATGAATACACTGATTTTGAAGCACGTTTTAGATACATTAAAGCGAATGGCACCACTGCACTTGGATCGGTAATCAAGTATATTGATGCAAAAAACATTCATCCTGATGTTATTATTTTTATTGGGGATGCTGATGAGAGTGATACGCCTTTACTGAAAAATGCTTTGGCAGTTTCTGAAAACGTTAATAATACTCAACTTATTAATCTTAAAGTTGGTAATAAAGTTTTTGATCTTGATATCCCAACTGATATCATTGCTGCTAAAGGCCTCGAGATTGAGAATATGAAGTATGATGGGGATTATTATAGTCTACCTAATATTCTTAAAATTGTCACAAAAGGTGGCATTAAAGAAACAATAGCTGAAATTGAGGCTATTGATATCGAAAAGTTTATTAACTCATCGAACTAAGGAGGTGACAAAAATGGTAAAAACTAAAACAACAGAAGTTCCTAGTATATCAATTCCGGTTGATATTACTTTTATTGTTGATGCCACAGGTTCGATGGGACATTTTATTCAACAAGCTAAAACGTTTTTAATTAACAGTATGTCTGAGATTGAGAGTATCTCAGACATACTTGATATTAGATACTCACTAATTCTATATCGAGACCATCCTCCAGAAGATCATACTTTTGCTAGTAAAATATTAGTGAAAGTGAGTAATGTTTCAGATCTTAAAAAAGGTATGAATAGTATACATTTTACAGCTTCAGGGGGAGGCGACGAACCGGAATCAGGATTGGATGCAATCGCAGATATTTCACAGCTTAAATTGAGGAATAATTCGTTGCGTTATGCATTTCTTGTGGGTGACGCTCCTTTACACGGTACAAATTATCAAAATACCAATATACCGTGTAAATGTGGATTAACATCAGCTAAAATACGAACAGTACTTGAAAAAGAGAATATAACTCTATTTGCGTTGAGTATAAGTGGCAACAGGCAATGTATATTATCTTTCCAAGACATTACACAGAATGTCATAAGCACTAATACAGGGACTAACGAAATTACTAAAAGTCTTCAAAATGTGTGTACAAATGCTGTATGGTCTGTTTCAAAAGTGCTACCAGTACTTAGAAAAGATAAATATGCACCATTAACTACTATTGCAGAACTTTTAGAAGTTTCAGTTGCTCAAATAAGTGCTGCAATTGAGTCCCTGAATATATTAGGATTAACTCAAAATATTTAAAGGAGGTACAAAAATGACACAAACTACAGTTAGCGAAACAAGAACATTAGTTGTTACTACTTTTGATTCTCGTAGAGAAGTACAAGTCCCAACAGCATTCATCACTGGGTCTGGTACATCACCATCACGTCAACTTATGTCATTTCTTCGAGAAAGTGAAATCGCATACCCTGAAGACGCAATGTTGACCGAAACTAATGATAGTCTAGTTATGCATGCTGTTCCGAAGTTCGGTGCATAATACTATTGCATATGACAAGGGTATGTAGTATTTTTATATACCCTTGTTTTATTTTGATTTAAAATTTATAAAGGTATAAATTGTTATGGGTAAGAAAATTGAATCACAGGATGAAAAAGACATTAAAATTAGAGGCTCAGAATTAGTTCTTGTTGAAGCGATATCTGATTTTAGAAAAATGTGTAAGAAACACCCTATACATTCATTCGAATGTGAATTAGATGACCCAGAACAGAATAGAAATGCATATATTAAATTAGTATCAGAATTTATTGACGCATCTAATGCAGCAATAGAATATCTTGAAGCTGCATTTGATCATTTTGTAACATCACAAAAATAAAATAATAGAATACCATGTGGCAGACACTTCTCAAAGAAACACAAAAAGAGATTTTAGTACCTCCTGATTTTACAAAAATTCAGGTTGTAGGTACGAATCGGTGTCTCTACAATTACACATTAAAAAGACCTTTGCGGAATTGGGGATTTATTGATTCTAATGGTACATTTATTAAAACAGCATCAATATTAGAAGTGTATGATGGTATTAAAAAGTACCAAAGTATCAATTGTTGCTTTTTACAGAAAGACACAGACAGTAGTTCTTGGTTAGTATGTACTAATGATAACGTATTTAAACTGAGGTGTGTTCCTGACAGCACTGAAGTACCTGCACCTTTAACTACTATCGTCGCTAAATCAATGGGCGGAGTACTGGCATTTCATACGTTTAATTACAGAGACATGCAACCAGAGAATGTTGATAAAGCTCTGGAAATGTTACATCAGGAAAATTTAATTCCTGATGTGTATGTGCCTTGGTTACATCCAGAACAACGTTTTGCATTTGCTATTTTAGCTGAGAATGAAGTTAGTAATCGTATTCCTATAGCTGAGAGGCAAATTAAAAAAATTATGGATGGTGAAGGTGCAAATCTCATTAATATGAAACAAAACAGTAATGGGTATACACTTTCATTCAGGTATAAAGGTAAAGTTCGTAATGTTCGAATAACCGAGAATCTTATGCTTCAAGATGCTGGAATGTGCCTTGATGGACATGATAAAGAGTTCTCTCTCGATTCATTCATTGCTGTTTTACAATATGAAGATAGACGAGAAGAATTCCCTCCAGATTAAAACAAATTAAGGAGTAACATAATGCCACATGTGTTTGTATGGACCTTTAGTGATGTAGCTGGTATATTTATTTTAGTAGTTTGTGGTATTCTTTTTTGTGGTGCAGTAGTATTTGAAACTCTTCGAGATAAATATAAGAGATGGAGGCGAAATAAAGTTAAAAAATCATAATTTTATTGATTCAAATGAAACATATACTAGGATGTCTACGAATGAAACTAAGAACATTGTGTATTTCAAAATTTCAGGAAATTAACACATCATTTCCAATTTTAAAAGGAACAAAAATGGCAGCTCCTTCATTAGACAGCTTTATAAGTGCTATTGGCATTCTCAATGTTTACATCGCAACACCTAATAATAAAGATCGTGCTAGGTGTGCTTTAGATACTGTTTCTAAAGCAGGTGCAGTGTTATCAGGGGTCACAAAAACAAGTGTAGATGATGAAATACTATGGACAGAGTGTTTCAAATTAGCTACTGCTTACAATATCCAACAAATATCTGCTTCTTCTGAACCCTTAACAAACCATACATTTATGATTGATGATATTAGAAAATTAACAAGACAATTTTTTAATACAGTTAAACAAGATATCATTTCTTTAAAAGAAGGAAAGTACTATGAAAATAAGTAGTGTATTGATTGATGAAAAGCAAATACGTACTATTGTTAATCGTCTCGGTACAGAGATAACTGCACATTATCAAGATATAACAAACGAACTTATTGTAATTTGTTTACTTAAAGGTTCATTTATTTTTACAGCTGATTTAGTTAGAAAAATAAACATACCTACTATTATTATTGATTTTATAAAAGCATCAAGTTATAATGGATCTACAATGAGTTCTGGAAATGTAGAAATAAGTTCTGACTTTCTTGGATGCATAATAGGTAAACATATACTCCTGATTGAAGATATTGCTGATACTGGTAGAACACTTAATAATGTGATTAAAATGTTAAGTTCTCGTAATCCTGCATCTCTTAAAACATGTACTCTTTTAGATAAGCCTTCTAGAAGAAAAGTAACATGCGATATTGATTTCACAGGAATAATAATTCCTGATACATTTATCGTAGGATACGGTCTAGATTTTGCTGAAAAATATAGAAATTTACCCTATATCGGGGTATTGGATAACATTTAAAAGAGGAGAACACTATTAAAATCTATGAGCATACTTCAACTTTTAATTAAAAAGTGTACATGCGATACAGAAAAGTTGGACCCAAATAAACATAAACCCGGATGCCCTTTACGTAGAACAATGAGGTTCCCACATCTTTTTTACTATGAAACTTCCGAAGATGCATTCACTCCTGCACCAGATAGTGTTGAAGAATGCATTAATGTAAACGATTTAAATAATGGAGAAGAAGTATATATCAGATTTAAACGAGTTGATTTAACTGATTACGAATTTAAAATACTTCCGGAAGTACTCAAATCTCAATTGATTTCAAATATACATAAAAATATACCATGACATATAACATATAAGTTAACTAGTATAAAACATAATTAACTTATATGTTATACTTAGCTAATTAAAGGAGGTTTCAGAAAAGATTAACACAAAAGTAAATAAATGTGGCATCTCAGTTAAATCAAATATTCTTGCTACTGAGACAAGAATTTAACATGGAGAAGTACAATGATGCATGACAAAAACAACAATTTCGTAATTGCCGTTCTTTCAAATGGTAAAGTATTAAGAGAAGTTAACGGTACAGTATACCTTCCATTTAATTCCGAATATTCAATCCGAATTAAAAATCCAAATTCATTTAGAGTGGGCATTTCAGTTAGTATTGATGGAACTGAAATTAATACTCATAAAATAATTGTCAATTCTCATAGTGATGTTGATTTAAAACGTATGTGCGTTGATGGTGATTTGAATTCTGGACCAGCTTTGAAATTTGTGCCTATCAGCCATTCAGAGGTACAAGATCCTTCAAGTAGAGAAAATGGAGTCCTTCAAGTTTCTTTCTACAAAGAAATGATATACATGCCTGCATTTCCTAATTTACAAACAGGAGATGGAATTGCATATCGCAAAGGTACAAAAAGTGCTCCAAATAATGATTTTCAAAGTGCTGTTTTTAGAGGTATTTCTAAAAAGGTAGGAAGTGCAGGGTTTGATGGCGGGAATGTAATGTATTCTAGTAACAACATAGTAACACATTCATCAGAACCTGTGACTGCTTCCACTTCTATTATGGGGGCTACAATTGCGGGTAACACAACTGTCCAAAAATTTAGTACTGTTGATATAGCATTATCATCTGTCCCTTGTTCAATTATGTCACTTACTCTTCGAGGTGTAAAGGACACACCTGTTTTTGTAAACACACCTATTTATTGTACAGGATGTGGTAGAAAATTTAAACATGGGGAAGAATTTTGTAGTAAATGTGGTAGAAAGAAATATCTTGCATAGCTACATTAAATAGTGTACAGTACTTAACAGTAAAGCAAATAAACCTCTCAATGCTTTCAAAGATCGAGAGGTTTTCTTTTATTTAAGGTACAGAGAAATGAAAATTTGTATATTTGGTACTGGTTCTCTTGGAGCTAATACTGTTATTAATTTAGCTCGCCGTTTCGGTGACAGCATCGAGTTCATACTAGTTGATTTTGATCGAATTGAAAACGTGAATTTAGCTAATCAACCTTGGTATGATGTGAATGTTGGACAACTTAAAGCATCTGTACTAAGTGCTTTTATTTACAGAGTAAATAAAGTAAAATCAACTGTAATAGCATCAAAAATAGACAATGCTAGTTCTTTTATAAATGCAAATAGAAATGAACTACGAACAGTTGATATTTTTGTAGATTGTTTTGATAATTTACCTTCCCGTCGTATTACCCAAGAAATTGCTAATCGAACAATCAAAACTATTCTACATTCAGGATTTGCCGATTCAGTGATGCTTTGTAGATGGGATGAAGCATTTCCATTAAATGTCAAAGGAGGTAATACCGTCCCTATTTGTAATCGCCGAGAATTAGGCAGTCTCGTTAATTTAGGTGCAGGTGCTACTGCACTGGTCATAACTAATTATTTTGTTGAAAAACGGCAGGATTCAGCGTTTCTTGAACTGCATAAAGGTAAAGCAACACTAACCATAGGATAATTTATGAAAGTTGGACAAGAGAAAACATTTAAACCAATTATTATTGCATTTGAAACATCGCAAGAAGCACAATCGTTATGTAATCTTGTAGATAAAATTGATGGGTATCATTGTAATGCTAATGGTGCTTTTCAATTAACACAAGATGAATACCGAATAATTCTTACTTTATCAAATGCGTTTACAGAAGGTAAAATAAAAATATAAAATGGCATGATCCCAGTTAACCAAGAAATAATTCATAGTATTTATGGAGACTGTCAACGTGCGGTATATGCAAGTCTTTTAGAATTACCAATTGATGCTGTACCTAATTTTGTACGGCATGGTATACGTTGGGATCTTGTACTACGTCAATTTTTGTATGTGTGTGGTTGGAAAAAAGATTACATTAGTGGGCATTATTACAGAGATATGGGTGTGTACGGCAAAGGTGTTGAAATGCGATACCGTAGACCTCAATTAGACTGTAGTATTAAAGGCTATTTTGCCGCTTCAGTTAAAAGTAAAACGTACAAAAACACAAATCATGCTGTTATAATTGATATTAATGGTGTGGTTGTACATGATCCAAACCCAAATAAATTATATCAAAATGAAAATGTTATAGAAACAAACGCATTAATACAATGGGATATATTAACACCGAGAGCTGATAAAGAATGGAAGTCATGGAAACCAGGAATAGTAAAATAACATTTGCAAAACCTACGAAAACAGAATTCACTGGTTTTGTCGAGGCTATAAGAAAAAAATATTTTCTTGCTAGACTATGGCTAACTGAAGATCAATACTCTGATACAACGATATACGTACCCTTTACTCAAATACCAAGACGTCAGAAACATTTAGTAGTAGAAGGAACATACATTAGAATGAGGCTTGTAGACAAACAAGTTAATAAACACAAATACACACAAATTGCTTTTGACTTTAATATCTACCCTCCTTGGACTGCTGAGGAATTAGAAGAGTCAGCCAAAAGAGCAAATGAACTGTACGAATGGCTTAAAGAGAAGGACGAATGAAAGATAAAATTATTAATGCGATTGCTTTTACTTTATTTCTTGAAACGTGGTGCGATGAAAATGAAGGTATTGAAGACTTTCCTGTAGACTTCATTAATAGCTTAAAAATAAAATGGGAAAATCATTGGCTCCCAGCAAAAAGTGAAGAGCATTGTGGAGATTGTACCAATGTACCGATGCCTTGCACTCGTTGCAATGTCGAAGATTTGTTTAAATTAGCTGAAAAACTGTACAGCATTATGGAGAATTGATTGGAAACATATGTATCAAGTAACAACTGTGTCGCAAAATATGTGCATGATGACGGTTCAGAAACTTCAATTAAGACACTTGCTCCAGGGGAAGAAAGTTGTGGAGGCACAAACAGAAATAAATTTAATGTTTTTGCGAGTTGCAGTGTCGGATGTCAGATAAATTGTGGAATGTGCTTTTTACATTCTAAAAAATACTCATTTAAGACACTCACTAAACAGGAAATGCAGAGTAACGTGTATCATGCCATCCTTAGAGAATTAAAACGCCGTCCAGAACTTCTCAATGTACCTATAAATCTAAGTTGGATGGGAATGGGCGAACCTTGGTTGAAGTTACGAGATGTGTACAATGTATCTGCAAGTATTATAGATTATTTCAAAGGTATACTTACTTTTGAAGGAGTTGATATTGCTACAACTCTCCCACAAATTAATTTTGAAGATTTTAACTACCTGAAACTTATTGATAAAAAATTAAAAGAAGGTAAATTAACAGAGAAACCGAAAGGGAGAACAAATGTACGTATATTCTATAGCTTACATGGTGTGAATAATAGAATACGACGGTCTCTAATTCCGAAAACTCTGGATCTACATGTTGCACTCCCTTATTTAGACAATATACAAAAAAAGTTTAATGTAATTTATCATTACATGTTTCTTGATTATGTCAATGATCATAGCAATGATATAAATGCATTGATAGATAAATTTGGTAGACATACAGCCCCACAGTTACGAATTCTTCGTTATAATAAGTGCCCCAACTCAAAATTCGAAGAATCGAAGTATTTCGAAAATCTTATAATACAGCTTGCAAATTACATTCCTAATCTTAAAGTCCAACTATCAGCAGGTAGTGAAATTCAAGCAGCTTGCGGTCAATTTCTTATGCATTACAAGGATAAAGTATGAAATATGTACATATTAAAACAGGTAACATTTATAGACATCTCGCGATAGCTGTAGATGCAACAAATGAAAGGGACGGTCTTCGTGTAGTAGTTTACTGTCCTGATGACAACGAACACACAATTTATGTACGGGAACAAGAAGAATTCTATACAAAATTTAAAATCATGGGAACAGATGAAATTACCCCTGAAACTGAAAAGGTACAGAAATCTGCTATAACAAAAATGAAAGAAGCAGCTGATGGGTACAAAAAGACTAGAGATTTAACATTATACATTACTTTTAAAAACGAATACAATAACAGATATGGAAAATATGTAAAGAACTCAAAAGATGTAAATAAACCTAAAAATATTGACATATATCGATATTTATTTAAAAATGGATTCGGGCATTCAGTCGAAGCTATACGAAAACATTATAAAAGAGTAGAAAAACAAATGAATGAAACTAAAGAATTAATATTAAATTGTTGGTCGGTGACAGGCGACGCATATAGTGCCCCTGAATGTCGAACATACCATCTTTCAGGATATGTTTTTAATCATTCTAGATTTCCTGATGGTTATCATATTACAACTAGTCAAATAGTTGCATTACAAGATGGTAAAGTAGTAACTAAATCTGGTAGTGTATACACCCTAGGAGAAGTTGACCCTGAGTATGAAAAGGCATTTCCTAATGCAGAAGAGCGGTTATTTATTTCTATAAAGGCACAAAATAAATGAACACACTCCAACTAGTTTGTGATGAATGTCACAATCCTTTAGAAAGTGAATTTATTTCTATTGGTATAGGTACAAGTTTACCTGTAGTGTCTGTTAAACGTTGTGAGCATTGTTTCGAATACCATACTGGTTATGGTTATAGTGAATGTAAAAAAGATATGGGTACATTACTCACACTTATTTTAGCATTAGTAGATATAGGCACATCAAAAGAGGTTTTTGAAGAAGTTATACACCAATGTAATTCTACATACTCTAATTCACTAAATATTGAACATATTATGCCTACTATTCGGATGTGTAATGGTGCTTGAATTACAAGAAGGTAAATTAAATCTCTTAATAGGAGGTAATTTCGGCAGTGAGGGGAAAGGGTTGTTTGCAAACTATCTCGGTGCAAACAACCACATTGATATAGCTATCAGTAATTGCGGTCCAAATGCAGGACATACTTTTTATTGGGATAGAACCACACACAGATCAACAGTAAAATTAATAACTAAACATTTACCTATAAGTGGTGTAATAAACAAAAGAACTACTGTGTATCTCTGTGCTGGGTCAATTGTTAATCCTAAAATATTACTTAAAGAAATAAAAGATACTGGTTTACATAAAGATCAATTATCTATTCATCCAAGAGCTGCTGTAATTGAGGATGAAGACATATACCAGGAAACGTTAAATAAAGGTGTCAAGACAATAGCGTCAACTATGTCAGGTGTAGGAAGCGCATTAGTAAGAAAAATTAATAGATGCGCTAATCTCGCTGTAGATAATGCAATGCTTAAACCTTTTATAGCAGAACTTGATATACAAAATTACTTTGATATTGGATGTACAGGATTAATGGAAATTCCTCAAGGGATGGATCTATCATTAAATTATGGTTTGGCTTACCCTTATTGTACAAGTAGAGATATAACCCCCGCTGCTGCTTTAAATGATGCTGGAGTACACCCTAAATACTTAGGGAAAATAATTGTCTGTCTACGTACATACCCAATACGAGTAGGTAATGTAATTGAAAATGGAGTAGAAGTCGGTAATTCAGGACCATTTTATCCTGATAGTACTGAAACTACTTGGGAAGAAATAGGTTTAGAGAAAGAGTACACGACAAGAACTAATAGAATAAGAAGAGTCGCAACATTTTCTTTTTCACAATATAAGAAAATGTTACATGTAATGAAACCTGATTATGTATTTTTGAATTTTTGTAATTATGTAAAACCGACAGCATTAAATAAATTACTAAAACAATTACCAGAAGTTACACATCTTGGTTTTGGTCCAACTATTGAGGATATACGAGAAATATGATGACGTACCAACAATTTTTGTTAGTGAAATTAGCGGAAGAAGCAGCAGAACTCTCTAAAATAGCTCTTAAAACAGCACAATTTGGATTTGAAGACCACCACCCTGACAGAACCAGTACAAACAAGGAAGAGATATATAATGAATTGATTGATGTACAAGCTATCGTAGAAATGCTTAACGATATCGGTTTTGATTTTTATGTAAATCTTCGTGAACAAGCTATTGCAAATAAAAAAAATAAAGTAGCACGTTTCTTATTGTATGCAAGAAACGGCGGCTATGTAGATAAAATATAGCATTTATTATTTTAAATAATAGTCAATTGTTAGCTCAAGCCCTTCTTTAAAAGTAAAACGAGGTTGCCACCCAAGTTCATTTTTAATTTTGGTAGCATCAATAGCATAACGTTTATCATGCCCTAAACGATCATCAACATATGTAATTAATGAACGTCTTGGTTTTTTATTAGGTAACTGCTTAATTTTAATGTCAATTATGTCACAAATGAGTGTAACAATATCAATATTACGTTGTTCATTATTACCACCTATGTTGTAAGACTCTCCATTAACACCATTTTCAAGAACTTTCAAAATAGCTTCACAATGATCTTGTACATATAACCAATCTCTAATATTTAAACCATCCCCATAAATTGGGATTGGGATACCTTCTACACAATTTTTTATTGTGAGCGGTACTAACTTCTCGTGAAATTGACAGGGACCGTAATTATTTGAACAATTAGTAATTCTTACAGGTGTGTTATAGGTATGGAAGTATGAATTTACTAAATGATCAGATGCTGCCTTTGATGCAGAATAAGGAGATCTAGGACTATATGGAGTATTTTCAGTGAAAAGTCCTGTTTCTCCTAGTGTTCCATAAACCTCGTCTGTACTTACGTGAATAAATATAAAATTTTTAGGTAGTATTTCTTGATTCTTTCGTATTATTTCAAGTAAATTAAAGGTACCATAAATATTTGTGTCAATAAAATCTCTGGGGCCTGCTATAGATCTATCAACATGAGATTCAGCTGCGAAATGTACTATAGTATCTATTTGATACTCTTTAATAACTTTTTGAACTAGATAAGAATCTCGAATATTACCTTTAACAAATGTATACTTATCTTTTTTAATACTATCGAGATTTCCTAAATTTGCAGCATAAGTTAATTTGTCTAAATTAATTATGTTACATTGAGGATACGAAATTGACAACAATCTAATAAAATTAGATCCTATAAATCCACATCCTCCTGTAACTAAAATATTAAACATTATTTATTTAGTACGTCCGGGCAATCCAAGAGAATTACATCCAAAAGCTCCTGGGCCTTTTGCACGATAGTTATCCCATGCACGATAACCAAAACCTCTAAGAGCAACATATGCTTCTTTAGCTTGTACTGTTGCACCTGTAAGTTGAATTGTAGCGTCTCTTAGTAGGCCATCAAAAAATATTTGAGGCTGATCAGTGTAATAAGGTATGTACTTTCCAAATTTATCAGGAGCTGAAACTCTTAATGCTAATGCAGCTTCTTCATATTTTACATTTTCTTTAAATAGTGTTAAGAAATAACCATGTTGATATCCAAAATCATGCAGTATTGAACCTACACATAATGGACCATCAGGTTCAATAATAGGCCAAAGAACACGAGGGATTGAAGCAAAATCAGTGATAAACCCTTTAGGAATTACTATTTCAGTTCCATCAGCAAGTGTAACATGCCAATCTTCTAATAAATAAAAACAAGGGGGATTTTTCCAGATGGATATAATCTGTCTCCAAATTGAGTATCCATGCATGTCTATTGGAACTTTACCGAATATAGGTTGTGGTATAATCATATTCATAATAAACACCCTTATTTTTAATTATTTTGTAGGAAAAACAATGTCATCTTTAGTATTAGGATTTTCAACATTAGTACAAGGTTGTGGTTTAATGTTTCGTATAGCTGCGGCTGTATTAGCTTCTATTTGAGCAACTGCTATTTCAATTTGTCCTTTAAGTTCAAAATATTTAAGGATCGCTCTTTTAACAATATATACGACTGCCATAATTAAAGCTAAGATTGCTCCAATATAACTATTACTGGAACCTATAGAATTAGTTAATGTGATAATGTCTTGTGGAGTGACACTCTTTCCAACTGAAGTAGAAAACTCCTGTTGCTCTTCATGCACACTTTTAGTTATTGCAGCAACAACAGCTTCATGTTGAACATTTGTATCTTTATTTTTAAGAGCTGATAATACTTCAGTAAATAACTGAATACCAATACCCGCACCAATACCAATCTTTGCTATAGAAAATTCAGTAGTGGTATTTCCTTTTGAGATGTTAGGTGTTACAGAGGTATTGTCCATAATTATCCTTTAAACAGCAACCATTGCTAATACTTTTATTGCAATTGTTAAAATATTAGTAATAATTTCAAGTACTTGATTTGTATTAATTGAAGATGATGCTACCTTCCCATACAACTCAGTGATATTTTTATCTAATTCAGTAGCAGTGTCATTTAATGTTTTTAATACAAGTTGATCTTCAGGACTAAAAGAATCCCAATGTTTTACAACTATTGCATAACAATCTTTATAACCTTTTTGAGCTAATTCAACAATGCCTTGCAATTTAGTATCATCTATATTTTTCAATTGCAATTGAGTTATTGTTCTTTCTTGAGCAATAAGGAAATTAACTGCTCCACAGAAATCAGTTATTGTTTTCCATTCTTCCTCAGTAAATACTGAAGGTGTTTTTTGTTGTGCTTTATTTAAATCCACAGTAGCTTTATCAAAATACGATTGAAAATTGTGTAGATTATTAGCTATTAATATACTATCTACCGCATATGTCTGTTTATCTTGTTTAAATAAAGCACACCCTGATAACATTGAAAAGGGTACAACTAAACACAAAAATGTAAAAATAATCTTGTTCATAAATGTACCCTTTTTGTAGTTATTTACTTGATTTAGGCACTAATTTTAAATTAGATACCTGTTGTAATGTTACACCATCAGGAACAATAATAAATGGTCTATCAGTAGGCATTGATGCACCAAGTTTTAAAGGTGCTACAGGAGTAACAACAGTAGGTGTGACTGGATGTGCTACTATGTACCCAGATAATACACCTTGAGCTATAATAACAGACAATGTTCCGATCTGTTTATCTCTAGCACTCAATGGAGACGCATTTAAAATACTTAACAAAGCAGGCATGCCTTGTGTATTAAAAGTCTGCAAATCAGTAATTGTAACCGTTTCTCCAGTAGTACAAATAGCAGAAACCATTGGAGTGATAAGTTGCAGATTTTTTTGTTCAGTGGTATTTAATAGTCCTGGTACACTTAAATCTGTTAATACTGTTTGAAGAGGAGTACATATTGCAGTAGTAACTTGTTGAATCTTTTGTGAATCCAAAGTGGATTCCCCAGTTGTTGTATTCATAGCACAACTAGTGAAAGCAAAAATAAACAAACACATTGCAAAAATAGTTAATTCTTTATTAAATCTCATTTTGATTCTCCTTAGACTGTTACTTTTTTAGATAATGTAATATGCAGATCTCTAATTGAATTAGTATAATGCTGCATTGCAAATTGCTTCATCTCATCGTTCTTAACACTGAGCCACTCATCCCAACTTGCTCCATGAACCCAATCAAAGTCACATGTATAATCAACATGTGGAGCATTGCCAGTCCTCCAATCTTTATTAAGATATAATGCATACCAACTTGACATAGGAGGCCATTTATGCGTAGGATCACCATACGCACAAGCATGACTCCATTCAGGAGTAATAATAAGTGCTTTGGCCCCTGGTTTTAATACTCTATAAAGTTCATTAAAAAAACTGATACGTTCAGTTCCATCTAAATGCTCAACAAAATGAGAGCAAAAAACTTCATCGATTGAGTTGTTTTTAAAATACCAACATCCTTGATCCTTGAATTTTTTATTTAATTTTGTATTTTCACCTTCTTCAGGCATTTCAGCATTGTTAGTAATACACCAATGTTTATCACTTAAATCACAAACATAATCAACACCTTCAAAAACTCTAATATCAACATTTTTAAATGCTTCTTGTCCTTCTGCAACTGCAATAATCTGAGGACCTGACCCTAAATTAAGTTTCATAACAATTCCTTTTCTTTTAAATTAACAATTTTACCAAGTAATATCGGTTTGATGATCGTAATGTCCTACGAGAACCTTACAATCTATCGCGCATCGATAACCATATTTTCGCGCATCTGTCCAGAAGTAAAGATCTTGTGTACCAATACCTTGTCCCTCTATACCTGTTAATGTTTTAAACCATGGTTTTCGTAACCTATCATCTTTGAACATACTCATACGCCAAAGATTGAAGCCCATACCAGTTCCACAACAAGGAACTATTTCTCCAGGTTTAGGAGGTTGAGGTCTAAAATTTAGTTGTGGGTCAGCTGGATCACCCCAGATTTGACTCACCCCTCCCTCCCCTTTTGTAAAATAAAGCCCCCCAATACAAGCGTACTCAGGATATTTTTCCATTGATTCAAGTAATTTTAAAACTCCATCGAAAGGAGGGATATTATCATGTTCAACTGTAAGAATATATTCCCATTGACTTAATTCAGGATTTGCTAAAATACCAGCAATTGCATTAGAATAGGCTTCACCAACTTCCATACCTAATGCAGCAATACGATAAACAGCTTGGTTTGGTGGAAATGCTAAAGCCCACAAAGCCATTGCAGCTTTTGTAGGCATAAGAGGACCGGCCGGTATGATTACAACGATTCTTTGTTTTTTCCACCCACCACCATTAATAATTCTATTTGATGATTCTTCTAAATTAGAATTATGTCTACCAGCATCAAGAGCTACAAATTGTGATTCCATTCTTAACCTTTTTTAAATTTGTTTTAACCTAAATCTTTAACTTATACATACACTCTAGTATGTTTTATACCATATTTAAAAATTAAAATTATTATGTTGATAAAAATGAAACTAAAGGCATGATTGACATAGTATGTGCAATACCTGTTAAAAATACAGACGAAGGTAATGCAGTACCACCATATCCAGCTGAGGCAGTACTTGTATAAGGTCCAAATCCATATAATGGATCCTTGAGCAGAAAGTTAGTTGTTACGGCGCTACTATATTGACCAATAGGACCGGCATTTACCATACTTGGTAAAGCATTACCATTAAAAGCAGCTGAAATCCCTACATTACCACCGTTAGAAGAAGCTTTTTGTAGCATGCCCATCCAATATTGCCCAGGAGTTACTGACATAGAGTTTCCAAATTGCAACCCAACTATCTTACAACCAGCAGTACCAAAATAAGATTGTAACTGAGCACTTGTTGTAGCACCAATTGTTGTATATGTGTATCCATTAGTACCTGTTGCGCTTGCATAGCTAATAGTTCCTGATACTGAACTATTGGAAATAGCGAATGATAAGTAACTTGATGATATTAAAGATAATGTACTATTATTCTCAGTATACAAACCATATATTAATGTAAGTGATTGACTTGCAGCAATAGTTGAAGTTGCAAAAGACATATTCATCAACATATTAATACAGTTAAACTTAACATTTTCTTGAATTAGCATTGGGAAATAAATAGCCGATCCAGTTGTAGCCCCCATAACTCCTAATGTCTGTGATACTGTAGAAGCAGGATACATAGGAATGTATGATGAAACTGATTGTGCAGCCCCACCACCTACTGTATACGATCCAACTATACTACCATTTGAAGTATAAAAAGATAAGCCATTTAAGTTACCAAATGTTACAGTGCTAAATGCAAAACTACCATTACTTCCTGAAACTGCTACAGGTTGAACTGATTGTGCGAATGAAGCTGAACCTGTGATTGTGTTACCGTTTAATCCAAATGTTAAGTTATTACTATTACTAAAAATTAAATTAGTGATGGTATTTGTAGAACCAACAGCTCCAACAACAAAATCCCCTCCACCTAGTACAATAGAACCATTAGTAGTATAAAAAGAGAAATTATTACTTTGCCCAAAAGTTAAAGTACTAAATGCAAAACTTCCATTTGTACCACTAACAGCTACTGGTTGTACAGTTTGTGAAGGGTAAGAAGCACTTGCTGTAATAGTACCAGCATTCAAGCCAAAACTTACATTATTACTATTACTTAGTTGTAATGTTGCTGATAAACTTGTGCCAGCTCCATTTACTCCAAGTATATTATAGCCATCACCCGCACCACCTCCAGTAGGAACTGAAATTACAACTGAATTACCTGTAACTCCTACCGATGCAACTCCTGCTCCATAAAAACTTAATGATCTAGCATCTACAGTACCAGTAGAAGACTGTGTTGTGTTACCATAGGCATACATACCTATGGTTTGAACTGTTTGAGCAAAAGTAGCTGTAGCGGTTACAGTACTTCCATTAAGACCGAAACTTACATTATTGCTATTACTGAATACTGTTGCCCCAGGAATACTTGGTACAGTGTAAGATCCTACAATAGAACCATTCGTAGTGTAAAAGCTAAAAGCATTACTATTGCCTAATGTCAATGTTGAAAATGCAAATGACCCATTAGAACCGCTTATTGCTACTGGTTGTACTGTTTGCGCTGGGATAACTGCTGAAAGAGATAAAGTTAATCCATTACTTGCAGAAGCAGTTGTACCATTGATATTTGTAAGATTAAGAGTTGGGTTCCCATGAGAATGGTTGGAACTATAACTTGCTGTGATAGTACTTCCATTAACTCCAAATGATATACCGTTTAAATTACTAAAACTGATATTTCCTGACGAACCTAATATCTGTACTGAATTCTGAGTCTGTACAGTTTGATTAAATGTTGCAGTAGCAGTAACAGTAGAACCATTTAGCCCAAAAGATACATTATTACTGTTGCTGAAGACTGTAGCACCTGGTATTGTAGGTACAGTATATGACACAACCATTGAATTATTAGTTGTGTAAAATGTAGCTCCGTTACTTTGACCGAATGTAAGTGTTGAGAAATTAAACGAACCATTACTTCCACTAACTGCGACTGGTTGTACAGTTTGAGCGGGATATGAAGCAGAAGCAGTAATAGTGTTGGCGTTGGCACCAAAAGTTATATTATTTCCATTAGCAAAGCTAATATTACCAGAACTTCCAAGAACTTGTACTGAATTCTGTGTTTGAATAGTCTGATTGAAACTAGCAGAGGCAGTAATAGTCCCTAAATTCAAACCAAAACTTACATTATTGCTATTACTTAGTTGTAATGTAGTTGATAAAGCAGTACCGGCACCATTAACACCTAAGATATTGTATCCATCAGCTCCACCACCTCCAGTTGCAGAAATAACAATAGTATTTCCAGTAATACCAACTGATACGTTTCCAGACCCAGCAAAACTTAATGATCTAGCATCAACTGTCCCTGTTGATGATTGTGTAGTATTACCATAAGCATACATGCCGACTGTTTGGTTTGTCTGAGCAAATGTAGCTGAAGCTGTAACTGTAGATCCATTCAATCCAAATGTTACATTATTACTATTACTGAAAACAGTAGCATTTGGTATAACAGGGACAGTATACGAACCAACTATGGAACCATTTGTTGTGTAAAAACTAAATGCATTACTATTACCAAATGTCACTGTAGAGAATGCAAAACTGCCATTACTTCCTGAAACTGCTACAGGTTGAACTGTTTGTGTTGGAAACGTTGCTGTCGCTGTAATAGTACTTCCATTCAAACCAAAACTTACGTTATTACTATTTGAAAATGCAGTAATTCCAGGGACAGTGTAACTTGCTACAATACTTCCATTTGTAGTATAATGAGTCAATCCATTAGAGTTCCCGAAAGTAAGTGTACTAAATGCAAATGATCCATTAGAACCACTAGCCGCTACTGGTTGTACGGTTTGTGCTACAAAACTCGCTGAAGCAGTAATAGTGCTCGCATTAACACCGAATGTAATATTATTCCCATTAGCAAAACTAATATTACCTGTGCTGTCAAGTATTCGCACACTGTTCTGAGTTTGAATAGTTTGTGCAGCTGGCACAGTATAACTGACAACTACAGAACCATTGGTTGTATAAAAAGTGGCACCATTGCTTGCACCAAAAGTAACTGTAGAGAATGTAAAACTACCATTAGAGCCGCTTATAGCAACAGGTTGTACGGTTTGTACTGGGAAAGTAGCACTTGCTGTTATTGTGGAGCCATTTAAACCAAAGGTTACGTTATTGCTATTACTAAAAACAGTTGCACCTGGAATAGTAGGCACTGTATATGATGCAACGATAGATCCATTCGTTGTGTAATGTGTTAATCCATTGGAATTACCGAAAGTTAATGTACTAAATGCAAAACTACCATTACTTCCTGAAGCAGCTACAGGCTGTACTGTCTGTGCAACAAAACTCGCTGAAGCTGTGATTGTTGAAGCATTAACACCGAAAGTTATATTATTTCCATTGGCGAATGAGATATTACCTGAACTACCAAGTATTTGAATACTGTTTTGAGTCTGTATAGTTTGATTGAAACTTGCAGAAGCGGTTACAGTACTTGCATTCCCACCAAAGGTTACATTATTACCGTTTGCAAAACTAATATTTCCAGAAGATCCTAAAATCTGAATTGAATTCTGTGTTTGAATTGTTTGTGCTGCGGGAACAGTATAACTAACAACTACAGAACCGTTAGTTGTATAGAAACTCGCGCCGTTACTTGCTCCAAAAGTAACAGTTGAATATGCAAAACTACCGTTTGAACCACTAATAGCAACTGGTTGAACTGTTTGTGCAGCATATGACACAGAAGCTGTTATTGTTGAACCGTTTAATCCAAATGTCACATTATTAGAGTTACTAAATACAGTTGCTCCAGGTATGGTTGGTACAGTGTAAGAAGCAACTATGCTACCATTTGTACTATAAAAACTTAAACCATTACTTGCACCTAATGTTAATGTGGAGTACGCAAAACTACCATTACTTCCTGATACAGCAACTGGTTGAACTGTCTGTGCGGGTACATTTGGCACTGTATAGGTTGCAGTTATTGTTGAACCATTAACACCAAAAGATAACCCATTAGCATTACCAAAACTAATATTACCAGAAGAACCAAGTATCTGTACAGAGTTTTGTGTTTGAACTGTCTGATTAAAAGTAGCACTTGCTGTTATTGTAGATCCATTTAAACCAAAAGATACATTATTGCTATTACTGAATTGTGTTGCAGATGGCACAGTATATGAAAGTGCTATAGCAGTTGCACCAGCTCCTGTAGTTGTATAGAAACTAGCTCCATTCAAATTAGTATATGATAGAGTACTGAACGCATAGCTACCATTGGTACCACTAACAGCTACTGGTTGAGCAGTCTGTGCCTGATACGATGCTGATGCGGTTACTGTACTTCCATTTAAACCAAAAGTTACGTTGTTACTATTACTAAATACGGTAGCTGCTGGTATACTTGGAACTGTGTAACTCGCTACAATAGAACCATTAGTACTATAAAAACTAACACCGTTACTATTTCCAAGGGTTAATGTACTAAAATTAAAACTTCCATTACTTCCAGATATCGCGACAGGTTGATTTGTCTGAGCTGGAAAGGTAGCTGTAGCAGTAACAGTAGACCCATTTAAACCAAAAGTTACGTTATTGGAATTTGAAAAAACAGTTGCAGCCGGAACAGTGTAAGAACCTGTCAATGTACTACCATTTAAACCGAATGCTAAACCATTAGAAGCACTAATTACGAGAGTACCTGCTGTTAATGATTGGGCTCCAACCCATATTGCAGAAATCCCTGTCTGTGCTCCACCAATATTAGGTCCACTTATTGTCACAGCATTACCATTTTGTGACAATGTTATATTATTTCCACCAGCAAATGTTAATGCACCAGACGAAACATTAGCCATTACACCTGCTGTATTTCCAGAAAAAGTAACATTCTGAAGATTCTGTGTTTGTACGGATTGCGATGTTATATAATTAGCATTGCTTGATTGATAATCAGTTTTTACTGTAGCAATAAGAGATCCATTGCTTAAAGAAAAACTTACACCATTACTGTTTCCAAATTGTAAGGTATTACCACTAGTATTTGTCCCACTAGCTGAGAAATAAACAGGTTGCTGTGTTTGATTAAATGATGCTGAAGCAGTAATAGTACTACCATTTAATCCAAAACTCACATTATTTGAATTGCTAAAAACTGTAGCTGCTGGAACGGTATAATTTGCTACAATAGAGCCATTAGTAGTATAAAAACTTACACCATTACTTGCACCAAAAGTGACTGTACTAAATGCAAATGATCCATTAGAACCACTAATTGCAACAGGCTGAACTGTTTGATTAAATGATGCTGAAGCTGTAATAGTAGATGCATTTACACCAAATGTAACATTATTACCATTAGCGAATGAAATATTACCACTAGAACCCAAAATCTGTATACTATTCTGGGTTTGGATAGTCTGTGTGGGAACGGTATAGCTTGCAACAATACTCCCATTTGTTGTATAGAAAGAGACTCCGTTAGAATTTCCAAGAGTGACAGTTGAAAATGCGAACGATCCATTGCTACCACTTATAGCAACTGGTTGAACTGTCTGTGCTGGGTAACTTGCTGATGCAGTGATAGTCGAACCTGCAAGACCAAATGTTACATTATTAAGGTTGCTGAATGAAGTAGCACCTGGAATAGTTGGTACCGTATATGATGCTGTTAGTGTGCTACCATTCAACCCAAAACCAACCCCATTACTATTCGAAAATACAAGTGTTCCAGCGGTTAATAGATTAGCACCGACTGAAATTACTGATATACCAGTTTGAGCGCCTCCAATGTTTGGACCGCTGATGGTAATTGCATTGCCATTCTGAGATAAAGTTATGTTATTTCCACCAGCGAATGTTAATGTTCCTGATGAGATCTGTGCCATCACACCGGCAGTATTTCCAGAAAGTGTTACATTATGTAAATTTTGAGTTTGTACTGTCTGTGCTGGTACATTAGGTACTGTATATGTAGCAGTAATCGTTGATCCATTAGCTCCAAAACTAATACCATTAGCATTACCAAAACTAATATTACCACTTGATCCAAGAACTTGGATACTATTTTGAGTCTGGACTGTTTGATTAAATGTTGCAGACGCTGTAATTGTTGAACCGTTTAATCCAAAGGTAACGTTATTTGAATTACTAAAAACGGTAGCTGAAGGTACTGTATATGATGCTACAATAGAACCATTAGTAGTATAGAAAGAAACTCCATTTGAGGCTCCAAAAGTAACAGTACTAAAATTAAATGAACCATTACTACCACTAATTGCTACTGGTTGCACTGTTTGGACAGGATAACTGGCGGACGCTGTAATTGTACTTCCTGCTAAACCAAATGTAACATTATTTAAATTACTAAATGACGTCGCTCCAGGGATAGTCGGTACTGTATAACTAGCTACAATGCTCCCATTTGTTGTATAAAAACTAACGCCATTAGAATTACCTAATGTAACAGTACTGAAGTTAAATGAACCATTACTTCCACTAATTGCTACTGGTTGATTAGTTTGTGCTGGGTAACTTGCAGAAGCAGTTATTGTTCCTGCATTCAATCCAAAACTTACATTATTAAAGTTACTTAATTGTAATGTAGTTAATGATTGGGTTCCTGCTCCATTAACTCCAATAATGTTGTACCCATCACCAACTATGACACCGGCAGAAAGCGATAATGTAAACCCATTACTATTACTTGCTGTAGTTCCAGTTAAATTTGTTAATGCTAATGTTGGGTTACCATGTGAATGATTACTTAAAGCACCTGTTGTCCAATAATCAGTTTTTACAGTAGCATATACCCCTTGAGCACCAGTACTAAATGAAATACCATTAGAATCAGCTAATGTCAATGTTTGAAATGTAAAACTACCATTACCAACACTAATTGCTTGATTACTTTGTGAAGTTAAACCATTATGAGAGGCTGTAATTGTATTGGCATTGAAACCAAATGTGACACCATTAGAATTACTGAATACAACATTACCTGAAGATCCTTGTACTTGTATAGAATTTTGAGTTTGTACAGTTTGTGCAAAAGTTGCACTTGCAGTAATTGTTGAGCCATTGAGACCGAAAGTGATATTGTTGGAATTACTAAACACTGTCGCAGCTAAAACAGTAGGAACAGTGTACGATCCAACTATGCTACCATTAGTGCTATAAAAAGATAATCCATTAGAGTTGCCTAAGGTCAATGTAGAATAAGCGAATGACCCGTTAGAACCACTAATAGCTACAGGCTGTACTGTTTGAACTGGGTATGATGCAGAAGCTGTTACAGTACTTCCATTCAAACCAAATGTAACATTATTACTGTTTGAAAATAGTGTTGCTCCTGGAATAGTTGGTACTGTATATGAAATAGTCAGTGTGTTACCATTAAGACCAAAACCTACTCCATTAGAATTACTAAATATCAAGGTGCCACTTGTTAAAACTGAATTGCTAACAGATATTCCAGAAATCCCTGTTTGAGCCCCACCTATATTA
>Ga0209777_10000652_pt1 | contig 55204 bp, 60 predicted proteins | sample FrelakmetHBP12HB_FD_187147 | JGI IMG/M metagenome (GOLD analysis project Ga0209777, IMG submission 187147) | Freshwater lake sediment microbial communities from the University of Notre Dame, USA, for methane emissions studies -HBP12 HB (SPAdes)... | ecosystem: Environmental > Aquatic >...
TCCGTCCGACTTCAGCTTCAGGTCTTCCAGCGCATTGATCAGACGGCGCTGCATGTAACCTGACCGGGATGTCCTGACGGCGGTATCGACCAGGCCCTCGCGACCACCCATGGAGTGGAAGAAGAACTCCGTCGGGCTGAGACCAGATTTATAGGAATTGATGACGAAGCCTTTCGCCTGGGCGCCCAGGTCCCCTTTCTGGAAGTGCGGCAATGTGCGCTTCCAATAGCCTCTGGACAAGCGCTCGCCTCTCACGGCCTGCTGCCCGATGCAACCGGCCATCTGCGACAGGTTAAGCATGCTTCCCCTCGCCCCGGAACGGGCCATGATGACCGCCGCGTTCTCGAGACCGAGGTGACGGCCGGCGATCTGACCGGCTTCGTCCCTTGCTCTTCCCAGCACCTTCATGACCTCGACCTCCAGGGTCTCTTCCATGCTACGCCCGGGCATCTGCTCCAGCTCGTTGCGCCGGTAGGCGTCGACGAACCCATCGACCTTGGAGAGCGCTTCGCGCAGCACCTCCTCGATCTGGCGTGTGGCTTCAGCCGGAATGTCCTCATCGTCGATGCCGGTGGTGAATCCCCTGATCATGATGGCGCCTATGGCCAATCTGGTGATGCTGTCCAGGAACTCGCGCGCTCGGTCCGAGCCGTAGTCGCGCGCCACCTTGTCCAGGATCTTTCCTTTGAACGAACCGATGGCCTTCTCGTCTATCGTGCCATACAACAGCTTGCCGTCGCGTATCTTCACGAACGCGTCGAGATCGCACTTCTCCTTCTGGCAGACGTTGCATTTCCGGCAGATGGACGCCTTGAAGCTCATCCGCAAATCCTCTGGCAATACCAAGGAGAATATCTGCTTCCCGGTCCAATACTCCTTGCCCTTCTTGTCGACCATCGGGTCTGGAAGCACTTTATACGGAACGCGCGCCAGGATGGATAGCGTCTCCGCCTTATTGTAGCGGGATTTGTACATCTCCACGTTCGGGTCGCAATGGGTCAGCATGAACGTCCCGGTGATATGGTCGTGGATCGCGCCGATGACCGGTCCTCCGAAACGGGGCGAGAGGATGTGCTCCTGCACCTTCATCAATATCTGAGCTTCCACCCTGGCCTCTTCCGATTGCAGCACGTGCAGGTTCATCTCGTCGCCATCGAAATCGGCGTTGTAAGGCGGGCAGACGCATAGGTTCAGGCGGAACGTCTTTCCAGACATTACTCGAACCGTATGGGCCATCATGCTCATGCGGTGCAGCGACGGCTGCCGGTTGAAGAGCACGATGTCGCCGTCCATCAGGTGGCGTTCGATGATGAAGCCGACGTCGACCGTTTCGGCTACGGTCTCGGCGTTCTTGTCCGTGACCTTGATCCTTCTTCCGTCCGGTCTGATGATATAGTTCACACCTGGCAGATAGTGCTCGCCTTTGGGGTTCACCCCGCGCTTGACTATCTCCTTCAATATAGACAGGTTCGCCTTGGTGGCGAAGACCGGGATCGTCAGTTCCCTGGCCGCCTCTGTCGGAACCCCGACCTCATTGATAGATAGGCCTGGATCTGGAGAGATAACGGTACGAGCGCTGAAGTTGACGCGCTTACCGGACAGGTTGGAACGGAACCGCCCCTCCTTGCCCTTGAGCCTCTGCACCAGTGTCTTCAACGGGCGTCCGCTGCGATGCCTCGCCGGCGGGATGCCCGACGTCTGGTTGTCGAAATAGGTGGTGATATGGTATTGGAGCAGCTCCCAAAGGTCCTCGACGATCAGTTGCGGCGCACCAGCGTCGCGGTTCTCGCGCAACCTCTGGTTGATCCTAAGGACATCGACCAGCTTGTGCGTCAGATCGTCCTCCGATCTATCGCCCGATTCAAGGGTGATGCTCGGCCTGACCGTTACCGGTGGCACGGGCAATGCCGTCAGCACCATCCATTCCGGGCGGCAGGAGGCGGACTCGATGCCCAGCGGGATGAGGTCGTTGTCGGGGGTGCGCTCCAATCTTTCGCGCACTTCCTTCGGCGTCAACTTGTGCCCATCTTCGCGGAAGGTGGTCGGCTTGTCCAATGTGATCTTCATCTGCTCGGCGCTGCAGTGCGGACATACCTGGCGGGACGAGGCGTCCTTGGCGGTGTCCTTCGTCATCATCCTCATGTCCAAAGCATCCCCGCCCAGCTCCTCCATCGCCTCCATCTGCTCGCGGTACTCCTTCGCCTGATCCTCAGTTAGAAGCAGGCGGCCGCATACCCTGCAGGTGGACTGGAGCAGCTTCTTGATCTCCTTGACGTAGCCGACGTGGATGACCGGCATCGCCAGGTCTATGTGACCGAAGTGACCAGGGCATTCGTCGACCTTGTGGCCGCAGGTCTTGCACCGCAGCCCCGGTTCGATGACGCCCAAGTGGGGGTCCATCAATCCCATGTCGATCGGGAAGCCGTCGTCGTCGTACGTGTCGGCAGTGATGATCTTGGTCGCGGACATCCTTCTGATTTCGTCAGGGGACAGGCAAGCGAACTTGATCGAGCCAATCCTCTTCGAGACACCTCGCATCATCGCAAGTCCTCCAGTTGCAAACGCATAGCGACACCGAGCGACAGCAGCTCATCAAGTAGCAGCTTGAACGCATAGCTGGTCTGGACCAGGTGCACGTTGGTGTTGTTGCCGCAGACGGGGCACTTGAGAGCGCCCCTGCGGTCCAGAATGGCGATGTGCCCGCAACCGGAGTTGCCGCACACATATTGGAAGGTGCCATCGGATTCGTCAAGCAGACGGTCCTTGATGACCATTGCCGCTCCGTGACCGATGAGACAATCGCGCTCCATTTCACCGAACCTCAGACCGCCTTGCCTCGAGCGCCCCTCGGTCGGCTGGCGCGTCAATATCTGCACCGGGCCACGGGAACGGACGTGCATCTTGCCCGAGACCATGTGGTGCAATTTCTGGTAGTAGATGACGCCAGTGAAGATGTCCGCACCGATCATCTTTCCAGTGTGACCGTCGTACATTACCTCCTTGCCGGAGTGCATGAACCCGTTGGCCACCAACGCCTCGCGGATGGCGTCCTCGCGCTCCCCGGAGAACGGAGTTCCATCCACCGTTCTCGCTTCCATCGCCCCGACCTTGCCGCCAATCATCTCCAGGACGTGGGCGACGGTCATACGGGACGGGATGGCGTGCGGGTTGATGACCAAATCTGGTACCACTCCATCGCACGTGAATGGCATGTCCTCTTGCGGAACGATTAGGCCGACAACGCCCTTCTGCCCGTGCCGGGACGCGAACTTGTCCCCTAGCTCTGGCACGCGTTCATCGCGCACCTTGACCTTGACCAGCCGCGAGCCGTTCTCGGACTCGGTCAGCATGACGCTGTCAACCCATCCAGTCTCGCCGGGCCGGCAGGTGATCGATGTCTCCCTGCGCTTCTGCGGCGTCAGGAAGTCCGTCTCTTCCTCCAGGAACCTGGGGGGAGAGGTCTTGCCAATAAGTACGTCGCCTCCGCCGACGGCCGTCTCCGGTGAGATCAGGCCGTCCTCTCCGAGGCTGCTGTACGAAAGGTCTGCCCTAGCGCCCCTGACGTCCGGCGCCGGGATCTCGAAATGATCCTCCTGGCCACCGGGGTAGCGGCGCTCCTCCGCTCGATAGGTACGCATGAACGAGCTCCGGCCCAGGCCGCGCTCGACCGATGCCTTGTTCAAGATGAGCGCATCTTCCATGTTGTAGCCGTGGTACGAAAGTACGGCGACGACGAAGTTCTGTCCGGCCGGCCTCTCGTTGAACGCCACGAACTTCATGGTGCTGGTCTGCACCATCGGCTTCTGCGGATAATGCATGATATGCCCCCGGGTATCCGGACGGCGCCGGTAGTTGCTGGCCGCGAGTCCCAACGACTGCTTGGCCATGCCCGCACCCATGGTGACACGCGGGGACGAGTTGTGCTCAGGATAGGGCACAAGTCCGGAGCAGACGCCCAGGATGACCATCGGGTCCACTTCCAGGTGGGTGTGATCCTTGGTAAGGAGCAGCGGCGTGCGCAGCTCCCCGCCGCAATGGCCGCACTTCAACGCCGCGAAATCGTCGGCGCTCCCGGGGTTCATCCAGTCCAGGTCGATAGGTGACAATGCCTTCCCGCAGCTGGTGCAGCGGTCTGGCGGGTCGAATGGCTCGACGGCGATATAGGTATCCTCCTCCTCCTCGGCGTCGATCCACTCGATGACACCTTCGCGGATGAGGTCGGACCAGCGGCTCCGGCCCTCCCTGATGTCCTCCATGTGCTTGCGGGTGAGGACCGATTTGCCGTTCCTCAGCACGATCAGCGGGCGACGGAGGCGGCCCTCATCGCAGTTGATGATGACCTCGTCCATCTCCTCATCGTAACGGATATTGATCTCGTGCGATAGAAGACCGATGCGCCGCCTCTGGCGCATCTCGTTCACGAGGTCGTGCGGGCGGTCGCAGACGCCCTTCAGGTCGCCGTTGACGTAGACCCTGGTGCCGGCTGCCGGACCTTTGACCTCCTTGACGCCCTGCTCCTTGAGCATGTAGGCGACGTCCTCTTCGCGGAATCCCTCGGACACGTCGATGATCAGCGCGGCATTCTTGACAAGGCCGCAGTTCTGACCCTCTGGCGTCTCGTTCGGGCAGAGCCGGCCCCATTGGGTCGGGTGCAAGTCTCGAGCTTCGAAGTGAGGCTGCGAGCGTGTGAGCGATGAGGTGATGCGCCTCAAGTGAGATAGCGTTGACATGTTGGAGGTGCGGTCCAGAAGCTGGCTGACCCCCGCCCTGCCTCCCACCCAGTTGCCGGTGGCGAGCGCGTGCAACAGACGGTGCGTGAGCAGGTCCGGCCTGATCGCGGACGATATCCTCAGGTCCTTCTTGCGCGCATACGACCGTTCCAATTGGTACTTCAGATCCTTCATTAGATTGGTGAAGGCCACGCGGAACAGATCCTCCATCAGATCGCCAGCGAGCTTCAGGCGCTTGTTGGCGTAATGGTCCTTGTCGTCCTCCTTGCGCTTGTTGAGGTATAGCTCGAGGACTGACCTGGCGATACGTCCCAGGAAGATCGCCTTCTTCATGCGGTCCTCCCTGACGTCGCCCAGGTGCGGTAGCAGAGAGCGATCGATAATGCTCTCCACCTTCTTGACCCGGTATTCCTTTGCCTGGCCGGTAGCGAACTTGCGCTCCAGGTAGAGGATGGCGTCGTCGGTGGTGAATATGCCGTTGGGCGGGTAGAGCTTCTTGTCCTGGCATTCCTCGATGTTAGCGTAAACGATGTTGGCCATGTCGTCGGTGGAGACGATGGCGTTGTAGATCTCCTCGTCGTTCTCCATGCCCAGGGCCTTCATCAAGGCCACCAATGGGATCTGTCCAGATGCGGCTGGAACGGTCACCATGAGCATGCCGTCGCGCTTCTTCTCCACCAGCGTCAGGGCGCGGTGTCCTTCCTTCTGCGAGAATACTTTCGCGACCTCCAACTTGGTGCCGTAACGCTCGTTGAACTCCACCATGACCCGGTTAGGCGCCAGGTCCTCGAGCGTGATCAGCACTCGCTCCGTGCCGCCGATGATGAAGTATCCGCCCGGGTCCATCGGGTCCTCGCCTGCCTGAAGCAGCTTCTGGCGGTACTCGTCGTCGAGCAGCTCGTGCTCCTCCTCCATGTTCTCCTTGAAGAGGGTGCAGCGCTTCGACTTCACCATGACTGGCAGATCTCCGATGTGAACCCTTTCCGGCTCTTTCTCGATGCCATCCTCGATCACGGTGAAATCGATCGCGACCGGAGCTAGGTAGTTCAGATTGCGCAAGCGCGCTTCCATGGGAGAAAGCGGGTGCACGTAGCCGTTGGCCTCACGGATCTCCGGCACTTTGATATGAACGGTCGGCCGAGACTGGGGGTCGGTCAACCCGGTCTTCTCGTCGCGCTTGCGACTGACCCGGATCTCCACGATCCTGCCATCGGTCTTGTCCGGATCCAAGCGGATGATGCCGCGCTCGGCGTCCTCCGCGGACACGCGCAAGTTGTCGACGATCTTCTGCATCCGACTGTTCGGATTGTCCATTGTCGAGAGAAAGTCGTTAAAGCTGGAGATGTGGTGGTTAACGATGCTCCTCTCTTTGAAATAGAGTTCTACCAAATCACGCAAAGGGATCACCCTCGGACCAAACGATAAGCAGTTGCAACTTCGGAAGTCCGGCTCTGGCGAACGACCTTTACTACTCGGCCTTCTTTGATTGGACCGAACTTCTCCTCGAGCAGACGGATGCATGGATCGCTGCGTCGGATCTTCGGAAGCTGATCTTTGTCGACCTTCAACTTCTTCAAGACCTCCTTCGCCTCCTCATCGCTCAACAAATAATGAGACGGCACCAGCGCATGCTTAAATACGTTAAACTGAACCTCATCGCCCAAGAATCTCACCTCGCCCCCGCAATCGCCGTTAATAAGCTCTTCACACTAAGTAGTGGCCTTATAAAAATGCATCGAAAGCCTCTGTTCGAACTCGTGCCTTCCATGTACTCCCTCACCTACCTAGCGGGCCCGCGGGGATTTTCGATGCCTCGGGATTACCGGCGGCCTTTCGAACCCCGGACCATCTGGTTAAAAGCCAGGTGCTCTTTCTAGGGACGCTCGTTCTCACGGTCGTCCTACCTAGCTGAGCTACGGGCCCATTGGCAAGTAAGTCTCCGGCGTTGCGGAGGACGGAGAAAGGAGCACCATTATTTAAACGTTATCGATGAAACGGCCTGGCTAGCATCTGGAAGTGACGCCTTGCACCTATCGCTCTTCTACTTACTGTATATTGTCCGAGGCCACAAGTTTTTGGCGCGAGGAGCTCGAATTCGATGCCGATGATCTTGCTGGCATAGCATTTTGAAGGGGTGTGAGTACCCAACCGGTACACGTTGGGAGGCCGGGCACGTATTTATACATGAAGCATAATCTCGCCCTCGGCGAAGCCAATGGAGAAAGAAAAGATCTGCAGTTCCTGCGGGATAAGATTGATCGGCAAGAGCACGACATTCTTCCCCTGTCCTATGTGCGGTCAGACAGAGATCGGGCGCTGCCCGAACTGTCGCGACCAGAGCGTCAAATACACCTGCTCCAAATGCGGGTTCACTGGACCTTAGGTGCTTATCATGGGCAAGGTCGCGGCGACGTACAATCTGATGCCAGAAGGACCCACTATCGACATGGAGGCCTTGAAGGCCAAGATGCCCGGGTTCGTACCAGAGGGCGTCACCATCCTGAAAGGCGAGGTGAAGCCTTTCGCATTCGGGTTGAAGATACTGGACATCACCTTCCTGATGAGCGATTCCGAGGGGATCATGGACCGGCTCGAAGAGAAGCTCCGCTCGATCGAAGGCATCCAGGGCGTGGAGAGCACCCAGGTAACCTTGGTCTGAGCTCTTTTTCACGAAAAACTTCTACTTTGGCGATGGGCGGGCACGCGGCCGACCGAATCGGGCCCGTCGCCTGAAGAGCTTTTTAGTCCGCCATGGCTATGCAATGGTAAGAGCGTCCATGCCCCACCTCGTCCTGGTTGACGGTTACATAGATGAGCCGGCGTCATTGGGAGTTCCGCCTTACAGCTCGCCGCAGATAAGGGCGACATTCGGAGCTGCCAGGGATGCCGGCGCGGAGGTAACACTGCTCAACATCGACGACGTCCGCCGCGGTGCCCGAGTCCCCAGATGCGACGTCCTCGTCGTCCTCTCTGGATGCGCCGTTCCCGGCCGTTATCTCAGAGGGATGCCTGCGTCAGAAAGGGAGATCTTCGAACTCGTATCCCGGGTCAATTCATCATTCCGCATCCTTGGCGGACCTGCCGCCTTCGAGGCGAAGGAATCCCTCAAGGCGGTGTTCGATCTGGTCGCTGTCGTTGACGCAGCGGTGGCGACCTACGAGATCATCCGAGCCATCAGGCCAAGCGAGAAATGGCGCACGCTCGATCAATGGAACCGGTGGATGCTGCTGGGGGCGGAAAGCGTTCTGGCCCACCCCGACTACCCACAGCCTTTGATCGCGGAGATCGAGACCTACCGCGGCTGCATTCGATATCGCAGCGGCGGCTGCTCGTTCTGCGTCGAGCCTCTGAAGGGCAAGCCCAGCCATCGCCAGCCTGAGGATGTGGTGGCAGAGGCGAGGAGGCTGCACGAGCTCGGCGTGAGGAACTTCCGCGTCGGGGCGCAGACCTGCATCGTTTCCTACCTAGCTATGGACGATAGGACCGAGACCCCGGTGCCCAACCCCGCGGCTATCGAACGACTGCTGTCGGGAATAAGATCGTTAGGGGTAGACGTTCTCCATCTGGACAATGCCAATCCAGCGGTCATCGCTGAGCACCCGGTGGAGGCGAAGCTCGCCTTGGAGAGCATGGTGCGCCATTGCACCAGCGGGAACGTGCTCGCGCTCGGCCTGGAGAGCGCCGACCCCAAGGTCAGGAAGATCAACAACCTGAACGCCAGCGCGGACCAGACCCTGGAAGCGGTCAGGCTGATTAATGCGGTGGGCAGGGAGCGCGGCCCCAATGGCCTGCCCCGTCTCCTGCCGGGGGTCAACTTCATCGTCGGATTGGATGGCGAGGACGCCGCCTCTTTGGAAATGGACCTGGAATTCCTCCGTCAGGTCAGGAGGGAGGGCTTGCTGCTCCGCCGCATCAACATCCGCCAGGTGATGCCCGTCAGGAGGAAGTTCGAGAGCGGTGTCAGCCATTCGCAGTTCCTGAGGTTCAAGCATTCGGTCAGGGAAGAGATAGATTCTCACATCCTTCGCGACCTGGTCCCCATCGGAACGAAGCTCACCAGGGTCTTCATTGAGATGCGCGAGGGCAAGCACACCTTCGGCCGTCAGATCGGGACCTACCCGTTGCTCGTCGGCTTCAATTATCCTATGCCTCTTGACCAATTCATCGACGTTAAAGTGGTGGGATGGGGCTTTCGCAGCATTACGGCAGTCGAGAGCCCATTGCACATCAATTCCTGCCCCATCGCCGCCCTGGAATCATTGCCGAGCATCGGCAACAAGCGAGCGGTGCGCTTGTTCCGCAGGCGCCCCTACCATTCGCTGGAGGACGTGATGAAGGCGTTGGACGAGCCGAGCATCGCGCAGGGAATGAACGAGTTCATCGATTTCGAGTGATGCGATTGTATCCTGCAATCTTTTATTCCTTCAGTGAGCTAACCAGGGTCAGATGGAGATCAAGCAGCTCGCCCGCTACCCGTTCGTCAAGCCAGCCTCCGAGCTCCTCAAGCTGGAGAACATCTCATTAGAGGATCTGCTCAAACACCAGGCGTTCTCCGCCGCCCGCCAGCGCGGCAAGCAGCGCATCATCGATTCGGTGGAGAAGGCCCAGGTGCAGGATGCCAAGCTGACCAGCAAGGAGGACATGCTGCAGGAAATCCTCAGCTACGCCATGGCTCGGATCCTGGTGTCGAGCGTGGGTGACGGCTTCCTGATCCGTCGGTACGCGCTCGCGGAGGCGAAGACGGTATACGAGCATCTCCAGATCGAGCCGATCGAGCGGGTCATGGAGATAGCGGTGGAGCTGGAGGTCGACGCAACTCTGGAGCGGGGCATCCCCAGCATGCATTTCGCCGATTTCCTCCGCTACACCTCTGGGATCAGGAGCAAGGAGTGGAAGCTGGTCAACACCGAGGTCAAGCAAGGGCTGGTATCCCTGCCGAAGATCAAGTTCGCCAGGGTATTGGAGCAGGCGTTCCACGACAAGATCGAGGACGAGCTCCCCCTGCCTGTCGCCGATTGGATGATCAAGGCGCTCAAGGACGACATCCAGGAGCTGAAGAACCTCGCCGAGCAGATGAAGGACCGCTACAAAGTGGAGGGATTCGGAGACATTGACGCAGAAAGCTTCCCGCCCTGCATCCGCCGCTTGGTCGCCATGGCTCGTTCAGGAGAGAACATCTCCCATCCAGGCAGGTTCGCCCTCACCTCCTTCCTATTCTCCATCGGGCTGTCTAGGGATGAAATCTTGGCCATATTCGCGTCCTCCCCGGACTTCAACGAGTCCAAGACCCGCTACCAAATCGACCACATAACCGGCGAGATATCCGGGACGAAGTACACGCCGCCGGAGTGCTCCACCATGAAGAGCTTCGGCAACTGCCACAACTTCGACGACCTGTGCCGCCAGGACTGGGTCAAGCATCCGCTCATCTATTATCGCGCGAAGAGCAGGCGACGCCGGAAGCAACCAGGAGCGAAGACCACCGCTCCGACGACCACGGTCGAAAGCGAAAAAGCGGCTTCGAAGAGCGCCCCTACTTAAGCGCCCGATAGGTCGTCCAGGCGCGTTGCACCGCGGTGATGTTCCCCACGACCGCGAACCAGATCATCATGATCTCCAGGAAGTTAGTCTCGATGACGCCGAGGTCCAAGGACGAGCTACCAGTGGTCAGGAGGAGGTACTGCAGCAGCGGCATGAATATCATTAGGGCCATCCGGTCCGCCCTGCCCAGGACGCCTCCGTAATGACGGCCGACGCCGACCGCCTGGGCCTGGGTGCCCATGTAGCTGGTCAGGAGCACGCCGACGATGGCGAAGACCCCGATGTACGGACTGCACCAGCTGCTGATCGCCACGCTCCCGATCAGGAGGACGTCGGCATAGCGGTCGAGTACGTGATCGACGAAGTCCCCCTTCTTCGACGCTTTACCAGAGAGCCGGGCCACTTTTCCGTCCAGACCGTCAAAGAAGCCGCTCACGAGAACGGTCAGCGACGCACCGATCAGCAGTAAATGCCAATTGTCAGAGAAGAAGAACATGAGGCCGGCGGCTGCCGCGATCAGCAAAGCCAGCATAGAGATGTTATTGGGATGCACGTTCCGGAGCAGCCGGGCGCTGGGGTCCATGATGAAGTCCACCCACTTCCTCTTCGAGTCTAGTACCATCCTAGAACCTCCTCGCTCCAGTCCACATGACCAGGCTCGTACTTTTTCCTTTCTCCGCTGAGGGCTTCCTCGACGGCATCCGCCACCTGGCCTATCTCAAGGGCGGAGGTATCGATCTCGCAGACCTGGGTCTCTCGCTCCATTGCCTCGACCAAGATGACGTCGCAAGCCTCCGCCTCCATGTTCTCCGTTATCTTCTTCTTCGAATAGCGGCGGCTCTCCAACCTCGCTTTCAGCAAGGAAGGCCGGCAGCGCAGGACGATGATCAGATCGACGCTGAGGAAGTGAGCCAGATGCCCCAGGTAGATGCGGTCCTGGCCAGCATGCTCACGCTTCAGCAGCTCGTCCACCGCCTCCACGTCCACCTCGTAAGTGTCCCTGGCACGATCCTTACGCCCCTTTATCAGGTGCGACTCGACGAAATCGGAAAGCTCGAGGACGTCATGCCCCCTTCGAGCCAGCTCGAGGCCGACGCCGCTCTTGCCCGTTCCAGGAGTACCGGAGATAGCCACTTTCACAAATCAGCATGGATGAATGGGGGTAAAGAGAATTGCGCAGAACACCGAAGGGCGTAGACCGGCGATCCTCGCTGCCCCAATATCATTCCGTTCGGCGGGAATTGCTTTCACAATCGAGCCGGTCGAAGAATGCCAGCTCGATGAAATTGGAACGGCGCTTCGTCTCCAAGTTCTTTTTCAGCGGAGCGGGGCAAGAGAGCTCGAACTCGAACGGATAGATCACGTCCATCAGGCACAAGTACTCTGGATTCGCCATACCGAACTGGCATTCCTTCCCTTCCAATGCGCCGTGCACGTCGTCCAGCGACGCCTTCCCCCTTCCGACGGCGTCCATCGCCGCCACCATCCGCCTTACCATGCTGCGCAGGAACTCCCGTGCCTTGATGTCGATTATCAAGAAATCCGTCAGTGGAAAAACCTGGATGCTCTGAACCACCTTGATGGTGCTGCGCTCGTCCACCTTGCAGAAGCACCTGAAATCGTGCTTCCCTAGGAACAGACCGGCCGATTCCACGACCTGGCTCACATACAGATCTCGCAAAGGAAGGAAGTAACGGTACCAGCGCTGCGAGGCCCTCCGAGGTGTGAAGCCATCTGGCACCTCCGCTATTCCGTAGAAATACACTCCGTCCGAGACGGCGTTGAGCGCGTGCAGCAAACGGTCCTTCCTGAACTCGGTGTCGAAGGCGATCACGTTACCCAGGGCGCTGACCCCAGCGTCCGTTCTCGAAGCTCCTTTGAAGCGCGATGATGTGGCGTCCGTAATCGCTTCGATCTCCACGAGCGCGGCGATCACCTGGTCCTCCACGGTGCGGGCGTGCGGCTGCCTCTGGAACCCCAGGAAGTCCTTGCCCTCGTAGGCGAGCTTGACCGCGGCCCTCCAGCGCATGACAGCATGGTTAAGTAGGCCGTGACTATTTAGACTTCCGTCCGAGCCATGGTCAACTTCCGGGTAGTGTTGGTCACGCCACGCCACGAAGGGAACGTGGGTGCAGCGGTACGCTCGATGGGCAACTTTGATTTCATCGAGCTTTTTATGGTCGCACCGTGCGAGATCGGGGACGAGGCGTTCAAGCGCGCCAAGCACGCCGGTGATATTTTGAGAGCGGCGCAGACGGTCCAGAGCCTGGACGAGGCGGTAAAGGACTGCGACCTGGTGGTCGGGACGAGCGGGATCGTGTCGCCGGGCGAGAAGCACTTCGTGCGCATACCGATAACACCGAGGCAGTTCGCCGAGAGGGTGAAGGACCACGAAGGCACGGTGGCGCTCCTCTTCGGGCCGGAGGACACCGGGCTGGCGCAGGACGATCTGCTCCGCTGCGACCTCCTGGTCAACATTCCTTCCAGCGCCGATTATCCCGTGCTGAACCTATCGCATGCCGTGACGATCGTCCTCTATGAGCTTTTCCTGCAGCATCCTAAGAAAGGCGGTCCAAGGGCGGCGAGCCAAGAGGAACGAAAGATGCTCTTCGAGTTCTTCGACGACCTGCTGGAGGCGATCGACTACCCAGAGTTCAGGAAAGAGAAGACCAAGGTGATGTTCCGGCGCATGATGGGACGAGCGATACCGACCAAATGGGAGTTCCATACCATCATGGGAGTGTTCGGGGACGCGGCGAAGCGGATACGAAAGAAGGAAAGCAAAGAGCGCTGACCTAGGTCGAGTACTTGTTGACCACTTCCCCGATGTCCTCGACAATATCAAGGCGGTCACAGTCCTCGGCCAGCTCCGCGATTCCGGTGACCACGGCCAACATGCGGATGTTGCCTTCGAACTCCGGGTCCACCTTGGCGCCGAAGATCACGCGCGCGCTGTCGTCCATGTAGGAATTGATGCGCTCCATGATCTTGTTCACCCTCTTGAGAGTGAGATTGTCACCGCCGGTGATGTGGACTAGCGCTCCAGTCGCACCGGCAATGTCGATTTCAAGCAGCGGATTGTTCAGGGCGTCCCGGACTAATGCCTCTGGGTCAGAGTTCTCCGCGTATAGGACGGTAGAAATGCCGCCGTGACCGAGTATAGTCTTGAGATCGGCGAAATCCAGGTTGATCAGCGACGGCTTCGTGATCACCTCGATGATGCCTTTGACCATCTCCGATATCAGCTGGTCCATTACCATGAAGGCCTGTTGCACCGGCAGGTTCGAGACCATGTCGAGCAGCCGATTGTTATCCAGAAGAAGGATGGTGTCGCTGACGCCGCGCAGCTCTCTGAGGCCGCGCAAAGCAACTTTGGGGCGTCCGAGCTCCACCTCGAACGGCGTAGTGGCGATGATGATGACCACGGACCCGAGGCGCCGGGCCACCTCCGCCACGATGGGGGCGAGGCCGGTGCCAGTTCCCCCTCCCAGGCCGACGGTGATGAAGGTCAAGTCGGCCCCTTGGAGCACCTTGGTGATCTCCGGTTCGGCATTGATCGCGCAAGCCTTGCCGACATCAGGATTCCCTCCTGAACCAGTGCCATTGGTAATCCCCTGACCGATGAGCAAGCGCTTGTGCGCCTTGATATGCGATAGATGTGGGCGATCAGTATTGATGGCGATGGTGTCGACCGACTCTTCCAGACCCATGCTGTTGAGCCGATGCACGCTGTTGCATCCACCCCCTCCGCAACCGACGATGACGATGCGTAGATCGCGTACGCTACCAGATAGGTCATCTTCCGTCACGTATTCCCATCCCATAGCGAACACTCCCATCCGATGTGTTCTCGCAATCGTTCGATTACTTCATCTCTTCCATGGCGCGGCTGACGCGCTTGCGCACGTACTCCCGGACCGCGTTGCGGATCGCATCGTCGACCGAGACCGAATCCCCATCCTGGACTAATGTCTCCAGTTCCACCACGCTGCCTTTTGGCAACTCCACCGTGATGCGCTCGATGTATTCTGGGGTGAAGTGCTTCTCGACGAAGGAATCCAGCGCTGCACGTATGGCATCGGAGATCGTCGGGAACTTGCCCCGGTCCACGAGTTCTTGCAACGCCTTCAGCTTCTCCGCTGGAATCCTGACCGTGATACGTTCGGAATCGGTCATGATGCAACTCTTTATCGATTCTTCCGTCCGACCATTGTCGGACAAATGTCAGTATTTAGCTGTGATTATATAAAGCTTGGCGGGAAATTGCATTGCTTACTTGATGTTGGTCTTTAATCTGGTATTCCAAGAAACTCATATTCTCATTAATTTATTTCCTCTTATCAAGGGAGCATTTTTTCCCTTCTGATGAGCCTGCTAGATAAGATCAATAGCACTATTGAAAGGGCACCGGCGAGAACAGGAATGGCCAGGTCCACCAAGACACCGACATCGTATGAAAACGCTTGAATGTAAAACGTGGGTAGGATCAATAAGCCGCCCAGCGACAAGGCAAGGGGACTATTGGTGTTGCCTCCCACAGGCCTCTGCAACGAACTGAAGGCGATCATGGCCATTGTGACAAAAGAAACGACGGAAAGACCGAACCCCGCGATGAGAGTCAGCCATGCCAGGTCATGAAGTATGTAAGCTTGTGCACCTGCAAAAATATCCACTATCATTGTGATGCTAAGTTCTACAGTGAACAGAATGAGCCCTAGTAAGAGTGCGGCTTTCAGGTAGCGCTTGAAAATGTCGCCTTGATTCCAGCCAAGCGAGATGAGATACTCCAAGACCCCATTGTTCTTGTCATAGACGTATAGCAAGCTAACTGGCGTTGAGAATATGAAAATGCCTAGTACCATGAACGGTACAGCAAGAAGAACGAGGACTGCCAGCGCGTCAAAGTAAAAAAAGGGGAGGACGTCGAATGCCAAGAGCCCGATGGCGGCAAGGAAGATTCCCATTCCAGAATTCACCTTGTTAAGCTTGAGGCTTCGCTTTGCAAGGATCAGAGTACTATTTGGCATCGCGCTTTGCCTCCTTCTTTAGCATCTTTTCCGCCTCTATAACAGGCGTCTCGAAGAATCCCTGCAAGGGATTGTCAAGCGGGCGGGTCTCAGTTACCTGCACACCGTTCTCAACCAATTTCTTGACGGCAAGCCCTATCTCTTCAGGGCTGGACACATTCAAAACAAAGTAGTCGCCTTCGCGTTGGACGTCTAGGATTTTAGAAATGTCTTCCGAGGCCTTGATCCCCACTCGGTACTGCTTCGGCTTTATGTTCGAGATCTTATCGAACATCGTTAGCGACCCGTTCTGGATCAAGATCAGGTAGGTGCCAATATCGGTCGCTTCATAGAGGTTATGCGAAGAGTAAAGAATGATCTTGTCCTTGCTCAGTTTCAGAATAATATCTCTGATCTCCTTTGAAACGGAGGGATCTAAGTTCGCAGTCGGTTCGTCCAGCAAGAGCAAATCGCTATCATGCAGAAACACTTTCGCCATGGCAGCTCTCTTCTTTTGTCCCTGTGAGAGATCGGAGAACCTCTTATCCTTCAGCGGTTCGAGGTCCAGCAGTTCGATCGCCTTGTCAAGATCTCCCCCTCCAATATCGGAGTAGAACTTTAGCCCGTTGTAAACGGTCATCTCTTCGGGCATTGCGTTGTACTGCGAGAGATAGCTCATTCTTTTCCTAGCTTCACCTGAAGTAGTTGTGTTCTGGTCGTCGAGAAGGATCTTTCCGCTGTAAGGCTCCAGTATGCCAGCGATTGTCCTGAATAGAGTCGTCTTGCCAGCGCCATTCGGCCCCAGAACAACATATATTGACGGCTCCTTCAATACGAAGCTAATGTCATGCAAGACGGCCTGCTTATTGTAACCAGAAGTTATATTGTCCAATTCCAAAGCATGCACTTCTTATTCACCTATTTCGTCGGGGTAAGTCGCCTGCCGAAAACTTTCTGATACCCATAACCAATTACGATATATTAATTAATCCGCCCAGGCAAGAAAAAGACCCCATTGTCGTCTTGAAAATAAAATCCATTTCATTATTGATGAATCGCCCACTGAATCAGGTCTCCCCATCCGTTCTCGATGAGCAGATCCAATTTCGCAGTTTGAGTTGGTGGCCATCCACCCAATGAAGTATGCGGTCTCAGTAAATTGTACTAGATGACATACCCCGTTAGCCAATTCTCTGTACCTTGAATGAGGGCTCTCAGATGATCTTCACTCCAAGAGGTCTAATGAGTGCTCGCTTCCCCGGATCGTCATAATGCTCCACCTTAATGTTTACATTTGGCTTGATACCGGCTACTGCCGGTAAAACGTGATTCAAGATCTGCTCAGCGGTCGCAGGGAACACGCGGCCGCGCGTGCTCACCTTATGCCAGCCCTTTTTGTCTCTGTAATAGAACTCCACTGAATCCTTGCCGCTGATTGTGATTATGTAGCTTTCATTTGTCAGATTCATGTCATCTCCATTGCATGCTTCAGCATCAAGTTTTTTCCTTGCTTCATGAACAGAAGAATTGAAATCGACGTGCCGGTTACTCTGATATCACATGTCCCTCCCAATCCTTGACAATCATGTGCATCTGCACCCACAAGGCCACAACGTCAAGGCTGTCAAGGAGTTCGCCAAAGCTGGTGGGACCCATTTGATCCTAAGCCATCTACCTTACGAAGAGATTAGGGTGCATTCCGCGGCAGACTTCCCGCTATCTTATGAAATAACCCTAAAACTGGCGGAGAGATGCCGCTCAGAAACAGCGGTCGGGGTCGATGTAACCGTCGGTCCCTATCCAGTCCTACTAATCCATCTTGCCGAGAAGCAAGGGCTCGCCAAGGCAGTGGAGATAATGAAAGCAGGCATGGAATCCGCCCAAAGGCTCGTCCTGGATGGGAGGGCGGTGGGCATCGGGGAGATTGGCCGCCCTCATTTCCCGGTATCGGCTGAGATCAACGCGGCCTCGAACCAGATAATGAGCTATGGCATGCAATTGGCCAAGGAAGCTAGCTGCCCTGTCGTATTGCACACGGAGACTGCCACGCCAGAGAACATGAGGGAGATGGCCCTGATGGCCGATAAGGTCGGTCTGCCTCGGAACAAAGTGATCAAGCACTATTCCCCGCCACTCGTCCTGGAAGAAGAGAACTCCGGGCTGTATCCATCGGTGCTAGCTAAGAGGGAGTTCGTGCTGGAAGCTCTGGAGAAGGGTTCCCGCTTCCTCCTGGAGACCGACTATCTTGACGACCTGCGGAGGCCTGGGGCCGTCCTGTCGATAACAACCGTTCCGAAAAGAACGACAAGTTTATTGCAATCTGGCCAAATGACCGAAGAACAGGCGTTCAAGCTCCACGTGGACAACCCATTGGAAGTCTATGGGATCAAGGTAAGGACCTGATCAGGACCGGATCTGGAACCGATAGAATTCATCCACGCAATCCCCCCATCGGACGTCAACCTTCTCTATTCGAGCTCGAGGATGCTCCTCTCGCAATCGGCGGACGACCTCCTCTATGTCGTGCTTGTCCCCCTCGAACACCGCGTGGACCGATCCATCGGGAAGGTTTCGGACCCAGCCGAAGACCCTCTGCTGATTGGCGAAGCGCCGGGTATAGTCGCGGAAATGGACTCCCTGAACGATGCCAGTGAATTTTACCTCCGCCCTCGCCTTCATGTGGGTAGGAGCAGTGGCCAATGGCATAATAATCGTTTCTGCGCTCCGTTCTTTGAGTCGTGGCAGACCAACCGTCGGACAATTCAACAACAGTTAAATACTGGCTAGCGATATTTATCTGCGACCAGAAGGGATGCATATCTGGTTGGAGCCAGTCCGGGCTCAGGGATGGATGGGAGAATGAAATCACTAGTTGAAGAAGCGCTGGCCAGAGATAGTGGATTAGCTGGCACCGGGCCAGTTACAAGTTACGGCATGCAACAACCGCCGGAAGTCTCCGGGGACGCCTCGGATGCGGAACTGATTGATCTTCTGCAGAAACTGAGGACGAACGTAAAGATCATCGGATGCGGTGGGGGCGGCTCGAACACGATCGCCCGCATCTACGCCGAGGGGATCGCCGGCGCAGAGATGTACGCCTGCAATACCGACGCGCAGCATCTGCTGGCCATCAGGGCGCCGCACAAGATCCTGCTGGGGCGCAGGAGCACCAGAGGATTGGGCGCTGGTTCGCTTCCGCAGGTCGGAGAGGCAGCGGCATTGGAGGCCGAGCCGGAGCTCAAGAAGGTCCTGGAGGACGCGAACCTGGTCTTCGTCACTGCGGGAATGGGAGGAGGGACCGGCACCGGTTCCGCGGCCACCATCGCGCAGATCTCCAAGGAGCTGGGCGCTTTGACGGTGGCAGTGGTGACGACGCCTTTCAAGGGCGAAGGTCGGCACCGCATGGAGAACGCCGAATGGGGATTGGAGCGGTTGCGCAACGTGGCCGATACGGTCATCGTGGTCCCGAACGACAAATTGCTAGAACTGGTGCCGAGGCTCTCGCTGAACGCAGCCTTCAAGGTCGCAGACGAAGTGCTGATGCGGGCCATCAAGGGCATCACCGAGCTTATTACCAAGCCTGGTTTAGTCAACCTGGACTTCAATGATGTGAAGACGATTATGAAGGGCGCAGGGGTCGCAATGATCGGGCTGGGAGAGAGCGACGGGCATGCGGAGGACCGCGCCCTGGAGGCAATCGAGGCCGCGCTCAACTCGCCGTTGCTGGAAGTGGACATTTCGGCCGCGAACGGCGTCCTGGTGAACGTCATCGGCGGTCCTGACATGACCATAAGCGATGCGGAAAGGGTGGCGGAGGAAGTCCAGAAGCGCGTCTCTCCGAACGCTCGGATAATCTGGGGAGCGGCGATCGACCCGACCCTGGAGCACAAGATAAGGGTCATGGTAATCGTGGCCGGGGTGCAGTCCAAGCAGATAATCGGGCACACCACCGAGTTCACGCGGCTCAAGGGAGCGAACCTGGACTTCATCAAGTGAACGTTCAATTGACGACCGGCCGTGCGCATCCACGACCGGCCTACCCTCCTTTATTTATTCCCTTGAACCGAGGCAAAGAAGGACTTCTGGGAATTGTCTGAGCATCGAAATCTTTTAAATCGATATAGAGTATAAGGCAGTTGCAGAGCTGTGCTTATAAGCGCAGCTCCATTGAACTAATCGCTCCAGGAGAATTGTCATGAAATCGTTCATCAGCGACGCACTTACGCGTGCAGGCCCGTCAGCCGCGCCAGAAATGGCCCCCTCGTTCCAAGGGTACTCTCAAGAGGACGAGGAGCTGGAGCGCATATTATCCAGCTTGAAGACCAACATTAAGATCGTCGGCTGCGGTGGCGGCGGTTCGAACACCATCGACCGCATGACCGAGGTCGGCATCGCTGGGGCGGAGCTGTTCGCGGCGAACACCGACGCGCAGCATCTTTTGGCGATCAGGGCGCCGCATAAGATCCTCTTGGGACGCAGAAGCACCAGAGGATTGGGCGCAGGCGCACTTCCGCAGGTGGGAGAGGAGGCCGCTCGCGAGGCAGAGGAGGAGATAAAGAAGGCCCTCCATGGAGCGGACATCGTATTCATAACGGCGGGATTGGGCGGCGGCACTGGGACCGGCTCGGCCCCGTTCGTGGCGCAGGTCGCGAAGGACCTTGGCGCATTGACAATCTGCGTCTGTACCTCCCCGTTCAAGGCCGAGGGCGCGATCCGCGCCGAGAACGCCGATTGGGGATTGGAGCGGTTGCGCAACATCGCCGATACGGTAATTGTCATACCGAACGACAAGCTGCTCGAGCTTGTTCCGAGACTGCCACTCAACGCCGCCTTCAAGGTGGCCGATGAGGTCCTGGTCCGAGCGATCAAGGGCATCACCGAGCTCATTACTAAACCAGGGTTGGTCAACCTGGACTTCAACGACCTGCGCACCATCATGAAGGGTGGCGGCGTCGCCATGATCGGCCTGGGAGAGGGCGATGAGGATGACCGCATCGACCACGCAGTGGACGAGGCCATCAACTCCCCGCTCATCGATGTGGATATCACCGGGGCGAGCGGCGCGTTGATCAACGTCACCGGCGGCGAGAACATGACGGTCAGCGAGGCTGAGAGAGTGGCAGAGATCATCCAGTCCAAGGTGAGCCCGAACGCGCGCATCATCTGGGGCGCGGCGATCGACCCAACCTTACACGATAAGGTGAAGGTAATGGTCGTGATCACTGGAGTGAAGTCGAAGCACATCCTTGGGCCGAAGGAGACCGGATTCAACAAGAGCATGGAAGTCGATTTCATCCGCTAGGACCAAAAGGCATTTAACATTGAAGAGAATCGGGAAGCCTTAGAAGAGTGTTTCGAAATGGACATCGTCGACAAGTCCTGGGAAGTCCAAAAGGACATCGAAGAGCGCGTCGCCAAGGTCGGAAAGGGCAAGTACGGTCGAGTGATCAAGATGGCCCGCAAGCCTACCAACGACGAGTACATCAAGACCATCACCATCACAGGGATCGGTCTTTTGCTCATTGGCGGCCTCGGGTTCCTCATCTACCTGATTTGGAGCGGCTTCCTTGGCGCGGTGCGTTGAAATTCGAACGCTTTGGGGTAGCCTGATATGAACGAAGAAGAGCAACAACCCGTTACTCCGGCAGCAGTGGCTCCCACGCCTGTGGGCGGCCTGTCTCTCACGGGAGAGAAGGACGAGCGCCTTGTACCAGCTGGAGGAAACACGCTTTGGAAGATAACGCTTAAAAGCCACGAGGGCGGCAAGAAGAAGGTCAGACTGCGCGCCACCATGAAAGTGATTTCCGTCGAGGAAGGCGCCGCGGACTGGGAGTGCCGCATCTACGATTCCACCGGAGTCATCTGGGACAGCAATTCCGCGTCTGCTCCGGATGTCGCATTCAATTTGGACGCCAGCAAACCGAAGGAGATCAGGTTCGAGCTCATGGCACCCAAGGGGGTCCGTTTCGCCGAAGCCTGTGTGGCTACCTTGGAGGCATGCTTCGATGGCACCGCCACAATCTGTGCCCTTATGGAGTTCAAAGCCGTGGCAAGGCAATCCATGATGATCCTGAAGGCGAGCATCGGGCACGAGAAGAACGTGGCCGACGACGTCGCGTCCAGATCAAAGACGGGCAAGAGCGGCATCTACGCCATACTCGCCCCCACCAACCTTCACGGTTACATAATGATCGAAGGAATGAACACCGACCAGATGCGCGAATCGGTCCGCGGTATCCGTCGCGCCCGTGGCCTGGTGGAAGGCGAGACCAGCTTCGCTGAGATCGACCACTTTCTCACCCCCAAGCCATTGGTTTCTGGGATCAGCGAGGGCGACGTAGTCGAGCTTATCGCAGGACCGTTCAAGGGCGAGAAAGCCCGGGTCAAACAGATCGACGAGGCCAAGGAGGAGATCACCGTGGAGCTGTTCGAAGCGATGGTCCCCATCCCGGTCACGGTCAGAGGAGATCATGTTCGAGTTCTAGAGAAGGAGAAGTGAAGCAATGACAGATACAATTGAAGTATTGGTTGAAGGAGGGCGAGCTTCGCCCGGTCCGCCCCTGGGTCCCGCTCTCGGGCCAATGGGAGTGAACGTTGTCCAGGTCGTGGCCATAATCAATGAGAAGACCAAGAGCTTCGCGGGCATGAAGGTCCCGGTCAAGGTCCTCATCGACCCCAAGACCAAGACCTTCGAGATCAAGGTTGGTACTCCTCCGACATCCTCGCTCCTGGTCAAGGAGATCGGGATGGAGAAGGGCTCAGGCGCGCCGAATTCCCAGAAGGTAGGGAACATCACCATCGAGCAAGCGATCAAGGTCGCCAACATGAAGCAGGACTCGCTCATGGGCAAGAACCTGAAGATGCGGGTGCTCGAAGTAATCGGCGTCTGCGTTTCCTCTGGAATCACGGTCGAAGGCAAAGAGCCCAAGGCCATCCAGAAGGAGATAAAGGAAGGAAAATGGGACGCGAAGTTCGCCTCCTAAACCCCTTTCCTCGCAGTAAACCTTAATAACAACATGTGCATAGAGGGATTCCACCACTGTAGGAGAGAATAGCTCGCTGGCACTACAGGAGGGATTGCAATTGGCAGACAAAGCTACACTCCAAGCCGTCAAGAAGGCGCTAGAGAAATCGAAGAAGCGTAACTTCGTAGAGGCGGTTGATATTTCTATAAATTTGAAGGACATCGACCTCTCCATCCCAAAGAACAGGATACAGGATGACGTCATCCTGCCCAACGGACGGGGTAGGGAGATCAGGGTATGTGTCATCGGTGGCAGCGAACTGGTCCAGAAGGCCAAGACAGTCGCCGACAAGACCCTGACCGCGGATGAACTGGGAAAGATCGCGGACAACAGGAAGGAAGCCAAGAAGATGGCGGCGCAGTTCGATTTCTTCATCGCCGAAGCTTCCTTGATGCCTGTGGTCGGTAAGCGCTTGGGTATCGTGCTCGCACCCCGCGGGAAGATGCCGAGGCCCATCCAACCAGGCGCCGACCCGAAACCGATCATCGAGAACCTTCGCAAGACGGTCACGGTCCGCTCCAAGGACCATAAGACTTTTCATGCCCCAGTCGGAACGGCCGCCATGACCCCGGAGCAGATCGCAGAGAATATCGATATGATTCTGAAGCGGCTCACGACCAAGCTAGAAAGGGGCAGCATGAACATCGGATCGGTGTTCGTGAAGACCACCATGGGCCCTGCTGAGAGGATCATGTGAGGTGGCAATAATGGCACATGTCGCAGCTTGGAAGAAACAAGTGGTGAGCGAGCTATCTAGCGCCATGAAGGACCATGCGGCCATCGCCGTGGTGGACCTGCACGGCATCCCGTCAGCGCAGCTTCAGATGATGCGCCAGGGCATGCGCCCCAAGGCCAAGATCATCATGTCACGGAACACGCTCATGGACCTGGCGGTCGATGATGCGGCCAAGGACAAGCCTGGGCTTGAGAAGATCAAAGAGTTCATGGGCGGCCAGTGCGCCATCGTAGCCACGGACGCCAATCCGTTCAAATTATTCAGAGAGATGGAGGCCACCAAAAGCAAGGCCGCGGCCAGGGCCGGGGACATCGCGCCCGAGGACATCGAGGTGAAGGCGGGGGATACCCCGTTCAAACCCGGTCCGATCGTGGGCGAGCTGCAGAAGGTCGGCATCCCCGCCGGCATCGAGGGCGGCAAGATCGTCATCAAGAAGGACAAGGTCCTGGTAAAGAAGGGAGAGGTCATCTCTGCAGAGCTGGCCGCGGTCCTTCCGAAGCTGGAGATCCTGCCCATGACCGTAGGGATGGACCTACGGGCGGTGTTCGAGGAAGGCCTCATCTACAAGAAAGAGGTCCTGAACATCCCGGCCGACTATTACACTGGCATGATGGCTCTGGCATCGAACCACGCCATGGCATTGGCAGTGACGGCCGCGTACCCGACACTGGAGACCATCGGTCCGTTGTTCGCGAAGGCACAGCGCGAGGCTCTAGGATTGAGCGTGACCGCGGCCTTCCCGACGAAAGGCAACATCAATATCCTCTTGGCAAAGGCGGAGGCGAACATGCTCGCTGTCGCGGCTCGTTCATCCGAGAAGGACGATGAGCGCGTGAAACAGAGGCATATATCGGCGCCTGCCCCTTCGAAGCCTGCTGAGGTATCAAAGCCGACAGAGGTCAAAGAAGAAAAGAAAGAGGAGAAGGTCAGCGAGGAGGATGCCGCTGCTGGCCTTGGTGCACTATTCGGATAATCTGGAAAAAAAGGAGGTAAAAGACATGGAATACGTATACAGCGCCTTGGTTCTTCACGCCGCTGGCAAGCAGATCAACGAGGACTCGGTTGCCGCTGTCCTGCAGAGCGCGGGCATTTCGCCCGACGCGGCCAGGATAAAGGCTCTGACCGCATCTCTCGAGGGCGTCAACATTGACGAGGCCATCAAGAGCGCGGTCGTAGCCGCCGCTCCTGCCGCCGCTGCCGCGCCAGCCGCCGAGAAGAAGGAAGCGAAGAAGGAAGAGGAAAAGAAAGAGGAGAAGGTTAGCGAGGAAGACGCCGCAGCTGGCCTTGGTGCGTTGTTCGGGTGATCCGAGCAAGCAGTTCGCCCTGCCGCCACCAAAGCGATCTCCGGCTCGCCGGGATCGTTTGGAACGGAAGAGCGGATCGTCCACTTTCTTTTCGGGGTCGAAACCCCGCTCCAAACCACTTAATCATGATTCTTATCGCTCATTTTTTGCCTTCATAGGCGACGATGACACGAAACATTATTCGACGATGAGAGCTTGACTGCTAGTAAATGGCTCAATGAGCTGAGCTCCGTAAAGCCTACTCATATCTTGTCGAGAACCCCCGACATCTCCTTCTCGATTAGTGAGGCCACGTCCTTCCCGAGCTTCTCTTTCATCTCTGCCGGAACGATCTGGATGCCGAGCTCGGCCACGCATTTGCCCATCTTTATCACCGCGTAGGTCTCGCGCATCTTGGCGTCTATGAAGTCGGCCACGGCCTCTTTCAATTCCTGCTTGATCCCCGGGTTCTCGTTGATCTTCTGGCGCACGTAATGCTTGATCTCGTCCTTGACCAAATCCCTCAAGGCTTCGATGATGAGGTCCTCGGTGTTCGCCACCCCGATGGTGCTCTTCAACATCTGATCTATTACCATGTGCTCACTCCCACAGATAAGATGCATGCGCGAATATAACAAACTTTCACGGGTTCATCAGGCCTATGGCTTCAGAATCCCAAAATGAGACCTCTGAGGAGCTTTCGGTCGCCATTCGCCCGACGCATGCTGGCCAGAGGGAAGGCAAGCACTAAATAATCCCATCTCTTTCTTTCCGAGGATATGATGAGGCTCATCGACGTCTTCAAGTTCGCCATCGAGACCGGCCGCAAGGCCGATGCCAGAAAACCCGAACAGGTCGAGGCGGAACTGAGACGCCAACGGGATCGCTACGACAAGCTCGACCGCAAGGAGAAGGGGCGCTTCGATCCCGATTTCCTCTGGAACCCATACTCTGACTCCCGGCTCCTTTTCGGTGAGCCGGACCACGAGGTCAAAGAGCTGTTCTGCGGCATCGACATTACCACAGCTGAACTGTTGCTGGTTGATCGCTTGCGAGCGAAGGGAAAGACCATAGATGCCGTCATCGGGCATCATCCCCTTGGAAAGGCGAGGACGATATTCCCCGAGGTCATGCACGTTCAGGAAGGACTTCTGGAAGAATTTGGCGTCCCCATCAACGTGGCGGAGGACCTCTTGGCGCCAAGGATCAAGGAGGTCTTCCGAGGGGTGCACCCATTGAACTTTAATCAAGCGGTGGACGCGGCGAGGCTGCTTGATGTCCCATTGATGTGCCTCCATTGCCCGTGCGATAACCTCGCTCAGCGCTTCATCCAGGACCGCATCGCCAAGGAGAGACCGGAACGGGTCTCGGACATCCTCTCCCTACTTTCCGACGTCCCTGAGTTCGACATCGCCATGCGTCATAACAGCAATCCAGAGGTGTATGTGGGCGAGAAGGGCAGGCGCGCCGGGAAGATCATGGTCAAGATGGCTGGAGGAACCGCTTTGCCAAAAGAAGCCTACGACAGCCTATCCAAGGCGGGCGTCGGCACCGTGGTCTGCATGCATCTGCCCGAGAATCATATTGAGGAAGCTAGAAAGGCGCACATCAACATAGTGGTCTCGGGGCATGTGGCCTCGGACTCCCTCGGTCTGAACCTGATGATGGACCGGCTGGAGAGGAAGGGCGTCGTGGTGCATCCCTTCTCTGGATTCATACGGGTAAAGAGGAAATGAAAGGTGGATGTGAAGTGAGCAAGGGACAGTACCAAGAAAGGCCGATGAAGATCTTCAAGGACCAGTCCAAGCTATCCTTCGATTATATCCCGGAGAGGCTGGTGCACCGCGAGGCGCAGTTCTCCAAGCTATGGATGCTGTTCCGCCCGGTGCTGGAGCAAGGAATATCCCAGTCAGCCTTCCTCATTGGGGCGGTAGGCACGGGAAAGACCGCCACCTCCAAGCGCTTCTGCCTGGACCTGGTCGAAGAGGCGCAGTCGAAGGAGAAGGCGATGGACTTCGTCATCGTCAATTGCCGCCAGCGTAACTCGGAGAGCAGCGTCCTGCTTCGGTTGGTCACTCACTTCGACGAGCATTTCCCGGACCGGGGATTCTCCTCGGCGGAGATGCTGCGCTCGCTGCGCAAGCATATCGAGAAGCGCAAGATCCATTTGGTCGTGGTCCTGGACGAAGCGGACGTGCTGCTGCGCAGGGGTGCGGGCGACCTTATCTACCATCTATCCCGCTTCGACGAGGAGAAAGTAGGCGGCAGAGCTTCGCTCTCGCTCATCCTGATATCGCAGAAGTACGTCCTGGACATGCTCGATCCCGCCTCTTCGTCAACGTTCAAGCGCGCCAACGCCATCATGTTCGACAAATACCGCGCCGAGGAGCTGGCGGACATCATTTCCGACCGCGCCATGTTGGCCCTCTTCCCCAACGCCATCGGCAAGGAGAGCGTCAGCCTGATCGGCGACATCGCCTCGGAGTTCGGGGACGCGCGCTTCGCCATCGAGCTGCTGGACAAGGCAGGGATGCTGGCGGAGGAGGAGGGGCAGAGCTTGATCAGCGCTGAGCACGTGCGGGCCGCGAAGGCATTGACCTACTCGATCGTAACCGAGTCGAAGATCGAAGAGCTGGACAAGCAGAGGAAGCTAGTGCTGCTCTCCATCGCCAGGGTGATCAGGGACCAGGCATATGTGACGACTGGCGAGGTGGAAAAGGTCTACAAGGTGGTGGCGGAGGAGTTCGGCGAGAGGCCGAGGGCGCACACTCAATTCTGGGCCTACATCCAGGACATCGCTAACGAAGGGCTGGTGGAGACCAAGGTGGTGGGGGACTCCCAAGGAGGCGGAAGGACGACGTACATATCGCTGCCCGACATCCCGGCCAAGGTCCTGAGGGAACGCTTGGAGAGCTCGATCCATTGAATCGCCCATATCCAGAGGGATGGCAGAAAAGTAGTTTAGTCGGCGCTCGGTTATCAAGCGGGAGGATGGGAACCTGAAGCGGACACCTCTCTATCAGGAGCATGTCGAGCTCGGAGCGAAGCTCATCTCCTTTGCCGGCTGGGAGATGCCGATCTATTACAATTCTATAATCGATGAGCACGTGGCTGTGCGCAGATCCGCAGGGGTCTTCGACGTATCCCACATGGGCGACCTCATCATCCGGGGAAAGGGTGCGATGGAGCTGATACGCCGACTGATTACCAACGAGCTTGAGGGGCTGGAGGTCGGGAGAGCGGTCTATGGCCATGTCCTCGATGAAGAGGGCCGCATCATCGACGACGTCATCGTCTACCATTGGCGCGAGGGCGAGTACCTCATGGTCCCCAATGCCACCACCACCGAGAGAGTCCTTGGCTGGGTGAACGCTCACAAGACGACGCAGGAAGTGATCGACGTCTCCGAGCGCCTGGCATGCATCGCCCTTCAGGGGCCGATCGCATCTGCGGTGCTGAAGGACCTGACGCTTTTCGACCTCTCGACGCTAAAGCACATGTCGGGCGATTTCATGGAACTGTTCGCCGAAGGGCAGGGCATCGGGGAGCTTATCAAAGGCTTCCGGCCATCCGGGTTCCTTTGCGAGCTCATCCCACGCCAATGCCGCCCTGGGACCAAAGGAACGCTGGGGGATTTCAGCGAGACCTGTTTCGTCTCTAGGACCGGTTACACTGGCGAGGACGGCTTCGAGATACTGCTTGAAAGGGATTCCGCGCCAGCGCTGTGGCGGATCCTGCTACACATCGCCGAGAGCAAGGGGCTCCTTCCCTGTGGGCTCGGGGCACGCGACACCCTTCGCCTGGAGATGGGTTATCTGCTCTCCGGCACCGACTTCGATGGCACACAGACCAGCCTCCAGACCGGGCCGCGTTGGGTCATAAAACCGGATCACGATTTCATCGGAAAGGAGGCGCTGGCGCGTCAGCAAGTAACAGACGGCTTCGAGCGCCTCGTCTACTTGGAACTGCTGGAGAAGGGCGTCCCTCGACACGGCTACTTCATCCATGCTGCCGGGGAGGTGGTCGGCAAGATAACCAGCGGCACCTTGTCCCCCTGTCTAAGAAAGGGAATCGCCATGGGCTACGTCCGCCCTCCCTATCATGTGCCAGGAGCTGAACTGGAAATCGCTATTCGAGGAGCGAGCGTCAAGGCGAGGGTGGTCAACGCCCCATTCTATCGGAGGAAGAAGGGATGAGGCCTTGTCTGGAACGCCTACCCTTTCTCTACATCTCAATAATCGAGCGTGCTGCTGATCGTTGGGGTGTAATGGTGATCGGGGGTTCGCATGTCGCGCAGCTCTAGCAACAACGTGGTCAACACCTTGCTCGAGCTGCTTGCCATCAGGAGCGAGCACGCATCCGGAAGGACGGAGATCGCCTCCTATGCTTTTGACTGGCTGGAAGAGATCGGGATGAGCGTATGTACCTATGGGGAGCACTCCATGCCGGCCCTCTGTGCCACCAATGGCCGGGGGGGCCTGATCCTCTCCGGCCATCTTGACACCGTCCCCGAGGGAACGAAGTGGACCAGGGATGCTGGGGAGGTGGTGGCCGGCAAGATCTACGGACGGGGGGCGGCGGATATGAAGGGCGCTTGCGCGTCCATGCTCCAGGCGGCCCGGCAGCTGATGAAGGACGATGTGCCGTTCTCTGTTTTCCTAACGACGGACGAGGAGGACAAGATGACCGGCGCCTTCGCTTTGAGCGAGCTGGACATCCTGATGGAAGCGAAGGGGGTGCTGATCGGTGAGCCGACTGACCTCCAACCGGCCTACAAGGAGAAGGGCATCTCCCGCTTCAGGTTGACCACTCATGGGACGGCCGTACATGCCAGCTTGCCATGGCTGGGGGAGAACGCCATCCAGAAGATGAGCCGCCTGCTGGAGCGGCTCTCTTGGCTGGGGCAGAGGCCGGAGGGACCGACCGAAGACATGACCTTGTGCATCTCCATGATCCGCGGGGGAACGAAGAGCAACATCGTTCCAGACAGATGCGAGGCCGAGATCGACGTGCGGTTCCCCACCCCGCTCACCTACCGGAAAGTAAGAACGATAATAATGGACGAGCTCATGGGCGAAAGCTACGACATCCAGATGCTCTATGAGCTGGAAGCGTACGAAGCCGACCCGGATTCGGAGATCGCGAGGGCGGTGCAGGAGCTCAGCGGCTCGGAGCTGATCGTTGTGCCATACGCTACCGAAGCGCCGGTATACGCCACGGTGAACAACGATATCTTCGTTTGCGGGCCGGGAGCGATGAACATGGCTCACGCGGACGACGAGTGTGTGGAGCGCTTCAAATTGGAACGAGCAATCGACCTCTATGTCCAGATGGCCAAACGCCTGGCTTAGGGGTAGACACGCGCCACGGTCCGGGGGAACGGCATCGCGTCCCGGATGTGCTCCAATTTGCAGACCCAGCGCACCACCCGCTCGATTCCCAGCCCGAACCCGGAATGGGGCACTGAGCCGAAGCGGCGCAGGTCGAGGTACCATTCGTACGTCTCTATCGGAATGTTGAGGGCGTTCAGACGCTCGATCAACCTGTTGACGTCCGTCTCTCTCTCGCTTCCGCCGATCATCTCGCCGTATCCCTCTGGCGCCAGCAGGTCGGCGCATTTCACCGTTCGTGGGTCATCCTCGTCCTCTTTCATGTAGAAAGCCTTGATTTCCTTGGGGAAGTTGGTGACGAACATCGGCACCTTTTCGTCCGAAGTAACGGCGCGCTCCTCCACCGCGCCAAGATCGCAGCCGAAGCTCAGCTCATGCCCTTTCTTGTTGAGCTCGATGAGGACGTCCGCGTAACGCGTGCGCGTGAATGGCGGACGCACCTCCTTGAGGTCGTCTGGGTTCCGACCGAGGAGGGTCAGCTCCTCTCGTCGCTCACGCAGTGCATGGTCCACCATCGCACTGACCAGGCCCTCCTGGATCTCCATGTTACCGTTGTTGTCCACCCAAGCCTCTTCCAGCTCTAGGTGCCAGTATTCGGTCAGATGCCGGGTGGTGCGGGACTTCTCCGCCCGGAACGAAGGCGTGATCGAATAGACCCGATCCAATGAGAATATCAACGCCTCCAGGTACATCTGGGCGCTCTGGCTGAGGAATGCCTCTCGATCAAAGTATTTCAGCTTGAAGAGGGTGACTCCCCCCTCGCAAGCGTTCTGCGTCAGGATAGGAGGCGTCACCTCCACGAAATCGTTCTGCTTCAGCCATTGCCTAGCGCCTTCCATGATCGAGGCCTTGACCTTCATCACCGCTGTCTGCTCCCGCGATCGTATCCAGAGGTGGCGGTTGTCGAGCAGTAGCTCCTCGCTCTGGTACTCCGTAATCGGGAAAGGGTTCGCCGCGCCCACTACCTGGAAAGTGCTGGCACGCAGCTCGAAACCGCTGGGTGCTCGCTTGTCCTCGAACACCTGGCCGGTGACGATGACCGATGATTCGATGGCGGCGGACTTCGCCGCCTCCAGGTCCCCATCGGGCAGGTTGCCCTTCTTCGCCGTGACCTGGATTATGCCGCTGGAGTCGCGCACCACCGCGAACACGATGGCTCCGCTGCTCCGGGTCCGGTATATCCAACCGCGAATGGTCGCCTCCTCTCCGGTGCGGGCCGATGCCAGAACATGCTTGATCGACTTGGGCGCGCTCATGCTTCAGACCAATAACTTACGGATATCTTTCAGTTTCGGTCCTCTGGGGATCGAACGGTCGCGGCAGCTATATGCTACCGAGCCAAGGACTGGTAGGCTTAAAACGGGGCGCTCGCATTATTACCTCGTGCGCCTCCGACTCGCCACTTTGGAAGACCTGAAGCAGATGACCAGGATCGAACGCTCGTCCTTCGGAGCGCAGAGCTATCGGAGGGAGTTGATCGAGAAGCTTCTGACCGATGAGGAGTTCCATAACGTGATCGCCGAGGATGGCTACAAGAAGGTCGGCTATGCCACTTTCTTCGAGGACGCAAGAAGGAAGAGGGCGCGCTTGGTCACGATCGCTGTCGTACCTGAATATCGCAATCGAGGATTGGCCAAAGCGATGCTCGCGTTCCTAGAGGAGGAGATGGGAAAAGAGTGCCTGCGCATCAGCTCGCTGGAGGTCGGAATATCCAATGCTCCAGCAACGAAACTTTACCTCTCCGTCGGATACCGGATCGAGGGCACCATTCCAGATTATTATGGCAAAGGGAAGGATGCTTTCTACATGGAGAAATCGATCGAGGGGGGCATCTGAAAGTTGGGGATCATGCCTTGAGCAGCCCATCGGGAGCGGACTTTTTCCCTTAATCCAGCCATTACGAACGAGCGGGCTTGGGTCTGCCACTTCTTACCAAGTTCTTATATACTAAACCAAACATTCGCCGGAATGTCATCAACCCTCGTGATACTGATTGGGCAAGAGGTGAATGAACGATGGAAGAGACCCTGTGCAACGTTGAATTCCTCAAGAACAACAATACCTACATCGCTAGAGTCCAGAGCGATCTAGGCGGAATGCGGGAGTATCGCTCCTCAAGCTTCGAAGAGGTGCTCGAGCAGGTGATTATCGACCTGCAAGAGGAATTTGAGACCGCCATATGATCTGGCCAGGCGCGGGAATGTTGTTAGGACCGATCTTCTGACACGAGCGAGTGTGGCAGGAAGATAGCTCCATGCGGCCCCAGGAGTGGTAGGAATGCAGGAGAACGAGAAGACCGAGTATGAAGCGGTGATGTCCACCTATTACGGGGACGACCAGGTCACCGCTTTGATAAATCTTAAGGTGGACACCAAGGACGTCGACAAGATCGCCGAGAAGATCTCTGGCTATCTGGCCGTGGAGGACGTTTTCTTGGTGACCGGCGAAACGGACATCGTGGCGAAGGTCAAGGTCCAGACCTACAACCAGTTGAAGAGGTTCATCGTCGACGACCTTTCTAAGATCGAGGGCGTGAAGGACACCAGAACGCTCATGGTCGTCAGCACGTTCAAGGAGCGGGGCGAGCTCAGGTTCGACCCCAACGCAGAGGTCAAGGAGAGCGGCAAGTAACCGTTCAGGTTCCAATTCATGAGGTGATTTCAATGGAGTCAGACGCGAAGCTCAAACAGATTATCGAGGTCCTGGACCAGTTGGCCGAGGATACGTCGGTGCCGAGGAACATTCGAAGGGGCGCGACCAGCGCAAAGGAGAGGTTGCAGCAGTCCAAGGAGGCCATGGACGTCCGCGCGGCCAGCGCGGTCTTCATCCTAGATGATTTGGCGAACGACCCCAACATCCCGCTGCACGGTCGCACCTTGATCTGGAACATCATCAGCCAGCTTGAGATGATAAAATAGGTTGGCTCAGTTGGTCGGTTCGGGTCGCATTTCGACGACTCGGATCGACTGGCCAATGCTTTTGCCAAAGATTTATCAAGAGCACGGCGTTTAGCTGAAGCACACCCGCGGCTGTGGTCTAGTGGTTATGACTGAAGCTTCCCAAGCTTCAAACTCGGGTTCGAATCCCGGCAGCCGCACTCACGATCAATCACCTCTTCTGGTTATTGCTTGACTCTTGTAAATCTCGCTCATAAGAAAAAGCGATGAGTGAGATCACAAGACTGTGATTTTCTCCTAACCCCAAAGCCTCTGGCTCATTATTCGAGGTTGACCGGCCTCTCCCACTATTCTAACCGCAAGCCTATAGTGGTCCTGAAAATGTTGGAAGGAAGTAGCCAATCACCGTCGCCAATATCCAAATCAGCACCGCGATGATCAATGCTCTGAACCAACCGATCTTGTAGAGGGCTCTTAGCGCCAATAGCCATACTATCCCGCCTCCGATGGCTGCCAGTAGACCGTTGCCGCTCAGTACAAAATACGCCAACGCATAGATCACCGTGCCGATCACAGCGGCCAGGAGAGCCTTGCCGAATCCTTCCTTCTCGCCCATCAGTTTGGTGATGATGTAGATCACTATCGTTGAAACCAACAGTGCAACGAGCAAGCCTACGATACTTGCCAACTCGACCACGAGACAATTGTTCGAGCCATCGGTATATTAATCATACCATCAGGAAGAGGCGCATGTGCTTGGGACTTAGACTGCCCGCATCAAGTCAGGGTCACTCCAAAGATCAGAAAATAGACCATGAGAGTCAGATGGAGTAAAAGGAAAGCTGGAACAAGCTTGAATTTCAATTTTTTAGTCTTATGATGGAAGAGCCTCATCCCCGAATAGGCGCCGAACGGACCTAAGAACGCGGAGAATAGCATTGCTCCTTCCCCAATCCTCCGTCCGCCCCTCATCGCCTTTCCTTTGTCTATGCCGTATATCACGAACGCGAACGCGTTCAAAGCAAGATAGATCAATAGGATGGCATCGAAGCTCGCTATTTTTCATCCCTTCACAACGGCTCTGGACAGCATTACTTCTTGAGCTTAAAACCGATTCCCTCGAACTCCGCCACTAGGTCCTCCCCAGAGTAGATTAAAACGGCATAAATCGATCTTCTATCATCCTCACTGGCCTTTCGTGCGATAGCGGTCAGCCGACCCTTTGCCGGCTTAAGATATTTTATGCTCGCGGATATGGCGACCTGAGGAAATTCACCTTGGTTGGCAGCGATTGCGAACGCCTCATCGGCCAGGGAGAATACCGCCCCGCCATGCCCGATGCCGAAGCCGTTCAGCTTGTCGTTCAGGTCCATCTCCACCCGGACCTCCTCGGGGCTGATGCTCAGGATCCTCGTCCCTATCAGGGCAGCGTATTCGCTCTGCATCACCTTCTTCATTCTGATGCTGGCATCCTGGGGAATGTCAATCCCATTACCCATTTTCAATTCACTCCTAGTAAATAGATCAGGATTTGAAAGAGCTTGGACCGTATAAACTCACCTCTATGTGAGCGGAAGAACGATTGAACGACCATCATCCAAGGCTCGCCATCAGCTCGGCCAGCCCTCGCATGGCCTTTTCGCCCTTTTCGGTGATGGAATATGTCCCCCTCCGCCGTTCTGAAGCGATGTAACCAGCATCCTTGAGCGCTCGCATGTGGAACTGCAGATGCCCGGTCTTCATGTTCAGCGCTTTGCCGATCTCGGACATGGTGCACTCACGTTGACGCAGTATCCTGAGAATGGTAACGCGCCAAGAGTTGGAGAGCGGTGCGATGGCCCGCTCCACATCCTCCGATGAGAAGTCGACATTCTGGACTGGGTCCCTGACATGGATGAGATCACCACTAGGCAGAAGCTTGGGTCTGAGTGTGAAATAGAAGGACAGCAGCGCTTTCACGTCGTGGATGGTCTCGACCGCTTTGGCGGAGCAGTCCTCGTCAAGGCAGGGCGAGGAATCGCTGCATATGGTCGTTTCGATCCCGTCGAGAAGGTCCATTGCGCCGACCTGATCCTCTCGCTTCACCATCTCGATCGATTCCTCGATCTTTGATATGATCTCCTGGTGACAGGCTGCCTTCATGGCGCAGTCGGAGCTCTGTCCCGCCTGAGAAAGACCGGACCCGATGGTTCGGCGACCTTCCTCCGCCAATATGTCGCGTATCTGCGCCACGAACACCGACTTGAAGTCCTCCAATCGCAGCTGGACAAGCCGGTCGTTATATTCTCCCAGATCGCTCCTCAATGAACGAAGCTCGCTCATCAATTCTTTCTCTGTCATATTGGTATAGAAAAATATGTCTTGATAATATTTAAATATTGTTAGAACCACTCCTTCCTAAGGTGAAAAAATGGTAAAGTTACCAGCGGAAGTCATGCAAGCCGTTAACAACCCCAAGGCGGGGAAGGTGTTGGTCACCATCAAACCCGATGGCAGTCCTCATGTCATCCAGGTAGGCAGCATAATGTCCCCTGACCCAGAGGTCGTCGCTTTCGGTGCGATCCTGATGAAGGAGACCGGGAAGAACCTCGAGGCGATGAAGAAGAAGAAGACCGATGTGGCGATATTGGTGACCGTGGAAATGAAGTCCTATCAGATCAAGGCGAAGATCAAGGACGCCCTCACCTCTGGCCCGCTCTTCGACAAGATGAACGAGGTTCTCAAGGGAATGGGAATGAAGGCTAACGTGGTTTGGACGGTCGAACCTACAGAGGTCTGGAACCAAAGCCCCTCCTACGATGCAGGCAAGAAGATGGCCTGAGCGTCCTTGAAAAACCCCTTCTTTTTTCATATTCTTCATACAAGGTCTTGAGCGACGTTCGGCGTCCAAATGCGAGGCGTTTCATCTTGCATCAAGACCTGTTTCAATGACCATGGTCAGATCGGACTAATCCTGTGCATTCGAAGACTTCGATCTCCGCGCCAGGTCCACTACCACTTCTTCTTTTGCTTTTCGCTCTCGGGGGACCGATGCACCCGAAGGAATTCGCGATGGGCTTCGTCCACTTCCTTCGTACGGGAATGGTGCGCCGGTGCTACTGCTGCGAACGGCTGAACCGTTTCCACATTATGCAGGGGCTTCGGGGAGAAGAAATTCGGTGTCCTGAGCCTTTTCGAATAACGGCCCATCATCCACATGGCGCCGAAGAAGTATACGACCATGGCCGCGAGAGTGAGCCACCACAGATAGGTGAAAACGAAGGAGACGATCAGCATCACCAGAAGGCTTGAGAATATGAAAAGCGCCACAAAGCGGCTGATGGCACTTCCATCCCGCGAGGTGACTCCCAAGTTATCGTAATTTATGGTCCGGACGATGGGGCGCAGCTCCATCTCAATCATGTAGAATATCCATACGGTCAAGGCGACGCTGGCTGCGAACAAGCCGAGATGGACCAGGCCATCCGTTACGGCAACCGCGATCAATATGGCGAAATAGAGCATTAGCGCCAATTCGATGCGACGACCGCGCTTATAGAGCCTCAAAGGGGCGGGCATGACTATCTTGCCCAACGTGCGGGAGATGATCGCTCCTCCATGCTTGACATATTTGGGAAGGAAGCGCGATATCGCGCGGTAAATCTGATCGCTGAAGCGCATCAGCACTGGGGTGATGACGCTCATGATGAAGCAGAACGCGCCGGCGAACGGGTAAAGCTCCGCGCCCTTGGTGGCGTTCACCGCGGTTGAGCCTACGCTAGCATACATCACCGATTCCGCACCTCGGCCGCACATGGAAGCGCCCATGGACGTGGCGGCCCTGCCCGAGAAGCCGAGCAAGAAGGCCATGGCACCGGTCACAAAAAGGTCCCCGATGATGACCAGGGGGACGGCTATCACCACGATCCAGAAGATGTTCCCGAACATGGCGGGATCGATCAACATCCCGAACAGCACGAAGAAGATGGCCACGAAGGCATCCCGGATGGAGCCAAGCTTGGTGTTGAGCCGGCCCACGATCTTCGTCTCGGCGAACACCATACCCAGGAAGAACGCGCCGATGATCGAGGGGACGCCACTGAATTCGGCGAGCGCCGATGAGAGGAAGACCAATCCTAGAGCGAAGAGCACGAACAGCTCGTCGCTCTTGATCTTGGTCAAATGCACCGAGACCCGGGGGATGATCCAGATGGCAAGGAAGATGAAGAACGCATAGAATGCGCCGACTCCGACGAGCAGATGGATCAGGTCATTCCCCCCTAGCCCCACCCCTCCGGACTTTATTACCAGCCCGCCAGCGATGGTCAGCAGGATCATCGATATGAAATCCTCGACTATTACCATCCCCAGCAGGAACTCGGTCTCTGGATTGCTGAACTTCTGCAGCTCCATCAGTGATTTCCCAGTGACGGCGGCAGAGCCCATGGCCACCACCCCGGCCAAGAAGACGGTGTCCACCAAAGGCCAGCCGAGGGCGAGCCCGATCATGATGCCGATGAACATGTCCAGGCCGGTATTGACCAAGGCGAGAAGGATCGCGGGGGCCTTGGTCTTCTTGAGCTTGGAAATCGAGAACTCCAGACCGACGAAGAACATCAACAGGGTCAGCCCGATCTTCGACATGTAGTCGATGAAGGACGTGTCGCCAACGAACCCCTGGTACTGTATCCCGAACAGATCGAAGTTCATGTGCGGGCCGATGAAGACGCCAGCGATGATGTAGCCGATGATCACGCTCTGCTTGGCCCTGGATGCGATTGCCGCGCCAATGAAGGCGACTAGCATTATCAGACCGATCTCTAGCATGACCTGTTGCGCTGCGACCATCCGTGTAACGCTTCCCCGGAATTCTACCCCGTTTATTCTCTCTTCCAGCTACTTTTTAGCACTGCACAATGCCTTCTCTGAGTCAAGCCCGAAGTCGATTCCGTTTTTTGATGGACCAGCCCGTCCATTATCACCGATCGTCGGTGAAGCCTATCGCTCTCGGACCCGCTATGCGACAAGCTCAGTGCATCCCAATTCGTGATGATACTACTGGATATAAAAATACTTTCCAAGATAGATAACTGCCAGATGCCGAGCAGTGTGTTGGGCATGACCCGATCGTTAATCGGAGACAAAAACGTGGCAACCATCGGATCTGATACCTTTGGCTGATTAACCTCACTGGTATTATCTTCATTACCGATTATGATGCCGAGCTAAAAGTGAATTTCACTTTTGAGAGGCAGTGCTAACAAGGACCAAAACGATTGGGGTGGGCGATGCTCGACATAGATGGCTCAGAAGGAGAGGGGGGAGGGCAGATGCTCCGGACCGCAACGGCGCTGTCGGTCCTTACTGGCAAAGCGATCCGCGTCCACGACATCCGCGCCAACCGGCCGAGACCGGGATTGGCGGCGCAGCACCTCTGCGCGGTCAGAGGGGTGGCAACGCTCTGCGAGGCGCAGGTCGAAGGCTTAGAGGTCGGGTCCACCCAGATAACCTTCGCGCCGGGGAAGGTGCGGCCAGGGAAGTACCGATTGGACGTCGGCACAGCTGGAAGCGTCACCCTGGTCCTCCAGGCCTGCCTGCTCGCCTCAGCGAGATGCCACGAGGAGATGAGGCTCGAGATCGTCGGCGGGACGAACGTGCGCTGGTCCCCTCCCATCGATTTCTATCAGCGCTTGTTCTTTCCAAAACTAGCCGGTCTCGGGTTCCAGGCACAGATAATGGAGATGCGCCGAGGCTTCTATCCTGAGGGGGGAGGAATGGTAGAGGTCCGCTTCCAGGCGCCTAGATATGTCACCCCCGTGCCCCTCAGCGAAAGAGGAAAATTCTCGGGCGTGGAGGGCGTCTGCTTTTCGCAGAACCTGCCCGAGCATGTTTGCCAGAGGATCAGCCACGCGGTCAGGAAAGAGATGCTTGGCATCGAAATAGCCTTGACGCCCGCCAGGACCTCGGGGGTTTCCACCGGAGCTGGCGTTTTCCTGATGGCGAGATACGAGAATGGCGTGCTAGGCGCCGATTCGTTGGGAGAGAGGGTCGTTCCAGCGGAGCAGGTCGGATCGCTCGCCGCGAAGGCGCTGAGGCAGGAGATGGATGGGCTGGGGACGTTGGACGTCCACGCCGCTGACCAGCTGCTTCCTTATCTCGCCTTGGCCGCTGGACCTTCGAGCTTCCGCGTGCGCGAGATGACCGGCCACCTACGGACGCAAATGGATCTGGTCCGCAAGTTCTTGGACGTCAGGGTGGAATCGGTCGAGACCGGAGCGACCGTAGAGGTCAAGGTCAGCCCTAACTGTACATGACGTTGGTCGATTTCTTCTTCCCGGTCTCTTCCTTTGTGGCGGCTTTGCTATGGATCTCTTTCAGCGTCTCCTCGATCAGCGCCGCCTCTTTCAGCAGCGGCTTGAGGTCCAGCTCCACGTGGAGGAGCAACCGGTCGATCACGGTCATGATGGCCGCGGCCGCTCTCGCATCTGGATAGTCAGCGTGCGCCTCGGAGAGCAGGGTGGCGACGTCGAAATCGCGCGCCACGCCCTCGTTCAAGAGAACGCCAGCAAGACCGGAGATGACCCCGTTCTCGAACGGCTTCACGTCGTTCTTTTTCAGCATCTCCCTTGCGGACACTGTCGACGCCACGCCATAGACGGTGATCTCCCCGTTCTGCGCCTCCTTCTTGGGTGTGGAGACCGGCTCGTAGGTGGCCAATTCGAGGTTCTTCGATGCCATGGCCATCGCTTCGAGGCGCTCGGTCTCCTCCCGGGTTAGCAGCCCCTCCGGGCTGATGATCATCTTGCACTTGTGGTCCTCCGCCCAATCCATCATGGTGATGGCCAGGGGCTTGAGTATCTCCTGGGCGGGCTGGAACTCTGAGACGAAGACCACTATCTTCTCCTGCCCCTTGCTGCCGAACGCTCCAGCATAGACCCGCACCGGGGAGAGCGGCAGCTCGTCGCGTATCAGTGAGATGGTAGGGAAATAGACCGAGTCCACCATGGCGATCTGTTCCAGCTTGAGGAAGCTGACCAGATAGTTGGCGACGATGGAGCCGACCAGACCGACGGATGGAAAGCCGTCGATGACGTAGGCACCCTTTATGTTCTTTTCCTTGATGTCGATGATGTCAATGCCGTTCATCATCAGATTATTCCCCTTTCCAGTACTTATGGGTTGTCAGATAGAGCGCGTTTTACAGATGGAGCATGGGCAAGGTTTATGGAGCCATCGAGAGCTTCCATGGTGATGCGCCCTCACATCATCGTTAATTGCGCGATGACCGCGGATGGAAAGATCACCAGCATCGTACGAAGACAGGTGAGGATCTCCTCACCAGAGGACCTGGAACGGGTCAAGGCCCTTCGCACCGGATCTGATGCCATATTGGTCGGTGTCGGGACCGTGCTGGCCGATGACCCCCACCTGACCGTGAAATCGCTCCCGCCGGAGAAGAACCCCTTGAGGATCGTGCTCGATTCCCAGGGAAGGACCCCAGATGGCGCCAAGGTGTTGGCGGGTGGAGTGCCGACGCTGATCGCGACCACGAAGCACTGCACCAAGACCTGGAAAGGGGCGCAGGCCCTGCGCTGCGGAGAAGGGCAGGTCGACCTCCACTGCCTGATGGATGAGCTGGAAAGGAGAGGCATCCAGCGCCTGATGGTGGAAGGGGGAGGGGAGACCATCGGTTCTTTCTTCAAGAGCGATCTGGTGGACGAGTACCGGGTGTTCGTGGGAAGCCTGATCCTTGGAGGGAAAGATGCCCCTACGCCATGCGAAGGCCAGGGCTTCCTGGAAGCCGACGCCATCCGCCTGCGCTTGATTAGCATTAAAACCCTAGGCGAGGGGGCGGTCCTTTGCTACGAGGTGGTCCGAAATGCTGTCCAATCGACCTAGGTTCGCCGTCGACGAGATGCTCGGCACATTGGCCAGATGGCTGCGCATCATGGGCTATGACGCCACTTATGAAAAGGATCACAACGATGACGAGATCATCAAGGCGGCGATGCCCCAAGGCCGGATTGTTCTGACGCGGGACAGAGAGCTCGCGGCGAGGATGGCAGAAATGGGATTGTACATCCACTCGGACCGATTGGAGGAGCAATTGCGGCAGGTGTGGCAGGAATTCGGCCTCAAGCCGGACCAGGACCTGGCGCGCTGCACCGTCTGCAATGGCGAGCTGCAACCGATGGAAGCGGAGAAGGCCAAGGACAAGGTGCCGGAAGGGGTCTTCCTCATGAATCACGAGTTCTTTCAATGCCAGAGCTGCGGCAAGGTCTATTGGAGGGGGACGCACTGGCTCAACATCAAGAAACGACTAGCATTCCTGGACCCGGGTCAGAGCTTGTAATAATCCTCGCTGACGATCTTGCCGGTTCCAGCGTTGATGATCAGTACCCCGTGCACCCCTTCCACGCACCAGATGGGCAGGTAATAGGTCCCTAAGCTCACCAGCTCGATGTCCTCCAGCCTCGGGGCCACCTTCTTTCTCTCGGTGATAGTGACGCTTCCTTCGTCGCTTACCATCTCCCTTTCGGAGGTGTGCAACCTCACGATCTCCGTTCTCACCAGGTTGGCCGCGACATCTGGCTCTACGACCGGTTCCAGGCGCCGATGCCCCTGCTCGAGCGCAAAGACCACTTCGACCTTGTCATTCCATGCTTCCACTTTCTTCGTCAGCGCGTTGATCGAGAGGCGGCCACGCTCGATGGCGACCTGGGCACCTTCGAGAACGATCTTGCACCAGTAATCGTAGACGTAATATGGAACGAGCTCCAGTCGGTGACGGAAGCCCCCGACCGTGCGCATGCCGATCTCCTTCACGTCTTGGACGTCGATCGTCGGCCGGATGATCTTCTCGCCAACCTCTGCTTCCTGCAATAGGGAGAGCTCGGCTGCCGAGACCATACGCGGAAAATCGGTCGCTAAAAGCTCGTCCACCAATCCGTGGTCGCGATCCCCTACCAGATGCTCGATGCGCGTCCGTCCGATCTCGTGCACCACCGCCTCCCGGTCCCAAATGATCAGACCTGGATCCAATTTCTCCGGGGGGATCTCAGGGAGCGGGACCAGGCTTGCCACCACTTTCCTGCCCGTGAACGACCTAAAGCGATCGAGGAACGCCAGGAGGACCTTCTCCTCGCCTGCGCCGATCAGACATAAGATGACCTCTACGTCCCCTTTCTTGGCGAACAGGAAACCGTCCCGTTCTGTCACCTGGAATTCCCTCGAATTGAGGATCTCAGTAATGACGGCCTTGAGGGAGGTCACCAGTGCACCCGACACCTAATTAGGGTCGGGCATAAAACCTTTTTTGCACCTGGGCCTTGAGCATGTGCTTCGTTCACATATAAAAAGTCCGGACCGGTGTGTCTTGCATCACGCGGCAAGGCGGGATAGCGCCACGAACAAAAGAAATTGATATCATCTTTCTTCAGCAGAGGCTAGTCGCAGCGCCGCTTCTTCCAAAGTTATCTTCTCGCGCTTGGCTAACAATCGAACTTCGCTTATGATCAATATGTAGGCATCGTAGTCAAGGCCGACGTTGCGAAAGTTCCGACCGAGCGACTTCTCGAACGCTTCGGCCTTTCGCTGCTTCTCCACCGCCTTCTTGAGCGCCTCTCGCTCCAAAGGGGTCATTTCTTCCAATCCTCGACGACCTTCAAGAAATTCTTGAAGATGTCATAGCCATACTCGGTGTTCTCCACTTCAGGATGGAACTGGAGCCCGTATATTGGACGACCGACCATACGGACGGCCTCGATGAGGCAGTTATCCGATCTCGCCAGCACTTTGAAGCTCTTGGGAAGGACGCTCACCTCGTCGTTGTGCGATTCCCAGACAGTGAACGTCTGAGGCAATCCGACGAAAAGATCGTCCACGTCGTCGACGTAAAGGGTCGTCTTGCCGAACTCGGGAATTTTCGCCGGGGTGGTGGCGCCACCGAAATGGCCGCTCATGAAATGCATTCCAGCGCAGATACCGAGGATTGGGAAATCGGCCTTGTCGAGGTATTCCCCGTTGTTGCCCATTCGCGAGGATTCCTCCGCCACCCGGGGCGAGCCTCCGGACAGCACGAGCGCGTCCACCTCGGGGATCTCGTCCAAAGGCGTGGTGTTGGGGATTATTTTCGTCTCCACCTTGAGATACCTCAGGACGCGCCATTCCCGATGCGTCCATTGGCCGCCGTTATCCACGACGTAGACCTTCATTAGGCTGATAATCGTGCCTTAACTAATAAAGACATGGCCGGGCCTTTTGGCAAGAAAACCTACGACACTCGTCGCATCAAGGATGGTAAGGTTTAAGTCCCTGGGTGGATTGAGAAAGAATGATGAAAGCGGTGCTGTTCGACCTTGGCCACACGTTGATCAATTATCATAATGATTGGAAAGGCCCAGAACGCAAGGCAGTGAGCAATGTCGCAAAGATTGTGTGCCAGGTTACCGACCTTTGTGAGGAGAAGGATGTCCAGGTCTACCTGCTCGATCTTCTCGACCAAGGCAGGAAGCGCAAGCTGACCGAGCACATCGAGATACCTTTGCCAGACGTATTGAACGATTGCTACACCCGCTTCGGCTGCGATGGCGATGACGGTCTGATACTGCAAGGCATGGAGGCGTTCTACGCCGTCCTTCTAGAGAAAAGAGAATTGGTGCCTGGAGCCAAAGAGATGCTTGAGGACATCCGGGCCAGAGGATACAGCATCGGGCTGATATCGGACGTGGCTTGGGGCCTTACCTCCGATTACCCAATGCGCGACATGAAGCACTTCGACCTGGACGAATACTTTGACGATTTCGTGTTCTCGACCGATGTGGGGATTCGAAAACCGAACCCGCGCATCTTCAAGCTGGCCATGTTCAACCTTGGCGCTAAGGCCGAGGAATCGATCTATGTTGGGAATAACCTTCAGGCCGATATCCAGGGGGCATTGGGGGTCGGGATGACCGCCGTCTTAAAACGGTCGGATTTCTACGAGCATGACGATCGCATCATTCCTTCTGCGAAGGTCTCGACCTGGGACGATTTCCGAGCATGGCTCGACGAACGAGAGTTCTCTGAGCCGGAATGATCGGGCTCATCCAAACAAATATATTAACGCCATCGACCCCGATTACCCCCCTTTGCCCCGCAAAAAGCAGGTAAGGACCGGATGCTTCTATCGCCTAACGGAAGGAGATGCTAGCTATTGCATCCTTCAATCGAACCGATTCCTTGAAGCCGACCAGCCTCAGCGTTCGTTCGTCTTCCACGGTTCCAAGGAAGGGCTTCTGATGCTCTGCGACCGAGCATTATTGAACGTTTGCCCGTTCCATACGGAATCCGATAAGCTGAATCGATCCAGGTCCGGGCGCCTTGTCCTATGCCCTTTCTGCAAGAAGCGGCACTTAGAAAACTCGACGGCGAAGCGCCTCTGCGAGGAATGGAGCTGCGTGAAACAGGTTCTGAAACAGATGCGTGAAGAGCAGCCTGACGGGCATAGATTTTTTACATACGGAACGACCAAACTTCCTTACTCCGGAAACACACCCGACCTGGTCCGTCGATTGATATGGATCAGAGTGAAGAGCGCAATACTGCGACGTGACCGCTACGTTTGCCAGGATTGTGGCGAGAACTTCGGAAACAGAAGAAGGAAGGTGTATGACGCAACCGTTCGCCGGGGAAGGGGCGGGTACGTCTGGGAGAGCCTTGAAGTCCATCACATCATCCCTCGGTCCAAGCAGGGGAGCGACCATCCTGGAAATCTGAAGACCCTCTGTCCCTTGTGTCACCGTAAATACACTTCTGGACTGATGAGCGAATTCGTGGAAGAGAGGAGAAGGGAGCGCCAAATAGTTCGGTCGATACGAGAACTTCCGGACGACCGCGACGAATGGGACTTTCGCGGGGAATAGTGGCCATTATTAGCTGCAAGAAGAATGCTGACGTGGTGGTTAGATCACAAGAAGAGCTTGGCTAATCCCTTCGTTCGCAGTGCTGTCAATCGTTCTTATGCTCCAGCCTTTGAGATAATACTACGGCGAATGGTATTTGGATTACGATCTGACCCTTTGGATTTCCTTCTATCTGGGGGCATGCTTTCTTGGTCTTTTCGCTTGGGAATCTGCCAATGCGATTCGCAAACAAGCCCCCTTCTTGCTGTTGTTGGTTTGCATCGCTTTGGCTATTTCCCCATTCATCATTATGGTTCTATTCCCCTTCAGGCTCAATTATTATGGATTCATTCTCACCAGAGCACCGTTCTTTTTGACTGTGCTAATCGACGTCGTCCTCTTTTGGAATCTTATCCTGATGCGGAGTCCTCAGGCAAAAGCCCCCTTCAAAGTGAACATAGGGGCTGGAGTCTCATTGATTCTGATTGTATGGATCTTCGCGACCGCCATCCCAGATTTCAGTTGGATTGTCTTTGATTATGGGCAGATGGTATCTTTCTTCGTTCTGACCATTCCCACTGTGCTTGCGTGGGAGGCTCTGATGGACGTCAATCCTTTCGTAACGGGAAAGAATTTCAAATTGATTGTCGGAGGAACTTTCCTGGTTATAGTCGTCTCTTTGATAGCCGGATTCCAAGCAATATTGCTCGGAGGGGTCATGTGGGCGACTTAAAAAAATCACTCGCCTCTCACAATCAATGGACCTTGCCCGAGGCCGATTTGCAACTCACTCCCATTCTATCGTTGCGGGAGGCTTGTTGGTGATGTCGTAGACCACGCGGTTCACGTTCGTCTTCATCTCGTTGGTTATGCGGACGGAGATGCGCTCCAAGACTTCGTGAGGCACCTTCGAATAGGCCGCGCTCATCCCATCGATGCTCTGGACGGCGCGGATGGCAATGGTCTTCCCGTAAACACGATTGTCTCCTTGGACACCTACCGATTGCACCGGCAACAGGACGGCGAAATACTGCCAAGGAAGCTCCATCTTCCCGCTCTTGGCAGCGATCTCCAGCTCCTCCTCGACGATGGAGCCAGCCTTCCGCACAATGTCCACACTCTCAGGGGTTACTGACCCGATGATGCGAATGGCCAGTGCCGGACCGGGGAACGGCTGGCGCTCCGAGACCTCGACCCCAAGATGGCGAGCCAGCTTTCGGACCTCGTCCTTGTAGAGGTCGCGCATCGGTTCGACCAGCGTCAGCTCAATGTCAGAAGGGAGACCGCCGACATTATGGTGGCTTTTGATCATGTCTCGAACGTTGTCACCACTTTCAATCCAATCTGGCGCGATGGTGCCCTGAACCAGATATTTCGCCTTATATTCGCGGGCTTCCTTCTCGAATACGCGTATGAATCGCTCTCCGATGATCTTTCTCTTCTTCTCTGGGTCGATGACGTTCCGAAGTGCGGAGAAGAATTCACCGCTGGCATCCACTACCTTGAAGTTCACTCCAAGACGGGAGAGCATGCTCCTCACCGTCTCGGTCTCGCCCTCCCTCATCATTCCAGTGTCCACGTAGATCGTGAGCAATCGTTCCCCGATCGCCCGGCTGACCAGGACCGCGGCCGCAGTGCTGTCCACTCCTCCAGAGCAAGCGATGATGGCGTTCCCTTTGATGGTCGATTTCAATTCCTCGATCTTCTCGTCCACGAATTCCTGAGGTTCGAACATCAGCTACCAATCTCCTGGGAATCCTTCTCCACTTGTTCCACCATCTCGCGGCGGTGCTTCAACAGCTCCGCCCTCACTTTTTTGTCGCTAAGCGCAATGATCTGGGCGGCGAGCAACGCTGCGTTGTCCCCCCGGTCTATCCCGACCGCGGCAACGGGAATGCCAGGTGGCATCTGCACTATCGATAGGATCGAATCGAGATTCACCTTTCCGCTGACTGGGACCCCGATCACCGGCTTTATCGTGAAGGACGCAACCGCCCCTGGAAGTGCCGCCGATAGGCCAGCGATGGCGATGAAGACGTCGGCATCGCTCTGCTCCACGATGCTCTTGACCCGTTCCGGCGTCCGATGCGCCGAAGCGACGACCATCTTAGCTTCGATCCGGAATTTTTTTAGGGTGGAGACGGCCTTCTGGCCGACCTCCAGATCGCTCTTGCTGCCAAGAATGACCAGCACAGCGGACATAATGCCACTCAAAGGATGGGAGAATAAAAGAATTTCGTAGTAAGAAATTGGGATAGCGGCCAATCGGCCGCTTTTAGCTCTTCATTATCGCGAGCAGGAAGACGCCGATGGCGATCAGGGCGCCGATCACCGCTGCGATGATGTTCAGGAACGCGGTCCAGACAACGCCACCGAGGTCGACGTTGATCGTGTCAGAGAATCCACCGAGGTATATCCAGAACACTGCGACCACTAGGCCGACGACAAGCAGCACTACACCGATCATTCGGCTCTTACCGCTACCGAAGTAGGCAGTAAATGCACCGGCTAGTATCATAAACAGGCCGAATGTCAGCAAGAGCACGGTCAGGAATTCCATTGTAGACATGTTCTTCACCTTTTTCAGAATTTAATGCCAGTAAGAGTCTTCGTGTCGATGACACCAGGGATCGATCTTATCTTATCCACGACTACCTGCCCGAGGAGGTTGAAGTCGTCGGCCTCGATCTTCGCGATCAGGTCGTACTCGCCGAACAGAGGATGGAGTTCGACGACCTCCTTAACCTTAAGGAGCTCATTGTATACCTCGTGCTCCTTCGCCGGTGCCGTGCTTATCAATACGAATCCCACAGCCATTCGTCCACCTACGCCACCATTAATACGTGTTCTAAAATAAAGCTTTCTGTATGGCTGGCTTCTGTCGAGCCCCTCCAGAGGGCGTTTTTATGCCATCGACAGCAAGCTCTCATTTGATCTCACTAGCCCGCTCCTCCACTCCCTCCCAGGAAGGGATGTTGGTCAAGGACCCACGCTCCTCGATGACGAAGGAGGCGGTCGCCGCCCCCAACCTAGCGCATTCCCTCAACTCCTTCCTTCGATATAGGCCAGCATAGAAGCCGGCGCGGAAGGCGTCCCCGGCGCCGGTGGTATCGACGATCTCCCTCGCCCGAGCGGCCGGGATCTCGATCGTTCCGCTTCGGGTATGGATAACGCTCCCTTTCGCCCCAAGGGTGTTGACGACGATCGGGACGAGCTCGAGCAGCTCCTCCGCCCTCTTGCAATTGGTGTAGCGGAGCGCGGTGCGGAGCTCGTTCTCGTTCGCGAAGAACATCTCGGTCATCGATAGCGCCTTCTTGAACATGCTAGCATTCCAGATGTTATGGATCTCCTGGGCCGGGTCGAACCCGATCTTCTTGCCCAGGTGGGTACATTCGCTCATCACCTCGAGATAATATGGTGGCCGACCGGTCATGATGTGGACCTTTTCCGAGTTACGGGCGGCGTCCAGGCGCAGAGGCATCATCTCCATCTTCGCCATCGGCCCTTGGTAAACGTAAGCGATCTGATTGTGCTCCCCGTCCGAGATTATCCAAACGGTGGCGGTCTCCTGGTCGTCGATAATCACAAGGTCGTGCAGGTCGACCCCTTTGCTCTCCATCAGCGATCTGAAATCATTTGGGAAGTCAGGCCCGATGTAGGAGCTGAGGGCGGTGGGCACTCCCAGGCTCGCGGCTATCGTGGCCACGTTCGCCCCGGTCCCTCCGAAATAGCGCTTCTTCTCCTGGATGTTCACCGAGGTGTTCAGTTCCGGGAAGTGCTTCAAGGACATGATGTAATCGAGATTGGTATGGCCATAGACGCAAAGAAAGGGCTTCATCAAGTACCCTCTTGCCAGGCTGCAAGGTACTTCTTCTGCTCCGGGCTCAAGGAATCGATCTTGAGGCCGAGGGTCTGCAACTTGAGCTTGGCGATCAGCTGATCCAGCTCTTCTGGAACTTTATAGACCTGCGGCTGGAGCGTATGATGGTTGTTCACCAAGTGCTCCAGGGCAAGTGCCTGGATGGCGAAGCTCATATCCATTATCTCGACCGGGTGCCCCTGACCGGCGCCAAGGTTCATCAAGCGGCCCTCACTGATGAGATAGGCCTTCCTTCCCCCGGGAAGCGGGTATTCGTCTACGAACTCCCGTACCCTTTTCGGTTTTCCACCATATTCTTCCAATGCGGGTTTTGATATCTCGTTGTCGAAATGGCCCGAGTTCCCGAGGACGCAACCGTCCTTCATGACCTCGAGGTGCTCGCGCCGCACGATGTCCTTGCATCCGGTGGCAGAGATAACCACGTCCGCCTGCTTCACCGCATCTATCATCGGCATTACCTCGAATCCGTCCAGCTTCGCCTCTATCGCCTTGATCGGGTCGATCTCGGTGACGATGACGCTCGCTCCCAGACCCTTCGCTCGCATGGCGATCCCTCGGCCGCACCAACCATAGCCAGCGATCACGAACCTTTTGCCGGCCACCAGCAGATTGGTGGCGTTCATGAAGCCATCGAAGGTGCTCTGGCCCGTTCCGTATCTGTTGTCGAAAAGGTATTTCATGTGCGCGTCATTGACGGAGATCACCGGGAAGCGCAGCTTCCCCTCCTTAGCCATGGAGCACAGTCTGATCACTCCCGTGGTGGTCTCCTCGTTCGCTCCCTTCACCTTACCCAGCAGGTTGGTCCGCTCGGTATGCACCATGGTGATGAGATCCGCACCGTCATCGATGATGAAATCAGGCCCAAGGTCGAGGACCGAGTTCAGGTTCTGATAGTACTCGTCGCTGTTCTCCCATTTCTTGGCGTAGGTCTCGATGCCGTATTTCTCTTTCAGTGCGAGAACCACGGAATCGTCCGTCGACAGTGGGTTGCAGGATGCCAACCGTACCTTTGCTCCTGCCTCCTGCAGAGTGACGGCAAGCATCCCGGTCTTGGCCTCCACGTGCAGGGCCATTCCAAGCCGAACGCCCTCCAGCATCCTCTCCTTCACCAAACGCTTTCGGATCTCCGCCAGTACTTTCATGTGCGTATCCGCCCATTCCAGGCGTCGGACCCCTTTCGTCAGAAGATCGTCGCTCATCCCTGTTCCCTTCCTCAAATCTTTCACATGATGTTTATGGTTTGCCTTCGTCAGCGAGCTCGGTCAAACGGCTGCACATCAGCTCCAAAGAACGCGTCAGGTTCGCCCGGTTGTTGAAATCGGAGATTATCTTCTTCCTAATGGCCTCATCCCTGGACAATTCCGGCCACATCGTAATCATGTTCGCGATTGCGCGTGCCACCTCGTCCACGATGGTTATCTGCGCCACCCTGGCGGTTCGGGACAGGGGGTTCAGGTCGATGGCGATCACCTTCTTTCCGAGCTGGACCAACGCCCCGGCCCGATCACCGTCCTCCAATGGAACTAGGACCACATCCGCGGAGAAGATGCCTGCTTTGGTGCATTTCGCCCGATCGGAGGCTATCCCGGGGACGATAGCGTCCGGATGACGCCCCAATACGTCCTTTGCACCCAAGGATTCCATGTGGCCGACCACCTTCTCCATGCGCTCGAGGCTGCGGTGGAAGAGGTTGACCTCGATCTTCGCTTTGACCAGCTTGGAGAGGGCGACGACCTCTTTGCCAGCCAGCGCCGCCGTGTTACCATTTACTGATATGACGGGGTTCCGGGCTTCGAGCATAAGCGCCACTGCAACCCTCTCGGCACAGCGCGCGCTATCGCTTGTGACCTCACCCAGCAGATAGTCGAAGGCCTCTCCCCGACCATGTGCAATGAGGCCAGTGGGTGCCACGATCCCTTCCTTGACCATATCGGACATCATCTCCCTGGTGACCAGTGAATGATAGCGGGGGTGGTCCTTCGAAACCTGCATGCATAGCGGAAACTTCTCCGACCTGATAACAGTTATCTATATCGGTCAATCGTTGTCTGGACATTGAACAAACCGAATTTTGAATACGCAGGTTTTTTCACAATAGTACTTTATATTCGAGACGGAAAAGGATATAAAGATTGGCAAATTATTTAAATACTATTAACCTCATTGGCGTGAAAGGCCCGGATAACCGATAGGGAGCTAATGACCCATATGAAGTTCCTTGGTGAAGTTCAAGAAGTGACCTTTGACGGAAAGCTGATCGTCAAAGGAGTTTTCGCTCCACGGTCAAGGGAAAGGGTCACGGACAACCGTCAAAGACCGATTGGACAGGTTGTAAGGGTTTTTGGTCCGGTGGCCGGACCATACATTACCGTAGCGGTTACCGGTGAGCAGAGCCTGCTATCAGCAATCGGTAAGCAGGTCTATGTCGAGGGGGTAGAAGAGCTTGGCAAAGGCGGTAAAAGAAGGGGCCGATGAGATCGAACGCTGCCCCGAATGCAACAGTGGGCACCTCGTTAGGGACTATGAGAGGGGAGAGCTTATCTGCGAGGAATGTGGCTTGGTCATCGACGACCAGTTCATCGATCAAGGACCGGAGTGGAGGGCATTCGACGTAGAGCAAGGGGAGAAGCGGGCAAGGACCGGCGCTCCCATGACCTACACCATCCATGACAAGGGCTTATCCACCGAGATCTCTTGGAAGAACAAGGACTCCTACGGCAAGAGCATACCCACCAGGAACCGGGCACAACTATATCGCTTGCGCAAGTGGCAGCGCCGCATCCGCGTCTCCAACGCGACCGAGCGCAACCTGGCATTTGCTTTGAGCGAGCTCGACAGAATGGCCTCGGCAATGGGCTTGCCTCGGAACGTGCGCGAGACCGCTGCCATGGTCTATAGGAAGGCGGTCAACAAGAACCTGATCCGCGGCCGAAGCATCGAAGGCGTCGTCGCCGCTTCACTGTACGCAGCCTGCAGGCAATGCAACGTCCCCCGAACGCTGGACGAGGTCGCGAACTCCTCACGCGTCGGTCGCAAGGAGATCGGACGAACCTATCGGTTCATGACGCGAGAGCTCAAGCTCAAGCTCATGCCCACTCGTCCGCAGGACTACGTGCAGAGATTCTGCTCGGAGCTAAAACTGAGCGGTGAGGTGCAGTCCAAGGCCGCCGAGATTCTCAAAGATGCGGCTAAGAAGGAGCTGACCTCAGGACGTGGCCCGACCGGTGTGGCCGCCGCGGCGATCTACATCTCCTCTATTCTGTGCAACGAGCGCAGGACGCAGCGCGAGGTGGCGGACATCGCCGGAGTGACGGAAGTCACCATCCGTAACCGCTACAAGGAGCTGACCGAGAAGCTCGGGATCGAGATACAGCTCTAAGTAATTCCTTTCCCGCTGCTTCCAGCGGGCACACAATTTATTTATTAAGACCGGTTCATCCAGAGGCGGGTGCGTCATTTGGTGAACGGTCGTCCAATTCTCAAGGTGTTCGCCCTCGGGCTTCTGCTCGGTGGCATCATGACTATCATCTCTTCGTTCTTCATCTTCATGATCGAAGCGAAATACGCTTACGGAACATTGAGCGGGATCGTACTTCTCTTAGCGAGTATTATGCTTGCTGGCCTGGAGCTGACGTGCGTCCTCCCGCTGTTCCGAGTCGAGCAAGGGAGCGGCAATCAAGCGAGGAATTGGGTCATTTTCTCCATGCTGATGCGGGTTCTGATAATCTACACCGCTTTACAAGCTGGGGGAAGTGCGGATAAAGAGTTCATCATGATTCTGATAATCCTCAACGCCATCGCGCTCGCCCTAGAGGGGGTGCTGCTGATCCTTCTTTTCGTGCTGAAAAAGGAGTTCCTGCCCACCGCCGAGGAGATAAAAGCCACCATGAGAAGGATGGGCAAGGCGACCGTGAAGACCGTATCCGAATGCCCCAACTGTCACGAGATCGTCGAGAAGGAGTGGATCCTTTGCCCGCAATGTGGCACTACCCTTCCAAGACTGTGCGCGAATTGCGGCAAGCCTCTGACCTTGCGAGCGGACAAGTGCATGAACTGCGGGGCGATCATCGAGAAGCAGGAATCGATCAAGAGAGGCATCCAGACACTGATCGCTATCTCCGAGGAAGAGGCCAAGCCGGAGGCGAAGTCGGTGCGATACGCCCGCTTGGCTGAGGCATACCTCAAGAGCGGCGAGATCGACCTTGCCCTTGAGACCTATCGCAAGGCGATTCATTTCTCGGAGTTCGACCGGAAGCGGTGCAATTTCCTGGTTAAGATGGCCAACATCCTCCACAACGTCGGAAGGGAGGAGGAGGCGATGAAGATGCTGGATGCCGCGCTGGAGCTCGACACGAAAGACACTGCAGGGGCGAGAATAGTCAAAGGCCAGATCCATTCCGATGCCACGGTGAAAAGGGCGCGCGAAGCACTGAGCGCAGGGGACGAGGCTAAGGCCGTCGCCTTGGCCGATGAGGCTATTAAGATCGACCCGTCCGATTTCCATGGCGCTTCGATAGTCAGGTCCACGGTCTTGACCCACCGGGCTGAGAAGCTCGCCGAGTCTGGGAATAAAGCTGAGGTCGTCAAGCTGTTGGACGAGGCCGTGAGGTTAGACCCGATGGGCATTGGTCCGGCAATGGCCGTCAGAGACAAACTGGCTCCAAGGGAAAGGAAGAAGGAAGAGAAGGCGAAGAAGAAAGATTTCAAGGTGAAGATGAAGGCTGCGAAGAGGTAGCTTTCTGGCAGCATATTAAGCGCTTGAGCCAGCCGATCTTCCTAAGGCCTCACCCTTCTCAGTCTAACATAGTCCACCTGCGTCTTCGAGACCCTTCCGAAGATTATGTCCTTCTTGACGCCATGGGCAAGCCTGACCGCGCGAGATATCTCTGGCCAACTGGTCTTATAATCAAAAGGGACCGCGTGGACGAGATACTTGGAATGATGGGACGATGGGTCGCCATCGTACACCCGGAAATGCGATCCGTATTTGAAGCCGGTCTTTACCACCAACCCTTTCGCTCTGAGATCGTTGTATGCTTTGAGCCGCAGTTCGAAGTCCGACTGGATGGAGGCGGCGCTCTTCTTGAACGCCCCGATGCCCAACTTCTTGCCGGTCTCCGGATGATGGATCACGATGCGCCCGTTCTCCATCAGGTGGGCGGTCTCGATGAGCGACAGTTGAAGGGTCTTCCCGATCTTCTTGCCAAAGAACCCGTTGCTGATGAGATGGTCGGAATCGGCCTCGCTCATCACCAGAACCCGGTCCTTCAAGAGGAACGCTTCGATCTGTTCCCTCTCCTCTGTCTTGACGGTGAATTGCGGGGCGCCGGTTGATGAGCGGTAATAGGTGATGTCCCCCTCCTCGTCGACAACTGCCAGAAGAAGCTCCTTTCTGGTCCTTTCGGAGCGCTCGGTCTCCTCGAAAAGACCTTTGATTGTGAAGACCGCTCGCTCCGAGATGGCCAGGACCCAGTACTTCGTCTGTGTCGTGGTTGGGGTCCCTCCGCGAGGGAATACGCGAAAATCGAACTCCCCCGCATCCGGTTTGACTATGTAACCCCGCTGCCGAAGGTCCCGGTAGACGATGTAGCGGATCTCGAAATCCTGCTGGCAGGACGCTGCCATCTTGATCAGATCGGCCAAAAGCAAAGGTTTTCCATCACAACTCACCGGCAAGCGATCCGATTCGGCGAGGTAGATGGCTTCCAAGAGGTCGAGTTCCAACGACCCGCCGGACTGGGGATAGCCATAGAATCCCTTGTTATATATCTGGCTGGCCTCAACGGTATCCTTGATTAGGACCGAATCCCCGACCAGTTCACCGGGCATGAGCCTGATAAACCCAGGCTCCTAGTTAAAGTGTTCTGTGATTTGCTTATTGAATGTCGTAGCCAGCTACTGTAGGGGGATTTGCGATAGAGGAAAGGAACATGTTTGCGACAAGTTCGGGTCTGACCTAGTAAGGTTTAAATTGTGGGCTTTGCAATAAAGTATACAACTTAAGGTTAACAACGGTGTTACAATGCCACGCCTATCTGATCTGGATACCCTGCTTTCAGTAATTGAGAATCCCACCCGTAGACGGATCTTGGAAGCATTGGTCCGCGAACCCCATTATTCGCTTCAGCTTTCCAAGGAGCTTGGGATGAGCCAGCAAGCGATCATGAAGCACATGAAAGTGCTGGAGGAGTCCGATCTGGTTCGTTCTTACCCAGAGGAGAGCGACCAAGGTGGGCCGACCAGGAAACTTTACGTTCCCACCACCAAGTTCACGATAATCGTGGACTTCGGGCCTGGATTGTTCAATACAGCAATCATCAGGTTGGCCTTGGACCAGATGTCCAATTCCCTATTGGAGATGCACGCAAAAACGGATGAGCCGGAGCAGGAGAGCGGCATGGCCCTGGCCGGTGTCAGCGACAAGATACTGGAGCTAAGGGAGACCGTGGCGCAGGTGGACCGGGAGCTAGAGGGGCTGCAACAGAAACGCGCCTTGCTGATCGTTACCAAGGAAAGGGCGCTGGAAGAGGCCGGTCGAGTGGTAGAAGAGCAGATAGAAGACTACCAAGCAAGAAGGATCATCTATGAGTTCATCCAAAAACCTGAACTGGAATTGGAGGAACTGGCCTCGGACCTCGGGATCCGAGACGATATCGTTGAGCGAACATTGGAGCAAATCAATAGGAGATGATGAAGAATGGACGAGAAAGAAAGGATAAGGAAGGTAGTGGAGAAGTACGCTGGCGAGCTGGATAAGGTCCTGAAGGATGTTAGCAGGGAATTGGACCATGCGGCCATCAAGTTAGAACAAGTGGGCGGCAGGGTCTACGACAATTTACCCAAGGAAGCGAAGGA
>Ga0209777_10000653_pt1 | contig 55102 bp, 51 predicted proteins | sample FrelakmetHBP12HB_FD_187147 | JGI IMG/M metagenome (GOLD analysis project Ga0209777, IMG submission 187147) | Freshwater lake sediment microbial communities from the University of Notre Dame, USA, for methane emissions studies -HBP12 HB (SPAdes)... | ecosystem: Environmental > Aquatic >...
TCACCATTTTGCACAAAATGCCCGTTTTACAGGCCTTTTCTGATTGCAACTATATGAAAATTGATAACCGTCCGGCTAACCAGCTAACTTTGTTTGATTTTTAACCGGACACTACTGGTTTGTTTTATTGGTTTGATTTGTCAGGAAACAACGAAACCAATTCGACAATAATCCCATCCTTGTAGAGACAATTCATGAATTGTCTCTACGGCGGAAAAACCGATCAGATGTTTTTCGGCAGAAGCGCGTCGTGCCACAGCTTGACAACCGCGATGCATTCGGCCAATATGCATCTAAATGCATATTGGCCGAAACAGCCGGATGGGTGAAACCCACCATTGATGCATCGAGCGAATCGGTGGGTTCCTCTACGCTGCATTCACCCTACGAACTGGTGAATTAATTAATTTTCAAACCGCGGCTGCCGATACGGCGGGAGAAAGTGCGACGCAATCCATGATTGATAAAAAAGATCTGCTGCAAGAAGTGCAGGCGCTGGTTGATTTGGAAGAGGAGCTGATGGTTCTCTGCCAGCGGCAGGTCGGCAGCATCACGTTTTTTTCCGGTCTTCCCCCGCAGAGCCGCCCCGACGTTCGCGCAGGGCTGGAAGCATTTTGTGCCCGGTCGCAGCAGCACAGGCAGACCCTTCAAAATCTTATGGGCAGCATTCTATCAGGGGGGCGTGATGTTTACTAAGGCCGACTACCTGAACTATGTATATTCGCTGGCGGAAAAAGAGCGCGACATGATGTTCGGCCTGCACCACCTTATTGACCAGGTATCGGACGAAGCTGTTGCGGGGCAGCTGCGCGCCCTGCTGCGGGAAAAGCAGGAGGCATCCGAGGAGGTCAGCCGGCTTTTTGGCAGGCTGTTCGGGCTGGGCGCTGAGCAGCGCCGCTATAAGCGCGCACCCGCCCTGGGCGAGGCAAAGCTGCGCAATCTCGAAAGCGGGGAAATGACCGCATGCCGCTGCCTTGATATATCGCTTGGGGGGCTGTGCGTCCAGCTGTCAACCGAACTGCCGCAGGGTTTGCTGCTGGCCGTGGAAGTCAGGTTTTTTGAATCGCGCCGTCCCGTTGTGCGCAGGGCCACGGTCAGGTGGTGCCGCCGGACTGAAGACGGCCAGTACAGGGCGGGCCTTCAGTTCGAAGCGTCTCAGGCAACACATTCAGGCGAAGCGGTCTGCAAAGACGGCTGAAACGGCGGGCAGGCAGTTACAAGGTTTGGAGTGAGGAGATTCCAGAAGAAATCAAGGTTCAGTGGTTGGGAAATTGAAATCGTAGGGGCATCCGCCGCGGCGGATGCCCGAAATTCGGCAATAAGAATTCAAAAAAGCCGGTAGGGTGCGCACCGCGCACCTGATTTTTGAATCAGTGAGTGGCTGTTGTGCCGAATTAATGCATGACTGATTCAATAACGTCCAGTATTACGCACTATTGGTGGGACAATGAGACTGCTAACGACTCTCGGTCTCTGCCTGCTGCTTGCCAGTCAGGCAGAGGCCGGGGTGATAACCCGGCTGCCCGGAAGCGAAAAGGTCGTTGCCTTTACTTTCGATGCCTGCCCCACGAAAAAGCCGCAGCATTTCGATGCATCCGTCCTGGACTTTATCGAGCGCGAAAAACTGCCCGCCACATTCTTCATCTCCGAGCGTTTTGCCCGCTCGACGGCAGGTGAGATCAAGCGGCTTTCCGTCCTGGACTTTATCGAGATAGAAAATCACTCCGTCAGCCACAACAATCACATGGAGAGGCTGCCGGATGCCGATGCGCTGAAGGAGATGAATGACTCTTTTCTTGCAGGCCTCACAGGCAGAAAAACGAAGTTCTTCAGGTTCCCGGCAGGCAATTACGATAACCGCACCCTTGCCCTTGCCGAGCGCGGCTTCCGCGTCGTGCACTGGAGCTTCCCCAGCGGCGATTTCGATAAAGCAATGACCCCGCAGGATCTTTTCCGCGACGTGCTCGCGCGCGTACGTCCCGGCAGCATTCTCATCTTCCACATCAACGGCAACGGCCACGGCACGGGCACAGCTCTGCCCGGCATTGTTGAAGCGCTGAAATCAAAAGGCTACAGGTTCGCAAAGATCGAGGATGTTTTGAAGTAACAGCTGAGGTGTAAAGGCTGACAGAGCACATACGCAACTGACCGGACCAGGCACATGCGGGCGCGAGTGTTCAGGGACATACGCGGGAGCATACAGCAAGCCAAAGGGTATATGGAGAAAAATAATTTAATAAAGCTTCGCGATTTGACGCCGGCCGATATTCCGGCCGCGAGGGATATTACCTGGTGCGCCTGGCTGGCGACCTACAGCCGTTTCATCCCCGAGGCCGATCTGCGTTCGTATTTCGACAAGCACTATAGCACCGAGGCCCTCACCGAATTTTTCAGCGCCCCGGACAACAGCGGTTGTATTGCCCTGGCCGATGGCGCGGCGGCAGGTTATTGCAGAACGCATTTCGACAGGCAGGAAGGCCGCTTTTATATTTCTTCCCTGTATATTCTTCCCGGGTATCAGGACGCGGGGCTGGGAACTCTGCTGCTTGAGCGCGCCGAGGGCTTTGCAAAAACCTGCGGCGTTCATGAAGTATGGCTGGGTGTGATGGTCGAGAACACCGATGCGCTTGCCTGGTATCGCAATAAGGGATTTCAGTTTATGCGGGAGGAGCCTTTTTCCATGGGCGCGACAACGGTTGCGCACCTCCTCGGCTTTAAAAGAATTGATTAGGTCTTGTTTAAATTAACAGGTGACAGTTGTAAATGGCTTCTGGTGCATTGGTTAGATTGGTTAATGAAATAAAGCGGCGGGCTTTATGCCCGCCCGCCTGTGCTTTTGAATTTCCTCGCCCCCGTCAGGGGGAGAGGTCAAAGACTCGCCGTGGCGAGACCAGAGGGGGGGGGCTACGCAACTACGGTTCTATTTTAGCAATAACTGCCATTGCTTTTTTTCTTTTATTCCGCCTGCCGCACAGCATGCCAGACAGTGGCAGACCCTGACAACTAAAAAGGCTGCTTGTAACGTATATGGTTACATGCTATATATCGATCATGATCAAATCATTCCGGCATAAAGGACTGGAAAAGTTTTTCCACCATGATGACCGCAGCAAAATAATTCCGGACCATGCCCCCAGGCTTGCCCGCATACTTGACCGCCTTGACGCAGCAGCAGGCCCCGATGATATGAACCTGCCCGGATATAAACTGCACAGGTTATCGGGCAAAGAGAAGGATACATGGTCGGTATTGGTAAACGGCAACTGGCGGGTTACCTTTCAGTTTGACGGTGCCGATGCGGCCATCGTCGACTACAGGGATTATCACTGAATATTTTCAAGGAGCTTACATCATGATAAGCAAACGCAAACCCACACATCCCGGTGAAGTTTTACGGGAAGATGTTTTATCCCCCCTTGGGCTTACGGTAACCGAGGCTGCAAAACGGCTGCGCACGTCGCGAAAAACGCTTTCTGCGATATTGAACTGCAAAGCCGCAGTAAGCCCCGGCATGGCGGTAAAAATAGCCGCCGCCACAGGCACAACACCGGAAAGCTGGCTGTATATGCAGTCAAAGCTTGACCTCTGGCATGCCGGGCAGAAAAAAATCAAGGTTGGAGAACTGCGTACTGCAGTCGGTACATAAGCTTCCGGTAATAAGCCGATATTAATTGATGCAAACATGGGGGGGGGTAACAAGGGGGCAACCATAAACATATTAATAACCGGAAGGCTCCTGCTTTCGGTTCCGCTGCGCGCTGCGTTTAAATTCCCCCCGGCCTGCCTTGTTCACGGAAAATAGTCACCGGATTAAAAGGGGACGAAGCCAAAAGTCAGAATTCAAGAATAAAAAGAGCTAAGGGCAGCAGCGCTCCTTGATATAGTCCTCAAACTTCTGATAGGTCTCCTGCTGCCACATGGGCGCGCCGAAAACCTCGTGCTTGAAGGCTGCTATGCCGATGTTGAGAAAGTGCCGGTGATGATGCCGCAGTATTTTGTTCTTCGAAAAAAAGGTCTTCCAGACTTCCCGGGGATGCCAGTAGTATTTTCGTATGAGCGCGATGTGCTCCTCGGTTATTTTGTTCAGGTCGGGCTCTTCGCGGGTTGGCATAACTGCCTGTATCTGATCAAATTTTGAAAAGTCCGTGATCTTGATTCTGTCAAGCATTTTCATTTCATTGTAAAACTCTGTGCCGGGATACGGCGTTATTACATTAAGGCCCAGGTGGTCGACATAGGGCTTTAAAAATTTCATCAGATTCCTGCGGTCGTGCGCTGTTTCTTCCCAAAACCCGATAATGGCCGTTGCCATCACCATGAAGCCATGCTTTTTCAGCAGCTGCAGGGCCTTCAGGTTTTCCTGCCCCGAAATGCCCTTGTTGACTCCGTCAAGGATGGTCTGCTTGCTGTGCTCGATGCCGATCATGAACTGGTAGACGCCCGCATCTCTGAAGCCTTCCAGCAGGTCCTGGTCGCGGATGATGAGGTTTGACCGGGACTGGAGCCAGAAGTTCTGCCCTGTTTTACGGGCCGTCATCTCCCGGATAAAGCCCTTGGCCTTTTCACGCGTCAGGTTGAAAATATTGTCACCCACATAAAAAGTGGTGCGGTTATATTTTTCCTTGAGCAGCTCAAACTCGTCGGCTATCTTCTGCGGGCTTCTCGAGCGCCATTTTCTCTGCCAGAAAGTTGCTTCGGAGCAGAAGCTGCACTCATAGGAGCAGCCGCGGGCAAAGTTGACCAGAAAGCCCCGGTCGCCTTCCGACGGAAGCCCCACATAGGGATGCTCCATGTCATACAGGTGGTAGGCCGGCATGGGCAGGCTGTCAAGGTCATCTATCAGGGGTCGCACGCCGGTAGAGACAAACTCACCCGCTTCGTTCAGATAGGCAAGCCCTTTAACCGTATTTATGTCATGCTTTTTCTCGACGGCGGTTAAAAATTCATGCAGCGTCACCTCGCCTTCGCCGACGCAGACATAATCAATGGCACTGCAGAGGCGCAGGAGCTCCTCGGGTATCATCGACGGCTGCCCGCCGCCCACAATAACGATACTTTCCGGGCTTGCCTCCTTGATCAGCCTGGCGGCATTGATTGTGTCATTAAGAAAGTAGGTGCATATGGTGCTCAGGCCCACAACCTGCGGCCGCAGCTTTTTAACCTTTTCTTCAAGGCAGCGCCATGGATTGGGCTGAATGGTGCAGTCGAAAAACTCTATATCGAAATCGTGTTCAAGATACGCGGCGAGCTGCAGGCATGCGGGGCTCGGCACCCATGCCCGCAGAAATTCCCATATCTTATGCGGCGGATCAACAAGCAGAAACTTCATGGCCTTCTCCTGAAGAAGCGTTGTGTACTACTTACAGCATTTTTTCAATTGGCATGTCAAGTTTTTCATGATTCGGGAAAGGCGTGCATGCCATGCGGTACTCCTATCCATCCATTCCTTGACATCCCCTGCTTTCGCATATAAATTTCAGTCTCTTATATCGCCTTGCGGCCACTATCGCCAGCATGCACTATACGAGCCGGACGGTGATTGCCGGGTGCTGTGCATGCATGTATCCTTATAAAAAACGGTGAATCGAATTGCAGAGAGCTTTTTCAATGAAGGATAGCCTTAACCTGCTGTTTGTCCATGCCCCCCGGTTTTCCAGCCACTACCGGCCATACGGCCCGTATATGACGATAAACCTACTGCCCATGGGCACCTTTGCTCTTGCCGACCTGGCGGCGAAAAACGGCTACACAACTGAAATACTGCACCTGGGCCTTGAGTGGATCAAAACCGGTCGGTTTTCTCCCGCAGATCACCTGAAAAACAAAAAGGTGCAGGTAGCAGCCCTGCCGCTGCACTGGCATCAGCAGTCATACGATGCTCTTGAAACGGCAAAGCTGATCAAACAGGAGCAGCCGGATGTCTTTCTGGTTCTGGGAGGCGCGACGGCGAGTTTTTTTCACCGGGAGATACTGTCGTCATTCCCGCAGGTCGATGCCATTATAAGGGGAGATGCGGAGGAGCCGCTGCTTGCCCTGATGAGGGCGGTCACGGCCGGCGGCAATCTAGCCGATGTGCCCAATCTTGCATGGAGGGATAATGGCGAGCTCAGGGAAAACACTGTATCGTATGTGGCCGGGCCTGATGATCTGGAGCGCGCAACCTATACCAACCTGCACCTGCTGAAGGACCACCAGAGTTACATCAGGTATATGGGCATGCCGTTTGTCTGGGCTAAAAACCTCTCGCCGCAGGAAAACAAAAAACACTTTCATCTGGGGTACCCCATCTTTTTTCTTAATATCGGAAGAGGCTGCAGCGGAAACTGTACATGGTGCGGCGGCGGCGCCCGGGCCCAGCGTATGGTAAGCGGCAGAACCGGCGTGGTCTTCCGCCTGCCTGAAAAGGTTGCCGATAGCGCTTCAGAGGCGGCAGCACTGGGCTATGAGATGATCCATATCGCTTTTGACCCGTTCAAAGATACCGATGATTACTACCGCGAACTGTTTTCCATCATGCGGCAGCGAAGGCTGCGGCTGCGGTGTTATTTCGAATCGTTTTCCCTGCCCTCAGCGCAGTTTCTTAAGGAATTTGCCGGCACGTTTATCCTGCAGGACTCTGTTGTGGCCATCTCACCAGAGACGGGCGATGAAAAAGTGCGGGACATGAACAGAAGCTTTTCGTTCAGCAACAGCGAGCTAAAGGCCGCGGTTGCCGCTTCGGAGAAGCTGGGCATAAAGATTGATCTATTTTTTGCCATGGGAATTCCCGGAGAAAAATATTCAGGGCTTGCAAAGACGGCTGCTTTGCGCAAAGATATGCAGAAAAAATTCACAAACATCGGGCGCGTCTGGACATCCCCCATATCGCTTGAGCCCGCGGCGCCATGGCAGTGCGCGCCCGTGGATTTCGGCATTGTTTCGACAAGACAATCTTTTGACGACTATTACCGGGCAAGCGCGCCGGGAGGCGGCGGGCCCGGGTATTACATTCCTGACTATGCAGGTGACGGGCAGCGGATTGATGCAGCCGGATTTGCAGAACTTTTGAGAAAGGCACGGTGCAGGAGCCACTGCTCACTGCACCGCAATCCTGCCAAAGCGGGAACCCCTTTGGGTGGAAGAATGTATTGCCTGTATATGCAGTGGAAGACACGGGGTTGCAGTGAATAGAGTGTATCTTGCAGACAGCACGCTGCGCGAAGGCGAGCAGACGCCCGGCGTGCACTTCACCAGAGACGAAAAGATCCGGATTGCCCGGGAGCTTGACCAGGCAGGCGCGGCGCTGCTTGATGTGGGCATGCCGTCGGTTTCTCAGGAGGAGATGGATTCCATTGCCGCTATCGCCGGCCTAGGCCTTGCCGCACCCATCGGTGTTTCAGCGCGGTTGCGACGCGAGGAGGTTGACCAGGCCTGCGCCTGCAGGGCCGCTGAAATTTTCCTGATCTGCCCGGTAAGCCCGCTGCATGTGCGCAGCAAGCTCGGGATGGATGAAGAGGGCCTTCGGGTGCTTGCAGGCGACGTGGTCGGCTATGCTGTGCAGCGGGGGCTTGCCGTCAATTTTGTGGCGGAAGATGCATCACGGGCAGAGGCGGCATTTATAGCTGATATGCTTTGCCATGGCCATGCCTGCGGCGCACGGCGCGCCATACTATGTGATACGGTCGGCATCATGGAGCCCTTCGGCATGAAGGAGCTTGTTTCACGGGTCAAAGCTTCTGTGCCCCAAGGCCTGTCCATGGGGGTCCACTGCCATGATGACCTGGGCCTTGCAACAGCCAATACCATTGCCGCGGCAGAGGCAGGCGCAGAGATTCTTTCCGTGACCGTGAACGGCCTTGGCGAGCGCGCAGGCAATGCCCCTCTGCATGAAGTGGCGGTTGCCGCCGAGAAGCTCCTCGGGCGCGAGCATGGCATAGATATGCATCGCCTCTATGATCTGTCGCGGCTGGTTGAGCACTGCTCCGGAATATTCCTTTCCCCGAACACGCCTGTTGTCGGCTTCAACTCCTTCAGGCATGAGTCGGGAATTCATATAGACGGCCTTTTGAAAAACAGCGGGACCTACACGGGGCTCGACCCGTCTGATGTGAACCGTGCGGCATCGTTTGTTCTTGGCAAGCATACCGGCACGGGCGCCATACGCCATATTTTGCAGCAGAAGGGCTATGCGGCCGACGATGTACAGCTTGAAAAAATCGTGCGCAGGATAAAGGAGAAAAAAGCGGCGGCGGGGAAAGACGATATCAGGCAGATGGCGGAACGGATGGAGCAGTATTACGAGCACAGCCTGAGCTTTCCCCAAAATATTTTCTGGGAAATCGTAGAAGAGGTGCTGAACGGACGTGAGTGAAGGACTTACCGGTGCAATCATTGAAAAGCATGCCGACGGCAGGCACGAGGGCTCATACCTCTCTGTGCGAATTGACTTTCTCATGCTTCATGATCCGGCCCTTGCCCTCATGCTTCATGACCTGAAGGCGCAGGCAGCCCCCATTCATGATAAAAGCAGACTTCTTGTCACCATAGACCACTTTGCGCCGGCCTCTACCATCGAGCGCGCAAATCTTGTAAAAGACGTGCTGGCCTTTGCCGAACAGCAGGGCCTGCCCCACTGCCTCGTGCATCAGGGGATATGCCATCAGGTGATGGTCGAGGGGCCCTGGGTTGTGCCGGGCATGCTGGTTGTGGGGTCGGACTCGCACACGACAACCGCCGGGGCCCTGGGTTGTGTTGCAACTGGCATGGGCTCAACTGACATGCTCTACTGCATGGTCACGGGCACAACATGGCTGCAGATGCCGGCCGCAATCCGCATTAATCTCACCGGCGAACTTCCGCTGCACAGCATGGGCAAAGATATTATCCTCGACCTGCTGGGCGCGACCGGGGAAGCGGGGTTTTTATATCAGGCCCTCGAGTTTTATGATTTTAACTGCCAGGTCTCCATGGATGACCGGTTTGCCATATGCAACATGGTTGTTGAGGCTGGTGCAAAAAACGGGCTGTTTTTCCCCGACAGCGTCACCCGGAGCTATTGTGAGGCGCGGGACGGACAAGCAGAGGCATGGGAGCATGAGGGAAGTATCAGCTACAGCAATGCCCTAGACCTGGACCTGTCAGCCATGCTCCCCAAAATCGCCAGCCCCCACAGCCCGGCCAATGTGATGAACGTGGCGGACGCGCAGGGTGAAACAATCCATCAGGTTTTTATCGGCTCTTGCACAGGCGGCAGGCTTCGTGATCTTGAAATGGCGGCGCGTGTTTTGAAAGGCGGACGTGTTGCTCCCGGAATGCGGCTGCTTGTTTCACCCGCCTCACAGCGCATCTACCGGGAGTCTATAGACCGGGGCTATGTGCAGGCCATTATGGATGCCGGTGGCGTGATGCTGAACCCCAGCTGCGGGCCCTGCGGCGGCATAGACAAAGGCATTCTTGCCGCGGGCGAAGCATGCCTCAGCACCTCGAACAGGAACTTTCAGGGCAGGATGGGCGATCCTGCCTCACGGGTCTTTCTTGCCTCGGCCCTGACTGCGGCAGCAACTGCCCTGCGGGGGAAAATCACAGACCCTCGGGAGGTGCTCTGATGGACTTTCATGCTGAAATTGCAGGCAGCGTCTGGCTTCTGGGGGATCATGTCAACACCGACATGCTTCATCCGCCCGACTACTTCAGCCTTGATGCCGACCGGATGAAGGAAGGCATACGCCAGGGGCGGCGGCGCCTGAAAGCTGCCGCAGCAGCCGACTTCGCAGCAGAGGGCATCGTGATCGTTGCGGGAGAAAACTTTGGCTGTGGCTCAAGCCGCGAGACCTCGGTGCGGGCGCTTGCAGCCTGCGGCCTGAAGGCCGTAGTGGCTCAATCATTTGCGAGAATTTTTCACCGCAGCCTGACCAATCTGGGCATACCAGCCCTTGTCTGCCGTGATATACAGAATCATGTCAGCGACGGCGACCCGATTGCCCTGTCAATTAAAGACGGCTCTATCACGCTGCGCAGCGAGCAGCGCTACGGCTGTGCAGCCCTTGACCCGCATGTCATGAAGATTCTTGCATGCGGCGGCCTTGTGGCCTATCTGCAGAAGGAGCTCCATGGACTATGACTATGATGTCATCGTGGTCGGCGGCGGCCCTGCAGGCCTGAGCGCCGCCATCAGGTCTCGCTGGATCAAGCGCTACAAGGCTGTGCCGTGCAGCACGCTTGTTATTGAAAATTCCTTTCCGGGGGGCCTTGCCGGCTGGCACGGGTGCCTGTTCACCGGGCCTTCGTGGGAACTGCCGGCCGGCGATATCGTGTCGCGCCTTATGCAGGATGTAACCGGTCTTGCCATACCTCTTCATCAGGCCATGGTCACGCGGATTGATCTCGGTGGTGACATCAAGAAAGTGCGTACTTCAGATGGAAAAACATTCAGGTCCCTTGCGGTGATCATTGCCGCAGGCATCAAGGCCCTTGTCAATGAGCGGGCCTATCTGGGCAAAGGCCTTGAGGTCACCAGCATGGGCTATGAGTTCATCGTCTCGCAGCTCAAAAATTTTTTGAGCAGGTCTTGGGAGCCGCGGCTTGTCATTGCCGGCAGCCGCAGCCTTCACAATATAATCCCGCTCATCAGGCAGCTGAATACCGCAGGCTCTCCCCTTCTTTTTGTCATAGAAGACGACGGCCCTGACAACGGGGACATAATGTATGGCCATATAGAGCAATATCTCGGCTTGGATCATGTTGAGGCTGTGCGCGTGATGAGCCAGCAGGGTGCGCAGGACATTGCCTGCGGCCGGGTGCTTCTTGATTTCAACTCCTACGAGCTTTCCCCGGTGCGGCACATGAAGTTTGAAGGCGGCCTGCATGACGCCTCTTTTATTGAAGTCGATCAGGATATGAAAACCGCTGTGCCCGGCGTTTTTGCCGCAGGCGATGTGACTGCCGGCGGCTATAATGCATTTTCGCGGGCAGTATCACAGGGTATCGCTGCGGGCCTGAGCGCCTACCGCTATGTCTTTGCCAAAAAATTCGGTACTGAGCCACCGCTTTTTGCCTATCGTCCCACGGACTTCACGCTGTCGGCGAATTTCAGGGAACTGCCGCTTCTGCACCGCAGCCTCAAGCCCAAAGCACTCGCAGAAACCGGCGATATACAAAAAGTTTTGGGGGCGGGCTGGGAGTGGCTTGCAGACGGCCTTGACGGCAGCAGAACCATCGAGCAGATAGCCCGTGAGAAAAGCATGGCTGAAGACAGGCTGCAGGACATGCTGCAAAAGCTTGTTGAAAAAAAGCTGATTACCGTTCATGCCGGAGACGGCATATGAAGCAGCTACTCCATGCCGTGCAGGAGCTTGATGCTGACATTCTGGCCTTTATTGAAAAGGGCGTTGCCCCGCGGGATGCAGACGCGTTCAACCTTCTTGCCCTGCGGGTATTCAAGCTACAGTTTCATCATATTCCCGTGTACCGCGGCTACTGTGAGCGCCGCGGCAGGATTCCGGACAGCATAGCGTCATGGGAAGACATACCAGCGCTGTTCACCGATGCTTTCAAGGAGGCTGATCTGTCCCTGCTTCCCGAAGCAGCCGTGCGCACCTTCATGACCAGCGGCACCACAAGCCCTGGTGAGCGCGGCAGAATACACTATGATGAGGCAGGGCTGAGTCTCATGGATGCAACAATTCGCATAGCCGCGTCTGACATGCTTTTCCCCGATGGCATGCAGGCGGCAGTGCTTGTCATAGCGCCTCCGCCCGACATGGCGCCGCATATGATTATGAGCTACGGCATGGATCGCCTGAGGCAGTACTTCGGCCTGCCGCACAGCGGATTTTTCATCGGGGAAAACGGGTTTGATATCCCGGCCTTTATCGCAGCCCTCGGCCGCTGCGAAGCAGAAGGCGCGCCGGCGGCGGTCTGCGGCGGCACAGCAGGCCTTGTCAATTTTTTCAACTACTGCCATGACCGGGGACTGCGCTGGCACCTGCCACCGGGCTCGCGATGCCTTGACGCAGGCGGCTTTAAGGCAGGCAGGCGGCAGCCGGGCCGCGATGCATTTCTTGTCTGCTGTGAAAATGTTCTGGGCATAGACCGGAACCTGTGCGTTAATCTCCTCGGCATGACTGAAACAGCCTCACAGTTTTATGACAATACCCTGCAGCAGCACTGGCAGGGCCTTCATGGCCCGACTGTAAAAATTTCACCGGCCTGGACTCGCACGATAGCCGTCGACCCTGATACCCTTGAACCTTTGCCCCGGGGAGAGACAGGGCTTCTGCGCTATTTTGATCTTGCCAACCGGGGACATATCTGCGCAATCCAGACCGATGATCTGGGGAGAAGTGTTGACGGCGGGTTTGAAATACTGGGCCGGGCCCGTGACGATCAAACCCGGGGCTGCTCGCTGACCATCGATGAAATGACAAGAAACATGGGAAGCTGCTGATGGGCCTCATTGCGGCAAACGGCTACTACCTGCCTGCCGGCTACGGGCAGGGGCAACTGGAGTTCAGCACCAGGTGCTTTGAACGCAGCGGTCTGCAGGTGCAGCTGAGCGTTCTGGTGGTCACCAGCGCCCTAGTTGAGTCATTGTCGGCATATTTGAAAAAAAGCAGACAGGAGCACCTTGCGCGGCTGCCGGTGCGGCATATTATAGATGTGCTTGATGAAGCATCACGGAGATGGCTGGACGCAGGCTATCCTCCCCGAAAGACCGCCATTGATGCCCTGCATGTGATAACCGGCTTTTCCCGCGAGATCGTCGCGGCAAGCATTGACGCGGAGATGGAAAGCTCACTTGGCGATCACATGTGGCAGGCCCTGTGCTCTGAAATCAGGAACCCTTTGTACCTTGACGATTTCCAGTACTCAGCCGAGCTTAATGGCTACAGCAGGGCCTTCGGGCCTGAGCTGATCGTTTCGTTTTTTTCGGAAAACATTCCTGCCCTGCCGCACCTTTTGTTCATGCGGGCGGCGCTCGTGAAGGCGGCATGCCTGGGTAAAGTCGCCTCAGGAGAGCCCGCCTTTGCTCCCCTGTACCTGAAAACCATTGAAGATATTGATCCCGGCATTGCCGCATGCATGGCCGTGCTGTACTGGCAGGGCGGCAGCGCAGAGGTTGAAGACGCGGCCTTTGCCCGGGCTGATGCCGCCATTGTCTTTGGTGGCGAAGAGGCATGCAGCGCACTGGCCGAGCGGATTCCCCGCTCCGTGAAGCTTCTTGTGCATGGCCACAAGCTCGGTTTCGGCGTCATTGGAAAAAAGGCTCTGGGCCGCGATGGCATAGATGCTCTGGCGGCCGCCATAGCCTATGATCACGGTATGTTCGACCAGCAGGCATGCCTTGCACCGCAGGCATATTATGTAGAGGAAGGAGGGGAAGTCTCCCCTGCGGAATTCGTCGACAAGCTGGCGCAGGCCATGGACGAACTTGAAGCCAAACTGCCGCGGGGCTCAATAAGCGCCGGCGAGGCTGCGGCCGTCAATCAGAGCAGGGTACGCTATGAGATCAGGCAGCTTCAGGCCGCAGAGGTTATGCTTCGCTGCCCGGCGCGCGGCACAGGCTGGACCATTGCCTGTGAACGGGCGCCTGCCGTGCTCACTGTTTCGCCGCGAAACCGGTTCGTACGGCTCTGGGCTGTTGAGGATATTTTTCAGATACTGCCGGCGCTGCAGCCGGTGCGCCGCTTTCTGCAGAATGCGGCTGTTGCCATCGGCGATGAGCGGGAGTTGGCATTCATCCGGAGCCTGGGTGAGCTCGGGGTTTCGCGGGTAACTGCGCCGGGCGCCATGCCGCTGCCCTCGATGATGTGGCACCATGACGGCATTGCAGCCCTTGCGTCTCTGCTTCGCTGGTGTGATATTGAAAAGAAGGATACTGTTTCAGGGCTTGAAGCAAACAACAGAGGATGAGGCTTATGAACCTTCGCGTTTCAACAAACTGGGATAATGCACTGCTTGACGGCCTTGCCGGCGCCTGCGTTGAAGAAGTGTACGGCAAGCTGCCGGCGGATGTTATCGGCGGCGTGCGGCCGGCGTTTCTTCTGCCGCAGGTGAGCAGAAGCCAGGCCGAGGCCCATATCCGTTGCGCCCGGGAAAAAGGCATCAGGTTCAACTACCTGATCAACACCATGTGCATCAACAATATCCACTACTCACGAAAAGGCTACCGGGAGATCGTTGAGCTTCTCGAGTGGATAGGCAGGGCAGGCGCCGACGTCGTCACCGTCGGCTTTCCCTACATGATTCGCCTGGTGCAGGAGGTGCTGCCCGGCATGAAGATAAAGGCCTCAAGCGTGTGCAGAATAAATTCCGTCTGCCGGGCACGGCAGTATGAGGATTTCGGCGTTGATGAAATCGTTGTTGATGAAAACATCAACCGCGACTTTGATACCCTTGCCGCCATTGCCCGGGCTGTTGCCTGCGGGCTCGAGCTCATCGCCAACCCCTGCTGCCTGCACGACTGCCCCCATCAGCCCGAGCATGTCGCCCACGACGGCCATGCATCCCAGACTAACAGCATGGACGGCTACTGCTATCTTCAGTTCCCGTACTATACCTGCACCCTGAAAAAATTTTTGAGCCCCGTTGAGATCATAAAAGCCCGCTGGATAAGGCCCGAGGACCTCACGGCCTATGAGCAGATCGGATACACCAAATTCAAGGTGGTCGAGAGGTTCAAGAAAACCGGTGTGCTTCTTGAAACAGTGCAGGCATACCAGAACAGAAGCTTTGACGGCAACCTGATCGATATCCTCACCCTCACCAACCCGGATGTGTACATACGGCCCAACCTTGCCTATTTCAACAAGCCCGAACATGTAAACGTTGCCATGATCGCCGGCACGGGGAGCCTTATGGACTTTGCCTTCCGGGACTTTATTTACATAGACAACAAGAAGCTTGACGGGTTTATCGAGTTTTTCCAAAAATCGGGCTCATGCCGCAACCGCGACTGCACAGCCTGCGGCTACTGCGGAAGGATGTTTGAGAAGGCCGGCACTTTCAACCGGCAGGAGGCGGAAAAGCACCGCGCCGGTTTTGAGGGCTTTATCAAATCAATAGTAAGCGGAGATGTGTTTAAGGACAATTGAGGGAGGCATGCGTGCAGTATTTGCTTGCAACAAACTGGGATTTCGGCCTGCTGAAAAAACTCAAGGGCACCTCTGCCTCAGGCCTGTACGGCCAGACAGGCGACGATCCGCTGGGTGGCGGCCGCATGGCCATGTTCATCCCGCAGGTGGGCCCCGCGGAGGCTGCCGCATTTATAGCACAAGCGCGCGGCCAGGGCCTGAGCTTCAACTATCTGGCCAATGCCGCCTGCTTTGACAATGCCGAGTTCACCCGGGACGGTTACCGGAAAATCATAGACCACTTTGCCTGGGTCGCCTCAACCGGCGCTGACATGGTTACCGTTACCCTGCCGTTTCTCGTGCCGATACTGAAAGACCGCTTCCCCGGGCTCAAGGTCTGCGTATCATCCTTTGCCCGGATACAGAATGCGGCCGCGGCGCGCTACTGGGAGCAGCTCGGCGCCGACAAGCTCATTCTCCCGGAAATCATGGGCCGCGACTTTACGGCATTAAAGCTTATCAGGCAGGCGGTGGGCTGCGAGCTTGAGCTCATAGCAAACCACGCATGCCTTTATTTCTGCCCCCTTGATCTGCACCATCGCACCATGGTTTCCCACGGCTCCCAGAGCGGTCATGCCTGCGGGGGATTTGCTCCTGATTTCTGCAAGCTCTCATGCCAGCAGATGAAGCTCCGGGCGCCTGCCGAGCTTATAAAGTCGCGCTGGATCAGGCCCGAGGATGTGGGGGCCTATGAGGAGATCGGCATAGACTGCCTGAAGCTCGTCGAGCGGTTCAGGGGCACGGACAGCCTTCTTGAAATTCTGCATGCCTATGAAAACAGGCGCTTTGAAGGCAATCTTGCCCGGCTCTTGAGCCTGCCGCAGGAAGGCGTTTATATGCCGCCGAACCTTGCGCTCACCGAAAGGCCGGATCTTATCGATATGGACAAGATGCAGGAGGTCATGTCAGTTTTGAAAGAGCCGTTTACCGCCGGGCTCTGTATCGACAATGCACGTCTTGACGGCTTTCTCGATTATTTCAAAAAGGCCGACTGCCTGCATCTGGACTGCGAGCGCTGCGGCTACTGCGCTGGGGTTGCCGACCGGGCTGTGTCTATTGATGAAAAGTGGCGGCAGCAGATGATAGGGCGGTTTGACCGGGCTCTTGAAATACTGACCCGTGGCGAGATTGCGGGAATAACCGGCGCAGCTGCCGTGTGACCAGAGGAGCTGGTATGCATATTCTTTTTGTTGTGCCGGGCTGGCCTGAGAAAAGCTTCTGGGACGTGCTTTTTTTCAAGTTCCCGCCCCTGGCCATTGCAACCCTTGCCGGCCTGACCCCGCCGGAGCACAGCTTCTCCTATGTTGATGAGAGCCTTCAAAAAATTGATTTTACTGTCAGGCCCGCTCTTGTCGCCATTTCCATCATGACGCCCCTTGCCCCCCGGGGCTATGAGATTGCAGACCGCTTCCGCGCCCTGGGCGTGAAAGTTGTCATGGGCGGCATGCATGCCTCCAATATGCCCGAGGAGGCCGCAGCCCATGCCGATGCCGTGGTGATCGGCGAGGCTGATGAGCTCTGGGCCGATATTCTCCGCGATGCGCAGGCAGGCATGCTGAAGCCCCTGTACCGCCAGCAGGCCTATACGCGCATGGAGCTCATAGCGCCTGCGGACCGGTCCGTGTACCCAGCCAAAGGCTACTTTTTTGAAAACATGATTCAAACAACCCGGGGCTGCCCGTACCAGTGCGAATTCTGCACCGTCACAGCTTTCTTCGGCGGCACCTACCGCATCCGGCCGGTGGACAGCATCATGCAGGAGGTTGAAAGCCTGCGCAGAACCCGGGGCTATATCTTTTTTGCCGATGACAATATCATCGCCCGGCCCGAGCATACCCGGGCGCTTCTTGCTCGCCTCAAAGAAAAGCACCTGCGCTGGGTCTGCCAGGCACCGATCAGCATTGCCCGCGATGATGCCATGCTGCGCTCTTTTGCCGAAGCAGGCTGCCACGGCATTTTCATCGGCTTTGAAAGCTTAAACGACAAAAACCTCGAACAGATGGGCAAGCATCAAAACAGGGCGGCAGTGTACGAGGAGAGCATCAGGCGTATCCATGACGCCGGCATCGGCGTCTACGGCTCATTTGTGTTCGGCTATGACCACGACACGGTTTCCGTATTCGACCAGTTTCTCGAGTTTGCCGACAGGACCAGCCTAGACGGCGCTTTTCTTCCCGTGCTCACGCCCTTCCCCGGCACGCAGGTGCACAAGCGCCTGAAGGAAGAAGGCCGCATAATCACGAGCGACTGGCGCTTTTACGACATGGCAACCGTTGTCTTCCGGCCCAAAGCCATGACCGTCGATCAATTGCAGGAGGGCTTCTGGAAGGTGAACAAGGGCTTTTATTCCCTGCCGTCAACCTTCAGGCGGCTGTTTACGCTGTCGTCGCTCAAGCGGCGCAGCAATATTATTTTCATGCCCATGAACTTCGGCCATGTCCCAGCGATCCGGAAAGCGCATCGCGCTTTCAGCGTTCCTGCGCATCAGCGCGGCGGCGGGCAGCAGTAGCACGGCATAACCAGAGGCAAAGAGCAGTCGGCTTATGAAAGTCACATTTCCCCACTTGGGCAGCATGTATATTTTCTGCAAGGCCATGGCCGAAGCAGCAGGCATCGACTATGTGCTCCCGAGCCCCACCTCGAACCGCACGCGCGAAATCGGCGAGTACAGCACCAATGAGTCTGTCTGCCTCCCGCTGAAGATAATACTCGGGAATTTTGTCGAGGCACTGGAGGCAGGCGCCGACACCATCGTCATGATCGGCAGCGGCCCGCCCTGCCGCCTCGGCCTGTATGACCGTACCATCAAAATTATTTTAAAAGACATGGGCTATGACTTCCGGTGGCTGACCATACCGGGCATGTTCAACTGGCAGGCGCTGCTGCAAAACCGTGAAGAAACAAAAGCCCTGCGCAGCGAGCTGACAGGTGCAAACATCGCCCGCTTCCCCTTTGCCATGCTCATGGGCTGGAAGAAGATGATGTGGTGCGAGCACCTTGAAAAGACAGCAGCAGTTGCGCGTGCCACTGCTGCCCGGCCCGCAGAGGTTGATGCCATCCTTGCGCAGGGCCTTCATGCTGTTGATGAGGCCCACAGCCTTTCAGCTTTGTCAAAGGCGGGCAGGCAGGCAGCAGAAGAGCTGGCGGCAGTGCGGAAAACAGAGCGGCCAGCCCTGAAGGTGGTCATGGTGGGCGAGGTCTATACGGTCATGGAGCCGTCCATCAACATGGATATCGAGCGGCGGCTGGGACATCTTGGCGTTATTGTGGAGCGGTCATCGTATTTCAGCAGCCATATCCGCCGGGGCTCGCGCCTTGACCGCGCAACGCTGCGCAAGCGGCAAAAAATGCTTGACCATGCGCGGCCCTATCTCAACTTCGATGTGGGCGCCGAGTGCAATGTGTCTGTGGCCGAGGCAGTGGTAGCGGTGCAGCAGGGCTATGACGGCGTGGTGCATGTCTACCCCTTCTCCTGCATGCCTGAATCAAATGCGGCATCAGTGCTTGCAGCTGTGGGCACCGACTTCGGCATACCCATACTGCCCCTTGTCATCGACCGGCAGGAAATGGGGCTGCGCATCGATACGCTTCTTGAAGCCTATGTCGACATCATGCGATGGCGCAGGCAGGGCCATATACTATGAGGGTCGGCCTGCCCAGTGAGCTGCTGAGCGTGGCATGGATGCCTGAGCTGAAAGAAGCAATTAGCAGGATTATGCCCGGCATTGTCTGGGTGCACGCAGCGCAGGGGAAAGCTCCGCGGCCCTTGTTTCTGGAGGGCGATGTGTGCTATCCGCTCAAAACCATGGTAGGCTCCTGCCTTGCCCTGCTTGCCGAGGCTGACACGCTGCTGCTACCGCGCATCGTGGGACTTGACGGCTTTCTCATGTGCCCAAATTTTCGGGGCCTGCCTGATATTGTGGCCCTGAATGCTCGCACGATAGGACTGCCTGCCGCCACGGCCATTGTGTCGGTGGTGATGGAGGTGGCAGATGACCGGCACATAAAGATTCTTGCTGAAACCGCTGCGCAGGGATTGCGCGAGCAGTGCGGCCCGGGCAATACGACCGTATGCAGCGACGGGAACACCTGTACGGCAACACCACCGGCAGCCGATGCAGGCATGGCCCGCGACCGGGATATATCGCGCTCCATTGCGCTGATCGGGCACCCTTACCTGCTTGCCGACGGGCGGCTCAACAACGGCATTCCCGACCTGTTGCGCGCAAGCGGGGTTGATGGTATCCTGTGCACGGATCTGCCCTTTGCCGTGCTCGACCTGCTTGCACGGGAGTATGACTATTATGCAAAAAAGCTGTACTTCAGATCAGCCCGGGAAGCCCTTGGCGCTTTTTTGTATTTCACCCGCGTTCGGCAGCCTGCGGGCATCATACATCTTGTACCGTTTAACTGCGGGGTCGATGCGCTGCTGCGCATAGAAATAGAGAGCCTGCATAAAAAAATGCCGCATGCGCCCCCCTATATGGTTATTGTGTGTGACGAGCACACCCAGCATGACCATGTGGTAACGCGAATTGAGGCTTTTCTGGATATCGTCAATGAGCACAGAAAAATCTGAAATTTATCTCGGCATCGATGTCGGCTCGGTCAGCACCAAAATGGTTGCCCTTTCCGCGGCAAACCTCGACATGGTCGACTCCCTGTATATCCGCACCCACGGTGATTCGCTGGGCTCGATCCAAACGGTCATGCACAGGCTTGCCGAAATGGAGCCCCGGCCGAAGGTCAAAGCCTCTGCAACAACTGGCAGCGGCCGCACCCTGGCAGCGCGGCTGATCAATGCCGTTATGGTGAAAAACGAAATAACCACCCATACCCTTGCGGCAGTGAAAATTCAGCCCGACGTCAGGACAATTGTTGAGATCGGCGGCCAGGACTCGAAAATAATTATCGTGCGCGACGGCAGGCCTGTTGATTTTGCCATGAATACCGTGTGCGCCGCAGGCACAGGCTCTTTTCTCGACCAGCAGGCAAGCCGCCTGGGAATACAGGTCGAGGACATGAGCGAGCTTGCTCTTGCCTCGGATAACCCTGCCCCGATTTCGGGCAGGTGCACGGTCTTTGCTGAAACCGATATGATTCACAAGCAGCAGATCGGTATTCCCATGAGCGATATTGTGTCCGGGCTGTGCCGCTCGCTTGTCAGGAATTATCTTGCAAGCGTTTGCCGGGGCAAGCCTATTATACCGCCGGTTGTCTTTCAGGGCGGAGTGGCTGCAAACAAGGGCATAGTGCGGGAGTTTAAACAGCAGACAGGCTTTGATTTTACCGTATCTCCTTATTACGGCGTGGCGGGCGCCTATGGCGCAGCCCTGCTGGCATCGATGGTACAGGGCGAGCAGCGTGAGTTTACAGGATATGAGATGCTGGGCCGTGATCACCGGATCGACAGCTTTGCCTGCGGCGGTTGTGAAGAAGCCTGCACCGTGCTCAGGCTGTACCGCAACGGCGAGGCGATTTCATTCTGGAATGACCGGTGCGGAAAATATTCGGGGCAGCTGTCGCCACCCCCTGCTAATAAAACACAACAGCGCACATAGAAAAACGGTTCTTATGAAAATCTTTGCAACGGTATTGTTACTGCTGGCATGCAGCTGCACGCTGGGCTGTTCCACGTCAAATAAAGTTTTCTTTCCCGATGCCCCGCTTTCCAGCACGCCGCAGGAAATCCGCTATGACGTGAACGGCAATGGCAGGGCCGACTTTGCCCTGCAGGCCGATTCCGACAACCGCACGACCAGGCTTGCCTATGCCCATGAAGAAGACGGGCCCTATGACCGCGTCTTCCGCATCAATGATTATGAACCCGGCAGCGTGCCGCACCTGATAATCATGCTGGATTCGATCCCCTATCAGTGCGCGCTCGATTTTTATAATGCCGGCGGCTTCAGCTGGTTCCCCCCGCCCCAGAAGGTTATCGCTCCATTCCCGTCGCTGAGCGCAGTTATATATAACCAGATACTGCAGGCCCCGCCGCTTGCAGGGGCAAACAATTATTTTTACGATCAGCGCACCAACAGGATCTGCAATCGCTTCTGGGATGCCGCCGCGGGCGGTAAGACCACCTGGCAGCGCTACCTGCATTACGAAGCCGATTATTTGCGGGAAGGGCTGGGGTTTGTAAACACCCGGCCGGTGCTGCGCCGGGAAATGGACAGCATCAAGCAGGCGTTTGACCAAAGCCCCGATCGGGTAACAATAGTGTATGTCGTCAGCTCGTCGGCCATGGTCTGCAGATTCGGCAGGCAGGGCGCTCTTGACTGCCTGCGCGAAGTAGAACGCCTGTGCCTTCAGCTTTTATGGGAGCGCCAGGGCGCTCTTAAAATTTCCATACTGGCCGACCACGGCCACAACCTCGTGCCGTCACAGTTTGTATCGGTAAATACTATTTTAGCCGAGGCTGGATATACCGTGAGGGACAGGATAGAGTCGGATACCGATGTCGTTATAGACACGGAAGGCCTCTGCACATTTGCCGGGCTGCATATGCGCCGCCCGGCGGCTGTTGCAGATGTGCTGCTGAAAAAGCCGGAGTTTCAGCTTGCGTTGTATATGGACGGCGAGCGGGTTATCGTGCGCGACAGCAGGGGATCGGCGGCCATAGAAAAAAAAGACGGCGCGCTGCGCTATGTTGTCATAGACCATGATGTGCTGAGCTACCGGCCGGTACAGGATATGATGATCGCGTCGGGAAAAGCCGATGCCGAAGGCTTTGCAAAACCCGACGACTGGTTTGCAGCAACCGCTGACCATGAGTGGCCCAATGCGCCTCCCCGGATATGGGAGGCCTTTCACGGCATTGTCGTCTGCCCGTCAGACCTTATGGTGACCTTCAATGACGGCTTCATGAGCGGGTATCCTTTATTCAGAGTCTTTATCGACATGGCATCTTCACACGGGGGGCTCAATCAGGCAAACAGCGCGACATTTCTGCTGAGCATGACCGGCCGGGCAACCCGGACGCTGCGAAGCGCTGAAATCCTGCCCACGATCGAGCCCGGCTACACGCCCGCCATCCGTCCGGGGAAATAAAATCGGATGTCGCCCGCGACAGCGGCCGTTATTTTGAGCTGGCATGGTGGACTTGCGAAGCACACCCACCATGTTTTCTACATTCAGAGACGCCTTCCGCAGCTCGTCACCGCACATTAAAGTTTCGCATATTTTACAATGTGTTTTTCTTTTTATTGACGCACAAACAAAATCCATATAGAATAGATTTTAAATGAAGGCGCCTACGCCCGGAGACTCCCCCCCCTCTTGTCTCTGGGCAGCCTTCATTTTTTTTTGTCTTCAGGGCGGTTCGTTAACCGCCCCTACGGAGAAACGCAAACCGCCGCAAGGCGGATGCCTTGCATTAATTCGATTGCAAAGGTAGGTAAGGGGGTTTTTTGACTCCTTTATTGCGTCGCGTCATCCTGCATCAAATTCAAGCAGAGAAGTTCTGCCCTGAGAAAAATGTATTGCCCCCTCGAACAGAGCGCCTAATTTTTTATTGCAACCCCCCCATAATACAGTTAGTCTTATGCCGAGCCGCGTGCTGCCCTGCCGGGCAGAAACAGCAAGCTTTATCAGCGGAGCAGGCCGTGAAGGAGATGATTATTTGTGAGGGCGGGGCCGCGCGCATGCTTGTTCTTGATGACGGGCAGCTGCTGAAGCAGTGCCGCGTGGATACCTATATTGCTTCGGGGCCGGGCGGCCAGCACCGCAACCGCACCTACAGCGCCGTGCGGCTGACGCATGTCACGACAGGCGTGACGGTAACCGGCGAAGAGCGCCGGTCGCAGCATGAGAACAAGCAGAAAGCCCTGGGCAGGCTCCGCATGGCCCTGGCGCTGCAGGTGCGCAGCGCCCATTTTGCGCTGCATGAAAGCGTGCAGGCTGTTTTTGCCGCTGCCGGCCCGGTGCGGGTAAATCCGAGCAATCCGATCTATCCGCAGGTGTGCGCGGCAGTGCTCGACGCGTTTTTTGCCTGCAGGGGCAGCCTGAGCGCTGCCGCTGAGCTGCTGCAACTGTCTACGGGGCAGCTGGCTAAAGCCGTGGGGCGCGATGGCGATCTGCTTACCGCGGCAAACCGGGTGCGAAACCAGTTTAATCTCAAGCCGATAAAAACGTCATAATCGTTCAGGAGACGGCCATGGCCAATCAGTGCAGCAACCTTAATCCGACGTGTTTGGCAAAAAAGGGCATACCGTGCCCGGCCCTTGCCCATGACAAAAGCTGTTGGGAATACGACTGGATGCCGGAGCTCAAAGCAATGGGCAAGGAGGAGCGGCAGCAGTGGAAGAGCTACCTGCACGATACCTGCCCGCGCTGTCCAGCATTTCATCCGTCCATGCAGGCGCTTATCGACCGGGCCCAGAAGGAGCTGTAGTCGGCTGTTGAAAAACGCCCATCTGCTGCGTTGCGCTCATCATGCTTCACTGCGGCGTACCCAACAGTACGCCTCATTTTGCATAATTTCGCGCGCCTTGCATCTGAGCATTTTTGAACAGCCTGCTTGGGTCTTTTTCAAAATAGTATAACTGACAAGTGAAATCCGCTATAACAGAAGCAATGAAACTTATATTTATCTCCCGGAGGACAGGCGTCTCGCCTGTCATTCAGGGCATCACGAGCAGCTGCAAAATATAGAAAGATGTTCCTGGGAGCAGAGTGTATGATGATTAAGGTTGATCTGCATGTACATACAAGCCACTCGCTGTGCGCGCGCCTGAGTCCGCGTCAGATCGAGAAGGCCGCCCTGCGCCTCGGGATCGGCGCTGTCGCCATCACCGACCACAACACCATGGCAGGCGCCCGCGAAATGCAGGCAGCGGTGCAGTCTTTGAAAATAATCTGCGCCGAGGAGATACGCACGGCGCAGGGCGAAATTATCGGTTATTTTTTGCAGGAAGAAATCCCTCCCGGCCTGTCGCCGCAGGAGACGGTCGCGCGCATACGCGCCCAGGGCGGCCTTGTGGCTGTGCCGCATCCTTTCGATCTGCTGCGCAGCTCGCGCCTGCAAAAGCCTGCCTTAGAGGCCCTTGTGGGCAGCATCGACATGATTGAAATTTTCAATGCGCGCAACATGTTCATTGAAGAAGACCGCGGGCTGCTTGAGCGGGTGCTTGCTGCCGGGGCCGTGCCCATTGTGGCAAGCGATGCCCACCTGCCCATCGAGATAGGCCGGGCCTGCATGGAGATGGAAGACTTCTCGACGCCGCAGGAGTTTCTCGAGCATCTGCGCCGCGCCCGTATCGTTGCGCGCAAAAGCCCCTTGTGGGTGCACCTGGTGACAAAGGTAATGAGAAAATATCGCCTGATGACCCGGTAAAAACTTTTTTCAAGGGTGCGCAATGCGCACCCTGTGAATTGCCTATAAAGCGCGTAGGTCGGGTTGAGGAACGAAACCCAACATTTTTAATGAATATCGACGGTTATTGTAATTGATGTGATGTGTTGGGTTTCGCTGCGTTCAACCGCAACCTGCGACGGGCGGAAAGTCAAATAGGGCGTTCAAATATTTTTAAACCATTGCACCATTTAAACAGCCGAAAATGCAGCACTGAAAAGCCACTTTCACCATTATTGTTAAACATATTGAATAATAAACACGGGGATGATAAATTAAAATTAACAATGTCAATTAGAGGGTAGCCATGGCGGTTTTAGACTGGAAAAACCATATTCATTCAAACCCTGATATACTCATCGGTAAACCTGTTATTCGGGGAACACGGCTTTCCGTTGAATTCATTATGGGACTTTTTGCCGCCGGATGGACAGAGCAGCAGATTTTGGAAAACTATCCAACGCTAACAACAGATGCCCTGCACGCGGTTTTTGCTTTTACCGCTGATTGCATGCGGGAGGAATCACGGTTTTCACTGCTCACGGAGCAAGCCTGATGCGTTTTCTGGCCAATGAAAACATCCCCCTGCGCAGCATTGCGCTCATTGGCGAGAGAGGTTTTGACATAAAAAGTGTTGCACGTGAAATGCCCGGAGCAAAGGATAGCGAGGTTTTGCAATACGCTCATAATGAATCCCACATTGTTTTGACCTTTGACAGAGACTACGGCGAGCTCATTTACAAGCACCAAATCACACATCTTGCCGGAGTCATTTATTTTCGTTTTGACCCGACCACACCGGAAGAGCCGGCAGAGCTTATTTTGCAGGCAATCGCAAAAAACATCCCCCTTTCAGGCAGATTTACCGTAGTTGAGAGAGACGCCATTCGGCAAAGGGTGCTCCCGCACATAAGCTCACTATAAGCTGATGTGTTTGGTTTCGTCCGCCGAGCCAGATTCAACCACAACCTAAAAAACTATCGCGAGGCTTCACGATAGCAACGACGCTTAATTATCTTTCTGAGGGCTGGTATGAGATTTGAGCGATCATGCGGCGTGCTTCTGCATATATCAAGCCTTCCGGGCCGCTGGGGCACGGGAACGCTCGGGCCCGAAGCATACGAGTTTGCAGAGCTGCTCGCCACAGGAGGTCAGAGCTTTTGGCAGGTGCTGCCCATCGGCCCGGTTGCAGCGGCGCTTGGCTACTCACCCTATGCCTCCACCTCGACTTTTGCAGGCAACCCCCTTTTTATAAGTCTTGAAAAACTTCGCAAGGAGAGCTGGTTTACCGGCAATATCGACACCGCGGTTTTTCCTGACAGCGATTTCTGCGATTTTGACGCCACAGCCCTGCACAAGCTGCCCCTGCTGCGCTCGGCCTGCGAAAGCTTTTTTCTGCATGCCGCGCCGGATGAGCTGGATAATTTTAAGGCCTTCTGCGCAGATGCCTCGTGCTGGCTTGACGACTACGGCCTTTTTGCCGCCCTTGCCGATCACTTCGGCACCAATCACTGGCTGTCATGGAACGCTGACATCGCCCGCAGACAGCCCCGTGCCATCGAAAGCTGGCGCGCCAGGCTTGGCCCTTCCGTGCGGTTCCACTGTTTTCTGCAATATCTTTTTTTCAGGCAGTGGGATGAGCTGAAAAATTATTGCACAAGCCTCGGCATTAAAATCATCGGCGATATTCCCATCTATGTCACCTTCGACAGCGCCGATGCCTGGGCACATACCGCCATATTCCAGCTTGATGACCGCACGCTTTTGCCTGACGCGGTTGCCGGCGTACCGCCTGATTATTTCAGCGAAACCGGCCAGCGCTGGGGCAACCCGCTGTACCGCTGGCATGGGCCGGATAAAAAACTTTTTGAGCCGGCCATAGCGTGGTGGGCCAAGCGCCTGCGGCACTTGCGGCGGCTTGTCGATGTTATCCGCATAGATCATTTCAGGGGGTTTGAGTCCTACTGGACAATTCCCGCGAATGAGCCGACAGCGGTGAAGGGAAGCTGGCTGAAAGGACCGGGGGCGGCTTTTTTCAAAAGGCTTGCGGCAGAGCTTGGCGAACTGCCACTCATTGCCGAAGACCTCGGCATCATTACCCCTGCGGTGACGCGGCTGCGCAAAAGCCTGCAGCTTCCGGGCATGAAAATTCTGCAGTTTGCTTTTGACGGGAGCAGCAGCAACCCCTATCTGCCGCATAACTATACCGACCCGAACTGCGTGGTCTATACGGGCACGCATGACAACACCACCACAAACGGCTGGTTCTACGGCCCTGAGACGGGAGACAGCACGCGGCGCCATATCATAGACTATATGGGCGCTGAGAGCGCCGCCCAGTTTCACTGGCGCGCTATTCGTCTTGCCTACTGCTCAGTGGCAGGTCTGGCCATACTGCCTGCGCAGGACATTCTCGGCTTCGGGGAGAAGCTGCGCATGAACACGCCCGGCACCACGCAGGGCAACTGGCGCTGGAAGCTGATGCCGGGCAGCCTGACCACGGCTGTCATGGAGCAGCTGAAGCATCTGGCTGGCATGTTTGGCCGACTGCCGGAAAAGCCCGCCAGCACAAACCCGCAGGAGGAGCCTTTGTCGTGATCGTCGGCATTCTCAAAGAGATCAAGGACAATGAAAACCACGTAGGGCTCACGCCCGAGGGCAGCCGAAGCCTTGTTGCGGCAGGCTACAGCGTGCTGGTGGAGCATGATGCAGGGGACTAAATATATCTTATAAAGGGAAAATTACAAATCATGCCATAGCGCAGGCCTTCGGCCTGCCATGGTACGATGGGCGGGAATTGCTTGAAAAATAATGCGCTGCGCCAAAAAAACTGTTCAGCCGATATAGCCTGATCTTTTCAGAAATTCGCGCAGCCCATCGACCACGTCTTTGTCATTTTCCGCAAGGTGCCCGTGGACATGAATGTCGCCATTGTCGCACAGCCGCAGTATTTCTTCGGCATCATTTGAATAAAAAATTATATCGGTATCCTCGGTTATTTCATCGTCGTTAATTTCCATGCCTGCTTCTTCATTTTCATTTTCCGCCATGCCGTACCCTTTCATTGATGTTCATGTTGCAGAGTTTGAATCTAAAATTGGCCCTTTCTTTCAACGACTTGTGCATTAAGCACGACAGGGCTAAATCTCTTGTAAACAAAGACTTGTTTCCGTCATTCCGGACAAGGGAATGACACAGGTGATTTTGCCCTATCTAAAATTAAGCGCATCTGAGCTTAATTCGCAAGTTTTGTTTCTCTAGTCCCCCGCATCGTCAAGCCTGCCGCTCCAGAGATACTTCTGCGTTTCCGCAACGACAACTTTGCTCAGTAAAATCAGCGCCACAAGGTTCGGGAGCGCCATCATCGCGTTCATGGCATCGGCAAGGTCCCACACCAGCGGAAGCGTCATGACCGAGCCCGCATAGACCGCAATGACCCAGGCGACGCGGTACGGCAGAATCGCCTTCTTGCCGAACAGGTATTCCATGGCGCGCTCGCCGTAATAGGACCAGCCGAGAATGGTCGAGAACACAAAGGTCAAAAGTCCCACGACAAGCACCGTCGGCCCCACATAGGGGATCTGGGAAAATGCCGCCTTGGTAAGCACATCACCGCGCATGCCCTGGAACAGGGCTGGATCGCGCAGCATGCTGCTGACGATGACGATGCCGGTCATGGCGCAGACAACCACCGTGTCCCAGAATGTTCCGGTTGAGGAGACCAGGGCCTGCCGCACGGGATTGCGCGTTTGGGCGGCAGCGGCAATGATGGGCGCCGAGCCCAGGCCCGATTCGTTGGAAAACAGCCCGCGGGCAATGCCGTAGCGCGCAGCCATCATAATGCTTGCGCCCGTGAAGCCGCCGCCCGCCGCCTGGGGCGTGAAAGCCGACGTGCAGATAAGCTTTAATGCCGGCAGCACATGCACTGCATTAAGTGCAAGAATGAGCAGGCAGCCGCCCACATAAAAAATGGCCATAAACGGCACCAGTGCTTCGCAGGTGACCGCGATCCAGCGCACGCCGCCAAGTATTACCACGGCAACAAATACGGCCATCACAAGGCCGGAAATAGACGGAGAAACATGAAAGGTTTCCTGCACAAGTGAAGCAATGGAATTTGCCTGCACCATATTGCCGATGCCGAAAGCGGCAATGGAGGTGCAGATGCAAAAAATGACAGCCAGCCACTTCTGGCCAAGGCCGCGCTCAAGGGCATACATGGGCCCGCCGAGCATAGTGCCGTCGGAGGTTTGCACGCGGTATTTTACCGACAGCAGCGCCTCGGCGTACTTGGTGGCAATGCCGAACACGCCCGTGAGCCAGCACCACAGCACCGCTCCCGGGCCGCCCAGCGCCACGGCAGTGGCCACGCCCACGATATTTCCCGTGCCGATGGTTGCGGCAAGGGCTGTGGTAAGCGCGCCGAACTGGCTTACATCGCCCTGGCTGCCCGAGTCCTTGCTGAAGGAAAGCTTTATGGCAAGCCAGGTGTAGCGCTGAATGCCCTTAAGCCTGAAGGTGAGAAACAAATGTGTGCCGAACAGCAGCACGAGCATAGGCGGGCCCCAGAGCCAGCCGTTGAGCCAGATGACGGCGTCATGGAGCTGCTGCATATTACCGGCTCCTGTAGAATGCCGCAGCGTCGCGGTTGAGCTGCAGCAGCGTTGCCCGCTCGGTATACATCATATGCCCGGCAGGATAGGTGCGAAGGACGATATTTTTTTTAAGGCTCGTATCAAGCGCCAGATGGTTGACCGTGTAGACGGCTGCAAAGTACGGCGTTGCAAGGTCATAGAGCCCGGTGGCGATGAAAACGCGCAGGCTCGGGTTCAGGTGCAGGGCGTCGGTAAGCTGCTGCGACACGTCCACATAGCCCTGCCCACCCGGTATGCCCGTCCTCCAGTTCCATGATTTGCCGACCTCGCCGTTCAAAAACCAGTACGGCAGATCGTCGCGCACGTTCAACTCGCGTCGCAGGTAGTCGTTCACGGCAGCGGCGAAAGGCCCGCGAAACCGGTCAAAAGACGGGTCAGCGCCTGCCGAGTCGCCTGTCCCGTCCGTGTCGGGCATGGTCAGGCGGGCATCCATGCGGCCGATGATGCGCGAGCTGTCGCGCAGCAGCTCCTTGCGGAAACGCGCAGGCGCAATGCGCAGGTTGTTCTGCCACACATAGTTGAGCGACACCCCGCACAGCCCGGCAATCTGGGAAGAGACCTCCGTTTTCCGCTGACCGCTCAGGCCGCTGCCGCCGGCAAGAGCGGTGATATAGGCGCCGGTGGCAAACTGCTCTGCTGCGGCGCGCGCGTCGTCGGGCTGGGGAAAGGCGCACAAGCCTTTTTTATGAAACCGTGCGGTGGCGGCATAAGTGGGTAGCGCGAGCACATAGGCCAGATCGTTTGTCTGCTCGAAATCGATGGTTGAAAAGTCAAGTACGGGCGAGATAAGCACGATGCCGCTTGTATCAATGCCGTGCCTGTGGTGCAGATACCCGAGCAGGCCGACGGCGCGGGTCGTGCCATAGCTTTCGCCGCAAAGATACAGGGGCGATGACCAGCGCTGCGCCCGCGTGAGATAGAGGCGGATGAAATCCCCGACCGACTCGATATCTGCCTTCATATCGTAGAATTGCTTGTCGTTCTTTTCGTCTGCCGGTCGGCTGTAGCCCGTGCCGACCGGGTCGATGAAAACAAGGTCGGTGAAGGAAAGCCAGGAGGAGTCGTTTGCTATAAGCCGCGCGGGCGGCGCAGGCGGTGATCCGTCGTCATTGAGGGCAACCCGCCTGGGGCCCAGCGCGCCCAGATGCAGCCACACCGATGATGAACCCGGACCGCCGTTGAATGCGAAGGTGATGGGCCGCGAGCCTGCTGACTGGCCCCGCTTTTCATAGGCGATGTAGAAAATGCGCGCGGTCTCGGCGTTCTTGTCATCTTTCAGAACAAGGTGCCCGGCTGTGGCCTTGTAGAACAGGGGCAGCACGCCCGACAGCATGGTATGCGACGAGCTTACGGGCGCGGCGGTTTTGTTGTCTGAGGCTGTGGCAGAGCCGGCAGCACACAGGCACAAGCAGACAAGCGCCGCGCTCACAAGCAGCAGCTTTTTCATAAAAAGACCCTCCGCTTTTCAATGGAGCGTTTTATAACATAAATTCTTTATTTTTAAAATAATTATAGGCTGAACCGGTTAATTCTCTCAATTGGTGAATTTTCCGAAGTTTAATTTACCTAATAGCAGGGTTGTCACCCTGAGTCCGCCGTGTAGAATAAAAAAGTGATGCTTCCTCTCGTAAAAGGCGGAACATCCCGGTAGATAAAATTAATTTTTGATACGTGCCGTTTAAAAACTCCGCGACGCAGCGGGGGCTGCGTCGCACAATACGGCCACCAATGCCAGGCAGCATAGGGGATTTTTGCATACGACATGGCTACCCACGTGGCATGGCAATACGAGAATAGTGGTGCGCCATGGTTTCCGGTAAAGTTAAAAACAGTAGCAAAATTTATTATTTTATCTGGGTATCTCCAAAGCTGAACCTGCCAACAGGAATAGAATGTATACACAAACTGGATTCCCGCCTGCGCGGGAATGACACGACTTTTTCGTCTGTAACGTTTCAAACTGTCATCCTCGCGAAAGCGGGGATCCAGAATCAGGGGTTACTTCAGCTTTGGAGATAACCAGAAAAAAAGTACTTGTTTTATACTAGTATAGCATAAGTTTTTTTATAGAACAATTTATAGGGCTTTTTATTTGAAAATCGAATCTTTTGGAGCTATAATCAATTTAATAAAAATTGCGGCTGGAACAATCCTTTTCAATTTTTCTAAACCCAATCAACAAAAGGAGAGTGTCATGAAAAGAAAGCTTCATTTTTCAAACGTACTGGCGATTGTATCTTTATTATTGTGTTTTACCCTCATCGGCTCTGCACAGGCCAACTATTTTGACAAGACCCTCGGCACGGGCAAGATTCGTGTCTTTTACAAAAGCCCTTCACCTGCGACCACTGACGCAATTGTTCTTGGCGTAGGCACTGCCATGTCCCCTGACAGCTATGACAATCTTGCCAATGCGCTGATAGCCTATGGCTATGTGGTGGTGATTGTGGATCATCAGCCCGGCAACATGACGAAAACCGATGCCACTAAGTATAAAGCATGTGTCATTGAAGTTCAGAACAATATTCTTAGCTGGCTGTCAGGCACCGCCTGCAAGTCCATCACTAACTGGATCCTCGGGGGGCATTCAGCCGGCGGCCAGGCAGCGCAGACGGCGGTAGCAGCTGACCCGACACTGGCAGATGCAATTTTTTCAATCGATCCCTATAACTGCAGCGGTGTTGCCGCGGTCTCGGTGCCGGCGCTTTACTGGGGATTTGATGTCACGACATGTTTTGTGACAAAGGCAGATGCTGCAAAAGCAGCTTATTATGGCAGCAGCAATTTGAGAGCTTTTTACAAAGTTGCCAGTGTCTATTCATGGGGCCCCTGCGGTTATTCACCTAAATACTTCCACTGCAGCTTTACCGATGGTGACTGCCCGGCCTGCACCAACTGCATGACCACCCCGAGCTATTTCTTCACTGATATTGCAAAGAGCGTGAACAAGTTCATCAATGCAGCTTTCTACGGTACCTGGTCCAAGGCCAATGTAAAGGTCAGCACCACGACGCCGACAACCCTGTATGTTGACAGCGATGCTCCCTGAGGCTTTGTAGCCGGCGCCCCAAATAAGCAGGCGCAATCTAAAAACAGCCGCTAATCGAAACTGATTAGCGGCTGTTTTTTTACAACGCATACCCTGTAGCTTATTCCGTTACCGCTATCTTTTTCATCAGCATTGTTTCCCGGCATTCAGTTGACAAAGACCGTATTATGGTCTATTTCGATAGAAGAATTTTAATTTTTCGCGCCTCCTCATGCGCTACCGCGGAAAGGACCTGCATGCCGGTCAAAACAAAAGACAAGAACCATTACGTCATTACCTACCGCGACCCGAAGGATAATAAAATCATCAGCCTCAAGGCCGGCAGTGTCACGGATTCCAGCCTGGGATTGAGCTTTATCGCCATAGCCGATTTTCTGTTTTCTTCAAGCATGCTGGTCGTGAACCCCGAAGAAGAGGATCTGAAGCGGCGCTTAACCGATGTTAAAACGCTGCATATTTCCATCTACACCATCATCTCCATCGAAGAGGTCGGCCCGGCGCACAAGGGCCTGCGCTTTAAAAAAGACAGGTCAAACCTGCTCGTGCTGCCGGGCACGGAGCCGTCACCTAAAGGAAATTGAAACCTTTTTGTTAGAGAACAATGACTGGCACGCACCATCCAAAATCTCTCGGCGACCTGAAGTGCTTCGGCTGGCAGAGCCGCAGCATAAAGGCTGAGCTGCAGCAGAACCTGATAGCCAAGATACGCGCCAGGGAGAACCTGTTCCCGGGCGTTATCGGCTATGAAGACACGGTAATCCCTGAGCTTGAAAACGCCATCCTGTCGGGCCACGACATTATTTTTCTCGGCGAGCGCGGCCAGGGCAAAACCCGCATCATGCGAAGCCTTGCGAGCCTGCTTGATGAATGGCTACCGGTTCTTGAGGGCTGCGAAATAAACGATGATCCCCTGGCCCCCATCTGCGCGCACTGCAAAAAGCAGGTTGCAGCGCTCGGGGACGCCGCCCCTGTTTCATGGCTCAACCGCAGCCTTCGCTACGGCGAAAAGCTCGCAACGCCCGATGTCACCATAGCCGATCTTATCGGCGATATCGATCCCATCAAGGTTGCCGAAGGCCGGCATCTCTCCGATGAGGGCGTCATTCACTACGGCCTTATTCCCCGCACCAACCGGGGCATATTTTCAATAAACGAGCTGCCCGACCTGCATGAGAAAATTCAGGTGGGGCTTTTTAATCTGCTGGAGGAGCGCGACGTGCAGATACGGGGCTACAAGTTCAACCTGCCCCTTGATATCTTCATTATCGCAACCGCCAACCCTGAAGACTATACCAGCCGCGGCCGCATCATAACGCCGCTCAAAGACCGCTTCGGCGCCCAGGTGCGCACGCACTATCCCCGCACGCTTGCGCAGGAGGTGGCCATCATGCGCCAGGAGATGGAGCCTTTTGTCCACGAGGGCCTGCGGGTTGAAATTCCGCCGTTCATGGAACAGATTGTAGCTGAAATTTCACAGGCTGCCCGCCGCAGGCAGGACATCAATCATTTCTCTGGCGTGAGCGTGCGCATGACCATACACAATATGGAAACCCTGGTCAGCAATGCCCTCAGGCGCAGCCTGCGGCTGGGAGAGAACGTGGTCGTGCCGCGGGTGACTGATCTGCCGCATCTTACCTCCACCATGAAGGGCAAGGTCGAGTGGAATTTTTCAGAAGCAGCAGAGGAGGATGAAAAGCTCGGGGGCCTGGTGCGCGAGGCCGTGCATACGGTCTTCAAAAACACATTTGAGCCTGCAGCGTTCAATGACTTTCTGCGCGGGTTTACCGCTCCTTCAGAAATCGTGGTATCGGAACTCGCCCCCGCCTCCGAGTATGCCGATATTCTGTCGCGCTACCCTGAGCTCGGCCGGCATGCCGAACAGCTTGTGCCCGGAGCAGACCCCAGCATGCATGCCGCAGCCTGCGAGTTCATGCTCGAAGGCCTTGCAACCTCGGGCCGCATTGCGCGCACCACGACACCGGGCCGTGCTGCCCGCTACACCACAAAGCAATGATTGCCTACACCTACCGGCCCGGCTCCGGCTCCATAGCCGGAGCAGTTTCTGACGACACCGATCCGCTCGACGCCCTTGCCAAAATCATATTCCGCCACGGCTCACTTGATACGGCCATAAAGGAGCTGCAGCGCAAAGGCGTGCAAGATGACGATGGCTCCAAGCTCTTTGTCGGCATCAAGGATCTGCTTGAAGAACTGCGGCAAAAAAAGAAGCAGGCTCTGCACGATCTTGGCCTTGCCGACATGGACAGCGGCGTGCTTGATAAAATTTCTGAATTTGCCGAAGCGCTCCCCTACGGCTCCGATGCCCGCGCAACGTTTCGCGAAAGCGCTTCGGCTATGCCAGAGGCCTCGCTTGCCCTTGCGCAGTATCTGGATGACCGGCTCAACCGCGACGGACAGAAGCTCTCGGTGCGCGAGGCCCAGCTCATGGCCGGAAAAATCAAAGACATGGACCGCCTTGAAAAATCGCTCCATTCCCTTCGCTGGTCAACGCAGTTCGACGCTCTGGATGAGCAGCTTCTTGAAACGGCCATGGGCTCTGAGGCCCTTGCCAAATGGCGCGCCATCAGAAATCTGCCCATGCGGCTTCTTGAGCAGGGCCTTGTCGCCCGTAGCGGCTCGCATTTCATGTTCACCACTGCGGGCCTGCAGAAAACCGCATGGGGCATGCTGCGCCATATTGTACAGCCCCGCAAAAACGAGAAGCTTTCCCGCCGCATGAGCGCCGGGCTCAACACCGAGCCCTATCTTATTCAGGGCACGCGGCCCTACCGGTTCGGCGATTCTCTCCAGATCGACACCAGCGCATCGCTTATGAACACGCTCAAGCGCACAGGCAGCCGGCCGCCGCTGCGCATGGCCGAAGAGGATCTTGAGGTGTATGAAAAAGAGCCTGTGCTGCGCACCGCCACCGTGGTGCTGCTTGATCTGAGCAAGTCCATGAATTTTGGCGGCCGCTACATTGCCGCTAAAAAGGTTGCCATGGCGCTGATCGGCCTTATCCGCTCCCGCTATGTGCAGGACCGCATCACCGTCGTGGGATTTTCAACCTCGGCGCGCATCATCCCCGAGCATGAAATACCTTTTTTGCCCTGGGATGAAGCTAATCCCTATACCAACTTCGAGGAGGCCTTTGCTATGGGACAGCAGGTGCTTGCGCGCATGAAAGGCTATCGCCGCCAGATATTTCTCATCACCGATGGCGAGCCCACGGCCCACCGCGAGGCAGGCGCCCTGTTCTTCCAGTTTCCGCCCCACCCGGAAACCCTGCGCCGCACTCTGGCAGGCCTTGATGCTCTTACGCGCCAGAAAATAGCCCTAAGCATTTTTCTGTTTTCGCAGGAGCATGAGCGCGTCGGGTTCATGCATGAAATGGCCCGCCGGTCCTCCGGTCGTATTTTCCACCTGCACCCGGCAGACCTGGGGCGCTGCATGCTCATGGATTATCTGGATAAAAAACAACGGTGGTACTGAGGGGGGATTTTCAGAACAGCTCTCTCGCAGCTGGCGGGATACAGTGTGGAAAACAAAAATAAAGCGTCTTTTTCGGCCTGAAGTCCTTGATCATTTCAAGCGCCAGCCTGGAACTAATAAGGGGGGCGGCATTCCTGCATTCCGGCCGCGTCTGGTCCTTTTATATTGTGCCGGCCTCTGGATGCTGCAGCCGCAGGTAGAGTTCCCGGCTGATCCAGGCATCGGTGGCAGCATAGGTGATCTGTGATGGCAGCAACGTGTCCCGTGCCCAGTTGGATACCCGCATCCCTTTTGTTATGCGCACGCCAAGCAGGATGGCTGCGAGCCCCCGCAGGCTGAAATTTTTAAGCCCGGCCTGCTTTGCACCCAGGCTGACATCAACAAAACTTTTATAGCCCCCCCCTATACGCTCCTGGAGCTTTACGATGTCCTGCGGTATGTCCACGCCTGCTTTAATAATGCGCTCATCGGAGAAGAGCTTGCGCAGGGGGTCGCATGACGGCATGTGCCGCAGCTGCATGATGTAGACGGCCCTGCTGCCGGCAAACTGGATGAGAGAAAGCGGATGGTTTTCGCCTTTTGCAAAATTGGGTTTCGTCTCCGTATCGAAACCGAGCACGGTTTCCCGGCGCAAAGCATGCACGGCTTTTTCAAGCGCATCCTGCGTGCGCACGACATGCACCGTGCCTTCATAGGCTGCAATGGGCAGCCTGTTGATTTCTTCAGCCGTCATTTTCAGATCGAACCCCGGGCGACTTGCTTCTGTGGTCATAATACATCCAAGTGATCGGTTTGCGTGCACAATGGTTTTTCTGTGTTTGCACATAGCCTACCGGCAATGTCCGGTACGGCGCACCCTGGGACGGGCTTGAGCACGTACAATAAACGTTAACAAGTTCTACGTACATACCACACACTGCATGCTAAAATCAAAAAACAAGGCTGGGGGGCAAATCTTGAAAGATATAGGGAATGCGCCTTTTACTGGTGCCAGAGCTTGCAGGGCGGCTGCCAACCCGCCGAAATGAATCTACAAACAGCTAATAAAAACAGCGGGCATCTTTTTTAATTTTTTGAAATTGTTGGCGGCGGGGGATACCGTTAAAAATAAAAACGGCGGTTAGCTCCCGCCTACGAACTCGTTCCCGCTTACACAACGAGGCCTGCGCAGCTCGATCCGGTCAATCCTTGTAAATAATCGTTCCAACATGCTTACCGTTCAGGGCGGCCGTGATATTGCCTTTCTGCATGCCGCTTATGATCTGGATTTTTTGTATGACCTCGCTGTTGCGAAGAATATCAAGGCAGGGCCGCTCGATCACCAGATCATCCTGGTTTTTTTTGAGCAGATCGCCAACGCTTATTTCAGGGATGAATTTTGCCCTGGAGTTTTTCTTAGGGTCATCTGTGTAGAGGCCTTTTTCATCTTTTATGAATATGCAGGTGCGCGCTCCCGTCAGATCGGCAAGCAGCATTGTGCCCACATCGGTGCGGTGCATGGGTATGCGGCCGCGGCCCGGCGGCAGGGCGAACAAATCATAGGGCGGCATGCCCGCCGTCACCGGGATGCAGCCCTGTGCATAATAGTTGGGAAGCTTCAAAAGGTCTGCGTGGTTGATTTTGATGCCGCCCCAGGGGGCCAGCAGCATGGACACCAGCAGGGCATTCTGCTCGGAGATGGTGCTGCCGAAGCGGGCGATGACGCCAACGGGCATGCCGAGCTCGAGGCCGATGGCATAGATGTGGCGGCTGCGGGTACCGCCGCCGGTTGTGATGAGCAGCTTGTGCTTCTTTTTATTTGCCGCAAGTTCTTTTATTATCTGAGGCAGGACATACGCCCCGCGGTCGCAGATTGACTGGCCGCCGATTTTGAGAATATTGATGTCCGGGAACAGCCGCCGCTGCGGCGCCGTTTCCAGCCCGTCGATAAACTTTTTACTCACCAGGCTTTCGCCCATGAGCCTGCTTTTCACATGCAGCCGTTTGCCGTCTTTTTCGCGCACCAGTGCCATACAATCTCCCTGTACAACGCAGGCTTTTCACCTGAGCGAAAGGCCCGTATTGCCTTCTCAGCATTCCACATCGTCATGCTGCTTCTTTTTTTTGTCAGCCTTGAGCTCAACCAGCCTGGCCTTGACGGCAGCTGCTATCTGGTCAAGCTCCTGTTTGCGCACATGTTTGGCATAAAACTTCAAATCAACGCCGCTCACGGCAACCAGTATGTAGCGGGGCGATTTTTTGCCTTCGCCGATTTTCGTGCGTTCACGATAAAACATTATTCCTGCCATAATAGTCTCCTCCTGTGGTTGTTTGTATGTTGCCGCTTTTGGCCGGTATTTTCAAAACTTGCAGCCGTGTGCATTCTGCTGCCATGGCTGCAGTGTAGAGAATTTCGTGCGATTATTCAACCCGAACCTTTGTAAGTTTCACGCGTCCTTCTAAGGCTGCCCGATTCTTTTGCAGGGCGGTCACGTCTTCATGCACACATAGGACTCCTGTGTCCAGCGGCGGTAGCGGCAGTTGAGACATGTCCGTTTATCGTCGCTGACAAGCTCATCCTCATCGTCAAGCCTGAACCAGGGGCATGCCTGCGCAGCCTGCCGGGCACGGTTTTCATCAGCGGCTTCTTTTCCCGTATTCGGACACATGCGGTGTTGAAATCTTTTCCTTAAAAGCCGACCTTTACCCCGGCGTATAAATACCGCCCTGCCTGCGGAAGGCCATAGCTTGTTTCATAGTTCTTGTCAAACAAGTTGTTTGCGCCGCAGTAGAGTTCTACCCTACCCTTATACAGCTTCTGGGAAATTTTCAGGTCTATAAGCGTATATTCATTGAGCTTTTTCTTTATTATCGGCGCAGCTTTCGAATAGAAGTATTCATGGTTTACATGAAGAAGACTGGCATACAGCTTGAGCCCGAAGGTGAACTCATAGATTGTTTCAAGGCTCAGCTTGTCGCGCGGCGTATACTGCAGCTCATCATAGCTGGTGTTTTTCGAGCAGTCCTGCGTGTCCATGTAGGTATAGGATGCCGTCAGCGTCAGCGGCTTTATAAACCGCGTCTGGGCAGAAACCTCAAAACCCTTGAAGCGGTATTTATCCTTGTTCTCGTTTGTTCCGGTGGCAGGATCATTCTGTATAAAATCCTTCATGCGGATATAAAACCCGGTGAGGTCCAGCCTGCTGTTGCCCGGAAGGGTCTGGGTGATTCCGAGCTCATGGTTCCAGGCCTTTTCGGTTTTAAGATCTATATTACCCTTGGTCACGTCGTAGAGCTGGCTGATGGAGGGAAAGCGGATCTTTCTTGAAATGCCGCCATGCAGCGAGGTGGTGCTAAAAAGATCATATTGCGCCCCTGCCAGAAAAGAGGGTTCATGTTCACTGCCGCCGGAGTCTTTTTTGAGGGTGTAATTGGCATACCCGAGCACTATATTAAATGCATCAAAAGGCGAGACCTCATATTCAAAGGCCGTTGAATAAATTTTCAGCTCCTTGTCGGTGCCTATTTCCCGCATAAAATAATTCTGTGTCTGGCCGCCACCGCCGCCACCGCCGCCGCCACCGCCACCGCCACCGCCACCACCGCCACCACTGGTGCTCCAGGGATCAACGCCGCCGACAGCGACAAGCTTATCGCGAATGCGGCCGTCTGCTTTCCATGAATCGTTTTCACCGGCAAGGCCGATGGTGAAAAAGCCGAACCGCCCGAGATCGCATTTTGCCTGGAGGTTAAGGCTCATGATATCTGTTGTGCTGTTCTGATGGAAGGTGCCTTTAACCAGGGTATTATCCATTGAACTGTAGGTGCGGTCATCATACTCGCTCTGTTCTTTATCAAGCTTATTGACGGCAAACCATGATTTTATTTCCCAGGGGCCGGGCGCGTCATAGTTTACCGAGAGCTGCAGGGAATAGCCGTGATAGTCGTTAACGCGGTCATATTTCGTCCGGCCTAAAAAAAGATCATTGGTGTTATCGATAACGGTTGCCGGAATTCCGTACTCGCCCTTATTGCAGGAGAGCGTCAGTCCGAGAAGCCATCGGTCGCTGGGCGTGTAGCCGAGCTTAGCGAAAATGTTTTTTCGTTCCATGTCGTTGTTTTCACGAAGGCCGCCGTTTTCTTCCTTGGTTGGCTTGAAGTCACGGGAAAGCTCAAATCCATCGGTCTTGTAGTCGCTGCCGCTGATGAAAAAATCAAAATTGTCCCGTGCGCCCGAAAGGGTATATCTGCCGTTATGGTCGATATGCTCCCCCAACTCTTCATTGGCCGTTGCATGGATACCCTGGCCGCCTCTTTTTGTAATGATATTTATAACACCGCCCAGACCGCCCTGGCCATAGAGCACCGAGCTGTTGCTGTAGGTTACCTTGATTTTATCTATATTTTCCGTGGGTATGCTTGAAGGGTCAAACTGCGCATCGAAGGTTGAGTTAAGCGGAATACCGTCCAGCAGCAACAGCACATGACGGGGTTTAAAGCCCCGCATATCGATCAGCGGGGTTCCCTGCCCGCCGGTGCGCACATGTATGCCGGGCAGCATTTTAACCGCCTCGTCAAGGGTTTTCGCATCCCGCATCTCTATGTCCTGCGAGGTTACCTCCTTGACCGTGCTGACCACCTCGACATTTTTGCTTTCCTGTTCCGTTGAAACGACAACGTCCTCAAGGGTGTATGCGCCGGAATATTTATTGCCCGCAGCAGACAAGCCGGCAGGTGAGCACAGCGCCAGCAGGAAGCAGAGAAGCGCAGTCGGGAAAAGGCTTTTCGTCATGGCTGCTTTTTCAGTTTGAAATGAATCGGCAGTATCGCTTGTGAAGCAACCGACCGTTTATTGCTTTTTGCCGAAACAAAAAATGATTTTTTAACGGAAGCCACGGCCGCGTCGATAAAGACGGGATCGGTAGCCTCCACCACCTCTACATCCTGGAGTATGCCAAGCTCATCAATGCTCAGCCGCAGGACAACCGTGCCTTCCTGCCCGCGCTTCTTTGCTGCAAAAGGATATTCGGGCGGCACGCGCTCCTCAAATTTCGGCCCTTCTGAAGAGCCGAATATGGTTATAAGCGGTATGGCCCTGCCCCGTGCATTCGTTGTCTGATCAACAGGCTGACTGTGCGCATCAGGGCTGCACCAGCCCGAAACCGGCGCCGCCACCATGCACAGCAGCAGCGTTATGACCGCCTTATAATGAGAGGTTGGCTGTGTCATACCTGCCCGTCACTGAATGAGGGAGACAACCATGCTCATGACTATCGGGTAGTCGGGCTTGCCCGTTCCCACCGTAATGGCCGTAAACATAATCCCGGCGCCGACAGCAGGCATCGTGGCATTGACGCTGATGGTCTCGGCATTGTAACCGTACTGGGCTATCGGCTGCAGGCCCAGAAATCCGGCAGTGGCATACACCATGCCCGCGAACTGCCCCACAGAGGATGCCGGTCCCACACGCAGGTTCAAGGTGCCCTCCCCGACGGTAATGCAGTAGAACGTGTGAAACTGGCTATGGTCATTGAATACGGTGTTGTTAAGCTCGAAGAACAGGGTTTGCGAGTGCCCGGGCGTGAGAACAAGAAAGTGATAGATCGAGCCGGCGCCGCCCTGTGCTTCTGTTGCAGATGCGGGCGCCGCATACAGGCTCACTAGGCAGAACAGCGCCGCTGAAATAACCGTTTTTTTCATAGCTCCACTCCTTATGTGATGCTCCCCGCCTACAAGGCGGGGCATCCCGGTGCTTAAAATTGATTTAATTAGATACCTGCCTTTTCATCCCCGCTTACAAAGCGGGGCTTTCAAGGCAGGATTCCGGTAAATATCCTGCTGCCGCTCAGTAGGCACGCAGCTGCTGTTTAGTGCATGTCTGCCAAGAGGCCCGTGCCGCATCCAGTGTATTGGGCGACACCAGCAGCGTCGCCTTTCCGTCGAGCAGCACAGCCTTAACCTTATCGCCGAGCTGTACCGCTTCACTGTCCTGCAACTCCTGGCCCGTAAGGCTTTTCACCACGGCAACGCCGGTCTGACGCTTGAGCTCAGCCACATCAACGATGCCGGTATCAGTGTCGACATAAAACTTTCCCTTGAACCTGCCGTCATTTCCGGTCATGCGAAGGCCGGTGCCTGCCAGGGCGCCAATAACACCCAGCCCCGTGCCGCCATGTTCAGTAAGGTGAATGCCCAGGCGCTGTGCAAGCCCGTAGGCCTCCTCCTTTGTCAGCACCTTCTGCTTTGCCTTGCGGCCGAAAGCAATCAGGTCATCCCGAGCGGCAAGTGCTTCAAGATTTACAATACAGAGGCCCGGGTCAGAGCCTTCCGCGCTTTCACGGGTTAAAAAATCTTTGGCGAATTCCGTGAATGCGCTCACATGCTCGGCAGCAATGTCGGCGGCAAAGCACATTGAGCTGTTGTGTGAGGTATAGGGAATATCCGGGTGCACCAGCATCTGGTGGCGGGTTACCGGTTCGCATTTCCCCCAGCCGTTCTTTTCAAGGGCCTTTGCAAGCAAAGAGGCCAGCTCGCCCGTGCCCCTGCTTTCGATATTGTCGGTGTCGTCGATGCAGACAAAAATATTCACGTTAATCCTCCATTAAAAAATAAGTGTCCTCTGCAGGTTCTGCGCAGCTGCCATGCCGCTAAGGCACCCGGCGCGGCGCTACCCATTGGTTTTATTTTTATCAAGACGCATGCCCTGGCCGCTCAACATCTGCCGCACCATCTCATCGCTTAACTCGTAGTTGAAGAACCGTTTGTAGAAAGCCTTTGTTTCGGCAAAGATATCAATGTCACGGAAATAGTCAGGGTAGATGGTTTTTGCCGTCCACAGAAGGGCAAGGGGTGTTTCAAGGGAACCGGGGTGGCCCCAGCGGGAGATGCCGATGGGCATCTGATAGACCCGTTTGCTCTTCACCGCGCTCACCGAAGCCCACTGCGCATCGCCCATGACGGTCTCGACGGTTCCGGGCTCATTGGCCAGTATCACATTGGGGTTCCACAGGATGACCTGCTCGATGCCTACATGGGTCTTGCCGGTAAAAGCACTGTCGGCCTGTACCGCCGACACATTTACGATGCCCGTTGCCTGGAGCCAGTCGGTGGAGATGCTGCCCTGCGCATCGGTATGGGTTGGCTCGGTCAGGCAGTGATATAGCTTGATGCGCTTGTCTTTAGGAATTTTTGCCGCCCCGGCTGCCACGCGGTCTATACACTCGCGGTAGTAGCGGTTATAGGTTTCGGCACGCTCGGATGCCCCGAGGGCGCGGCCGATGAGCGCGATGGCCTGCTGCTGCTCCTGCATGTTTTTGTAGTCAACGACAAGGCTTGGCAGCTTGAACTGCTCAAGCTTCTGCATTTCGGCCTCGTTTTTGCCTGTTTCAGGGGAGATAAAAAGCAGATCGGGCTGCGTGCTCAGCAGTTCCTCAATATTGATGGCGCCCTGGGCCTTCGGAACAACGGCGCTTTGAATGCCCGGGCAAATTTTCGCAAGCAGCACGTCGCGCCGCAGGCCGTTTGCTACCGCCACGATGTCGGAGCACCGGCCAAGCATCGTGACCACATGGCCGGCAAAGGCGTACAGGCAGCCGATGCGCTTGACTGTTACCGGCACCTCGACCTTTCTGCCGACATGGTCGATAAAAGTCTGTGTCGTGCGTGCCGGTTTGACGCCTGCGGCCCCTGATGGAGCAGGTAAAACTGCAAGCGCAAGGCCGAGCAGGATGCATAAATCCAAGCGGGTACTCTTTGATTGTGCAGTCATAAGCTGTATGATCCTCCCGTATCTCTCTGTGTTTTAAACTGTGCCGAGTGGAATAATCTGTTTAATGGTTTGCGCGCCGTACCCGTCGCAGGTCAGGAGCTTTGTTCGCACGCCGTAGAGCCGCTCCATGTTCTGCTCGTTCAGTATATCATCAGGGGCTCCTGCGGCAAGAAAGCTTCCCTCATGCAGCAGCGCCACGTGCGTAGCAACGCCGTTGTTCTGAAAGTAGAAGGCATGGTTCGGGAAATGAGTTGCCATGATGATCGATATGCCTTTCTCACGCACCAGGCGCGCCACTGTTTCCATGATGACCAGCTCATGCCTGAAATCAAGATGCGCCGTGGGCTCATCCATAATGATTATGGGCGTTGCCTGGGCAAGGGCCCGGGCTATCATGACGAGCTGGCTTTCGCCGCCGCTTATCTGCGTGTAGGGCCGCTGCCGCAGATGGGCTATACCCACGGTTTCCAAAGCCTCATCAGCCGCCTCTTCATCAGAGCGTGACGGCGAGCCAAACAGGCCGATATAGGCAGCCCTGCCCATTTTCACGATGTCGCGGACCGTGTACGGAAATGTCCGGTCATGTTTCTGCGGCACATAGGCAACCTGCCGGGCAAGCTCGCCGGGCCGCATGCTCGCGATGCTTGTACCGTCAAGGCGAATGTCCCCGGCTTTCAGCTTCAGGCTCCCCAGCATGCAGTCCAGAAGCGTTGTCTTGCCGCAGCCATTGGGCCCGAGCAGGCAGAAGAGCTCACCCGGGCTTGCGCTGAAGCTTATCTCTCGGAATATATCGCCGCTGCCGTAGGAAAAAGATGCGTTAGTAACATTTATGAGAGCCATGTGTCACCAGCCCCCGCCTTTTGTTTTTTTCAGCAGATAGACGAAAAAAGGGCCGCCTACAAGGGCGGTGAGTATCCCCAGCGGTATCTCGACCCCTGTCATGACTCTGCCCAAATCGTCCACAAGCACGAGAAAGCAGGCCCCCAGCGCCATGCTCACCGGCAGGAGTATCTTGTTGTCGTTGCCCACAAGCATGCGGCCGATATGGGGTATCACAAGCCCTACCCAGCCGATGATGCCGCTCACACACACTGCTCCTGCCGTGGCAAAAGTCGCGCAGAGGATGACGATGGCCTTGGCGCGCGTGGTGTTTAAGCCCAAGGCATGGGCCTCCTTATCGCCCATGGAGAGCACGTTTATCTGCCACCGCACGGCCAAAAGCCCTGCAATGCCGATGAGCATGGGGCTCCCGGCGATCATGATGTCGCGGTAGCGCGCCGAGGCAAGGCTTCCCATGAGCCAGAAAACGATTGCCGGCAGCTGGTCATAGGGGTCTGCCACATACTTTGCAAACGACAAAAGCGATGCGAAGACCGATGAAACGATGACGCCGCCCAGCACGAGCATGATGGCAGGGGTCGTGTTGTAGACCCGACCGATGAGCAGGCTGCAGAAGACGGCCACCGTGCCGAAAAAGAAAGCAAAAGGGTAAGCAGCCGCAGGGGTGTTGAAGATAAGTATACCCAGGGCCGCGCCGAACCCTGCGCCCGAGCTCACCCCGAGAATGCCCGAACTCACCAGCGGATTGCGGAACAGGCCCTGGAACGCCGCCCCGCTTACGGCGAGACAGGCGCCCACCAGCGCGCCGAGAATGGCGCGCGGAAGCCTGATGTCCCAGATAATGCTCATATGGCTGTCGGGCACGATGCAGCCGCCTGCAAAGGCTTTGCTCCAGAGCACCCGTGTAATGTCGCCAAAGGAGAGCGGAAACCGCCCGATGCACAGCGACAGCATGATGCAAACAAGTGGCGCAAGCACAACGGCCCCGTACACCACTGCCTGCGAATATGTATTTTGTGTTTTATTCAACCGTTATATCCAATATGTCAAGCAGCCAGCCGTGCTCAAGACCATGAAGAACTCCATTCAGAACGAGTGCAAACCTCATGCTTTCCGGATTTTGCAGGTCCCGGAGAAACGATGCGGCTTCCTGAACCGCACTGCTGCTGATATGCCCGGGTTCTCCCCGGGCAAGAGCCTGCAGCAGCGGCCTGTTCTGCGCCACAAGATTTGCCATTGTTTCCCGCAGCGCCGGCTGCTGCTGCACGATGGCCGCCGCCTCCCGGGCATTTCCATAAAAAAGCGCCACGAGGCACATCCCGGACAGCGTGCCGAGCTTTTCGTCCCTGGCGGCGCGCAGCAGCTGAAGATCGTCATGATTTGAAATGGCTGCTGTGAAGGGGCATGACGGTGTGGGGTTCGTTCCGTTGTCCTGATAGTGGACAATGGCACCGTTTCTGCCCACGGCATAGACGCTGTCCTTAGACGAGCCCCAGACGCCGAAAAGATCAAGGGACGTGCCGGCGGATACCGGCGACCATGCTGTGCCGTCATAATGCAGAATAGTGCCGTAATCGCCCACTGCATACACATTCGTTGCCGCGCTTCCCCAGAGATCGCGCAGCGTTTCAGTCGTGCCGCTGTTCATAGTTTGCCACGTCGAGCTTCCCGGTGCGAGCGAAAACACAGCTCCGCTTTCGCCGGCGGCGAAAATCATCTTGCCTGCAAAGCCGTACACATCCTGAAGCCTGGGTGTAGTGGAATCTGTCATGGTAAACCACTGCTTGCCGTCATAGTGAATAATGACACCGCTTCCCGTTCCTCCGGTGCCGCTTGCGCCGCCCACAGCATACACATCAGCCCCTGATGTTCCCCAGACGCTCTGCAGGGTCAGCGCTGTCGGGCTGGGCATTGTTTTCCAGACATTTCCGTCATAGTGGAGAATCGTGCCGCTTTCGCCCACCGCAAAAACATCAGTGCTCGATGCGCCCCATATTTCCCTGAGCCTTTGCGTCGTGCCGCTGCTCATGGCTTTCCAGGCCGAGCCGTCAAAGTGCAGCAGCACCCCGCTGTCACAAACCGCATAGGCCTCTTGAGCGGATGCCCACCAAACGCCAAAAATATTTTTACTTGTAACACCTGACACATCCTGCCACTGTGCGCCGTCATACAGAAGCATCGTTCCCAGATTGCCCGCCGCCAGTATCCTGTTTTCAGAGTATCCCCATACGGCCCGAAGCTGCTGGGTTGTGGGGATGCCGGACTCGAGCGTCCAGCCGGCAAGGGCGGGGGCAGCATACAGCACCAGAAGCAGCAGAGCAGCAAGACAGCCCTTCAGGTTGCACAATATTTTTTTCATAGCGGCATCTCCTTACCGAAAGGCCACACCGGGTAAAAAAGAGGTAGGCCTCCAAATTCTTTTGTGCCGAATTCGGCAAGAAATTTCTGGGTCTCTTCCGATAAAAGAAAATCCGAAAGCGCTCGGGCCCCTTTATAATTTGCGTCAGGGAATCTCTTCGGGTTTGCCTCCATGACAATATAGGGCCGCCGCATCAGAAGATCGCCCTCAACCATGATCTGTATGGTTTTATGCGGCATTTTGCTGTACAGCACGGGCATGCGGCCGACAATAACATAGGCGTTTTTTTGCTCGGCAAACAGCAGGATGTTTCTTTCGCCCGCGCTTTCATCTTTCAGATACCAGCTCCCCATGGGCTTGATGTGCGCTTTGTTCCACAGCGTATGGCCCAACTCCCTGCCGCCGATTTCAAGGGCGTCTATAAAGGGAGACTGGGTTTGAGCAATGCGGCGCATGGCTTCGACGCCGTCTTTCAGCCCCTTGATTTTTGCCGGATCAGACGGGGGGCCCACGATTACAAGGTCATTGCGCGTCCAGGGCCGCATATTGATGCCGCAGCCATCGGCGACAAGATCGGTCGTGATGTCTCCGGAGTGCATGGTGAGCAGGTCGGCCCCGCCCGCGCGAAACACCGGATCCAGAACCGTGCGGGGGCCCGTCGCGACGACAACAACCTTGTACCCGGTTTTTGCCTCAAACCTTCTGGCGATTTCATCCCACAGCTTTGTCATGGTCATGCCGCCGATGACCGCGGTGCGGACAATCTTGGGGTCGGGCTTTATGCTGAGCGCCTGCTGCTTGCCGCCGCCACCACCTCCCCCGCTGCCATCCCCCCCTCCGGTTTCATCTTCCTGCGCCGAAGCAAAAAATGCGTGTTGCATGATACAAAAAAAAGCAAGGGCAAGTACCAATAACTGTAGTACGCGTTTTTTTTTCATTGTTTGACCAAAAACCATAAAACATGTTTGCTTAATTAATAATTTCATTCGGCATCGTCATAACATGTTAATCATCCGTCACAAGAATGCCGAATTTTGCCTGTATCACGCCTGCATTAAAATTATCGTATATGGCGGCAATGGTTCTTTGCAGCAGGGGTGAAGCCTGGCCGGCTGTATCTTCAAGAAGAAGAAGCGTTTCCTGATACTGAGACAGAGATAATGGTATGTCCTGTCCGTTTCGGAGGGCCTGTTCCATTTGAGGCGCGATCGAAAGAGACAACTGCCTGAATCGCAGCTGCATATCCGGATGCTCATTGAAAATTCTGCTGAGTTCCGGGGCATGAAAATAATACAGCAACACATAAAAAAAGCCCCTGACAGACCACAAAAGCCTTGTATCCCGCAATGTCCGGTATGCCTGAAGCTCTTCTGCATGCTTCCTGCCCATCGCTTGTACAAAAATGCAGGTGGAATTAATGGTGGTTGTTGTAGACGTAGCATTATCAACAGATGTTGTCGTGGATGTGCCGGCAGCAGCGGTGGTTGTAGTCGAGGTGCCCGCGGCAGCGGTGGTTGTAGTCGAGGATGTTGACGGCGGTGTTTCCGTTCTGAATTCAAAAGCATACTTGAAGTCTAGAATATTACCGTTGTTGGCCTGAAAAGTGGCATTGTCTACCGTAACAACATATGTCTTGCCCGGCTGGAATGTAACCGTTGTCGGTTTCAGCGTAAGGCGCCGGATTTGCACAGGGTCGCTGCCGCTGCCTGCTTTTAAGTAGGCTAAATCAGCATTTTGAATAAGGAGGCTTTTTGCGTCAGACTCATATCCAGGTGCAGGTGAGGTTTGCGTTCCGGCGGAGGTATCGAACCCGACTTCAGTAGAAGAGCCTTTTTCTTTAACTCTTATGTTGGAAATACTTGTAGCGAAATGAGCATCAAGGCCTTTTGAAAAGTTCCAGGTTAAAGCAACGGCTCCATGAGCAATCGGGTCGTTGATGATATAGTAATGCGAGCCGGTTGGGGTTACGGTTGCAGGGGGAGAGTAGGAGTCAAGTGTCAATTGCGCGGAGGCGCTCAGCGAAAAGCAAAGCGTGCTGCCGAGCAGCAGCAATGACAAAAACAAAATTTTTTTTGATTTTTTCACAAGACACCTCTTTCACAGCAGAATTTTTTATTCATGCAGTAAAAGTTTTATGAGTTTGCTGGGGTTCCAGTTATATTACAAAATATTATCCCGACCCTCTCTCTGAAAAAGAAGGTCGGGATAGTGGTCAGCAAAAACACAAAGCCTGTTTCTGCTTCGTTACAAACTGCTAATTTACGGCACTATAGTATAGCTCCCGAGATTACCGCCCGGCTGAAACTGGTAACCGCACTGTGTACTCCAGGTGTTTACCCACCACCAGTGGGGCCCCAGCGCCATGATCCATCGTACTGGTGCTACAGAACAGTCACCCATAGGGCAAGCCACCGAGGCATCGACCCACTGGGAGGATACAGCGCCAAGGGTAGATGAATAAATCTGCAGTTGGACCCACTCAGCGCTGGCAGTAGAAAAGGTGTGGGGCGGCATCGTACCGAAGGTTACTGAGCCCGAAGGAGCGCTCAGTGTAGGCCCTGCACAACCCGCAACCGTGAACTGCTTATATTTCCCGCCCGGCTGTACCTGGAAACCGCATGGGCCATCGCTCCAGGTATTGAGCCACCAATAGTACTGCCCGGGATACAGCGCCGCCGCAAGCTGCGCGCTGCAATTGTCCGTTGCGCACACCAGCGAAGCATCGAACCATTTAGTTGCAGCATACTTGTTTGCCGCCCCGGAATACACGGCTACATTGTACCAGGTTACTCCATCAACCTTCTTCCATGAGAATGTCGGCAGAGGAGCAACGCCGGTCCCGCTGGGCGCGTGCAGATCAGGCGCGGGGCAGGAAGTTGTTGTCGTTGTGGGCTCTATCGTTGTTGTTGTCGTGGTTTCCGGCAACGCCGCGGTTTGAAATTCAAATGAATACACATGCTGCAGAACATTGCCGTTGTTTGCCTGAAATGTTGTCGCATTATCTAGCGTGACAACATAAGTCTTGCTCGGCTGGAATGTTACCGTGGTCGGTTTTAGCGTAAGGCGGCGGTATTGTATGGGGTCGGAGCCGCTGCCTACTTTCAGGTAGGTAAAATCAGCATTTTGAATAAGGGTGCTTCCTGTGCCATACCCCGGCGCGGGTGAGGTTGTGGAGCCTGCGGAGGTATCAAAACTAACTTTGCCAGAGGACCCCTTTTCTTTAAACGTTATGTTGGAAATATCCTGAGCGAATTTTGCGTCCAGGCCTTTTGAAAAATCCCATACAAATGTAACATTGTCAGACGGTATGGGGTTGTTGACAACATAATAATACGAACCGGCAGGAGTAGCGGTAGCAGCAGGGGTGTATGAAGAAATGTTCAACTGCGCAAATGCATCAAGGGATAACAACAGAGACATGCTGATAAGCAGCGAAGCTACTACGATAATTCTTTTTGATTTTTTCATATCCTCTCTCCTTGAAGTAATGTAATTGTGCAATCAAAACCTGTTTTGGTAGGTCAATAAAAAAGGGCTGCGAAAAACCGCATAAAGATTTGTCGCGCATTACTGATGTGTAGCCCAAGCGGACATCAATTTTTTAAGCAATATTAATTATTTAGCACCCAGTAAAGGCCCTCGTCAAGGAATAAAGGTACAGTTAAAGTTGTTTTTGGTAATTATTGGTTGCAATTAGGCCTTTCGGGGGTGATGAGAACCGAGCTTAAAAACTCAAAAAAATATAAATTTTTTTAATTTTGAGGTATGATTTTGTAGAAATAAAAAAAATCTGCTGTTTCTATCCGTCAGGAGTCTTCTTATGAACAAGGAAATGCTGAACACCAAAGAGCTTGCTGAGTATCTCAATATCAACGAAAAACAGGTGTACAAGCTCATTCAGGACAAAAAAATACCCGCAACCCGGATCACCGGGAAATGGACATTCCCGAAACAGCTGATCGATGCCTGGATAATAAAATGCGCTGAGGAAAACGTGTCGATGAAAGGTAAAGCGGCGCAGCCGGACAGCCATATCGTGGTCATGGGAAGCCATGATTTCTGCATGGAGCTGCTGACCCATGAGCTGACCAAAGCATTCCCGGACTTGAGCCTTTCGGTTTCACATGTGGGCAGCGCCGGCGGGCTCATTGCTCTGTCAAAGGGCATCTGTCATGTGGCCTGCGCTCACCTGTTTGACCCGGCAACGCAGAGCTACAATGTGCCCTATCTGCCAAAGTATCTGCCAGACACGGCAGTGGTTGTGATTAATCTTGTGTATCGCGACCTCGGATTGATCGTGCAGCGGGGCAATCCCTTGAAAATAACCACTGTTGCAGACACTGCCCGGCCGGGCCTGCGGATCATCAACCGTCAAAGCGGCTCTGGCACGCGCCTGTTCTTCGATGCCGAGCTGAAGCGGCTCGGGCTGAGCGCTGCGCAGATAACAGGATATGCCGACGAAGTGGCCACGCATAATGAAGCGGCCCTTGCGGTGCTTGGCGGGTCGGCGGACGCGGCCATGGGCATTCTTCCTGCTGCCAAAATGCTGGGCCTTGATTTTGTGTATCTTGCCAAAGAGCGCTTCGACCTGATCATTCCCAAACAGAGCATCGCCGAGGGGCCGATTGACGGCCTGCTGCAGGTCGTGAGATCAGAGGCATTTAAAGCGAAGGTTAACAAAATGGGCGGCTACGATACAACAGCCACGGGCCAGCTCATAACCGCAACATGATTGCCCCAGTATCGTTGATAGAGCGCGTTCAGCAAAATTCCAGAGCCGCCCCATTCCGGATTCTGCTATTTGGGTTCCGCTCTCACCAGAGCCCCCCGGGCGAACCTTCAGACACACGTGCATCGACGGCGAACCGGACGCCAATATCAAGGTGCGCCCTTTTTTGAAATTTCAAAAGTGTCAAAGATATTACCATCAGCGTCATAGGCCGTTATTTTTATGGCATGGCCGTCGACCCGGCAGTCCAGAAAATTATAAGACTTGCGCATGCACACGGTGATGCCTTCAAGGGACGGACCCAAATCGTACAGCCCGCCGCCGCCGCCCGCTGAAATGACATAATGAATATTGTTTTTCAGATGGTGCTGATAACCGTGCATATGGCCGCTCAGGACAAGCTTAACTCCGTACTGTTCATAGATCGGAACAAGCAGCTGCTGCATCGCCGTAGGCAGGGGAACATCGGCCGTAGTAGAAAAATAGACCGGCAGATGATGACATACCACTATATACTCCGCATCCTGATGACCCTGCAGGTCGTTTATGAGCCAGGCTATATTCTCATCATCGGCTTTTATACCGTTATTGAAGTCGAGCACTATAAAATGAACCCGGCCCCAGTCAAACGAGTAATTTCTCCCTGTGTCCCGAAGGCTTCCGAAATAGCTTTCATAATACGGCGATCCTTCGTCATGGTTGCCCATTACAGGATAGACCGGCATGTGCAGCAGAAGCGCCGACAGGGGTACCCACCAATCCTTCTGCCAGTCCAGCGCGATATTGCCGCTGCCGACCATATCGCCCAAATGCAGAAAAAAAGATGCTGATGGATCAGTGGCCTTCATTTTGGCGGCAATCTGCACCGATACATCAGGCCCCGTTTGCGTATCTCCTACCGCCAAAAAGCTGAACCCTGCCTCATCAGCGGGCGCTGTCACCATGCGGCCGTCACCGGAAGCGCCGTTCACCCGGTACAGGTACTCCGTAGCAGGCGAAAGCCCTGTCATCGCAACTTCAACATGCCTCGGATCTTGCCCCAGTGACTTTTCCTCCCAGGCGATAACCGCGCTGGTCCCAGTCACATTCAGGCAGTACGGGCCATATACGATATCGCGCGGCAGGCCGGAAAAAGAATTAAAACCAGAGGGGGCAGTCGCAAGCTGCACCTGCTGAGAGTTGGGTTGACAACCGCAGCAGATAAAAAAGTTCAAAACACTGAATACGGAGATAAACAGTACGCGTGTTTTGAAAATTTCAGCGGCTGAAAAATTTTTTATCATATAAAAACTTGCTTTCTGTCCAGGTTGAGCCTGTGGCCGTATGCGCCTAAGGTTTTTGCTGTACGCCATCCGCAGGCGGGCCGATATACGGCAGCAGCCGCTCTACCGCCACCCTGCTTTGCCTCCTCAGCACGGGGCTGTTCTTCAGCCGCTCGGCAATCACATCTGCATACCGGTAATACAGCGATGCCAACTGCCTGCCCACAGACGTTTTGCTCAAAACTTCGTCCCTGAACCAGCGTAAACGGTCAAGCGCAGCCGTATCATTTTTAAAAACGATCTCAGCCGGGCAGAGCGTGCTTGTTGTCGTAGTTGTTTCTGGCGTTGTTGTAGTAGGCTGCACTGTTGTCGTTGTACGTGTTCCACCACCACCTCCTCCTCCAGAAATGGTTGAGGTCGTGCTTGACGAGCTGCTGCTTGACGAGCTGCTGCTCGATGAACTGCTGCTCGATGAACTGCTGCTCGACGAACTGCTGCTCGACGAACTGCTGCTTGACGAACTGCTGCTCGATGGAGCGGGCGGAACATATTCATAGGCGCCCATGTCAAACACCCCCCCCTGCGGCCGCGATGTTCCCTCAATATCTTCAGATGGAGCTCCTGTGCCCGTGCCATTGTCAATGCAGTGCGACTCTGCCAGCAGATGGTAATCGCCTGACCCGGCAAAGAGCGGATCGCTCTTAATATTGCTGCCTGCATAAACAGTATTGTTATCTATATCGGTATAGCTCACCGTTGGAAGAAGCTGTGTTGTCCCTGAACGATCGATTGCATTGCCTCCATTACCCCAGAGGATGGAGTTGGTCACGGTGAATGAACTGCTTGTGCCGCCGGCAGCATAGGTATATATGGCGCCCCCCTTGCCGCTTGTTACAAGCGTATTGCCGGAAAAGGTGCAGTTCATGATCTTCAGCCATCCCAGAGTCGTGGTTCCATTGAGGCATATTCCCCCGCCATACTTCACGGAGTTTTTTGAGAAAAGACAGTTGGTAAACACTGCGCTCTTGTTGCCTCGTGCTGTAAAGGTCCCACTTCTGGTGGCGGTGTTTTGATCAAATATGCATCTGTTGATGGAAATACTGGCGTCGCACATAATTGCAGAACCATCACCGGCTGTATTTTTGCTGAATACACAACCGGTGACGGTGACGGTAATATTATCTGCATTGGTGCTGGGATCAAGACCATTGCTGACCAGCGCACCGCCATTGCTGGCACTGTTCTCAGAGAAGGTGCAGTTGTTGATGGTCGCATTCGCATCATTATTTATTGCACCTCCTCTGTTGATGGCCGTGTTTTTTGAGAAGGTGCAGTTCGTCGCATGCATGCTGCCAATTTCATTAGAAATTGCTCCTCCGTGCTTACTGGTGGCATTACTGGTAAAGGTACAGTTGTCAATGGTAAGCTCGCCGGGTGTTCCATTCAGGCAATACTTGGTGCTCTTATCTCCGCCGTTCCATGTGGTGCATAGTCCGTTTAATATACCTCCTCCGCCTTCCTCGGAAACCACAGAAGCGTCCTGTCCATAGCCATTTATGATGTTGAATCCGTCCAGAGTAACCGTGCTTTCTATCAAAAAACACCGGGTACTTTTTTTGCCGTTCACGATTGTCACGTTGGCGGTCCAATCCCGCTGATCTCGTGAGGTTTCCGAACCCGTAAAGCCTCCGTAAAGCGCAAGCGTCTTGCTGATAGTGATGGTTGAGGTAAGGTTGTCGGTCCCCTGTTCCACCCAGATTTCATCCCCGCCGGAAGCCGCATCAACGGCTTCCTGAATCGTAGCATATTTCGTTCCGGACCAGTCTGCACCAACATGCCGTATCTCTGCACCGGCATTATGTGCGCAGCAGAACATCAAAACAGCCGTCAGCAGAGGTAACAGACCGCAACAGCGGCTAATTAAAAAAAGACCGCGCAGAGCACAAACTGCCTGATGCGATTCCGAAACCGAATTGACGGACATGGTTGCCTCGTTCACAATAATTAAATAATTTCGTTTGTTTTTGCTTTACCATCCACAACCAAGCCGATATACGGCAATAGCCGCTCACATCGCGAGCGGCTCTGCGCATATCCGATTACTGCACCGTATAACTCCCGAGATTGCCGCCCGGCTGAAACTGGTACCCGCACGCTGTGCTCCAGGTATTCACCCACCACCAGTTCTGCCCAAGCGCCATGATCCATCGTACTGGTGTTACAGAACAACTGCCCATCGTGCAAGCTGCCGAGGCATCGACCCACTGGGAGGATACAGCGCCAAGGGTAGATGAATAAATCTGCAGGTCGACCCACTCAGCACTTGAAGTAAAGGTATGGGCCGGTCTTGTACCGAAGGCTACTGTGCCCGTAGGAGCGGTCAGTGTAGGCCCTCCGCAACCAGAAACCGTGATCTGCTTATACTTCCCGCCCGGCTGTATCTGCAAACCGCAGGAGGTAGCTCCATAGGTGTTCAACCACCAATAGAAAGTGCCGGGGGGCAA
>Ga0209777_10000654_pt1 | contig 55083 bp, 50 predicted proteins | sample FrelakmetHBP12HB_FD_187147 | JGI IMG/M metagenome (GOLD analysis project Ga0209777, IMG submission 187147) | Freshwater lake sediment microbial communities from the University of Notre Dame, USA, for methane emissions studies -HBP12 HB (SPAdes)... | ecosystem: Environmental > Aquatic >...
TTATTTCTTTTTCCATATCCTTATCCTCCTTAGTCACAAGAGTTCCTCCTTTATCGGAAAATGTTGATTTCACGTAAACAGGAACATTATATTTTTTAGCCATTTCCACGGAACGGGGTTGTAAAACTTTAGCGCCGGTCATAGCCATTTCCAACATTTCATCGTAAGAAATTTTATCCAACCTTCGCGCTTTATTGCAAATATTGGGATCAGTTGTATAGACGCCGTCCACATCCGTATAAATGTCACATTGGTCCGCGTTTAGAGCGGCGGCAAGAGCAACGGCGCTTGTGTCGGAACCACCACGCCCGAGAGTTGTAATATTGTTGTCTTCATCAACACCCTGGAAGCCGGCTACAACAGCAATGGATCCGTGCTTGAGCTCTTTTTTGATTGCATCCGTATCGATAAGTGAAATTCTCGCTTTCTTATATGCTTTATCTGTTAATATCTTGACCTGAAATCCCAAAAATGATTTTGCCCGATAACCCATGGAGTTTAAAACTATCGCCAGCAAAGTCACTGTAACGTGTTCACCTGTGGAAATTAATGAGTCATACTCTCTTTCATTGGGCGATTCCGCAGCCTTATGAGCCAGAGCGATGAGACGATCCGTTTCACCGGCCATTGCCGATAAAACCACGACAACTTCATTGCCTGCTTTTTTTTCCCGGATTGCTTTTGCGGCTACATTTTTTATTCTATCAATATCCGCAACCGACGTTCCACCGAATTTCTGAACAACTAAAGCCATTTTAACCAACCTCCATTTTTGTATCTATTGCCAATTCCTTCAGCCTGCTTTTGAGTCCTTTTATAATAATTTTTCTTCTGTTTTCATCAAGGTATTCAAAACTAATAAAAAAAGTATCCGTAGGGAGAATTTTAACTATTTTTTCCGCCCACTCGATTACAACAATGCCGTCTGAGTAAAAATATTCTTCGTAACCTAAATCTTCGAATTCAGAATAACCATTTAGCCTATACACATCAAAGTGATAAAGTTTAAAGCGAGCCGGATATTCATTAATCAAAGTAAAAGTCGGACTCGTAATCTGATATTTTTCGTCAACTCCCAATCCACGGGCTAAACCGCTGGTAAAACAAGTTTTACCGGAACCAAGTTCCCCCGATAACGCCAAGATATCACCTTTCCTTAACTTCCCCCCAATGAAGCGAGCTATTTCCCAAGTCTGCTGGGCACTTACAGATATTATTTCAATATTTGTTTTGTTCTGATTCATTTAAAATAGCGATAAAAAGCTTTAAATACCACGTCACTGCGTTCCTAGGATAATTTTAAGGTGCTCATTATCCTACGTCGCTGCGCTCCTGATATTGTTTCCAATAGCCTTTGGCTATTGGATAATTCGGCTTAAAGACTTCAATGCGCTTTGCTTTTGAAGTTTTAGCCTCATTACGTCCAACAAATTTCAGTCGCAGATGACCCCATGGTGCCCTTTAGGGTATTCAGGTTATACGCTACGCTTCTGAATATTGGGACTCACTATTTTTTCTCCAATAACACGATAGCTGTGGAATAATTTTTCGTATGTGTCAAACTTAAATGAATTTTTGTAATCTTCCTTTTTTCAATTTGAACTTTGGCTCCACCGCATAGTGAAAGAACAGGTTTTCCATTTTTATCTTGAACAACCTCAATATCGCTTAATTTAACACCCATCCCCAGACCAATACCTAATGCTTTCAAAAAAGATTCTTTGGCCGCAAATCTGGCTCCATAATGGATTGATGATTGGATATGCTTTCCACAGTATTGTATTTCTCCGGCGGAAAAAACTCTATTTAAAAATTTGATACCCCATTTTTCGATGATCTTTTCTAAACGGCCATTTTCGACCAGATCTATTCCTATACCGCAAATCATTATTTCGCCTAATGTGTGTGGACAATAGCATCCGTAACCGCGACAACTTTTTTCATTGCCGCAACATCATGCACCCGGACAATATGGCATCCATTCATTATTGCCGCAGTAATAGTTGCCGCCGTACCCTCAATTCTTGCGTCAGGTTCGCCTCCAGTTACTTTGCCGATAAAAGATTTCCGGGAAGTTCCGATCATTATTGGCATTCCCAACTCTTTTAACTGAGAAAGATTTTTAATAATTTTATAATTGTCTTCCGGAGTTTTTCCAAAACCGATTCCGGGATCTATAACCAAACAATTTTTTTCTATACCTGCCCTCAGTGCTTTCTCGCTGTTCTTTTTCAAATAATCCGTAATTTCTCCCATTAGATTGTTATAAACCAAATTACCTTTTTGCATGTTTCGTGGTTTTCCACGCATGTGCATAAGAATCACGGCAGCGCCCGTATCCTTGATTGTTTTGGCCATTTTTTTATCTCCATGAAGAGCACTTATATCATTGACTATTTCGGCGCCGCCGGCAATCGCAAGCTTTGCAACTTTTGCTTTTGTCGTATCAATGGATACCGGTATTTTTACCTGTTTTACCAAGCTCTCTATTACTGGAAGAACTCGCTTCAGTTCAACGCTGACCTTGACAGATGCAGCTCCGGGACGTGTGGATTCTCCTCCAACATCGATAATATCCGCTCCTTCTTCTACCATTTGTAATCCGCGTTCAACAGCTTTTTGTTGACTGCAGTAAAGGCCTCCATCGGAAAATGAATCGGGCGTAACATTTAATATTCCCATGATCAGGGTTTTTCTACCTAAATGAATTTCGCGCCTAGATGTTTTTAAGACATATTCGTTTTGACTGATGTTTTTTAATATTTCCAATATATTGCGGGCAATTAAATTCAAGCCAAAAGGCTGTTTCTCAATTTTTCTTACCAGCGCCAATATTTGTTTTAGTGTACCCATTATCAAAATGTCGCTTGCAGGAGAGCTGCAGGAAACACTTCCCCGGGCGACAGCGGCGTCTCCGCCTACCGATAACATCTCTTGTTTGATAATATTTGCTATTTTACATGTTTGATCTTCCAGTAAAATATTGATGTTTATTGTTTTTGAAACCATAGCGTCAATGCCGTAAGGATCAACGCCAATTTTATTTAATATCGCCGCAGCTTCTTCTAAATTTTTTATTTTAATTACATTCACAAGACTAAGCCAATATCAAATTTAATTTTAATATTTATTTCAGACAAGCCACAGAAAACATTTTTTAAGATATTTTTTTTGAATCGGTCAATTGCACATCAGGCAAAGCACTGCCAATCAGGACATCTACTTCTGCTCCGTTTAAGACTTCTTTTTCTAAAAGTTCCCCTGCTATTTTGTGCAGTATTTCAATATTGTCTGTGAGAATCATTTTTGCTTTTTCATAGTTTCGGGTAACAATAGATACAACTTCCGCGTCAATGTTTTTTGCCGTTTCTTCGCTGTAATCCTTATGAGTGGCAAATTCCCGCCCCAAAAAGATTTGCTCTTCTTTTTTCCCATAACTCAACGGCCCCATTTTATCACTCATACCCCATTCGCAGACCATTTTTCTGGCTAGATTCGTCGCCCGTTCAATATCATTGCCGGCACCGGTAGTAAAATCATGCAAAACTATTTCTTCGGCAGCTCGTCCGCCTAATAAAATAGCAATGTTTTTTTCTAAATATTCCCGGGGATAGGTATGTTTTTCATCTATCGGCAACTGCTGGGTTAGACCCAAAGCCCTGCCCCGGGGAATTATTGTAACCTTGTGAATCGGATCTGTTCCCGGTATCATCCGTGCCACCAGAACATGGCCTGTTTCATGATAAGAGGTATTGCGTTTCTCTTCGTCGCTGATAACCATACTCTTTCTTTCGGTGCCCATTAATACTTTATCTTTGGCAAACTCAAAATCTCTCATATTGACTTTGTCTTTATTATCACGGGCGGCATTGAGCACTGCTTCATTAATGAGATTTTCAATATCGGCGCCGGAAGTTCCGGGCGTCCCGCGGGCCAAAACCGCAAAATCAACATCTTCCGCAATCGGTGCTTTGCGGGCATGAACTTCAAATATTTTTTCTCTGCCCTTTACATCAGGCAGAGGCACGACAACCTGCCTGTCAAACCTGCCCGGACGCAATAATGCCGGGTCAAGAACATCGGGACGATTAGTGGCGGAAATGAGAATCACGCCTTCATTGGATTCAAATCCGTCCATCTCTACGAGCAATTGATTAAGAGTTTGCTCTCTTTCATCGTGTCCCCCCCCAAGACCTGCGCCGCGATGACGACCAACCGCATCAATTTCATCTATAAAAATTATGCAGGGAGCGTTCTTTTTGGCCTGGCTGAATAAATCACGAACGCGTGAAGCTCCAACACCGACAAACATTTCCACGAAATCAGAACCGCTGATAGTCAAAAAAGGCACTTCAGCTTCACCGGCAATTGCCCGTGCTAAAAGTGTTTTACCGGTCCCAGGCGGACCTATAAGCAATAAACCTTTAGGAATTCTTCCGCCCAGCCTTGTATATTTCTTAGGATCCTTCAAAAAATCGATAACTTCTTCCAACTCGGCCTTGGCTTCATCAATGCCGGCCACATCGGCAAAAGTAACTTTCTTGGATTTATCGGTAATCAACCGCGCCTTGCTTTTACCAAAAGCCATTGCCTTGCCGCCGCCGGCTTGCATCTGGCGCATGAAAAATATCCAGAAACCGATGATAAGAATCATCGGCAGCCAGGAAATTAAAAAGGTCATATACCAGGAATCTTCTGTTGGTTTGGCGGTAATTTTGACACCTTTTTCTCTAAATTGCGTCACCAGCTTATCATCCTTGGGTGCATATGTTTTAAAAGCATTACCATTGACCAGCTTTCCTGTGATACCATCACCTTGAATAGTTACTTCACTGATCTCGCTTTTATCCAGAAAGGCGATCATCTCACTATAATTTATGTCTTTTGTACCTGTTTTAGGCTGGTTAAAGAGCTGCCAGACAAGCAAAATAACGAGCGCTACAGTAAGTACTAAGGCTATATTTTTTTGAAACTGATTCAATATTCTTCTCCTTAATATCAATTATACCAATTAATCTTTATAATAATATCTAATATAACTCAAATAATTTCTGATGGCTTATAAAAAGACCTTTTTGTGTAATTTTGAGACTATTTTACGAGTCTATAATTTCCAATTTAAGAACATTTTTTGTTCCCGCTGTTATTTTAACCCGGTCATTCAAATGCATATTCTCTATCCATATTACCGAAAGTTGATCAACAAGCAATACAATTTTATCGCGTTCGCTCCGCGGTATCTTATGATCAATGAAGAAAGTTTTTATTTTTTGCCGGCCCGGCATACCTAAGGGCTGAAACCAGTCTCCATCTCTTCTATTGCGTATTATTAAAGGTTGCTGAATTTTATCTAAATCTAAATAAACTTTATTATAGCCGCCAAAATCAACATTTGCTTTCGCCGTAAGTTCTGAGCGGACAGTAAATTCTCTTTCTTTAATATAAAGAGAGCCAGGAATATTCATGGTATATTTATATTCCATTTGATTTGAACATACTTTCTTCCCCTCCAGAATCAAATCGTCATATTCGCGTCTGACCTCAATCCCCAGAGGAAGATCTACACTTTTACCCGATTCGCACTTTTGCGCCAAATTATCCAGAGATTTTATATGGATAAAGGAAAATCCATTTTTTGCAGGATTTAAACTTTCTAAAATAGTTTTAAATAATCTTAACCGGATGGCTGGAGGAAGTTTATTTATGTAAGCTATTTTTAACAAAATCCGATTTTGCTGCATTTGAATAAACGATGATTTCAAAACTTCATCAACATGCTGCCTGATGAATTCATCTTCCAGACGCAATATTTCCGCCATGTGCGCCAGATTTTCCTCAATTTTTGGATTAAATTTTTCTTTTAAATACGGAATCAATTCCGATCTAATTTGATTGCGCAGATATCTCTTGTTTTCGTTGGAACTATCCTGACGATATGGAATCCCTGCTTCATTAAGGAAGGAAATTATTTCCCGCCGGGATATTTCAATCAGTGGACGGATAATTTTACCATCCCGCATTGGTAAAAAACCTTTGAGACCTTTCAAGCCGCTCCCGCGTAAAATATTTAGCAAAACAGTCTCTGCCTGATCCTGCAAATTATGCCCTAAGGCGATTTTTTGTGCCTGATAATCTTCGGCGACTTTATTAAAAAAGTTGTATCTCTGCCGCCGGTAAAAATCTTCCGGTGAAATGCCTTTTTTACCCTTTTTTTGATCCATTTTTCCGGAGACAAATGTCAAGCCCATTTTTTCCGCCAAATCGCGGGAAAATTTTTCGTCTTCATCTGATTCCTTTCCCCGTAATCCATGGTTGAAATGGGCAATGATCAAGCTCAAATTCAGTTGCTGCGCTATTGGAGCAATAATTACCAAAAGCGCCGTGGAATCAGGCCCACCGGATAGTGCCACAACCACACGTTCGCCTTTTTCCAGCAGGTTATATTTTTTTATTGTTTGATTAACTTTTTTGAGCATACTCAATTCAGCGTCTCTATTTAAATAAAGAGTTCATCTCCAGAAGATTTTCACAGTAATAATCGGCATTAAGACTTAACAAGTCCTGCCGGTTACCCAATCCATTTAAATAAGCGCAGCTTAATATTCCTGAATTTTTGGCTACGGCAATATCGTTGATGCCATCGCCGATGATGAGAGTATTTTCTTTCGCTACTCCATATTTATTTAATATATAATCAATTACGCGTCGATCCGGTTTTTGAAATGGTGTGGAATCGGCTCCAATTATCTCCACAAAGTATTTTGCGATATTTAATCCTTGTGCTATGGCCAAAGTGAAATTATAGCGCTTGTTAGTCAGAATAATTTTTGTTTTATTTTCAAAATTTTTTAAGACTTCTTCTACTTGAGGACAGAGTCCGGTATTATTCAAAAGATGTTTACCATAGTAATCAGTAAAAATTCTCATTGCTTCTTCTTGGTATTTGATATGATCTTTCCCTAGCGCTCTTTCAATCAACTTGCTTACACCATCACCAACAAAACTAATAATTTCTTCTTCCCGTTTTTTCTCAAGCCTTAGAGCATTCAAAGTATAATTTATACTCTGGATTAGATCCGTACCTGTGGAAACAAGCGTACCATCGAAGTCAAACATCATTAAATCTACTTTCTTCATCACTTCACCTGCGGTCTATATAGCGAAGTGCCGCAACAAACACAAGTTTGTTTCTTTAAAAAGTGTTTGACTAAGTTTTTGTTCAATGTTAGACATAAACAAACCGCTTGGATCCCTTTTATTGACTGAGACGGTATTTATTTTCAACTTAACTGTCGAATAAAGGTCTTCCTTTTACGGAAGGCCTTTTTTAATGAGACCCAAGCGTCAGAAACGAAGTGCGCTGAAGCTTGCTGGTCGAATTATCCCAGGAGCGAAGCGACGTGGGATTTGAGGCGTTAGTGGAATTATCCCGCCAACGTAGTTGGCAGGGACGGGGATTGAAACGCGCTTGGCAGAGTGAGCTTGGTTTGAATATTTTTGAATATGAATAAACGGCCATTGAATAATTTTGCCATAATTGGCGCAGGCATGGTGGGAACGGCCATTGGTTTTTTGTTGAAAAAAGCCGGTTATAAAGTTATCGCCATTGCCGACAAATCTCCCGCCGCGCTGAAAAGAGCTCTACCTTATACTGAGGGAAAAGCTTTCTGTAGGCCCCGGGAAGCGGTACAGGAAGCTGATTGTATTTTAATCACTACTCCCGATGATGCTATTTCTTCTGCTTGTCAGGAAATCGCTGTTTGTCAGGCAATAAAAGGCAAATTAGTTTTCCATATGAGTGGTGCTGGTGGACTTGATCTTCTTGAATCGGTAAAAAAAGCAGGGGCAGTAGTTGCCAGTATTCATCCCTTGCAGAGTTTTTCCTCAATTGATCAGGCCATAAAAAACATCCCCGGAAGCTATTTTGGAATTACGGCGGACAAGAAAGCCCAACTGCCAGCAAAGAATATTATACGCGATTTAGGAGGAATTCCCATTTTTATTTCCTCCGACCAGAAGCCGCTTTATCACGCCGCCGCATGCTTTGCTTCCAATTATCTGGTTTCTTTAATGAACACTGTGGAATCTATTTATCAGGCTATCGGCATGAATGAAAAAGACGCGAAAAAAGCTTATCTGCCTTTAGTTTACGGCAGTATCAAAAACATCGAAAAATCCGGTTCGATTCCTTCCCTTACCGGTCCTATTGCCCGCGGTGATTTTGGTACAATTAAAAAACACATCTCGGCAATTAATAAAAACCTGCCGCAATATTCCTCTTTGTACTCTTCTCTGGGATTAATAACAGTCAAAGTCGCGCAACAAAAAGGAACATTGAATAACCGGCAGGCAAAAATAATGAATAGCATTTTGAAAGGAGCCATAAATCATGAGCAATCAAAATAAAAGCAGCCGTAAAACCACATTAGACATAAAAAAGATGAAGGCATCGGGAGAAAAAATTACTGTGCTTACAGCTTATGATTACGCGATTTCTTCCATATTAGATGAATGCAATATTGACATGATCCTGGTCGGCGATTCACTGGGAATGGTTGTTTTAGGTTATGACACTACTTTACCTGTCACTATGGAAGATATGCTACATCACACCAAAGCAGTTTCTCGTGCCGCTCAAAATGCTTTGATTGTAGCGGACATGCCGTTTTTATCTTACCAAATATCCGGACAAATCGCATTAGCCAATGCCGGCCGGTTTTTACAGGAAGCAAATGCTCAAGCCGTTAAACTTGAGGGTGGCAGAGAATATGCTGAAATAGTGCAAAAGATTACTTCTGCCGGAATTCCGGTCATAGCCCATCTGGGATTGACTCCTCAATCCATTCACCAAATTGGCGGTTATAAGGTACAAGGGAAAAAAGAAGATGCCGCTCGTAAAATTATTGAAGACGCTAAAACTTTAGAACAAGCGGGTGCTTTTTCTCTCGTCTTGGAATGTATCCCAGAGAGTCTTGCTTCCGAAATAACTCATTCTCTAGCAATTCCAACTATCGGCATTGGCGCCGGCGTTAATTGCGATGGTCAGGTTCTTGTAATCAATGATATGTTGGGAATATATGACAAATTTACGCCTAAGCACGTAAAAAAATATGCCAACTTGAATTTGGAAATTAAAAAAGCAGTTAAAACATATATCGCGGAAGTGAAACATGGCGTCTTCCCCGATAATGAGCACAGTTTTAAGTAAACGGATTAAATTTTCGCGCAAAAATTAACTTAATTTCCAGAAACCACTATTTTCGCTTTTTGTTGTAAATTTTTCAAAACAGTATTAAATGCTTCCGATTTCTTTTGTTGCTCTAGATAAGCGGAAATTTTGGCTTTAACCGTTTCCAAAGCTATTTTCTTAGCTGGTTTTTTATCCAGCACCTGAATAATGTGATAACCAAATTCTGTTGTAATTACCGGACCAATAGCATTATTTTGCTGTGAAAAGGCGGCGTCTTCAAAAGGTTTAACTGTTTGCCCTCTTCTTATAAAATTCAAATCACCGCCAACTTCTTTACTTGGACAATCGGAATTTTTACGGGCGACTTCGGCAAAATCATCACCCTTCAATAGTTGCTTGCGCAAATTTTCTATTTTTTCCTTCTTCTGCGCTTTTACTTTATCACTGTCATCTTTTTTAATAGCCACAAGAATGTGACGAACGTGCACACTTTCCGGTTCAACAAACAGTTTGTCACGATTATCATTGTAAAATTTGGTTATTTCCTTTTGCGTAGGTTTTGCCATTTTAACAATTTCCATATCTTTATATTTTTCCACCTTCACTGCAAACGCAATCTCTTCTTGAGATATATTATTTTCTTTGAGAAATTCATCCAGTTTCTTGTTTGCCGGAAGATTTGCTTGTAGTTTATCTTTTGCTATTTTTATTTCCTGATCGCTTGCTTCAATTTTTCTTTTCTCGATTTCATTGGCCAAAAGAGTTCTTATTACAAATGTATTTACCAACTGCTTCTTAATGTTTTCTCTGAGTTCTTTTTGCTTATCGGCCGAAACTTTATCCTTGAATTTTTTTATCATTTCACTGATTTTTTTCCCCAACTCTGATTTTTTTAAAACTTTCCCATCAACGCTGACGGCGATATCATTTGCTTCGTCTTGTTTATTTGCTAAAGCCGGTACGGCGCTGGCAGCGGGAGATCCGGAAACTGCCGGCTGGATCTGGTTCGTACCGCTTATAGGGGCCGGAGATTTTTTCTTATTTTTATCATTATCACCGCAACCTGACACCAGAACAAAAGCAAATAAAACAAAAATAGCTATACAGCTTCTATTGATTATGTTTTTCATGAATCTCCTCCCGAAAATATTTAGTAGTACCCTTTTAGGTCAGCCATATATATGTAAAATACACATATCCGTCAAGATAATTATCCTGATTTAAATGAGTCCCCAGTTTTAATGAGACTCAAATTTCACAAGAGCATTGTAGTGAAATTTGCAAGTCGAATTATCCCCACATGCGTTGCCATGTGGGACTATATGGAAAATTGAACTAGCCCGTGTGCAAAGAACATTAGGGATATCCCCCGAGCGAAGCGATCGTGACTCTCGCTGAGAGCAAATGGAATGAAGCTTGAAGCGTAAGAGGAACAATCCCAACAACGTAATTGGCAGGGACGTGGGATTAACTCTGATATATTTGTCGTCATGTCACCGTTCGTAAATATTGCAGAATCTTTATTTGCTCTTCTAAATCGGGAATTTTTGTTCCTGAATTAAGTGTTAATCCAGACATTCCCGATATGGAAAGAATCCGGTCCAGTGCTTTGAACATGTTAATTTGAGGATAAACTTCTTTGGTAAAATAATTAATCAATTTTAAAGTTTTAAACCCATCAAACCAATCGTTAAACTGACGTGTAAGCGTTTTTTCGTCTTTCGCATTGCGGCGTATTTTTAACCAAACTGCGGCAAAGTCACAATCTTTCAAAAACGACTTTAACATTGGATGGATGCTTTCTGCTTTTATTAATATTTCATCTTCGTCGCAAATGAATTGATCCTTTATAAGCTGCAACCAATCGGCTAACACTACGAATATTTGCGGATCGTATAAAAAATATTCTTCTTTCTGATCGCTGGAAAGAAATCTTTGTATTCTTTTGCCCGTTCCAAAAGGAACACGCGCGGAAGGACGCGCCGATGGATAAACGCATGTTTCTTTGATATAATCAATTTTACTCATTTTGGCGAGTTTGCTTAAGAAATAAAAATCTTCTCCCGCTTCGCGCTTATTCATCCCTCTGACTTTCAGGTAAGCTTCGATTGACGTTACAATCGTTGAACCTATGGAATGGAATGCCCAGGGAGATTTTGCATATTTTAATCCTAATACCCAGTAGCGTAAAAAAATTTCATAGCAGCAAATTGCTGCTTGTTCTTCATAATTCAATGGCATTTGGTGTTCATAAGCTATAATTGCCGTTTTGACTTTTGATGTAAAATAATTTTTTATTGCCGATAAATAATTATTTTGTACTAACGTATCGGCATCGAGACTTAAAATCAGATTGCGTGGAGCATAATTTTTTTTCAGCAGGCGCAACGCCATATCCATGCCGATTTTTCGCGCCATTCCCACGCCACCTAAATTTTGCGGTATTTCATTCCCTTTTGACGAGGCATCAATGTAGCCCAGTTTTAATTTCGCATCGGACAAAGTAAGCAAAAGAGGATATATTCCCTGGTCAGTATTGAATTTTCTTAAAGACTTTTTTTTCGCCACAGCTTCCAGATATTTTATTGTTAGCAGGTTGTTTTTAATCGCTGAAAGAGGTGAATTGTTCTTATTATTAATAACGCATAATATAAGAGAATAATCCAAAGAAGAAGGTGGGTTCTGCGCTAAAGAAGCCAAAGTGGAAAAAAGCATTTCTCTTTCTGCGTAAGCCGGTATTACAACAACCTGAGAAATATTTTCGGTATCATTCGCAACTAAATTCCACCGTTCACCGGTTGAATAATGACGCAAATAAGTATCAATTAAAGAAAGTTTTTTCATTGTAGAAATTTCATTACGCTTTCTTTCAATAAAGAATAGTCGTTACTTTGAAGCCAGTTAATCACTATCCCCTTTTTCTCCATCCGCCGAAACCACGTTTCCTGTCTTTTGGCAAATTGGTAGATGGCGATATTTAATCTGTTTTTCATTTCGTCAAATGTAATTTTTCTTTGCAGATATTGAGAAATAAAACGATACTCCAGTCCAAAGCTCTCCAGTTTCGCCCAGGTCAAGCCCGCGGTATACAAATTCATTACTTCTTCGATCATCCCCTGCTCCAGCCTTTCTTTCAACCGCATCGTAATACGCCGCCGCAGTGTTGATCTTTCCCATCTGATACCAAAAACCACAGCATCAATATCCGGTTTTTCTCCTTGATCTTGATCCTTTATGCTTCGTGCCTGTTCAATTTCTATCGCCCGGATTAATCTTTCAGAGTCGTCAAGATCGGTCTTGTTATGCAAATGCGGTTTTAACGCCAAGAGTATTTTTTGTAGTTCATCTTTTGATTTCCCGCTCAAATTATTTCTCAATTCTTCATTTATTGGAGCTTCAGGCATATCATACCCTTTAAGGACTGATTCCAGATAAAGGCCGGTTCCCCCTACAAGAACAGGTAAAATTTTCTTTTTAAGTAGCTCGCTGAATATTTTGTAAAATCTGTTTTGAAATTCAAATAAGTTAAATTCGCTCTCTGGAGCTACGATATCTATTAGATGATAAGGAATCTGCCGGTCATTAATAATATATTGGTTTAAATCTTTGCCTGTACCGATGTCCATGTTTTTATAAACTTGACGGGAGTCGGCGGAAATTATTTCACCCCTCAAATCATAGGCAAGATTTGCTGCCAGATGCGTTTTACCTGATGCAGTCGGGCCTAAAATTACTATTAGATTTTTTGCCATATTTTAAATTATCTGCTTTCGCACGTAAGTAATCAAATTTCTATTAAACTATATTATGAAAAAATAATAGACTGGATTTAGGAAAAGAAGTAACCTTCCTTCAACGGTAATTAACATCTGCAAGTTTGTCGATTTACAAATTTCAATTCGTTTCGCGTTTTTGAAATTTGATACTATTCGCTTTCAAAGAATAACGCGGCGGCAAGGAGACGGGATATCCCCATGTGTTTCGCGCACGTGATAGTATCCAATAACCTTTGGCTATTGGATACCACGGTATGCTTTGCATACTGGATAATTCCATTTACGCTTCGAACATCGCACAACTCGTTTTCAGCGAGTCTCATTATCCCGCGTCGCTTCGCTCCTGGGATAATTCGTCCTACAAATTTCAGTGCGCTTCGCTTCTGAAACTTGGGACTCATTAATAAAAAAAGCCCCGTATAACGAGGCTTTTTTAGTTCGAGTTAACTTTAGTTAATTGAAATTATTACAGTGGCTGAACATTTGTTGCGCTGGGACCTTTGTTACCTTGTTCAATATCGAAACGAATTTTCTGACCCTCATAAAGAGTCTTAAATCCTGTTCCGGCAATTGCGCTATAATGAACAAAAACATCTCCACCTTCATCATTTTCAATAAAGCCAAACCCCTTCTTCTCGTTAAACCATTTTACTTTTCCTTCTGCCAAAGCTATAACCCTCCTTTTAAAAATCTATTTCTTACCGGACATAAGCCCATCAGAAACGAAAAAAACCGCATGAATTCTGTTTTTGAACTGAAGAATTCTTTGCGGTTAATTTATTGTTTTGTAAAACTTAACACTAAACACTAACTATTTCCTGACAAATACCGCGTATTTACCTTTCCTAAAAAATATATAAAATCGCGGCTCTTTTACGTTGTAATTTCTTATCACTGTTTTTTCTCAAAATCAAGCTTTTTTTCGTAATTATTTTTTTGGCGGGATTGAATTATGTGCTTACTTAAAATATCCATAAGTTCTTTTTCTTTTCCCAGATAAAAATGATCCGCGCCGCGAATAATTTCCACCGGTGAATTTATCTTTTGTGCTTTTTGGATTAAAATATCTATTTTACAGAACTGGTCGCAATCCCCGCAGATGAATAAATTTATTTTATTGCTTAAATTATCCCAGTTGAAATCAAAATAATCAACAGGCGGTGAAACAAAGATACTGGCGGCAAAAGGATTCTTGTTCTCTTCGATAATTTTTGAACCAACCCAGGCGCCAAACGAATAACCCGCCAGAAACAATTTTGTCAGCCCAAGTTTCTTCAGATATTCACAAGCGGCAAAAATATCTTCCTTTTCGCCCCTCCCTTGATCGTATACACCAGAACTCCCGCCCACACCTCTAAAGTTAAATCTTAAAGTCGAATAGTTTTCGGTAGCATAAGCTTTTTGCAGGGCTTCAACAACATTGTTATACATCGAACCACCCATCAAGGAATGTGGATGGCAAATTACAACTCCTTTTTCTCCTGAAGATTTGCCCAATAACCCTTCGATTATCAGTGGACCATTTTTTATATATATCTTTTCTTCCGGCATTATAATTCCGATACAGCTAGATTGATCCGGCCAGGTGACAGGCACAAAAACTTCGTCCATCAAATTTTTCCAGCCGCGGTTCCATTTTCACACAAATTTCCGTTTTATAAGAGCAGCGGTTTTGAAAAGCGCAGCCTTCCTCTTTTTCGGCTCTGGCTTCCCCTTTTATGTTCATCATTCTTTTTTTCTTTTGGGGATTGCAGGACGGCACTGCGGAGAGCAGCATGCGGGTGTAAGGATGAAGCGGACGATTATAGATATCGCTGTTTAACGCGAGTTCGACAATTTTACCCAAGTACATTACGGCAACGCGATCGGAAATGTATTGGATGACCTTGAGATCATGGGAAATAAACAGATATGTCAGATTATAATCGTTTTTTAAATCCTTGAGCAAATTCAGTATTTGCGCTTGAATGGAAACATCCAGGGACGACACCGGCTCATCGGCGATGACTAACTCCGGGTTCAACACAAGCGCCCGCGCTATTCCAATGCGCTGCCTCTGCCCGCCGCTGAATTCATGTGAATAACGATTAGCCTGCTCTTTATTTAAACCGACTTTGGCCATGATTTCCAGCGCCGCCTCAGTGCGCGTCTTCTTATCTCCTATGCGATGAATAGTCAGGGGTTCTTTAACTATGCTCAACGCTGACTTTCTCGGATTTAGCGAAGAATAAGGATCCTGAAAAATAATCTGGACGCAACGCCGATAGGCTTTTAATGCTTCTTTATCGTATGAAAAAATATTTTCACCTTTAAAAGTTATAGAACCTGACGAAGGCTTATCCAATCTGGTTATCAGGCGCGCCAGCGTTGATTTTCCGCAACCGGATTCGCCGACCAAGCCCAAGGTCTCACCCTTGAAAATCTGCAGGTCAATATTATTAACAGCATAAATAATTCTCTTCTGAGGATTAAACAAACCGCTGCTTAAGGTATATTTTTTCGTCAGCTTTCGAATTTCCACCAATGAGTTGGGCATTATCCACTCACTAATCTAATTATTTTTCTTCGCGCTGTATTTCCAGCAGGAAACAAAATGGCCGGATTGAATTTCCGCCAACGGCGGCTCTTCCCCAGCACATTCTTTATCAGCAAAAGAACACCGGTCATAAAAACGGCAGCCCGGGGCAATATTATATAAACTGGGAACGGATCCTGGAATAGTTTTGAGATAAGCTCCTCTTTCCATGGATTGCCCGCATCTCGCCGGTATTGATTCCAGCAAGCCTTGGGTATAGGGATGCAAGGGATGGGCAAATATATCTTCCACCGCAGAACTTTCCACTATTTTTCCCGCATACATTACAGCGACTTTTTGGGCGGCTTGAGCAATCACGCCTAGATCATGCGTGATTAAAACGACCGCCATTTTATTTTTCTGCTTCAGGCCGGAAATCAAATCCAGAATTTGCGCCTGAATGGTAACATCCAGCGCTGTTGTGGGTTCATCAGCAAGCAGAAGTTGGGGATGACAGGACATGGCCATGGCAATCATTACCCGCTGGCGCATACCGCCGCTGAGATTATGCGGATAATCCCGCGCCCGCTTTTGCGGATTGGAAATTCCCACTTCGCCCAATTGCTCGACGGCCAGAGCCAAAGCTTCTTTTGCCGGAAGATGTTGATGCAGGCGGATAGTCTCGGCGATTTGTTCACCGACGCGAAAAACAGGATTAAGTGAAGTCATCGGCTCCTGAAAAATCATGGAGATTTCACTACCGCGCAGGGCGCGCATTTCTTCGGCTGATGTTTTTAATAAATCCCGGCCGGAAAATAATATTTCGCCATTGATGATTCTGCCGTTTGCGGGAAGAAGCCGCATAATCGAAAGGGCAAGCATTGTTTTTCCGCAGCCGGATTCGCCGACAATTCCCAGAGTTTCGCCGGAATTTATTTTTAACGAAACTCCGTCCACAGCATTAAGTCTTCCCTGAGCAGTATCAAATGCTGTCCTTAAATCTTTTATTTCCAGAAGTAGCGGCATATTTACTTATGGACACGATTGCGCAGGAATTCCACCAATAACCGGACAGCGACTCCCGATGCCCCTTTCGGAATATAGGTTTTGTCTTTACTTGTCCAGGCCGGACCGGCAATATCCAGATGCACCCATGGTGAATCGCCAACAAATTTGTTTAAAAATGCGGCGGCGGTGATTGTGCTGGCAGCCCGGCCGCCGCTGTTTTTATAATCGGCAATATCGCTCTTGATAAGTTCGTGATAACTTTCCCACAGGGGCAATTCCCAGACAAGTTCTCCGGTAGTCTGGGCGGCTTTATCTATTTCTTTTTTCAGTTTATCATCAGTCCCCAGCATGCCGATTACATCATCTCCCAGTGCTACAATGCAGGCGCCGGTAAGGGTCGCCACGTCAATAACAGCCGCCGGTTTATATTCTGACGCGTAAGCAAGGGCATCGGCCAGAATTAAACGGCCCTCGGCATCGGTATTAAGAACTTCGATGGTTTTTCCGGAATATGATTTGATAATATCACCCGGTTTACAGGCAGTGCCGCTGGGCATATTTTCCGTGGAGGGAATGAGTCCAGTAATATTCAGCGGAAGTTGCAAATCGGCCGCCGCCATAATCGCTCCCATAACCGCCGCGCCGCCGGACATGTCCGTTTTCATTTCATCCATTTTATCCGCAGGCTTGATCGAAATTCCGCCGCTGTCGAAAGTTAATCCCTTGCCCACCAACACAACCGGCGCGGCGCTTTTTTTGCCGCCCGCATATTCCAGAATAATAAACTTCGGCTCTTCATTGCTTCCGGAGGCGACGGCAAGAAGAGCGTTCATCCCCATTTCTTTCATTTTGTCTTTATCCAGAACTTTGCAGGACACATTTTTCCTGCGGGCGATTTCCCGCGCTTTTTGCGCCATGATAGACGGTGTCATTTCGTTGGATGGAGCGGAAACAAGGTCCCGCGCAAAATAAACGGCCTGCGTTATTATCTGCGCCTTTTTTATCGCGGATTCAATCAAGGAAAAATCTTTTTCCTCGACAATGATATTTAATTGTTCCATTTCTTTTAAATCTTCGCGGCCAACGGTTTTGTAAGGTGTATATTGATAAAGCCCCAGCAGAGAGCCCTCCGCCACTGCCTGTGCCACTTGATCTTTTTTCCGGGGAATAATATTTAAATCAATGGAAGTTGCCACTTCTTTGATATTCATATTCCGCAGATGCCTCATGACGGAGGCGAAAGCGGCGCGAAGTTTCTCCAGATTAAATTCACTATGTTTTCCCAAGCCGACAAGGGCTATTCTCTTTGCCGTGAGCGATCCTCTGGTGTAGATTACGGATATTTGAGAAGACTTGGCTTCAAAATCGCCGTTACTGATCAATTCGCTGATTAATCCACCGCTTTTTTTATCAAGCTCCAGTGCCACACCGGTCAATTTTTTACTATCTTCAAACAATATTAAAATAATTGCCTGACTTTTTGTGTCGGCAAGTTTTCCCTTTTTAATAAATATTTTCACCTCAACATCCCCCTTTTTGTAAAATAATCGCTGTTATTTACCGATTTGAGCCGGAAGATAACACATACCCGGAAAAAGTCAATTATTAAGCAAGGCTGATTGAAAAGCCAAGAAAAGATGAGACGCATTGAAAAATTGCCTTCTTCTGTCCTATCGGCGTAGCATATACATGTGCGTGAGTAGTACGTAGCTCGCGTGATCTAGGTCATTAATCCCCCTCAATCCACTTTTTACCGGAGTAACCTGAAGGTCACGCGAGGGCACGCAAGCATTCAAAATTAATAATGACATAAACCTCTGGAGCTTTTGTGAAAATATGTACAGACCCTTAAAACATATCGAAGCAGTGTTACCAGTATAAAGTTGTATCTATGAATCCGCCAGCGGAACTTCCCGGTGTTTGTATGGCAAATTCAGCAAAACCGGCTGTTGAATAAGGACTTGTAGTAACTTGACCGCAGGCAATCATACCAATTTCCGCCTGTGAGTATGTTCCTGAATTCGGTGTAACCAACTCAGTAAGACGCAATGTGCCATTCTCCGCGAGAGTACATGTTGCCGAGCCATCATTACATATCTTGAGAACAGCTATATCCGTCACGTTGGGATTAACAGCATCCCACTGAAACTGCGGATAAGAACCCGCCGGAGTTCCGCTCTCTATATGAGAAAAATAGTCCACTGTTGCGTCCCATTGACTGATATACTGGGGCGCCCAGACCGGTGTAAACGGTGTAGCACCGGCAACATAACGCAGTCTTAACGCATCTATATCATAAGGTATTGCATCAGCCGACCGCGTTGTGTAACGCGCAGAATTGTCACCATAAAACAGATTGATGTCGCTTACCTTAACCAGCCCCGCTCCAAGATTTACTCTCTTTTCCTGAATACGGACGTAAATGGACGCATTATCGTCAATAATCTGTCCGTCACTTTCAAGGCAGTTAGTCGTGCAACTCCCATCGGGTTCATTCCAGTCTTGAAGCCCCTTGGTATAGTCATCATAGCTAATATCCTTAAAAGCCAGCCAGCGGAAGGTACCATCGGATTTACGCTCCCACAAAACCAGCAGCAGAGGCCCAATATTATACCGGGCAGGGGAAAAATCAGACGGGTGAGGCTCAATTGCACTGGGAATGTAGTCAGTTGCCGCTGCTGTATAATAGGTTGTACCACTTTTGGGTGTATTCTTGGCCACAATAACATTATTCACTTTCAGGTTTTCATTATTGGAAAATGTTCCGGTTACTGAAGCAAATCTGATTTTTCCTGCCGCATTGCCGCCCGCCCAAGACCCGGAGGTGATCTCCGGCGTTCCCTGGACAATCCCCTTCGCACCGCTTGTTGCCCCTACCAAGGTGTCACCGGGATTAATTGCTGTTGAACCGTTTGTAAAAAATAAATTAGCTAAATTATACTTCATGAACGTTAAACCGAGGTAAGTTTCTGTAGTGGTACCGACATTTTTAGCGCGGATAGCCAACCCTATCGTACCGGCTGTTAAATTATTACCCGTGGCCGGTTTGACTTGAACATCATAAGAAAGCAAGTATCTACTTGCCCATAGTGTGTTGATCTGGCTGGTGTTACTGTACCAAAAAGCTCCACAGCTATAAGCGTTGGCGCCGGTGCCGGTTATCGTAAGAGAGTCCATAATTGAAAAAGCGGCTGATCCTCCCCCCGACGTTTGAAGGGTGCTAACCTCATACTGACTTATTGAAGAACTGCGAGAAAAATTGTTATTAAGATCTGTCGCCGTATTTAAGCTTATAGTTACGGATGTTGAAGGGACACTGTCCAAAATCGCCTGGCTAAAACTCAAGGTGCGCTGCTCCGACCCTGCTTGACCGCGTGATTGAATCATAAGATATTTTTTAAATGTTACTGTCGTTGCCATAGTAACAGCAGTGCTAAAAGTGGATTTATCCGAATGTTGCAGATTTGTCAGTGTCAGAACACTACCGCTTACAGTAGCCTTGTCGTATCGGTACAGCAAGGTTTCAGAGCTAATTCCAATTAATCCATTTTTAGCAGGGAATGCCGCTGCGGAGAAATTAACGAGATCAAGCGTTAAAGTACTGCCAGGTGTTAAAGTTTTAGATCCGTTCGGATTCAGCACCAGATAAACATTGTCCCCCTTGTTTAGTGTCGTATTACTGGCTAATTTGCAAGTAAAAATCCCCGTGCTGCTGGTGTAAACTCCACTCGAATAATTTTGGATACCCGCACCCGGTGTATCTCCCAATTCAATCTGTCCGGAGCTCGGCATGGTAAAACCAGTCGGCGTAGTTCCCGGGAGATTTACACTAATATTTTTCCCCGTTGCTGTCGCTGCTGTATTATAAAACCAATACGGTTGAACTGTTAACGTAAATGAGCCGTTGTTGGGGATAACGTAAGTCCGGCCGTTGATATTACTGAGAAAGGCAGCCTTGTCATCATCCGCGCTTCCAGTTCCGTTAATATCAGTCGTATTTATATAATTTGTGGATAGAAAACGGTAGCCCGCTTCCGCCATATTCCAAGCGTTGGCGCTTTGATTGGATGATAATGCCTGACGCAGGCTCGATGAAGACATATAAACAACTGCAGAGAGAATGGAGGCAAAAATAACTATAATTATAATAATGTTCAACATTATCGAACCACCGCTGTGCAGATATAATTTGCCTTGAGACTTTGTGAGACTGGATATTGAGTTATCTTGTTTCATATTGCAACCTTTCCATTTTCTTAATTGTTTTTTCTCTTTGAATGACATATTATTTTATTGGCTAGATTCCGGTCCGTTGGTACATTCATTATTCCGGGGATTAATGGATGTTGTAAAAGTAATGTTACCGCCGCCATCCGACCGGGGAATAATTAGATTAATCGTTATAGAATGGAGGGAACTCGAGCAACAATGGAAAGTGGCGGGACACGTGGAGGTACTACCAAATCCATCAGTATAAACCCATCCACCACCTGCATTGTTAGTATAGGTAAGAAAAGTGCCGCCTGTTCCCACACCAGTCAGAAGTGCATTGGTTGATGCTGCTCCCGCGGTTGGAGTAACAGTTAAATTTATCTGATTACCGCTTCTCGCGATTGTATATAATGTGCCTGTAGCACGACCAATAACTTTATCGGTGGTAAATGTAATTGATTCGGAAGATGCAGCGGTAACAGTATCCATATTTATAAATTCCAGTTTGATGCGGTTAAGAGCATACTCCGCCCGTTGTACTGTTTCGGAACTAGTCCGTGTTATCGCATATGCCTTTATGCCTTGCACAAGGCCCATCGCGGCAACGATACCCACAATGCTCATTAAAACCAGACTGACAATAACTTCGATCATAGTAAATCCGGCGCTGCTTTTTTTCATAATTTTCATAATCCGCCCCTTCATCAAGTAAAAATCATCGAAAGAGTCCTTACATTTCTGTGGACCGTGATAATAAGCACCGGCGGTGCACTGCCTGGTGGTATATTGGCCTGTGGCGGCCATGCTGCTGTATAGGTGGTTCCTGCGGTTAAGGTGAAAGTAAGAAATCCGGTGTTGCTGGCATCGATCAATGGATAGTTGTTAATAACATATTGCCGGAATATACTGGGATTGAAAGGATTATTGGGATCATTTCTTTGACTTTTATAATCGCCTATAATGTTTTCCATGCTTTGCTGCAAAAGAAGGTTGTCATTAAACCAACTGAAAGCACCAAGGTTGCCAAAAAGCGGTTGAGTAAAGGTTGAAATGATTACTGCCATTATGGAAATCAATACCAGCGTAATGATTGATTCAATAATGGTAAACCCTTTCCGGTTCCATCTTCGTTTACTTTTTTTCATGATGATATCATCCCTGTTTGCGGTGTAATATTAATTGTCATGGTGTTGCCATTGTTATCTTGCAAGGTAAGAGTTAATTGACTGGCCAGAATCGTTGTTAAATTGGCATTGGTATAGGGTGTACCGAAGCGGTTAAACGCAAGAACTAGAGCACCGTTTGTTACCTGCACATTATTGGTAATATTTACAATGATACTGTCCGCACCAAGGAATGGTTGTTTATTGGCGTCAGCGGTCGGATCACATGTGCTGGCCGTAGCACAGTAAAACAGATGATATTGAGTTGTAGAAATAAAGCGCACTCCCCAAACACTGGGATCTACGGAATCTACGGAAGTGTTCATCGCTCTTGATTGCGCCAACCGCAAATGAGAAACTAATGTATCCCTAGCGGCAATAAGCTTATATTGGTTGGAAGAAAGCCGCGATACGGCTACCGCTGTAATAATACTCAAAATAACTAAAATTGCAACAACTTCAAGAAGCGTAAAACCGTTAATTTTACTATATTTTTTCATTCATTTACCCTCTGCTCATATTTGACGCGCATCCATATTTTCCTACGGAAAAATTAAGCGATATTCCTGTAAGCAGCGCACCTATTGATAAACCCGTTCCCAACAGTAATGCGAATTTTCCACCCGATGACATCACCACCGTGCTAACAATAAATATTAAGATATATATAACTAATCCCCAGCGGGCAAACTGAACCGCCTTTCTTCCCCTAAACCATACAGCGCTACCCAGAACAGTAAGCCATAAAGCAACAAGAATGAAAACTGGTGATTGTAATTTTAACCAGATATTCATCTCTGAATTTGCCGGTATAGTTTTTATGAAAAATAAAAGAACCAAACCAAAAATCAGATAAAAAACCCCCATTGATATAAAGGAAATCGCACACTCCTCTTTTGTTGGCGATGTGGCAAATATGTCTTTAATCAGAAAAAATGCTCTTTTCCATATCCTGGCATAACGTCTTTCATTGATTCGGCTAATTTTATGCATTATAGCCGGCGTCAAATCAGGGCCAGGTTTTACTGGGTTTATCTCTTTGATTTTCTTTATTATTTCATCATATTTTTCCATAAATACCCTTTTAATATCTATTTTTCATGCTTCATATTATATATATAATCCCAAAGACCAAATAGTCACAAATTTTATTCTCTTAGTAATTCTTTCAATTTTTCCAGTCCGCGATATATGCTCATTTTAACGGCACTAAGTGATTTACCGGTAATCTGGGCAATTTCTTCAAACGTCAATTCCTGATAATATTTCATAATTAGCAATGCCCTGGACTCATATTCCATCCGCAAGAGATAGACACTCATCTCTTGCGTTTCTATTAACTCGGTTTCCGGCGAAGGATTTTTATCGGACAATAAATGCGCACTTAATTCTTCAGAAGATTTATTGTATTTATTTTTTTTAAAATGGCCTCTGATTAAATTTAAAGCCAAGGTGTAAAGCCAGGTAAAGAATTTCTTGCCCGTGTCATATCGCCATAAGTATTGATATGCCCGGATAAATGTCTCCTGCGTTAAATCATCGGCATCCTCTGAATTTCCGGTCATCCGGTAGGCTAAATTATAAATGGGCGATTTATATTCTTCAACAAGCATTGCATACGCTTGCCTGTCTCCCTTCAAAACCCTGGCAACAATTTCTGCTTCGATTTTTTGATCCATTGTCACGCTTCTATTCAGGGATAATGTTTAACTATCGCAACATGCCGCACCCGCAATACTTTGAAACACATGATTAATAATATTACTGCGACAATCTAATATCAAGTAAATTCGACTTAATATCAATTTTTATAGTGGAACAAGAGCAGCGGTTCCATCAACATGGCAGATGCGCTCTGCTTTGTGCGCGCCCCCCGCTGGTGGAGGATTAAGGGGGTGGATGTGTTAATGCCGCCGTAATTTTCATCAAAGTTACAGGTTGGAAGTCTTTTATCTATCTTCGTCACTGCGTCTGTCCTGCTCATAACCTGAATGTCACGCGGTGGTTATCTACAACAGAAATTACAGATTTTTTACAAAGTAGGCAATATTATGATGAAATATTTTTGGACAAATCAAATTAAAAATAGTAGGTTAGTCTGCAAAACGTGGAGGCTCTTTTATGTTATTCGATAAAACTATTGCCGTTGTTGTTCCCGCATATAACGAAGAGAGACAAATCAGGCAGGTTTTGGAAACCATGCCTGATTTCGTTGATCGCATTATTGTTGTAAATGATTGTTCCACTGATAATACAGCCGCCACTGTCTTGGATTATATCGGCAAGAAAAAATCAGTTCAACCAATTGCAAAAAATAACGTCGGAAATACGAGCGACAACAAATATAACCGCGCTGAAAACCTGCTCAAAGAAAAACAACAAACGGATATGGAATATTTTATCCCCTCGGAAATAGCCAATGACAATCCTGATTCCGACCGTGTAATTCTAATCAACAATTTAAAAAACGGCGGCGTGGGAGCAGCAATCGCCCGTGGTTACAAGTGGTGTCTGGATCATAGCGTGGATTGTACTGCATCTATGGATGGCGATGGACAGATGGATCCGGCAGAGTTGAAATCAATTTGCCAGCCGATTGTCAGTGAAGAAGTTGATTGCGTCAAGGGTAACCGGCTGATTCATGGAGGAGTTCGCCTCATCATGCCCAAAACTCGTTATTTAGGTAATTCCATTTTATCGATATTAACCAAAATCGCCTCCGGCTATTGGCATATTTCTGATACACAATGCGGCTATCGGGCTCTTTCTTTAGCAGCTCTAAGTTCAATTAAATTGCACGACATTTACAAAAGCTATGGTATGCCTAATGATATACTTATAAAACTCAATATTGCGTTTTGCACTTTAAAGGAAGTTAAAATCAAACCTGTTTATAATATTGGCGAACTCTCCAAAATGAAAATATATAAGGTTATCCCCAGCATTTCTTGGCTGCTTTTTAAATCTTTTTTCCAGAGATTATGGGTTAAGTATCTATTTCGTGATTTTCACCCTCTTTTTTTGCTTTATCATTTCGCCTTTATTCTGGGCATCTTTATAATCCCCTACGCTTTTAAAATAATCTCCATCGTTATTTCCGGCGGCTCCGTTTCACCGGCGACAATGCTGGCTTTCTTTTTCTTATTTACCAGTAGCTTCCAGTCTCTTTTATTTGCCATGTGGATGGACATTCAGGACAATGAAAGGCTATACAAATAATCATTGATAATTACTGCAAAGTATAACAACAGAATATGAAAATACTTCTTATCACAAGCAGTTTCCCGAAAAACGGACGCATCGGCGGCATATTTATTCCCGACACAGTGCAAGCTCTAAATAAGATGGGGGTGATTGTACACATTCTCACACAAAATTGTGATTCTACCAGGAATTATTCCGAGACATTATGGCCTGGTTGTGAGATTACTTATTTTGGCTGGAATGGTAAAGACGTTGCGCTCATATCATTATTTAAAAAAAAAATCTCAGGTATTTTTCTTGTTTTACAATATTTCCTTAATGGAATTATATCGGGTAAACGTATCTGTAAAAAATGGGACCCGGATATTATTTTTGCGGAATGGCTAATTCCATCCGGATTAATCGCTTTCATCTTATCATTATTAACAAAAACCCCTTATTGCTGCCATGCATTAGGATCTGACGTTTATATTGCCGCCAATAGTTTTGTTGTTCGGCCAATAATAAAACAAATTGCAAAAAGAAGTACACTGCTTTTCGCTGATGGTTTTGACCTTTGCCGAAAAACATCGGCGTTTGCCGATGGCAAGGAATGTTATTTCGCGGCCACTGCCAGAAAATTAGAAAATAGAAAATCTGACTTTATCCACCTCGATGATGACGGCCTTTTTTCTTTTTGCAGCGTAGGCCGGCTTCATCAAGTTAAGGGATTTGATTTTTTAATCAAAGCATGTTCCCTTCTTGAAAATAAAAAAATAAATTTTAGATGTTATATAGTTGGCGATGGAGAAGAAAAAGAAAACTTGAAGTACTTAATAAATCGCCTCTCTTTGGATAAAAAAGTATTTTTAACCGGAAGACTGGAAGATGGTGATATCAGCGATCTCTTCGGTCATGTTGATTGTATCGTTATCCCGTCTTTAAGCGAAAGCATCCCTCTAGTTTTATCTGAAGGAGTGAATGCACATAAACCTTTTATTGTAACAAATGTCGGCGATATGGGTTATCTTGCTGAAAAATATAAATTAGGGTATGTTGTGGAAAAAGAAAATTATAATGACCTTGCCGAAGCGCTAATAAAAATGAGCAATGTAAAAATAAGGGCTTCATTTTATGATAAACATAATTATGATGAACTAAGTTCAATCTTATCGCCGGATTCAGGGGCGAAAGCTATTTATGAAAAAATCAAAGGATTAATATGAGCTCAAAAAAAGTATTGGTCACCGGCGCCGGCGGCTTTATCGGCAGCCATCTGGCGGAGAGGCTCACCGAACTCGGCTATTCCGTCCGCGCTTTTGTGCGCTATAATTCCAACAGCAACTGGGGCTGGCTGGAACAATCTTCATATCTGAAAGACATGGAAATATATTCCGGAGATATTCGTGATTATGACTCAGTCCGAAATGCGATGAAAGGCTGCCAGGAGGTTTATCATCTGGCTGCGCTAATCGGAATACCATATTCTTACGAATCACCACTGGCATATATTAAAACAAATGTCGAAGGCACTTATAATGTATTAGAAAATGCCCGGCTCGGAAATTTTGAAAATGTGGTTATTACCTCAACGAGTGAAACATATGGCACAGCCCAATTCGTACCTATTTCTGAAAACCATCCTCTTGTAGGCCAGTCACCTTATTCGGCATCAAAAATTGCCGCGGATCAACTGTCTTTGAGTTATTGGCTTTCTTTTCAGCTGCCGGTAAAAATCGTCCGTCCTTTTAACACTTATGGTCCCCGTCAATCATCAAGAGCGATAATTCCTACTGTGATAAGTCAGATATTATCCGGCAAAAAAAAAATAACTTTGGGCAATATCTCCCCTACCCGTGATTTAACTTTTGTGAAAGACACTGTCGAAGGTTTTATTGAAATAGCTAAAACCAAAAGCCTTATCGGAGCAGTCACTAATATCGGCAGTAGTTTTGAGATATCCGTAAAAGATTTGGCAATAAAAATCGCCCGGCTTTTTAATATAGAAATTGATTTTCAAACGGCATCAGAACGACAGCGACCGGAAAATAGTGAAATCGAACGCCTTTTTTGTGATAATAATAAAATTATTATGAATACAAAATGGCGTCCTCAATATTCACTTGAGCAGGGTCTTCAGCAAACCATTGATTGGATTAAAAATAATATTCATATCTACAAACCCGATATCTACATAAAATAGGTGATAATATGCAGGCTATAATTCTGGCAGGTGGCAAAGGTACGAGATTAAAACCTTATACCACAGTTTTACCTAAGCCACTTTTACCGATAGGTGATTTTCCTATTCTGGAAGTTGTCGTCAAACAACTCAAAAAAAATGGTTTTAAAAAAATTACCATGGCTGTCGGACACCAACACGATCTTTTTATCGCCTTTTTTAGTAATGGAGACAAATGGGGCATCCCTATTGAATATTATGTTGAAAAAGAGCCCCTGGGTACTGCCGGAGCAATTCGTCAAATTGATAACCTGGATGATAATTTTTTAATGATGAACGGTGACATATTGACTGATCTCAATTTTAAGGAGCTATTTAATATTCACAAGAATAAAAAAGCCGAGCTCACTATTGCTACTCACCAAAGGACACAGAATATAAATTACGGAACATTGCGATACAATCATGAAGGTTTTTTAACTAAATTTATAGAAAAACCATCAATTCCTTTCAGCGTCAGCATGGGAGTTTATGTTCTTTCCCGAAGTGTATTACGTCTTATACCTAAGAATGGCCGCTTTGATTTTCCCGATTTAGTTCAAAAGATAATAGCGAAGAAAATGCCTGTATATTGTCATCCCTATGATGGTTACTGGATGGATATCGGCCGTCCCGAAGATTATGAACAGGCGATAGACGATTACGAAAATATTAAGGATCGACTATGAATAATCCAAATCCGGTAATTCCTCTTTTCGATCTCAACTATGGATCAGAAGAAGAGGAAGCCGCCCTGCGTGTCCTGAAAAGCAAATGGCTTACCATGGGTCCGGAAACGGAAGCTCTGGAATACGAATTTGCCGAATATTTTAAAGTAAAACATGCTCTGGCCGTAAGCAGTTGCACTACTGCTTTGCATTTGGCCAATCTGGCCGTTGGCGTAAAACGGGGAACCGAAGTCATCTGTCCTTCACTTACTTTTGTCGCTACATCTAATTCGGTTATTTATGCCGGCGGTACTCCTGTTTTTGCCGATATCACTTCAACGGACGATTGGACAATTTCTCCCCCTGAAATCGAAAAAAAGATAAATAAAAATACTCGAGCAATAATAGTAATGCATTATGGCGGTTTCGCCTGTAAGATGGATGAAATCATTGAAATTGCAAATCGCTACAAAATTCCGGTAATCGAAGACGCGGCTCATGCACCGGGCTCATCTTATAAAGATAGATTGGTGGGAGCAATAGGAGATATTTCTTGTTTTTCTTTTTTCTCCAATAAAAATATTTCTACGGGTGAAGGCGGTATCATATGTACTAATAATGATGATTATGCAAACTACATAAAAAAAATCCGTTCTCATGGAATGACAAGCGCGACATTGGATCGCCATCACGGCCATGCATATAGCTATGATGTGACTGACTTAGGTTATAATTACCGAATTGATGAAATTCATGCAGCCCTCGCCCGGTGTCAATTAAAAAAATTGGAAACCGGAAATGAACGCCGCCGTTTGGCAGCAATGCGCTACAAAAGTGAACTATCCAAAATTGACAGAATCAGAATTCCATTCGACGACTATGTTTTTCTCGCTAATTATCACATCTTTCCGATTCTTCTTGATGAAAATATAGACCGACATAGTTTGATGGTTTTTCTACGGGAAAAAGGAATTCAAACCAGCATCCACTATCCGCCAATTCACAAGTTCAGTTATTACAGGACGATGATGGGAGATCAAATTCTGCATAATACTGATTTTGTATCCCGGTATGAATTGACATTGCCCATTTATGCCGGCATCACTAATGAGCAAATTGATTTCATTATCGACGCGTTGTGCGCTTATTGCAAAAACACCTAAATTATCCGGAGATACTATTAGTGCCTTTAAAGCAAAATCAGGGAGAAGATAATCATCCCGTAAGCAGCAATGCAATTGAATGGGAAAAACGTAGCATTAATTATGGCGCCTCTTGGAAAAGTGTTCTTTTCAAGGGAATGCCCGATCTGGCCAATGAACATTTCCATTCCTGCCATATTAACTTTATTTTGGAATGCATAAAAAACAATAACGATGACATCCGGATTCTTGATATTGGCTGCGGATATGGAAGGTTGTCCTTGCCCATTATTCAAAAGCTGCCTCAGGTGCAAATAATCGGATTGGATATTAGTGCAAATTATGTAAATCTCTATAAGCAAAATACCGGAAGAGATGCCTTTGTCGGCACCTTAGAATCGCTGCCATCAGAAATAGGAAAATTTGATTATATTATTGTGGTTACCGTTCTTATGTATCTACCCAAAAATGATTTAAAAAAAGTTTTCTCTAGCTTGTTTAGTTATTTGAATAAAAATGGAAAAATCATTATTATCGAACCAGCCCAATCTGGAATAATATTGCAAACCGGTTTTGGACTGGCGAAATTATTCCACAAAAATAACAATATAAATACCGGCGGCACATGTTTTTCCTCCACAGAAATTCCTAATTTAGTTGATGAGGCCGGTGGTATTGTAATCCAAGAGCAGCGCATTCCGGCAACAACGTTCTTCTTTCTCTTAATTTATGTAATCGCTAAAACTCTTCCACAGAATTTGACATACATTATTTTCCGCAGTATATCTTTCCTGGATGGTTTATTAAAAAGGACAAAACTGCCCACTTTATGGGAATTTTATTTGATCGAAAGAAAATAACATGCATGCAAAAATTACTCAATATCGGATCCGCTGTGCACGACAGCTTCAAGGTAATATTCTTGACATTGGTGCGGGCGAAGGCGGCTATATCAATTATTTAGGTACAAACGTCGTTAGCCTGGATTTAGATTTGGATAATCTGAAAAATATCTCCGGGAAAAAAGTTTTAGCAAGCGCCGTGCATCTTCCCTTCCCCGACAATACTTTTGACGGCGTTTGGTCTTGCGCCGTGCTGGAGCATGTAGAAACCAATTTTATTCCGGAAGCTATACGAGTAACTAAGCACGGAGGAACAATTTTCATTCTTACTCCCAACCGTTATTCTCCATATGATCCAATTAAGAGATTTTGTGGATTAGGCGACTGGTGGAGTAACGAAGGCCATGTACGGCTCTATTCAGTGCAAGAATTAAGAGCATTCGGAAAAGTATATGGAGAAGTCTGGTGGGCACCGGGTTTAGATCAACTTTCCCGCATATTACCATCATTAGGACACACTCTAATGTTACGCATTAATGTAAATGCAAATAATAAAAGAAATGCTCTTAACTATGCATAATGGTAATGTCCAAAAACCTTCTGTGGAGAAACGGTGGTACAGCCGGATACTCTTTCTTGCTGTTCTATTAGGTGTAACCTATTACATCTTTACGGCCATTAACGATCTCATACAATTTGATTATCATATAAATTGGATATATATTGGTCTTAGTTTTTTCTTCACTCTGGTTGCTTATTTAGTACAGTTCGGCATTTGGTTTTTTTTAGCCCGTTCCTTTGGTATTAATGTCTCTTTTCTTGCAGCCGCCAACGCTTGGAATCTTTCTCAACTGGGTAAATATCTTCCCGGTAAGATTGGACTCCTCCTGATTCGTATGAATATACATTCGGAAGTCCCTAAAAGGGTAATTGCCGTAGCCACAGGTGTTGAATTCATTACTGCAATGGCTTCAGCCTGCCTTTTAGTTCTCATATCAATAATATTTATTCCGGTATGGCCATCCTCTTCATTGCGCTGGATAGCATTAATTTTGGCATGTCTGTGTGTTATTATTTTATATCCGCCGATTCTTAAAACATTAACCAATTGGGCATTTAAGCTAATAAAGCGCGCACCATTGAACGATATGCCGTCTTACGTTCTGCTGCTTAAACTTGTCGGAGTCAATATCTTAGTCGGCCTACCATATGGGTTGGGATTGTTCTTCGCCTTTAATTGCTTTTATCCTATTGGCTGGAATTATTTTTTTATAATAACAGCCGTATACTACGCCGCCGCTCTCATTGGTGTAGCCGCTATCTTTGCGCCAGCCGGAATCGGCGTACGCGAAGGCATTGTTTTCCTTATTCTCCCGGCATTGATCTCCAGACCCGTTGTAATTTTTGCCACAATCCTTACCCGCATTATTATTACAATTACCGAGATATTTCTTGCTTCTTTATTCTTCGCTTTGGATCACCATTGGGCTAAAAATAGTAATATGCAAAAAATGAGATAATAAAGCTGAAATAATCTAATTCAGCTAGACGTACCAAACAGGAGAGCATAATGTTGACGAAAGAAAATGGATTTACATTACCCATCAACTTAGATTTTCACGACGGTAAAAAATATGCTTTTACCCTCATTTCACTATTAATTATTTTGATAACTATTTATTCTAACAGTTTCTATGGTGAGTGGCATTTTGACGATTTCAACAACATCGTTGATAATCCTTATATCCATATGAAATCTTTTTCCTGGCCCGAAATAAAACATTGTATATACGGGCTGGAACAAGCAAGACCTTCACGTCCAATATCTTATTTAAGCTTTGCATTGAACTATCATTTTCATGGTGCGGATGTATTCGGCTACCATGTGGTAAATTTTATAATTCATTACCTTGCATCTGTGTTTTTGTTTCTATTTATTTACAACACGCTGAAACTCCCACGACTAAAGGATCAATATGAAAATATCGCCTACCCGGTGGCACTTCTGGCGACGTTTTTTTGGGCATTAAATCCTGTTCAGGTAATTTCTGTTACCTATATCGTGCAAAGAATGGCTTCCATGGCGGGATTATTTTACATCATGTCCATGTATTTTTATTTAAAAGCTCGCACTAGCTCAAAATTTCAATATTCATTCATACTGTTCGCAATCAGCCTATTGTCCGGATTGGCTTCTGTGCTTTCTAAAGAAAATGCAGCAATGCTGCCTGTCAGCATTTTTCTTTTTGATTTATTTCTCATCGAAGGTACTACTAAGCAAAATGTTCTCAAATACGCAAAAATTGTGATTCTGCCTGTTCTTGTTATTTTAATCGCCAGCTTTATTTACGTTGATTTTTCTGATATTTTAAATGACTATGAAATACGTGATTTTACAATGGCCGAAAGACTTCTAACACAACCTCGCGTCATCTTATTTTATCTTTCCCTGTTATTTTATCCGATAGGTTCGCGCTTAACTTTTCTTTATGATATCAATGTTTCCCATTCTCTGTTCCAACCATGGACTACGATTCCGTCAATTTTCTTGATATTATCTATAATCGGTTTTGCCATTTATATTGCCCGAAAGCGCCCGTTAATTTCCTTTTGCATTATTTTTTATTTTCTAAATCATCTCATTGAAGGCACCATTTTCAATTTGGAATTAATTTACGAACATCGCAACTATTTGCCATCAATGCTCTTGTTTGTTCCTTTCGCGGAATTCATAATTTACGCCATTGATTACTTCTCCTATAAAAAAATTATCCAGTTTATTGTTGCTTTCGGAATAGCCATAATATTATTTGGCGAAGGCGATATTACTTATAACCGCAATAAAATAGTTTCTGACGATTTTCTCTTATGGTTTGATAACGTTGATAAGTCTCCCGGATTGAGCAGACCTCATGCCAACATGGGCAGAATATATTTTATTTATAATAAAAAAGAAAAGGCGCTCCAGGAATATAAAAAAGCGATGACTTTAAACAATTATGGAAATAAGAAAGTTTTAGCTGTTCAAAAATGTAATCTGGGCATTTTATATTTTGAAATGATGCAGGATGATCTGGCCATGGACTGTTTGAAAAAATCTTTTGAAATACTTCCTGGATATATACAAACTAATATAAATATAGCGAAAATAAAACTACGTCATAATAAAATTAAAGAGGCAAAGGAAATAGTCGAAAAATTGATAAAATATACATCTGATCCTATGGTATTAGAACTATACAGTTTGATTCTATTGAAAGACGGTCAGATTAATGCCTCTCAATATTTTGCCAAAAAACTCCTGGCAAAAGATGCAGATTCACTGCCTGCGCTTGAGATCATGGCCGAAACTTGCCGTATAAAAAATAATTATGCAAGCGCCATCTCCTACTGGAAATCTGTCCGGTTGCTTTCTCCACAAAATGCTCTTGCTAATCTCGCATTTATTGAATTATACGCAAAAATTAAAGATACAAAAATGCTTAATCAGGAAATCCGTTTATTATTTTATTCAAAGGGTTCTTTAAACTTAAATGAATATATTCAACAATTAAACAGGGATAAGAATTTAATTGTATACGTTCCAAAGATTGAGAATTATTCATTTATCAAGCAATGCTCTTACATTAATTAAAAAAGAACAAAAAAATAGCGTGACGTTGTCACGCTATTTTCTCAGAAACTTATTTTTGCTTACATACCTGGATAATACCATGTCCCAGTTACGGCAGCAGGTAGAGTCGCACCTTTCACGACACTTACACTAATAAGAATACCAGAACCAGCGGCGGCAGCTGCAACAGTATAATCAGGACCAATATAGGGGGTGGTTGTTATTGAATTCAGAACACCCGTAACACCACTAGCTATTGTTCCACCCCCTGCCAACATCTGATCAGCATAATAATTACTGCATTGTGCTTTTACTTCCGCAATTGCCGACTGTGCGGCACTAATTCTTGATTGATCCATCATACTGATGTACTTCGGAACAGCTACCGCAGCTAAAATCCCCAAAATAACCAAGACAGCGATGATTTCAATCAACGTAAAACCTTTTTCATTTCTTAGCATTTTGTCCTCCTTTTTTTAACTTTGGTTATTTTTTGTTTACATCATTTTTCTTTATTATTCCATGTAAATAATCACGTGGATAATAAGAGCGAAAGCTATGCCCAAGGTGTGACAACCATTGGCGGACCACTTTTGCCGTAAATTCAGATCCATTGTCCGAACAAAATCAGGAAATCCGTTTATTATTTTATTCAAAGGGTTCTTTAAACTTAAATGAATATATTCAACAATTAAACAGGGATAAGAATTTAATTGTATACGTTCCAAAGATTGAGAATTATTCATTTATCAAGCAATGCTCTTACATTAATTAAAAAAGAACAAAAAAATAGCGTGACGTTGTCACGCTATTTTCTCAGAAACTTATTTTTGCTTACATACCTGGATAATACCATGTCCCAGTTACGGCAGCAGGTAGAGTCGCACCTTTCACGACACTTACACTAATAAGAATACCAGAACCAGCGGCGGCAGCTGCAACAGTATAATCAGGACCAATATAGGGGGTGGTTGTTATTGAATTCAGAACACCCGTAACACCACTAGCTATTGTTCCACCCCCTGCCAACATCTGATCAGCATAATAATTACTGCATTGTGCTTTTACTTCCGCAATTGCCGACTGTGCGGCACTAATTCTTGATTGATCCATCATACTGATGTACTTCGGAACAGCTACCGCAGCTAAAATCCCCAAAATAACCAAGACAGCGATGATTTCAATCAACGTAAAACCTTTTTCATTTCTTAACATTTTTCCCCATATTGAATATGGTTAAAAGCAAAAGCTATACCATTATCAGGACTAGAAAAATCTTTTCATACTTTCAACCTATGTCTTTTCTAATGTATTTAATTAACTTAACTTTTATTTTTTGTCAACACAATTTTCTTACAACTCAATTTACTTTCTTTGCCAGTAAAATGCAATTTTGGGTGAATTACCTACATTGATTGTAGACTTTTAAAGGTGTTTATTTCAATATTATACTTTTTAATTCTATGCCAAAGGCTTCTTTGATTTATTCCTAAAATATCCGCTGCCTTTACTTGAATTCCTCTTGTTTTTCTTAAAGCGGCAATAATTATCTCTTTTTCCATTAACTCAAGCTTAGCGTCAAGAGCCATATCATCACTTAAATTATTTACCACACTTCGTGAATTTTGCTTCAATAGTGTTTCCGGTAAATGATGCAGTTCAATAATACCATTTTCACTCAATATAGAAGCTTGCTCTAAAATATTTCTCAGCTCTCTGATATTTCCCGGCCAGGAGTAACCAATTAATTCTTGAAGTGTTGAAGTGGGCAACTTTGCCGGCTTGGGCAAAGACTCGAGAAAATAATTTGCTATTAGAGGAATATCCTCTTTTCTCTCTCTGAGTGCAGGAAGGGATATTGAAAAAACATTTAAACGAAAATAAAGGTCTTCTCTAAATGTTCCATTCTTAATCATTTCGGGCAAATTTTTATTCGTAGCCGCAATAAAGCGGATGTCCACCCGAATAAGTTTTGTTCCACCTACCCTTTCAAATTCTTTTTCCTGTAAAACTCGCAAGAGTTTCGCCTGTGTAGCTAAGGTCATGTCGTCGATTTCATCAAGAAAAACCGTACCGTTGTCGGCTATTTCAAACTTTCCTTTTTTTGCTCCGTGGCGCCGGTAAATGAACCCCTCTCGTGGCCAAAAAGTTCGCTCTCCAACAATCCTTCCGGAATGGCCACACAATTAATTTTTACAAAAGGCTTGCCTTTCCTAATGCTATGTTCATAAATACCCGAAGCGATTAATTCCTTGCCTGTTCCGCTTTCACCGGAAATAAGAACGGTGGAATCTGTCGGAGCAACTTTTATAATTTGTGTAAAAATATTGCGCATAGAAGCACTGGAACCAATAATATTGGGAAATAATTCTTTTGTTTCAACATTGCTCAGAATATTCGTTACGTTATCAAACAGTTTTGTAATTTGGTCAAAATAATCCGCTATTATTTTTTGTTTTCCTAATGATGAATTGGTGAGAATAGACATCTTCTGCATTTTATTGATAAATAGCATAAATGGTTTTAAAAAAAACGCAGGAGAAGGAAACTTATAGAAAGAGTAAAAAAAGCCATTACTGTGATCAAATAAACGAAATTCAGGGAAGATATCTGGTTAATTTTTTCGGGCTGTTCAAATAATTGATATGTTACAATAACACCAATCATTGAGATTCCAGTGTAAATTACCGGAATCAAGATATAAATACTTATATAAATATTTTTTTCTTCATTTATCCATATAATGTTGGTTTCGTAAAAAATATGATTTAAACTGCTTTATCATTCCCGCGTAAAGAGTTGACGATTTGTCTAATTCTTGCGGTTCCCTCATCAATGTTTTGTTGCTATCTTTGTAAGATCCCACATCGGCATAAATATGGCGAGGGCAAAAAAGCCGACAATGGCGGCTAAACCAACAATAAGAATTGGGCCGATTGCATCGGAAAGACCTTTAATCGCATACTCAACTTCATCGTCATAGTGTCTGGCAACTGCGCGCATCATCTCATCAATATTCCCTGACTCTTCACCAATCGCTACCATATCAACCATCATCGGAGTAAAATATTTTGCCGATTTTAATGGCGCCGAAATTCCGGCACCTTCTTTAATACGCTCACGAATATGATCAAAAGATCGCGTAAGAGCCTCATTGCCCATTGTTGCAGAAAGGATTGTCAATGATTGCATAATGGGCACACCGCTGGTTTGCAGAATAGCAAAAATGCTGGCAAAGCGCGATAAGGCCGCCTTCTTGAATACTGGCCCGACTATAGGCATTTCTAATAAAAAAGAATCCCTTACGAACTTTCCATTACTTGTTTTAAAATAGGAAATCATGCCAAAAACAGTTATTACTATTACACCAATAATCAAATACCAGTAATTAGACAGTAACGCGTATAACAACATGGCAAATTTTGTCGGCCACGGTAAAATTAAACCAGCGGTGCTGAAAATAGAAGCAAATTGAGGTATTACAAAAGTTAAAAGAATAATAAAAGCACCACATAATGCGACAAGAACTATTAGAGGATATCTTAATGCCGATTTAATATCTGATTTGACTTTCGCTTCATGTTCAATAATATAGATTAAACGATCTAAAACGATGGGCACATTTCCGCTCATTTCACCTGCCTTGATCATATCGCAGTATAGGCGTGAAAATATTTGGGGATGTTTCTCTAATGCATCGGAAAGAGACAAGCCTTGATTGATATCTTGAATAATTTTTGATATCGCGTCCTTTAAACCTTTGCTTTCTGTCTGATCCTCTAAAATAGAAAGAATTCTTAACATCGATATACCGGCAACAAGCATAGAATGGAATTGTTTTGTAAACATGACCAGATCCGTCACCTTAACTGTGTCCATTCCAAAAATAGCTTTCAACCTATTATCTCCGGGTTTACTCTGTTCCTTAATCTTTGATGGTATAAGATTACGTGAGATCAACATGAAATTTGCTACTTCAACGGATTCAGCCTCTAAATTACCTGACACTGTAATTCCATTTTCATTAATTGCTTCATAAATATATTTTGGCATTTTTTATCCTTAATTCAGCCTAAGCCATTACGGCGGAAGCCGCTTCTTCTAAAGTTGTAATCCCTTGAATTACTTTTTGTACTGCAGCCTCTTTCAGTGTTTTTAACTTTCCGGCAGCTACTGCCGAGCGTGTAATTTCTGGACTTGGCCTTTGCTTGATAATCATGTCTTGAATCATCTCGTCAATGACTAAAACTTCAAAAATACCCGTTCTTCCCTTGTAACCAGTGTTCTTGCATTGACTACAGCCTTTACCACGCTGAAAATCAGCGTTATTTGCTTCTGCCGTTGTTATTCCGAAAGTAACAAGAGCATTTTCCGATGGATTATAATTTTCTTTGCAATAGGGGCAAACCGTGCGCACTAATCGTTGGGCAAAAGAAACTATCAAGACAGATGAAATCAGGAAAGGTTCAATGCCCATATCAATAAATCGTGTTATAACTCCTGCGGCATCATTAGTATGCACAGTGCTTAAAACTCTATGTCCCGTTTGCGCCGCTTGCACAGATACTGCGGCAGTTTCAGCATCTCTAATTTCACCAACCATAATGACATCCGGGTCCTGACGAAGAATTGAACGCAAACCGCTGGCAAATGTCATCCCTGCTTTACGGTTTAACTGCACTTGGCGAATATTATTGATTCTATATTCAACGGGATCTTCCAAGGTGATTATATTTATGTCCGGTTTGTTTATTGAATTCAAGATTGCATAAAGACTAGTGCTTTTACCGCTTCCCGTGGGACCGGTACTTAAAATCATCCCATAAGGTTTATTGCACATCTTTTCGATTTTTACCATATCTTCGGCATCCATGCCCAAACGATCTAATGAATAAATACCCGCGCCCATATCCAACAGGCGCATGACAATATTTTCTCCGTAAATTGTGGGAATTGAGGAGACCCTGACATTAATTTCTTTTTTTTCTATTTTGAGGGTAAATCGGCCGTCTTGAGGAATTCTGGAAACAGTAATGTCCATATTGGCTAAAATCTTCACACGGGCAATGACAGACAAAAATAAAGATTTAGGAGGTGAGGGCATTTCTATCAGCTTGCCATCAATGCGATAACGCAACTGTACAGTGGTTTGTTGCGGACTGATATGGATATCGCTTGCTTTGTCTCGGATGGCTTGAGCAAAAATAGAATTAGTCAAACGAACAACCAGCGCTTCTCCCGCCATATCCTGTAGAGATGCGACTTGGACTTCATCTTTATTATCCGACTCTTCTTCAACCTTAGATTCTACTTCCATTGTTCCTATAATATCGCCCAAATCGGATTGCACACCATACATACTATTGATGAGCTGATTGATTTCCGACTCCGAACAAATTACCGGTTCCACTTCCATGTTGTTTAACTTTTCAATGGAATCCAGGGTTGTTATCTCCAAAGGATCAACAATTGCGACCATCAACAGATTGCCTTTAATTTTTAGAGGAACTACTTTATTTCTTTGCGCAATTTCAATTGGTATATATCGCACTAACTCCAGATCCAACGGAAAATCGTTTATATGATATTTCTTAATATTGAGCTGTTCGCTTAATAAATCTATTATTTGTTTTTCCTGGACGATTCCCCGGCTTATTACATACTGGCCAAACTTTAAATCGGTTTTCTTTTGATCAATGAGAACTTGTTTGAGCATTTCTTCGGTCAAAAGCCCTTTTTTTACAAGTATTTCACCAAGACGTTTTTTAATTTTCATTTATCCTCCGGATAACTCTCACCTCAATGTTGCAACGCATGGCGATTGAAAAAAACCGTATTTGCATCCCATTGAGATAAAATTTTTGTTTTGGCGGCAATCACGGGTGGTAATTTGCCAACTGCTTCTTCCGCAGCACGAATATTTTTAAAACATTTATCGATAACAATCGCAAATTCAATACCTTCTTTTTTATTCCAGAAGGAAAAGAAAGCTAAATCAGGCATATTTTTCTGATCATTATTTTCACGAAAAATATTATACACTGTTTCTAGATTTTTTCCCTTTTCCACAATAACAACAATATCGTTTTTATTTACCGGTTTTATATCTGCGGGAATCGACGGAAGAACTATTATATCTCCTTCCGAAATTATGTCTTTATTTTTAATATGAGGATTAGCTGTAGTTACCGCATTGGTGATCTCTGGACTGACAGCGCCATAGATATTATGCAGTGTCCACCACATGGTTCTTTTTTTTGTCATTGTTAACTTTCCCAAGTAATCAGGCATTTTAATGTCCTGAATTTTATCTTCCTTTGGTTGTTTATATGCATCAGCATGTTTTATTTGTAATATAACTGTATTTATCGAAAAACCCAGAGCAATGATAATCAAAACGCTCCCCAACGCCCATGTTAATCTTTTTAATAATGGTGTTGCCATTTCACTTACGCAGCTTCTGACCAAAAACCAACCGGCTTTTTTCTTGCCGCGAATGATCATTGTTAAAATTACCTGATGGCAAAGAAAAATAACTTTGCGCGGATATCCTCCGGTAGCCAGATAAATAGCCGCAAACCCCCAAACGCTGAACAGAGAAGGCTTGATCTCAAAGTCGCTGGCGACATCGAGACGATAATTGATCATTGCCCGCATTTGTTTAAAATTGAAGGGCCGGAGGTTATAGAGAAGGTTAACCCGGTCAAAAAGATTGGCGCGTTTTTTAAGGATTTTTTGGAATTCTTTTTGAGCAAAGATTATTATTTGCAGCAACTTAAAATTATTTGTTTCATAATTAAGAAATTCACGCAAAACCTCCAGGCAATTATCGGGAATTTTTTGGCCTTCGTCAATGATCAAGACAACTATTCTTTTTTCATCAACACCTTTATCAAAAAGATAATCCTTAATTCCTTCTTTTAAATGCCATTCACTTTCGCAATTATTTAAATCTTTAATTCCCAACATTAAAGCGGCCGTTTGCAAAAATTCAACAGAGCTGTTAAATGCCGGATCAAGCAAAAGGTGAGTTTCAATTTCCGTAGAATCTGCTGAAGTGGAAGAAAAGTTCTGGATAAGTTTACGACATAAAGTAGTTTTTCCGGTACCGATATCTCCAATTACAACATTAATTCCGCGGCGCAGACGAACAGCTAATTCCAGCCTTTGTAAACAATCGGTATGCTGTGGCAATTGAAAAAGAAATTCCGGTTCCGGTGAGTTGGAAAATGGCTCTTTTTTAAAATTGAGAATATTGTAATAATTCATTTTTAAATGCCATCATGCTTAAACATCGGCTCTTGCTTAAAGTCCAATCCCGTTTTGTTTTTCGGTGTGGTTCCGGTGATATTTTAGTTCTGGTTAGTTTCATTTTTTTGTATAATATTTTGTCCAACCGGAGATGCATTCTGATTATTATTAGCGACTTGTAATATATGAGGAGTAATAAATATAAGGACCTCATCCTTTGCGTCACTTTTACTATCCGACTTAAACGCCCAGCCCACAAAGGGAACATCCTTTAACCACGGCACACCGTTACCCGAATCCGATTTAGTTTGTTTGGTTAAACCGGAGATAACAATTGTCTCTCCATCTTGAACAACCAACACCGTTTCCGTTTGCTTCTTTATAATGTACGGATCTCCCAAACTGTCTTTTCTTGTAGTATCAACTTCATCTTTTTTCACTAAAATTGTCATTTTTAAATTTTTACCGTCAATTACATGCGGCGTAATTTCCAGACGCAAGACAACGTCTTGAAAAGTAGTAGTTTGAGTAGCGGCGCCGCCGCCGGTCCCAGATGAAAGTGTAACAAACGGAACTCTTTCACCATTTTCTGTATATGCTTTCTGGTTGTCTAAAGTTGTTATTGACGGACTGGAGAGAATATTCAACTTACTATCACTCTGCAAAGCCTGCAATTGCACTTCCAATAAATTTCCGCCAATCTTTCCGAATAACAAACCTAAAGAAGCAGAGGCAGTGGATGTTAAATTTTGGGCGGGGAAATTTGCTCCCAAACCAACGCCTCCTATACCAATAGCACCATTAGCTGTTGGAATAATGTCAGAAGTCGAGCTTGTGCGAGTGCCACCACCTGATATAATAAGATCATTATTACCACTAATATTAGAACCCTTATTATATCCTCCCCACATAATTCCCAAGTCCCGGGCTACTGTTTTCGTTGTTTCCACAATATTGGCTTTAATTAAAATTTGGGCTGTAGGTTTATCCAGCTTTTCAATAATCGGAAGTATCTTGTTAAGGTCATTAAGCGTAGCGGAAATGACCAGCGAATTGCTGTATTCATCAAGTACAATCGATCCGCGAGTCTGTTTTCCATCCTTATCCTTAGTCAGGATTTCCGTAAGCGTCTTCACCAATTTTCCGGCATCAGTGTAATTTACGTTTATCACTACCGGATCTAAAAGCGGCTCTATCAATTGAGTATCCCGCATTTGCTGTTTTCGGTCTAAGTCCTGTTTAACGTCATCGCCAGTCATCACTCGGATCATATTGCCTTCCCAGACATAAGACAAATTATAGGTGTGCAATAAGCCGGTAAATGCCGTATCCCATGGAACTCCCCGGAAATCTACGCTAATTTCATTTTTCAACTCATTTTTCACCAGAATGTTTAAATTAACAACTTTGGCCATTGACCGTAACACCGCTTTAAGATCCGCCTGGCGCATCGTCAAATTAATTCGTTCGGTAGGTAGTTTTTTCATCTCTGGTCCTACCAATGAAGTATCGGGAGCTTGTTTTGCCGTTAAAGCCGACACATTAATTTTTTTAGGTTCGGCAACAGGAGAGTGGCCTTGGGAACTCTCAGCCAAAGTAGTCCATTTATCAAAAAAATGATCTTTTTTCTCGCTGTTAAGTTCATCAGCACAGCCGAAGAAAAATATCAGCACGAAAAGACCCAAGCCTAACATCACGATATTTTTTGCAGAGTATTTCAAATCGACAACCTCCAATGAATATTTTTATTCTTGCAGGGGAATTTCATCTTCGTTTCCAGTATTTTTATTAAAAATCAAAACCTTCGAAGGCGTAATCTGTTTTAACACATAACCTTCTATTTCTAATTGTTCCCCTATCCTATATTCAAGACCGTTAATAACAGCCATTTTATTTTCCCCGGAATCTACATAACCGGAATAAATTATTTTAGCCGATGCATCCTTACCGCTGGCATTTCCTTCTCTGTTTGCCCATTCTCTATAAGAATCTTTTTTCCAGAAAGGATTTTTCACCCAATTGGTTTCCATTCGCCCGATCACATACGCATCAAAATCAGCGATTTTATCTTTACCTAAATCTTTTGCAATCCCACTTGTAAAAGTGTCCACTTTCACAGAATCAGCATTGGCACTGGTTTTAACTTTTTTACTCGCCGGACCGGCAATTAAGTATTCATAACCCGCATATAAAACAAACAAAGCAGCTATTGCTAAAATAATAATTTCCCTTTTTTTAAACTTAACCATAAATACCTTTTACGTATTAACTACTTAAGTGCTATCCAAATTTTCATTTTAAATTCCATGTAACTGGGATATTGTTGTATACTAATTTCCTCAATTCTATCCAAATAAGGAACTGATCCCAATCCGATCAATATTTTTCGAAAATTAGCAAATTCTCCTTTCAGTACAACATTATATAAAAGCGATGAGGGAGAACCCGCCGAGGAGTTCAAATCCAGAGTATTTGATACCATCAATAACCCTGCCCTCCCCGCTATATTACGGAAGTCATCTTGAAACTTACCAACTTCTCCACGGGGGATTGCTTGTTTCTTGGGATTGGGTAAAACATGCAAATCTTTATTACTCAAAGTCTTAAGTAAATTTAAATAGATAGGTTTATGTTCCTTTTGCTCTTCGATTTGATTTTTTAATTTTTTATTCTCATCAATTAGATTGGAATTGTAGTGATACAAAGGGATTATCCCCACGAACAAAAAAAGGAATATGATTCCGCTGTAAGTTACTATATACCAAAAACTATCTTGGTGTATATTAATGTTAAATTTCTTCATCACGGCTAACCTATTTTAGCGTTCAAAGTAAATTGGAGGACTTCACTTTTTTTGAAAGTGGTAATGCTGTTTTTTTGTATCGATACATGGTTCAACATTGGTGAATTTTCCAGTTTCATGACATATTGCGCTAAAAGTGACTCCAGCATATTTCTGTCTCCCAAAATAACTCCTTCTATTATAACACCATCGCTTGTTTCTTTTGGTGTTTTATCCGCAGTAGCCTTTAGAGAAACATTTCCCTCTGTTATTTTAAAACTGATCAGACGTATATTTTGAGGTGTAAGATCCGAAACTTCTCCAATCACCGCAACGCCCAAATACCGCTGTGCATATTGACTGTACATTTTCTTTTTCGTATTTACTTCTTCAGCTAATTTTGAAACTTCATCCTTCGATATAAGCGGACCGCAAAGGGCTAATTCTTTTTCTAATCTTACCTGTTGTCCTTTATTAGTCTTTACGTCTAAACCTTTATAAATTAAAGTGATAAGGCAAATTATTAGAGCTGCAGCAAAGGATAAAAATACAAATCTATTAATTCGCTTTGTATTTAGTTCTCTGCTTTTTTCGAGATATGTAAAGATAGCGTTAGGTGTGCGACTGTTATCAGATAAGGAAAAACCCAAAGCCGGAGAAAGAAATATTCTCTCGGGAAGTCTTATAGACTCGGTAGAGTGGGAAGCCGTATGCTGTTTAAAGGGATCAAAGAATTCTGTTTTTACCCCTAACTGATCACTCATGAAATCCAAAATAGAATTATCGACATTCACTGAAGATATAATGTATATCTTTTCAACTTTTTGGAATCCGATTGCGGATGTTTTTAAAGTCAACTCAACCTGACGAGCTAATCTTTCCCATACTGGAGAAATCATCGTTAGTATTTCTTCTTTTTTAAAATCGTAACCGGCATCTGTATCTCTTAATTTTTCTGAATCAGAGCTGAGACTTAAAAGAATTTTTTTTGCTTCATCATTTTTCAGTTTTAGATTGCCCGTTTTCTCCAAAACAGAAGCTGTAATTGCTTCCAGCATGCTGTTGATGCTTCCAGTCTTAATGCCGCGGGACATTACCAAATTTTCTTTCTTGTAAAAATCAATTCGGGAAAAATTACTACCGATAAACAAACTGGCAAATATTCCATCGCTAGTCGGCATCCATTTTGATCGGAAAATATTCTGAATAGCGAAAGGAACTGTCGTAATTCCGGCAAGAGTTATTCCAATATCAGAAAATAAGGTTTTCCTTTCTTCAATTGAAGTTTTCGTGGCTGTATAGACCATTACCGAGTACTTGGGTTTATCCTGATCTAGAACTTCACCTTGCAATTCAAAATCAAAAATTGATTTCGTTGCGTCAATGAAACCTTCCTTTTTCGCTGTCCAAAAGATAACATTTTCCAGTTGCTTTTTAGGCACACGCGGAACTTTAAGGAAATAGACGTTAACATCGCTCGAAGATATTTTTGTCCAGATATCGCAACTGTCAACTGAACCACAAAAGGTAACCAGAGAAGATTTTAAAAATGAATTGAATTCTGTGTTAGACGCCTTTTGACTATATTTGATAACCTTTTGGTCAACTAAAATTGGCCTATCGTTAGAATCTTTAGCAGTCTTAACCAAATAAATAAATTCCCGGCCAATATCAACTCCAACAGTATAAACTTTTTTATCGAAAAAACGCTTAGGTAAAATAACTTTGATTTTTTTTGCCGGCTTTTTTTCAGATAAAGATTTTTTTTGTTTTCCTAATGTACTGAAAGATTCTTTATCTTTTCCGCGTATAACATTAAGAAGTTTTTCTGTTGAGTTTATATCGTTATTTATGCTGGACAAGAAAATCTCCTTATTTTTTTATATTTCAATCTTTTTTATTTATTGCAATACAACGTCGTAAAAGAAAATCTCCTTATTTTTTATATATTATCAAGCTTTTTTATTTATTGCAACACAATAATACGACAATATTTTTAATTATTTTTTCATAATCAGCCTCTATTGATTTGTAAAATATTTAGGTAATTGTTTGCTTAATAAACCGCGGCGTAAGGCGTTTCCTCGTGCTTGCGAAATACCGCCCACGGAAAGAGAGATAAGCACATATCGATGTTTGTGGCATCTAGCCGCGTAGATGGTTTGTTCCAACTCTATGCTAAATGAATCGTCTGCATAAAGTAATCTGGCTTTCTTGATGAATATCTGAGTGAAGTCAGCGTGAATGTGCCAGTCTCTACCTGTATGTATGTTGCGCAAGGCCGTATTTAAATATTGATCCCAACACGAAAAGCTTTTGATTTAATAATTGCCTGAATATCGCTCGACGCACTGTCGGAATTCGTATGCAGACGGGTAATCCATGATCTGCGAAAATATCGTTCTTCCAGAATTCATCAACCATCTCCTCGTAACTTAATGCGAGATTATGATATCCTGAAAAAAAATATTTCCAATCGATAAATAACTTTTTATTGCTTATTTTTATTGTTTTATATATTTTACATCATCGTCTAACTAAAATATTGGGACAGTAGTGATGTTTTGTATTATAGGAGGATAAAAGATGGTTTGTCAAGTTAACAGCACCCCATATTTATTTATTTTATTCAAATTTTATTTTTCAAAAGCATTACTTAACACCTATGTATAATTTTTTAGAACTTGCCGATTTTTTAATTAAAGAGCTTGAATGATTATTAAGTTTTTGCTATGGAAACGCTACTTTTTCAGAATAAATATTGAGGATACTGATCGTCATAATGATTAAAAAAGATTTTTCTATTTTTTCTATTATATTATTTTTTTTATTTTTGTTCTATCCAATAGAAGCATTCTCGAACATTTCTCCCGGCTCAGAGAAAATACCAGATTCGATAGTTTCTCTATCTTCCGGTTATGTTATCGTTGTTGATAAGAAATATCAAAAGATATACGTTTTCCACAAAGATGAAACATTTTCTAAAGTATTTGAAGCGTCCTGTTCCACAGGAAAAAATCCCGGAGCTAAACAAGTTGCCGGAGATGCAAAAACTCCCAACGGCATTTTCTTTGTGACAAAAATCCTGTATAATCCCGGTCCTCCCGAAATTTACGGCTCTATGGCCTTTCCTTTGGATTATCCAACTATCTCCGATAAAAGAGCCGGCAAAGACGGTAATAACATCTGGATTCATGGCACTACGAAAACACTATTACCCACACAATCAAAAGGTTGTGTTGTTTTGCACGACATCGACCTCAAGCACCTTGCCAATTTTATCTATTTAAATAGAACTCCTGTTATTATTACTGAGTTTTTAAAATGGGTTCCCCAAAGTTATGCTTCGCCGACAAAAAATGCATTGGAAAAAATTTTAACATCATGGAATAAGGCTTTTATTGAAAATGATATTAAAATAATTGACTCTTTATACCTGCAAGGTTCAGAAATTAAGGGTCAAAGACGTGAAGAGCTCAATAATAAAATTAAATATTCAAAAAATTTAAACAGGCATTTTATTTTACAACCACGGGACATATCAATTTTACAGGAAGATAATAACGCCGTAATTATTTTTGATCAAATTTTTGCCGTCAATAATAATTCTTTTCAGGGATTCTATAATAAACTTATTTTAGAAAAGATTAACAATAAATGGTATGTTGTTGATGATGCTATAGCACCATTCGGATCCGGTAAACAATTAGCTCAAGTTAATAAAAATACACAAAAAGAGACAAAATCTATCTCCAAAGAAGATATCCGAAATTTAGTGAAGAAATGGGTAACCAGTTGGCAATCAGGTAATATGAAAACTTATCGCGGTTGTTATGCTTCCAATTTCCAATCAAAAGGAATGAACTTAGATTCTTGGGTTTCTCATAAAGCCGATGTGCGTAAGAACAGTAAAAATATAAATATTCGCGTTGATGATTTGCAAATATCGGAAGATGCAAATATTGCCACGGTAGTATTTACTCAATATTACAGTTCTTCTATAATCAACAGCAAAAGCAAGAAGAAATTAGAGCTAAGAAAAATAAACGACGAATGGAAAATATATCGAGAAATCATATAGCCATAATAGCCCGCTGCATAAATAATTTTCTCTTTAACATTCTTTTTTTTGATGGTCTGCTTTGGTGGATTAAGGATGGCCTACCGGACGGAATCTTCCATGGAAAAGTGCCGTACAGTTCCGGCAACTATTCGTGCTAATCAAATTACCGGAACTGTTTATTCTCAGTCATGTAAATTCACGATTTCTAACGGATCTCTATAGAAAGATATTTCATGAATAACTTTTCAGCATTTTTTCCAGTGGCACTACCCCGGACTTGGGATCTTTCTTGCGGCCTTCCCTGAGCAGGCGCCCACGCAAAGTGTCATCCTTAACCGAGATTCCTTCGCGCGTGTTCATGTAGCTATCGAGTATGTGGATACGTTCGCCTGATTTCATAAGATCCGAGCGCGACATACTCTGTCCGGAAATTGCAGACCAAAACTTGTGATAGACTTTGATATCGGCTCCAATATTCTTAATGGTAAGAACTAACTTGACAATATTAATATTTTTTGTTTTATTTCTCGATCCTTTTGAAATAAGAAAAGAATATTAAAATTATTAAACTTAATGAAAGGTAATGTATGAATAAAAAATTATTAATTATAATCTTATCTCTAATATTTTTATTATCTGCGCCATCAATTTTTGCCGAAACTGTTAACACTTCCAAACAAACAATCGCCGATATTTCCGCTAGAACGGCGGACGAATATTACAATCGTGGGAATGCCTATAAAAAACAAGGTAATCTTACCCAAGCCATCGCTGACTATACAAAATCAATTGAAATCGATTCTAAACATGCAAAAGCTTATTATAACCGCGGGAACATCTATGGAAAACAAGGTAATCTTACCCAAGCCATCGCTGATTATACCAAAGCAATTGAAATCGATTCTAAATATAAAGACGCCTATTATAACCTTGGGAACATCTATGGAAAACAAGGTAATCTTACCCAAGCCATCGCCGATTATACCAAAGCAATCGAAATCGATTCTAAATATACCGCAGCATATGGCAACCGTGGAATTGCCTATCAAACCCAAGGCAATCTTCAACAAGCTATCGCGGATTTCAATAAGGCTATAGAAATTAATCCTAAATATGCGGCAGCCTATAGCAACCGCGGGAACGTCTATCAAATTCAAGGCAATTTTCAACAAGCTATTGCGGATTATAATAAGGCTATAGAAATTGATCCTGAAATTGCCGGATTCTATAGTAATCGTGGAAATGTTTATCAAACTCAAGGCAATCTTCAACAAGCTATCGTGGATTACAATGATGCTATAGAAAAAAACCCGAACGATAGTGTATCTTACTATAACCGGGGACTTGCTTATTACGGTATAGAACAATATGGAAAATCTTTGGCAGATTACACAAATGCTATAAACAAGAATCCCAATAAAGAAGCTTATGAAGATTTTATTAAATATGTCCCCGTAAAGAAAACATCTGATACAGAGAATGTCAGGAATGAAATAGTACAGCTTTTCGAAGGAAAACTAAATTTAGATAAGAAAACGGCAATGCCCACACCTGTTGTGGCACCTGTCACCGCATCAGTTGCCACACCCGCTGCTGAACCCGCCGTTGCCCCTGTAGCCGCTACCGCACCCATTCCCGCTGCCACCGATGAGGATTTATCTCAAGTTACCAGTAAACAAAACGAGACAAAATCTATCTCCAAAGAAGATATCCGAAATTTGGTACTTATATGGGCAGCCAGTTGGGAATCAGGCGATATGAAAACTTACCGCGGTTGTTATGCATCAAATTTCCGGTCAAAAGGAATGAATCTAAATGAATGGATCTTATATAAAACCAATGTCCTCCAAAAAAGCAAAAACATAAATATCAGCATTGATGATTTGCAAATATTAGTGGATGAGAATAAAGCTACTGCAGTGTTTACTCAATCTTACAGTTCTTCGATATTACAAGATAAAAGCAAGAAGACATTGGAACTGATAAAAACAGGCAACCAATGGAAGATATATAAAGAAACTATGTAGTCCATAATAAGCTATACATCGCACAAGTATTAATTTATAAAATCTATCCCAACTATGGGCAGATTAAACCGGTGGAGATCTTCATTAAAAGAAGATCTCCACCGGTTTAATCTGAATTTTTATCGATTTCAGTTTCTATAAATAGTCGCGCCATGCAAATTAAAACATATTTATAATAATTTATCACTTTTTAGCAAACGTTGGAACAGTAGCGACAAATCAGTTTTCAGTAAAAGATGTCTTTCTTTTTACAGGCATTCTATGGGTAATTTCCTCGCAACTTCTTATAGACCTTGATTTTTGTGAAAATGAGGTTTATGGAATAACACATTACTTTAGCAGGGTTACTAGAATGATAATAAACAAAGAAAAAATAGATAAGGTAAAAGGATTTTTAGATGAGCGCGAAGCAAACCATCTTTATAAGTTGGCCTTAAAAGCCGGTAAAAATGGTCCTTGTCTGGAAATCGGCAGCTACTGTGGTAAATCATCCATCTATCTTGGTATGGCCTGTAAAAAAAACTCCACCGTTCTTTTTTCCATTGATCATCACGGCGGTTCAGAAGAACAACAGCCAGGAGAAGCCTATTTTGACCCCGATTTGCTGGACAAGGAAATAGGGAAAATAGATACTTTAAAACATTTCCGCAAAACAATTGCTGATTTCGACTTGGAAGATACAGTAATTCCCATTATCGGTCGTTCGGTAGTAATAGGCAACATATGGAAAACTCCTCTGAGCTTGATTTTTATTGACGGCAGTCACGCTTACGAATCAGTCTTGAGCGATTATAATATTTGGGCAAAAAATTTGATCACAAGCGGTTATCTTTTATTCCACGATATCTTTTCCGATCCGGCAAAAGGCGGACAGGCGCCTTACCTTGTTTATAAAAAAGCGGTGGCTTCCGGACTTTACGAAAAAATGCCTATGTGCGAATCACTGGGAATATTAATACGTAAAAAGTAATATTAACGAACCTAAATTGACCACGCCCACTGGCATCCTTTATCGGAAATATCCGCGCTGAGATAACCGCGTCCCGCGAAATCACTGATAGTATTATCAACTATTTTAGAATCAGCCTTTGTGCAGTTTATTATTCTCCGGCAAAGTTCCTGCAAAGCACTATCTTTAGAACCTTGGAATAAAGTAGATTCGATAAAGCCGCATTTTTCGATTAAGTCGTTTTTTAAAAGTTGATAGGTTAAATTCATACGCCCATGGCCTTCCACGTGCATATTATCCTCGGGAGTACTTGTGCCTTCGCGGTAACCTTGCAACTTCTTGCGCCAACCAGTCTCCATTTCTTCATCATAACGCGCGCCAAATTCGCGCATATCCTGCGGCAGCAAAGCTGAAGTCTTTACAATAGCATCATTGGCATCGTAACACGCCCAATTGCTCGTTAAAATTTCCAGATCGTAATCCTGAATTTTTTCTCTCACTGTTGTGCCGGGAAACGGCGCCAGATAATGGTAGCCATAGATAGCATTCATACTTTTGGCAAACTTTTCCGTTTCCTGTAATGTATCTTTCGTTTCTCCTGGCAAACCAATAATAAAAGACGCGTGGGCAAGCATACCAGCCTGCTGGCACATTTTCACTGCCGAATAGACTTGCTCCAGTCTTATCCCTTTTTTTATTCGTTTGAGCATCTCCGGATTTCCTGTTTCCACCCCAAAGCTAACACTGTCGCAGCCTGCTTTGGCCATTTGATCAAAGATCTCTTGATTTACAGTATCCACGCGAGCAAATGCGCTCCATTTGATTTTTAATGAACGCTCCTTGATTCCGGTGCATATTTCCTTAATTCGCTCTTTATCAGATGTAAAAAGGTCATCAGCGATATTAATGCGTTCAAAACCATAACTGATTATTTTTTCAATTTCGTCCAAAACCAAATTTGATTTTCTTCTACGAATCTTGGAACCAACCATCTTGCGCCCTAAACAAAAAATGCACGAATAGGGACAACCCCGGCCGGTAATCATACTGACCGGAAATCCCAACGCCCGGTAACGTGAAATGGGCAATAAATGACGTGCCGGCAAGGGAATTCTATCAATATCAACAATAAAATCCCTTTTACCTGTAATGATGATCTTACCATCATGCCGGTAAGCAATTGCGCGGATATCATGCCATTTGCTTTTTTGCTTCAGTACCGGCGTGATTTCGGCGATAGTATCCTCCCCCTCTCCGATAACGATTAAATCTATTTCCTGATACTGCCTCAAAGTCTCCACGGCAGTAAAGGAAACATGAGGGCCGCCCATCATCGTAATTATTTCCGGATCGTAGCTTTTGACATCGCGAAGGATTTGTTGCGCGTCATAAAAATTCATCGTTACCGAAGTGGCACCCACAGCGTCAGGCCGGAAAGACTCCAATTGTTTTTTTAGATTTTCTTTGGTGTAGTTGGAAACAATATAATCGAATATCCTTACTTCGGCACCGGCAGCTTCGAACGCCGCGGCTACATAAGTTACACCCAGCGGCGGCGAAGGAATTTCCTCCAATGGATAGGGTGGAGCAATAATAGCTATACGCATTTTTTAATCTCCCCTGTGTGGAAAAAGCAATGATCTGAACCAACCTGCCAGAGTATTGCCTTTCATCAGCGTACGATCAAGAATTTCAAAATCTCCGGCCAGTTTGGCGGGATTAGACAACCATTGCGTTCTTGTTTTTATAGGTTTATTAGGATCAAGGTATTTTATTACCGTGGCCGGATTACCGGCGGCAATAGCATTGGCGGGAATGTTTTTTACGACTATCGAACCAGCGCCGATAATGGCGTTATCTCCGATAGTCACTCCTTTGCCTACAATAGCGCTGTCCCCAATCCAAACATTATTGCCGATCGTAACTGCCTGCGTATTGCCTACCGGCAAACTACGGTCGTACAAATCGTGCCAATCGGAATCGGAAATACTGACATTTTGAGCAGTCATGCAGCCGTCGCCAAGAGTTACTGAGGTAGCAGACATTATTCTTGTGCCCGGACAAATCAGACAGCACCGGCCGATTTCAATTTTTCCCGAACCCTCCCACACCGGCCAGACAGTAAATCTTACTTTTCTATCAGGGGTGGCAATAATCGTTGAGCAATCTCCCAAAAAAACCCCTGCGCCAAATATTTCCACATGCCATGGTTTCATAAAAACCAACCCGCGGCCGAAATATTCGAATTGAGGAGCAAGAAAATATCGCGCATACCACTTCTGAAACTTGTTATAGAAGCGCTTAACGTAATATGGACGATAATCCTTTTTCAATGCCTTACCTTTTTAAAAATGGATTTTTTAAAACGGAAAACTTTTGCCACAAAAAGTGGAGCCCCCTTCGGCTGGAACCGGATAATTCCAAAACGCGGGATTGATCGGAAGGGCAAAACGGAAAAACCATATAACAGAACGAATCTTCACTTATTCAACGAAGCCCAGAATTTATGATTAAAAAGTTTTCCCGCCGGAGTTATCTCGTTCAAAGCGTCCCAAGCCAGTATTACCGCCGCCGCCGTCCAACCTGTTTTTTCTTCCGGCCAAATAACTCCATCCGGAAAGGTTACCCCCATCCAAAAAGATCCGTCGGAAAATCTTTTATCATTTAACCAACTGAATATCGTTTTAGCCCGGGAATTATCTTCAATTGCCGTCAGAGTTAAGATAAACTCCGCAGTTTCCGCCATTGTTACCCACGGTCTATCGCTAACACAGCGCACTCCCCATTCAGGAACTACAAATTTCTCCCACAAATGGGTTATCCGTCTTTTTGCTTCTTCACCGGTTATGGCACCGCATAAAACCGGATAATACCAATCCATCGAATATCTTGATTTGATCATGTTAAACAGATCAGGTCTGTCTTTTATCGCCAGACCAAGTTTATCCATTGCCTTCCGCCAGCGCAGACGTTTCTTGCCCAAAATATCCGCAATAGCCAAAGCGCATTTAATGCTCATGTAGATGGAACTGGAGCCTGTAAGCAACGCCATCTTATCAATCGTGCCATTTTTATTTCTTGCCCAGTAAATCTCGCCATCCGGAGCCTGCAAATTAATCGCATACTGAATGCCCCGCGAAATCGTATTCCACATCTTTTTTAAAAATTGTATATCACGAGTAATAAGATAATGATGAAAAACGCCCACCGCGACATAGGAAGAAAAGTTTGGTTCTTTACTAGAATTAACAATCTTCCCGTCAAGAGTTTCCGACCACCAACTGCCATCAGGAAGTTGAGCATTGGCAAGCCATTCATAAGCACGTCTCGATTCTGCGTAAAAACCGCCTACACTCAATCCCATAACGCTTTCAACATGATCCCAGGGATCAGTCTTCCCTCCCGCCGACCATGGAATTTCACCATTTTCTTTCTGAATGGAAGCTATGAAAGAAGCTATTTTTTCAATTGAAATCGGATTTAATTCTTCACTTATGGAAAGTTTCAGTTCCATTAAAGTTATCCTTTTTTAAGATAATAGACGATGCTTTTACCCATTACTGGATTTAAAAACTCTTCAATTATTCGCACCAAACGCGGTTTTTTCATGATATCCCATTCCAGAAATTTCCTGTAATATTTGACCAGCAGGTGTTCCTCGTTTTTCAGGCCAACCAGACACTTCAGCCACCAATAAGGCGAATGAAGCGCGTGCTTATAATTAATCTTCCAGCATTTAAATCCCTGCTTCATTAACATTTGCTGGAGATTTTTCTTTTTGTATATACGTATATGACCACCTTTTTCATTATAATAATCCCGTGAAATAAACCAGCATATTCTCTCTGAAAAATAACGCGGCACGCTGACAACAAGAGTTCCCTGCGGCTTCAATATCCGAACAAATTCTTTGAGAGCTTCTTCATGCTTGGGAATATGTTCCAAAACTTCCGAGCAAATCACGCAATCAAACGAGGTGTCAGCAAATGGCAGCCTGTTAATATCTGCAATGGAAACCAGATAATCTTTCGACAATACGTCGGGCATTGTTTCCATAGATTTAGACGTTTCACGCAACGCCCAGGCGTTTTTATCTATACCGAAAATTTTCAGTTCCGGCATCCTTGCCAGATGACGCAGGTGTCTGCCCAACCCGCAGCCGGCATCCAGAACAACGTCGTTCGGCTTTAAATTTAACTCATGCAGATCTACGGTGACCATCTATTGCCTCCCTGTAAACCTCAACTACTTCCTCAGCGGCTTTGGGCCAACTAAAAACTGAATTCACCCTTTCTAAACCCGCCTTTGCATATTTTGCCCTCTCATCAGAGTTGTTTAACAAATGCGTTATTGCTTTGGTTAAGGCGGATGTATCTGCAGGAGGCACAATCATACCAGCGTTGCCCACAACTTCCGGCAGCGCGCCGCCGCTGGTTGTAATCAGTGGAACTCCGCAAGCCATTGCCTCCGCGGCTGGT
>Ga0209777_10000655_pt1 | contig 55043 bp, 49 predicted proteins | sample FrelakmetHBP12HB_FD_187147 | JGI IMG/M metagenome (GOLD analysis project Ga0209777, IMG submission 187147) | Freshwater lake sediment microbial communities from the University of Notre Dame, USA, for methane emissions studies -HBP12 HB (SPAdes)... | ecosystem: Environmental > Aquatic >...
ACTTATTTGAATGTGCCAATTGCGGCAGGGAGATCATAGCGGAAGATCAATATTTTTCTGCTGCCCAGGGCGGTGTGCTCTGCCCGACATGTGGAGCTGGCCTGCCCGGGGCTTCGAATGTGTCGGAGAATGCGCTCAAGTACCTGCGCCACTTCCAGCGCAGTGACTATGCCGCGGCGCAGCGGGCGCGGCCTACCCTCGAAGTTCAAAGTGAGGTTGAGGCGCTTTTACAAAGCTATGTCACTTATTTATTGGAACGTGCTTTGAATTCCCCCGATTTCATCCGTCAAATTAAAAAATAAGGGCGCACCTGTGTGTCTGCCCGTTTTTTCTTCTTACTCACCCATTCTTAGGTCTATGTGTGTGCCGGTTTATGTGATTCCTGCCTGCGTGCCCATCCAATGAAGAAAGCCCTCATAGCCCATGCAATGAACCAGCCCATCTTGCGCCAGACGAACGCCTGGAAGGGTGGGGAGCGGAACCAGTAATAGAATTTGGCCAGCCAGGTGCGCCGGCACAGGGCCTTGCCCAGCTCGGCTTGTAGAATGGATCGTTTGTAACCGCTGAACGAGAAATCTTTTCTGGTAAAGGCGTCCCGGATGGCCTGTGCGGCCAACCTGCCATATCCCAGGGCGATGCTGATACCTTCGCCGAACAGTGCATCCGTACCGGCCGCGTCGCCTGCCAGCAGGACCCGCGAAGCAGAGAACGCGCTCTTCGCGTCGAACCAGCGGATGGGGTGACCTTCCAATTTGTAATCCGACAGGCTCAGTCCATGCCGCCCGAGTTCCTCATCCAGGGCAAAACGCAGGGAAATATCGGCTTTGAAGGAATTGACATTACTGTCGAAAATGCCGCGCACCCGTACCGGTTTGCCTTGCTCAAGCGCTGGGAAGTCCCAGACGTAACCCTGGATTCCCTGCGGGATCACCACGAAATCGAAATAGGAATCGCTTTGCCTGTGGACGGACTTCTCCGGTTTCGGCTCGGTGACGATCTCCAGTAGGCGGGCAACGTGCAGGTCCTCGTGTGGGATGATCGCCCGCCGGACGACACTATTGGATCCATCAGCGCCGACCACCACCTGGGTATGGTACTCGCCCCGGTTGGTTGTGACAACAACCTCGCCCTCGCTGGCGGTGATGCCTTTGACGGTTGTATTTTCCTGGATGAGAAAACCGCGTTCCCGGGCTTTGCCAACCAGCCAGGCGTCGAACTCGTGCCGGCGAATGGTGCGGAAAGCATACCTGCCATCCTTCTCGGCGCGCATCCTCATCCCACGACTGTCGAAATCGAACCGTGCCCAATCCACATCCACGTGCGGGATTTCGGTCACATCCAGCCCGAGGTGGCGCAGCACCACTTCCGCATCTGGTAGGAGGCCGCCGCCGCACAGTTTGTGCCGCGGGTGTTGAGCCTTTTCAAGGATCAGCGTGCGGGACACAAGCTCTGGAGCCAGCTTTGCCAGGTGGAGGGCGGTGGAGATCCCGGCCGGGCCGGCACCAACGATGATGATATCGTAGTGGTTGAAATAAAGCATGATATTCCTATTTTATGTGAGAAGCAACGCCAAGGCAAGTATGTATGTTTCTGAAATCCCGCTCCTGGCATGAGCGGGGGATCGTTTTGATATGAAAAACAACCTCAAGAGGACTGAAATTATTAACGGTATAATTCCATCGCTTGAACTAATCATCATTATCAAATCAGTTTACAAAAATGCCAAAATCATCCTTTCAAACCATCATTCTCCAATTACAAGAATTCTGGGCTGTGCACGGCTGCCTTATCGGCCAACCCTATTACACACAGGTCGGCGCTGGGACAATGAATCCCTCCACTTTCCTGCGCGTGCTAGGCCCCGAACCATGGAATGTGGGTTACGTGGAACCCTCCATCCGCCCCGATGACGGGCGCTACGGCGAAAACCCCAACCGTTTTCAGCAGCACACCCAGTTCCAGGTTATTCTCAAACCCGACCCTGGCAACCCGGTCGAACTCTACCTCCAGTCGCTGGAAGCCATCGGTATTAACCCGCGCCAGCATGATATCCGTCTCGTGGAGGATAACTGGGAACAACCCGCCATCTCAGCCTGGGGCTTGGGCTGGGAGATCTGGCTGGACGGCCAGGAGATCACCCAATTTACCTATTTCCAGCAGGTCGGCGGTGTGAGCCTCGACCCGGTGGCGGTCGAGATCACCTACGGCCTCGAGCGCATCCTGATTGCCCTCAACAACGCGGCTTCCATTTGGGACGAATCCTGGGGCGCGGATGTCACCTATGGCGAGGTCCGCCGCCACGACGAGTTTGAGCAGAGCAAATATTACTTTGAAACAGCCAACGTGACCCGCCTGCGTCAAATGTACGATCTATATAAGGCCGAAGCTGAAGCCTGCCTGGATCAGGGATTGGTTGTCCCGGCTCATGATTATTTGCTGAAATGCTCGCATACCTTTAACGTACTGGATACGCGCGGTGCCATCGGTGTGACCGAACGCCAGGCTTTCTTTGGCCAGATGCGCACCCTGGCTCGTCGTGTGGCCGAGACTTGGCTGGAAAAGCGCAAGGAACAGGAATATCCATTGCTTAAAGGTCATCAAGAATCAGGGAAGCTGGCGGTAAGCCAAAAACCTGATTACCCGATCCCTGACCGGCCTGGTGACCTTCTCTTGGAAATTGGTGTCGAAGAACTCCCTGTCACCGACCTGGATTCAGCCATTGAGCAATTGAAGGTCAATGTTCCCAGGTTATTGGAGACCTTACATCTCGAACATGGTACTGTTAGCGTCTATGGGACACCGCGCCGGCTGGCTGTGTTGGTGGAAAGTCTTGCCCCGCGCCAGCCTGACCGCGCCAACCTGGTCAAGGGACCGCCCGCTGAACGGGCCTTTGGCTTGGATGGAGTCCCCACCCAGGCGGCGATCGGTTTCGCAAAAAAGAACGGGTTGGACCCTTCCACCCTCGAAGTTCGCCATATGGATGGGGGCAGGTATGTCGTTGCGGTGGTCAAACAGACTGGTCGCCCCTCACCTGAAGTGCTGGTAGAGTTTCTACCGGGTCTGGTGGCTGGGATCAAGTTTGACAAGTCCATGCGCTGGCTGCCGGCTTCCCGTCTGGCGGAGAATGCCGCTGCTGTGGTCTTCTCTCGTCCCATCCGCTGGCTGGTGGCATTGCTGGGGTCTTCGGTCATCCCGTTTGAATATGCGTGTTTGACAGCCGGCCGAATCACGCATGGCCTGCGCCCGTACAACTCGCCTGAGATTGAGATCCCGGATGCGGGTCAATATATTAAGATCATCAAGATGAATGGCATCGTACTCGACGTGGCGGAGCGCAAGGCGCTTATCGAAGCCGGGGTCAGGGAACTGGCTGCCTCGGTCAAGGGCCAAGCCATCATGCCGCCTGAACTGCTGGCTGAAGTTGCCAACCTGGTCGAGAAGCCCCTGCTGTTGCTGGGAAGTTTTGACAAAGAATTCCTATCCTTGCCTGAGGATGTGCTCATCTCGGTGATGAAGAAGCACCAGCGTTATTTTCCTATCCGCTCTGTAGGGGAGTATAAAGCACCTCTGCTCTCAAACTTTGTGATCGTTCGCAATGGCGATGAGCAAGGCCTCGACTTGGTGCGCCAGGGCAACGAGCACGTTGTGCGCGCCCGCTTTGCAGATGCGAATTTTTTTGTGCGCGAAGACCTGAAACACAAATTGGAAGATTTCCGTCCGCGCCTGGGCACGTTGATGTTCCAGAAGAAACTTGGCTCCATGCTTGACAAGAACAATCGCATCGAAAAATTGACCGGGGTGCTCGCTCCACTGCTTGGTCTCGGAGCGGATGAGGCCATCTTTGCCCGCCGAGCGGCCCACTTGTTGAAGGCCGACTTGGTGACCAAGATGGTGGTCGAGATGACCTCGCTGCAAGGGGTCATGGGACGCGAGTATGCCCGGCGGGACGGAGAAGCCCCGGCAGTAGCCGATGCCATTGGCGAACAGTACAAACTTGTCCCAAGCTTGGACTCCAAACCCGGGCTGGCCGTTGCACTGGCTGACCGGCTCGATTCGCTTATGGGTCTTTTCGCCGCCGGGCTGTCTCCGTCTGGCACGAAGGACCCGTTCGGCTTGCGCCGCGCTGCCATTGGCGTGGTCCAACCGCTCATCGAGCATAAGATAGACTTTGACCTGTTGAATGCGCTTAGATCAGCTGCCGCCTTCGAACCGATCCCGGTCACGGAGGATGTTCTGACGCAAGTGTTTGAGTTCATCACCGGGCGACTACGGGTCGTGCTGATCGACATGGGTTGCATGTATGATGTGGTGGATGCTGTCCTGGCGGTGCAGTCGGGTAATCCGGCAGGCGCTGCTCGGGCTGTCAGTCAGTTGACTGCTTGGATCGCCCGTCCAGACTGGAACACCCTTCTGCAGGGATATGCCCGCTGTGTCCGCATCACGCGCGACCAGATGGAAAAGTTTACCGTCAAACCTGAAGCGTTCGTCGAGAAGGCCGAAAAAGGATTGTTCGCAGCCCTTGTAGACGCCGAAAAATGCGTCCGGGTTTCAGGGTCCGTTGATGATTTCCTGAATGTATTTGTCCCCATGATCCCGGCGGTCAACGAGTTCTTTGATAAAGTCCTGGTGATGGCAGAAGCCAAGTCAGTGAAGGAAAACCGCCTTGGGCTGCTGCAAAGGATTGCTTCACTGGCAGATGGCGTCGCAGATTTGAGCAAACTGGAAGGTTTTTAGGGTGATAGGTGGGGCGGATAAGATTATATGCCCCGGTTGTTTTCGTTGGTTAATTTGGGAGTAGGTGAGATGCGATGACCCAACCACCCGTTGATATTTTGCTCCGCATCGAAAGGCTCCTGGATGCCGGCAGGCAACAGGAAGCCAGGATTTTGCTGGTGGAGTATCTAATACAAAACCCGGCCTCCGCCCACGCCTGGTGGTTGATGAGCTTGACAATCACCGATCCCGTCCAACAAATGGACTGCCTGAAGCGCGTCCTAGTCTTGGATCCCAACAATGAGCCGGCCCGCCAGCGCCTGGCAGAGCTGACCAGTCAGCCTCGGGTTTTATCTTCTGTAAACCCATTTGCTGCTTCTGGTCCAATTGGGCCGGACGAAATCCCAAGCGATAGTCAACCTGTGCCTGCCTGGGCTGCACCCGACGGTGTTATGTCTGAACTTGATCCCCAGCAGCTCGCCATGGAGCAATCTGCATCTATCGAACCGCCCGATCCCGGCGAGGCGGATGGGAAGGATCCGTCTCCCCTAAAGCCGAAAAAGAAGTGGGGACTAGTGTTTATTTTGATCATCATATTTTTCATCCTTGGAATTTCTTTTCTTTCTGGAAAATTTCTTCAACAAAGGGCGCAGACACAAGCACAGGCGCAAGCACAGACGCTCAGCCGTCGGGAGACGATCGATGTAGCCCAAATTTTGACGAATTTACCCCGGCCAACCTTGATTCCGACCTGGACAGCTACTCCCACGCAGACGGCCCTGCCAACATCCACATCTACCGGGACTCCTACGCCTGTTCCCACTCTGCAATATACGCTGACCAAAACCCCGCATCCAGCCAGCCTGATAGGGCCGGTGGTCAGTCTATATGCCCCTGATTTTAATTTGACTGAACTGGCTACCGGACAGCAGGTAACACTCGGTCAATTTGACGGACAGCCGTTACTGCTTTTCTTCTGGGCCACTTGGTGCCCCCATTGCAACAATGAGATTAATTCCATCGAAACCATTACCGAAACCTATAAAGCTGCCGGTCTGGTCGTTCTGGCTATCAATGCTGCTGAAGACCCCGCAACAGTGGGTGCCTTCCAAAGCGCTCACTTGCTGACATTTCCGATCTTACTCGATCCTGATAAAGCGGTTCAGGCTCTTTATCATGTTGATGCCATTCCCAAGCATTTCTTTGTCAGTTCGAGTGGCAGAATCGCTTTTATTGGATGGGGCGAAATGACGTTTGATGAAATGAAGGTTCAGGTGGATGCGATCATGCGGCGCTATCCAACCGCCACCCCTTAGAGTTGGGTGTCATTTAAGAAAACTGAATGCGGAGGCTTCAGCAACCTCCGTCTTCAGTTTCCATTAGCTGTTTTACTCCTCATCATCAATGCATTGTTTGAAAGCCGTCTATATATCCCTTGATGGATGGAATAGATGTCCGCTTGGTAAAGAAAAAAGCATTGACCATATTGATAACCTGGTCACGGGGGTATTTTAAGGTGTTCACGAATTCAGGGTTGGGAGATTGGTGGGCGGTTTTAACGCCCATTAATACCCCAAGATACTCATTTTCCTTACCTTGGGGCGAGGGGGGTCAGGGGTTGGAGTTTTCCAGTGTATCCGATTTTATGAAAGTCCTGGGGGGCTTTTCATGCAACTTGCGTTGCCTCTCAAGTGCGTCTATAATTCTTATACGCCATGTCCCAAATTGATGAAATAAAGTCCCGCATAGATATTGTAGATCTGGTCGGAGAGACAGTGAAACTGCGCCGCGCCGGAAAGAACTATTCCGGCCTTTGCCCGTTTCACAACGAAAAAACGCCTTCGTTCATCGTCTCTCCTGACCGGCAGACCTGGCGTTGCTTCGGTCAGTGCGGCGAGGGTGGCGATATTTTTAAATTCGTAATGAAAAAGGAAGGCTGGGACTTTAAAGAAGCCCTGCGTTACCTGGCGGAGCGGGCGGGGGTCAAACTCGAGGCTTACATGGCCGAGAAACCGGAAGAAAAAGAAGCCCATGAACGCCTGCGCACTCTGCTGGAAGAGATCGTCACGTTCTATCGTTATCACCTGTCCACTCCCACCGGGAAATTTGCCCTGGATTATATTCATGACAAGCGGCACCTGGCTGATGCTACCATCGAGACCTTCGGCTTGGGCTACGCACCGCAGGGCTGGGACAACACCCTCAAACATTTCATCGAAAAAGGCTATACCCAACAGGAAATGCTCGATGTGGGGCTCATCTCCCAGCGTGAATCCGGCGGGTTCATTGACCGCTTCCGCAACCGCCTGATGATTCCCATCCGCGACGAGAATGGGAAAATGACTGGCTTTGGGGCCCGCATTCTCGACCCGAACGATGTCCCCAAATTCATGAACTCGCCTGAGACGCCGCTCTTCAGCAAGAGTCGTTTATTGTATGGGTTGGACAGGGCCCGCAAGCCCATCCGCACTGCCGATCAGGTCATCATTGTGGAGGGCTATCTGGATGTGATCGCCCTGCATCAGGCCGGCTTTGAGAATGTGGTTTCACCCATGGGTACATCCCTCACCGAGGACCAGTTGCGGCTGCTGAAGAAGTTTACCCGCAGTATAGTCCTAGCTCTTGACCCTGATGCTGCCGGGCAAAGAGCGGTCCTGCGTGGGCTGGAAGCCGCCCGCCAGACCCTCGACCGTCAGGATGAGGTCGGTTTTGACGCCCGCGGCCTTCTGCATCATGAAGCCCGTCTGCAGGCCGACCTGCGCGTGGCCTCCATGCCCGACGCACTCGACCCGGATGAGATCGTCCAGCGTGACCCCGAACAGTGGAAAAAACTGATCGAAAATGCCCAGCCCATTGTGGTTCATGTGATGGGCGCTCTGGCAGTTGGACGTGACCTGGACGATGCCAAGGTCAAATCCGAAATTGCCTCTCAGGTGTTACCTTTAATAGAAGATTTGCCTGATCCGGTCGAGCGTGATACGTACCGACAGCGGCTGGCGCGCTTTTTGAAGGTGGATGAACGCTCGATCAGCGGTGGGCAAGCCCAGGGCTCGAAAACACGCCGTCCCCGCCCGCAGGTTGAGACTCCCGCCGTCCAACAACCAATTTCGCCTGCTGTCACGCCTGCCTTTTCTCCCTCCCACAAAGGAGAGGCACATATCTTAAGTTTGCTTATCCGTCGTCCCGATCTGCTCTACCGCCTCGACCGTGGCTTGCAGGAAGCCAGCCTGGGCCGCATGACAGCCGAGGATTTCGGGTATACTGACCATCAGGTGCTCTTCCGCCTGGTGCGCCAGTCTCTTGAGCAGGATGCGGACGATGCCATCGACCACCTGCGTCAGAATTTACCACCCTCGCTGGAAAACCTGGCAGACGAACTGGCAGCAAAACCAGGCGAACTCGACCCGGTGGACGACCGCCTGATTGAAGACCTGTTCCGCGCCGTGGTGAAAGTCCGCCGAACGGCGCTGGTCGAGAGTGTGAACCAGTTGCGCTTTTTACAGGAAGAATCCCAGCAATCTGGTGATCTGCGCTCCGAATCATATCGTGACATGGTTCAGCAGTATTCCATCCTTCTGCGCAGTCTTGACCAGGCGCAGTTGAAACAAAACGGACGCCGTAAAGAGGGAAAATGACATCCACAGCAAAAACCAAGCCACGCCCGTCTCCCCGCCCGGGCAGTCCAGACTCTTCCAAAACCAAAACCAGCCCTGAGCTGCATCGCAAGGCTCGTTCTAAAGATCTGAAAGCGCTGTTCCCGGACGTGGATGAATCTGAAGCCGAAGAGGAGCCCGAACTGGCTGTTGAGCCGGAGGAAGGCCTTGTAGCGGGAGATGAATTGAATAGCCCGGGAATTGAGGATCCGCTCGAACTGAACCGGGCCGAACTGGCAGCCGAACTTTCAGAAGACCCGGTTCGCTTGTATTTGCGCGAGATTGGCTCGGTCAAACTACTGGACGCACCCCGTGAGTTTCGCCTGGCGGCCATGATCGAGGGACGTCGCGTTATCCTGCTGACCATGCGCCGCCCCCGGATGGGGAAAAAAAACCCGGGAGCACCGGTAACGACTGCTTACCATAACTTGTTGAGTGACTTGCAGACAGCTTGGAAGCGCCTCGGCGAGGATGCCACCCGTTTGGGTGTGGAAATTCCGGATGCTGCCCTGCTCCTGGCCGAAGCGCACAGCCTGCACCGGGGTTGGGAGAACGGCGATGCTCCCTCTTACCTGCATTCGTACATTGCGCGCGAATTGTGGGGGAAGGATCCGCTCTGGGACAGCCTGGTTGGTCATGCCTACATTGTCTATGTCATCTTCTACATTCTGCCGGATGCCTATTCAGGCTGGTTGCTGAAATACCTCCTGGCTCACCATGAGCTGCCAATGCAGCGGACACTCTTCCGCAACCTGCCTGCAGAACCCAACCTCGTCCGCGAGGTTGAAATTATCCGCGCCCGCGCCGACGAGGCCAACGCCTCCATCATACGTGCCAACCTGCGGTTGGTGGTCAGTGTGGCCAAACGTTACTTGGGACGCGGCATTTCGTTCTTGGATCTGATCCAGGAGGGCAACCTCGGTCTGCTGCGGGCGGTCAACAAGTTCGACCCGCGCCGAGGTTACAAGTTCAGCACCTATGCCACCTGGTGGATCCGCCAATCCATCAACCGGTCGATTGCCGAGCAGGCGCGCACGATCCGCATCCCAGTCCACCTGTTTGAGTCAATCACCCGCATTTTGCGGATCCAAAGGGCGCTTACGCAACAACTGGGTCGTGATCCCACCAGCAACGAGATAGCACTCGAATCTGGTTTCCTCACTCCGGCAGATGTTCAAACCATTCTACGTGCCCGCGCCGAGGAGACAACCCTTGAACCTGACCTCCGGCACCGCTCAGAACTGGCGACGACTAAAGTGGATCGGATCCTGAGTTCTGCCGAAGAGCCCATCTCGCTCGATGGGCCGGTCAGCGGGGACGAGGATTCCAGCCAACTGGGTGATTTCATCGAAGACGTTGACGCGCTTGAGCCGCTCGACGCTGCCTCGCGCGAGATGCTGCGCGAGCAGGTGCAGCATGCCTTGGCCGCCCTCTCCGAGCGCGAGCGCCAGGTGCTCGAACTGCGCTTCGGGCTGGTGGACGGCAAGGACCACACCCTTGAAGAGGTTAGCCGTTACTTCAACGTGACCCGCGAACGCATCCGCCAGATCGAAGCCAAGGCACTGCGCAAGCTGCGCCATCCAACAAGGAGCAAGTATTTGAGGGATTATTTGGGGTAATTCGGTTGCTTCTCTGCTGAGATTTGTGAAAGCTAAAGGAGTAGCAATGAATCAACTGCGCCCGAATGTGATCACGGTTGGGGTTCAATGCTTTGTTCTCTCAGGTTCCCATCTATTGCTCGGCCTCCGGACGGGTGGCTTCGGGACCGGCACATGGGGCTTGCCGGGTGGTCATCTTGAGCAAGGCGAGACTATTTTGGAAGCCGCCGCCAGGGAGCTTGCCGAGGAAACTGGAATAGTGGCTCAAAGCATGCGCATAGCAGTGATTGGTGATCCGATTGTCGAGAACAATTACCACCTTCAACTAGGGGTCTGTGTTGAAAAATGGACCGGCAATCCTGAAGTCGTTGCCCCAAACGAGCTTGGCGAACTGCGATTCTTTCCATTGGATGATTTACCCGCGCCTCTTCTAATCTCATCGGCTTACATAATTGAGAAATTTTCCAAAGGTAATTTATATTGATCGAATTGCTTTTTATTCGTACCTTTTTTCACAAATGCGTGTTGTATTTTCGGATCATGATGCGCATCGTGAAAATAAACATGCTTGCTCTATTTTAAATCGCTCTTATGTTATACTTGCACGCCGATAGGAACGTTTAGTCCATCCCTGAGGAGATTCTATGCTTCTCGAATACGCTGCCATTGCCGCATTCATCCTGGTTACAATTCTGATTGGTTTTATTGCCATTGGGCTTGGTACCATTTTTGGCCCGAAACACTCCTCCGAAAAAAAAGCGATGCCTTATGAATCAGGCATGAATCCCATTGGTCCCGGCACACGTCGGATGCCGGTTCGCTTCTATCTTATCGCCGTCCTCTTCATTCTGTTCGACATCGAAACCGTTTTCTTCCTGCCCTGGGCGCTGGTCTTCCGCCAATTGGGCCTGTTTGGTTTGGTGGAGATGTTCCTCTTTATTGCTATCTTATTGGTAGGTTACTTTTACGCGTGGAAGAAAGGAGCCTTGGAATGGGAGTAGAACAGAAACTCGGTAATATGGGTATCGCCACAACCACACTGGAACAGGTTGTTGCCTGGTCCAGGACCAATGCCATGTGGCCGATGCTTTTTGGGCTGGCCTGCTGTGCCATCGAAATGATGTCTGCCCAGGCAGCTCATTATGATATGTCCCGCTTCGGGATGGAACTCATGCGCCCCTCGCCTCGTCAATCGGACCTGATGATTGTGGCCGGGCGCGTTTCGCGTAAGATGGCACCCGTCCTGCGCCGCTTGTATGACCAGATGCCCGAACCCAAATGGGTCATTGCCATGGGTGACTGCGCTTCCTGTGGCGGGGTTTTCAATAACTATGCCGTTATGCAGGGCGTGGACGAGGTGGTCCCGGTGGATGTTTATGTGGCGGGCTGCCCCCCGCGGCCAGAGGCGCTCATCCATGGCGTGCTGACACTCTATGAAAAAGTGCACGGTATGAAATTCGCCGAGACCGCAAAATAGAGGCTGCTCATGGATAAAAAACTGCAACCCATTGTTGAAAAGTTGGAAAAAGAGTTTGGGGGCGCCGCCTCTGAGTACCGCGGGGACGTCAGCCTGTTTATCCCGGCGGAGAAAGTCGTTGCCGCCTGCCAGCATGTCCATGATCTGGGCTTCGAACTGCTTTCAGCTATGACCGCCGTGGACTACTGGCCTGAAGAGAAACCTCGCTTCCACGTGCTTTATCAATTCACCTCGGTCTCCAGCAACCTGGTCCTGACCTTGCGTGTGCCGGTGCTTGGCATCAACCCATCCTTGCCGACCATCTCGCATCTCTACCGTAGCGCCAATTGGCGGGAGCGTGAGTTGTGGGATATGTTCGGGATTAAATTCCAGGGCCATCCCGACCTGCGCCGTATCTTGATGCCTGCTGATTGGGAAGGCCACCCGTTGCGCAAAGATTACCCGCTGGGCTACGAGGAACCGCAGTTCACCTTTAACTTCGAAGAGATCAACCTGCGCAAGCCCTACGCCAAGGAATAGCGGCCATGCCTGATATTCAAGAAATCACTGTCGATGATTTAAAACATCTGGTCTCCGAACGGGCCATCCAAGGCGAGACCGTGCTGCTCAACATGGGGCCTCAGCACCCTTCCACGCATGGCGTGCTGCGCCTCCTGCTTGAACTGGACGGCGAGATTGTGGTCAACTGCATCCCCGACATTGGCTTCCTGCACACCGGGGTCGAGAAGAACATGGAAGCCAAGACATACCAGAAAGCCGAGGTTATGTCGGACCGGCTGGACTACCTGAACACGGTCGGAAACACCCTGGCTTATTCCCTGGCGGTCGAAAAATTGGTGGACCTGGACGTGCCCGCCCGTGCCCAAGCCATTCGCGTCATCCTGACGGAACTCCAGCGCTTTGCTTCACATTTGGTCTGGCTGGGAACTTCAGCCCTCGACCTGGCAGCCATGTCCATGTTCCTATATTGCTTCCGCGAGCGCGAGTACATTCTGGATGTGTTCGAGTTGTGCTCCGGCCAGCGTATGATGACCACTTACATTCGCCCTGGTGGGTTATGGCGCGATGTGCCGGTTGAATTCGAAGCCGCAGTCCGTAATATTCTCAAAACATTCCCCAAGCGGGTTGACGAATATGAAGCCCTCCTTACCCGCAACCCGCTCATGCTCGACCGCACCTATGGGATCGGAAAACTGACCGGCGAAGAATGCCTGAACTTCGGTGTCACCGGCCCGATGTTACGCGCCAGCGGCGTCAAGTGGGACTTGCGCAAGGACCGGCCCTACTCTGGGTACGAACAGTACGATTTCGAGGTCCCCACCCGCATCGAAGGCGACGTGTACGCCCGCTACCTCGTCCGCCTGGAAGAGATGCGCCAGTCGTTGAAGATCATTCAGCAAGCGCTGGACAAATTGCCGATCGGTCCGGTGCGTTCGAATAACTATAAATTTGTCCCGCCGCCGCGTTCGGAGATTGGTGTCAGCATGGAAGCGCTCATCCACCACTTCAAACTGTGGACCGAGGGCTTCAATGCCCCCAAGGGATCGGTCTACTCCGCGGTCGAATCGCCGCGCGGCGAGTTGGGCGTTTATTTGGAGTCGGATGGGGGCCCCAAGCCCTACCGCATCCACTGGCGCACGCCGTCGTTCGATAACTTGCAGTCCCTGCCATTGATGTCTAAGGGCGTATTAGTCGCTGACCTGGTGGCCATCATCGGCTCGGTCGATATTGTTCTGGGAGACGTGGATCGATGAGTCTGGCAGACAAATATCCCCAGGAAGTGAAGAAGATCATGGCAAAGTATCCGCCCGAGCAGAAGCGCTCGGCGGTCATGCCGTTGTTGTACCTTGCGCAGCGTGACAAAGGGTTCGTCACCAAGGCCGCGCTGGAAGACATCGCCCGGATGCTCGACATGACCACCACCGACGTGGCTGGGATCGTCGGCTTCTACACGCTTTACCATGATCAGCAAGCCGGGAAATATCGCATGCAGGTCTGCACCGATCTGCCCTGTGCCCTGCGCGGCGCTGACAAGTTCCTTGAGGAATTATGTGGCAACCTGGGCGTCAAGGTCGGCGCGACCACCCCCGACGGGATGATCACCGTCGAAGCGGTCATGTGCCTGGCTGGGTGCGATAAAGCGCCCATGTTCCAGGTCCAGAGCGGTGAGGGGATCGCCTACCACGAGAATATGACCATGGATAAGACCATGGAACTCGTCGCGGCTCTGCGTAAGTCGGGCAAGGAGGTGAAATAATGCCAGCCCTTCTGCTCCGGCATCGTGACATTCCTGATATTGGCAAGTTGGATGTCTATAATAAGAACGGCGGCTTCGAAGCCTTCAAGAAGGTTGTCACTAGTATGCAGCCGCAGGAAGTGACTGACGTGGTTAAGGCCTCCGGCCTGCGCGGCCGCGGCGGCGCAGGCTTCCCCACCGGGGTCAAGTGGAGCTTCATTCCAAACAATATCTGGCCCCACTATGTGGTGGCCAATGCTGACGAGTCAGAACCGGGCACCTTCAAGGACCGCGAGATCATGGAATGCAATCCCTTCCAGTTCCTGGAAGGTGTTGCCATCGCCGCCTTTGCTGTGGGTGCCAACGCGGCCTACATCTACCTGCGCGGCGAATTCTGGACCATGGCGGCCATCCTCGATAAAAAGATCGCCGAAATGGAGAAAACTGGCCTCCTGGGCGAAAAGCTCTTTGGTACCGACTATTCCTTGCAAATCTACACCCACCTCGGCGCGGGCGCTTATATTTGCGGAGAAGAGACCGCCCTGCTTGAGTCCATCGAAGGCAAACGCGGCCAGCCGCGCATCCGCCCGCCCTTCCCAGCAGTGTATGGTCTGTACGGCAAGCCCACCGTGATCAACAACGTCGAGACGCTCACCAACGTCCCACTCATTATCGAAAAAGGCGCCGACTGGTACAAATCCATGGGCACGGCCGATAGCGCCGGTGTTAAGATCTTCTCACTCTCCGGCCATGTCAACCAACCCGGCAACTACGAATTACCCTTCGGCACCACTTACCGCGAACTCATTTACAAGTGCGGTGGCGGCGTGACGGATGACCGCCCGGTCAAAGCCATCATGTCAGCTGGTGCTTCGTCTTCCTTTATTGTCGCCGACGACAAAGCCCTCGACACACCCATGGATTATGCCTCTGTCCGGACGCTTGGTGCGGATTTGGGGTCGGCCTCAGTGATAGTCATCAACGACTCCGTCAACCTGGAATGGGTTATCAACAGGACCATCCACTTCTTCAAGCACGAGTCCTGCGGCAAATGCACCCCCTGCCGTGAAGGCTGCTACTGGATGATGCACTTGGTTGAGCGCATTGAGCAGGGGCAGGATGTGCTGGCCAACACCGAACTGCTGTACTCAGTGGCCAAACAGATGCAGAACAAGTGTCTCTGCCCGCTGGGAGAGTTCGCCACCATGGCGGTAACCACTGCCATCGAGCGCTTCCCAGCCGACTTCAAACCCTCCCTCGCTGGAGGCCAGCATGGCTAAAATGGTATCCCTGATGGTCGATGGACAGCCGGTTTCCGTGCCGGCTGGTACGCTGATCGTGAACGCAGCCAAACAGGTTGGCATTGACATCCCGGTCTTTTGCTACCACCCGAAGATGGAACCGGTCGGCATGTGTCGCCAGTGTCTCGTCGAGGTTGGCCGCCCGGTTATTGACCGCGCCACCGGTCAGCCCGTAATGGAAGGCGACAAACCAAAGATCGGCTTTGGGCCAAAACTTGAAACCGCCTGCACCACACCGGTCTCTGAAGGCATGCTTGTGCTCAGCCAGTCCGACAAGGCCAAAGCCTCGCAGAAGGAGATCCTCGAGTTCCTGCTCACCTCACACCCGCTGGATTGCCCGGTTTGCGACAAAGGCGGCGAGTGTCCACTCCAGAACCTGACCATGGCGCACGCTTCCCCGCAGAGTCGTTACATTTATGCTGAGAAAAGCCACGCTGGCAAGCATCTCCCCTTGGGCGACCTCATCTGGCTGGACCGCGAGCGCTGCATTCAGTGTGCCCGCTGCATCCGCTTCCAGGAGGAAATTGTTGGTGAACCGGTACTGGCCTTCTACCAACGCGGCCGTGCCACCGATATCATCACCAACTCCGACCCGGGCTTCGACTCAGTTTTCTCCGGCAACACCTCCGACATCTGCCCGGTCGGCGCCCTGACCACGGCGGACTTCCGATTTGGGGCGCGCCCCTGGGAGATGAAAGCCGCTGCTTCCATCTGTGCGCAGTGCCCGGTGGGCTGTAACGTCACCTTCAACACACGCCGAGAAGCCATGTCTGGCGGAAAGGTGGCTATCAAGCGCGTGATGCCACGCCAGAATGAAGCTGTCAATGAGATCTGGCTGTGCGACAAGGGCCGCTTCACCTATCACTTTACCGATGATGCCAACCGGCTGGCAAAGCCTCTGCTCAGGAAGAACGGCGAACAGGTTACCGCTTCCTGGACTGAGAGCATGCAGGTCGTCTCACAGGCCTTTTCTGATGCACGGAAGAACTCTGTCATCCTTGCCAGCGGGCGACTTTCCAACGAAGACCTGTTCAACCTGAAACAATTAGCCGATGGTCTGGGCGGTGAGGCCCTGCTTTACACCCACATGGGTGGCGGCGAACTGACTGCATCCTTGGGTGTTTCTGCTGGGACGAATTTCTCCAATATGGGCAAGGAAACCACGATCCTGGTTGTGGCTTCTGACCTGTATAACGAAGCCCCGCTCTGGTTCTTGCGCATCAAGCAGGCCGCCGAACGCGGCGCCGCGCTGATCATCGTCAATGCCCGCGAGACGAAACTGGAACGTTATGCGAAGTTTACGGTTCGATATTCGTATGGCGACGAGACAGATACCGTCAGGGGCCTGGCGAAGAAGGGTAAGGTCGGTGAAACCATTACCGCCGCGGAAAACCTGGTGGTTCTCTACGGCTCGGACGGTCTTGGGCTGGATGGTTCAAGCTCGGTTGCTGCTGCCTGTGCTGAATTGGTCAAGGATTGCACCGGCAAGCCAAACAATGGGCTGATCGGCGTCTGGCCGCGTGCTAATGACCAAGGCGCTTGGGAACTCGGTTTCCAGCCGGCTGACGATCTGGCCAAGATATTCAAAGGCAAGGCTGTCTATATCGTGGCGGCCGACCCGGTGGGCGATGATCCTAAGTTGAAAACAGCGTTGCAAGGAGCCAAATTCGTGGCTGTGCAGGAACTCTTCCTGACCCGGACTGCGCAATTGGCAGATGTGGTTCTACCGGCACAGGCTTACACCGAACGCGAAGGTTCGTTTACCTCCGGTGAACGGCGTGTCCAGCGCTACTACCCGGCAATCCCGCAGCGCGGCGAGACTCGCGCCGACTTCGAGATCACCGCTGCAATTGCAAAAGAAGTCGGTCTCGAACTGGAAGGCCGTTCGGCCTCTCTGGTAATGGATAAACTGGGTGCCTCCCTCAAGGCTTTTGAGGGCACCTCCTATCGCAAATTGGCTGAAACAAATGAGCAATGGCCTATCGTCGGCCGCGGCGACTTGTACTACGGCGGTACGACCTATGAGAATAGACAGGGACTGGGTGTTACCCTCGCTTTATCCCCATCAACTGCTGGGAAAGTGGTCAAGGGGTCGGGGAAATTTCTTCGCCCGGATGAGGACCAGTGGCTGGCAGTGCCGGTAACGCGTCTCTACGACCGCGGCATCACCGTCACCACCTCTGAATTACTCCATGCCCACATTGATGCAGCGATCGTGCTCCTTCACCCTGAGATGGCGAAGCAATTGGGTGTTACGGCGGGGGACCAGCTTAGTGTTAACGGGTTCCAGGCCGAGGTCCGCCTTGATGCAACTGTCCCGGCCTCGGTGGCGCTCCTGCCGCGCAGCATGGGCTTCCCGATCAACGCTCCGGCTCCGGCCGAATTGAAGAAAGCTTAAGGAAGGCAGCATGAACTTTCTTCTCGTTTTGGAATGGCTTATCAAAGGGTTCGTCCTTGCGCTGGTGCTGCTGGGCGGCTTTGCTTACCTGACGCTCTACGAGCGCAAGGCGTTGGCCCGCATCCAGTCGCGCATCGGACCCAACCGCGCCGGGCCTTGGGGGATTCTCCAGCCCATCGCCGACGCGGTGAAATTGATCTTCAAAGAGGAATTGACCCCTGCCAAGGCTGATAAATTGATCTTCACCCTGGCTCCGGTGCTCACTGTGGTCCCGGCGGTTGTCATCACAGCCGTTGTCCCCTGGGGACCGAGTCTCGATATCTTCGGGTATCACCTCAACCTGTATATTGCCAACGTTAATGTCGGCGTGTTGTATATCATGTCCGTCGCTTCGATCGCTGTGTATGGCATCGTGTTGGCGGGCTGGTCCTCGAACAATAAGTACGCAATGATGGGCGGCCTGCGTTCTACGGCGCAGATGATCAGTTATGAAATTGCACTCGGCCTGTCGTTCGTCTCTGCGGTCATGCTGGCCGGTTCGATGAACATGCTGGAAATTGTAGCGGCTCAGAGCGGCTACTGGTTCCATTTCATCCCGAAATGGTTCGTACTTCTCCAGCCGGTTGGGACGGGCATTTTCCTGATCGCCACCCTGGCAGAGGTCAACCGCGCCCCGTTCGACATGCCCGAAGCCGAGCAGGAACTGACCGCCGGTTATCATACCGAATATTCGGGCATGAAGTTCGCTTTACTGTTCATGGCCGAATATACCAAAATGATCGCCATCAGTGCCATCGGGGCCACCCTTTTCTTCGGCGGCTTTAACGGTCCGTTTGTGGATAGGTTCCCCTGGCTTGGACCGGTTTACATCTTCATTAAGATCTTCATCCTGCTGTTTGGAATGATCTGGGTGCGGGCTACCTTCCCGCGTATTCGCTATGACCGGTTGATGGCCTTTGGCTGGAAGGTGCTCCTCCCGGTCTCGCTGGCATTGGTCTTCATCACCGCGGTTGGGATCATCTTGGCGCAGCATTTTGATAACTCGGTCTTACTGGCGGTCATCCCGGTGGCTTCTTTATTGGTTGCAGGAGTGGCGGTTGCAATGGTCGACCGTACGCTAAGGAGGAAAGATTATGCGCGTCGTTGAACCTGTGGTCGAACTGGCGCGTGGTCTTTGGACAACGCTCCGCATGATGTTCGACAAGCCGGTCACGATCCAGTATCCGGAGCAGAAGAAGCCGGTCAAAGCACGTTTCCGCGGGCGGCACGTCTTGAATCGCTACGAAAACGGGCTCGAAAAATGCATCGGCTGTGCGTTGTGCGCCGCGGCTTGTCCTGCAGACGCCATCTTCGTTGAGTCTTCCGAGAACACGGACGAACAGCGTTACTCGCCTGGCGATCGTTATGCCAGCACCTACGAGATCAATATGCTGCGCTGCATTTACTGCGGTTTTTGTGAGGATGCCTGCCCTACCGAGGCGATCATCCTTGGTGACCAGTACGAATTGTCTTTCACTGACCGCCGCCAGTCGATCTATCCGAAGGAAATGCTGATCCAACCCGTCCCGGCGGGGGGCAAGCCTACTCCACAGAAGACCGAACCCGGTGTTTACACCCGCTCGGTCCCCGAAATGAAAGATCCACAGGATTGAGACGCCCATGAACCTGACACTCATCCTCTTCGTTGTTTTGGCGGCGGTGGCGGCCACCTCGGCGGTCGGCCTGCTGGTCAGCCGCAATACGGTCTACGCCGCCCTTTTCCTGATTCTGAACTTCGCCACGGTGGCGGTCTTCTACCTTCTGTTGGGCGCGCCCTTTATCGCCCTGGCACAGGTCACGATCTACGCCGGCGCCATCATGGTGCTGTTCCTCTTTGTCATCATGCTGCTGGGTTCGGAGAGACTTCCCAAGGGGCAGGTCCTGCCCTGGCAACGCCCAATGGCGATCGTACTGGCTGCCGTTCTGTTGGTGGAAGCAGTTTTTCTCCTCTTCCAGCGCCTGCAGTTGACTGCCACTCTCGCCAATCCGGAGGCCTCGGTCAATACCACCGCCGCTCTCCAGGATCTGGCTAAAATGTTGTTCAACCAATATCTTCTGCCCTTTGAAGTAACTTCGGTCCTGCTGCTGGTGGCGATGGTGGGTGTCATCGTCCTGACGAAAAAAGAGAAAGGAGAACCAGGGTAATGTCCCAGACTATACCTCTCTCTTGGTACCTGGCAATTTCTGCGCTGATGTTTGCCATGGGCACCTTGGGCGTGCTCATCCGGCGCAACCCGCTCATTATCTTCATGTCAATCGAGTTGATGCTGAATGCCGCCAACCTGGCTTTCGTGGCCTTTGCCCGTTCCTTTGGCGTGCCTACCGGCCAGATCTTTGTTTTCTTTGTCATGACGGTCTCTGCCGCGGAAGTGGCGGTCGGTCTGGCGCTGATCATCATCATCTTCCGCAACAAGCACAGCATTGACGTGGACCTGATGAACAGTCTGAAAGGATAATGCAAAATGGGATCTTCTGGACTGTTCACTCTCGTTCCCTTCATCGTCTTTCTGCCGGTTGCCGGCCTGCTGATCAATATGATCTTCGGCGGCCGGATGAGCGAAAAAGCCATCGGCGTGGTGGCCAGTGCTGCCTCCGGGCTTGCTTTCGTCGTCGCCGCCCTGCTTGGGTTTGCCCTCTGGACCGGCAGCGGCGAGGCAGTAGTCGTCCGCTTCGCCGACTGGATTCACATCGGCGATCTGAACGTGGCCTGGAATTTCCGGGTGGATACGCTCTCGGTGCTGATGATGCTGGTCGTTGCCGGAGTTGGGACGCTCATCCACATCTATGCCATCGGTTACATGCACGAGGATGTGCGCTTCAAGAACGACATTCCCCGTTACCGCCGCTTCTTTGTCTTCATGAACCTGTTCATCGCCATGATGATGATCCTGGTCAGCGGCGACTCCTACCTGATGCTGTTCGTTGGTTGGGAAGGCGTGGGCCTGTGCTCGTTCCTGCTGATCGGTTTCTGGTACGACATGGATACGCTCGGCCGGCCTTCGTTCGCCAACTCGAACGCCGCCAAGAAAGCCTTCATCACCAACCGTATCGGTGACTTCGGTTTCCTGATTGCCGGGTTCACCATGTTCTGGTGGTTTAAGGATCTTTCGTTTACAGGCGTCTTCAGCCAGGCAGCCCATATTGCCTCCATCGCCCCCGGCGTGATCCTCTTCATCACCCTTTTCCTGCTGGTGGGTGTGGCGGGCAAGTCCGCTCAACTGCCACTCTACGTTTGGCTGCCGGATGCCATGGCCGGCCCGACCCCGGTCTCGGCCCTCATCCATGCCGCCACAATGGTCACCGCCGGTGTTTATCTAGTGGCCCGTTCCGCGCCCCTTTACACACTCGTACCGCAGGCGCAGACCACGGTCGCGCTGGTGGGCGGCATTACGGCCCTCTTCGCTGCCACAATTGCCGTCGGGCAGTATGACATCAAGAAAGTCCTGGCCTATTCGACCATTTCCCAGCTTGGTTTCATGGTCGCCGCGGTTGGGATGGGCGCTTTCGTGGCCGGTATGTTCCATCTGGTCACGCATGCCTTCTTCAAGGCACTCCTGTTCCTCTCAGCTGGTTCGGTCATTCTTGGAATGGAACGCGGCCATCATCACCTGCCCCACGATAGTCATGCTGATCAACACGAGGAAGTCTTTGACCCCAACAATATGCGTAACATGGGTGGCCTGCGCAAACAGATGCCAGTCACCTTCTGGTTGTATCTTATTGGCGCCCTGGCGTTGGCGGGCATCTTCCCGCTGGCCGGGTTCTGGTCGAAGGATGAGATCCTGGCAGACGCCTTCCAAAAATTTCCGGCCGTCTATTGGATGCTGACCATCGCCGCCTTCTTGACCGCCTTCTACATGGGCCGCCAGGTCTGGATGGTCTTCTTCGGCAAGCCCCGGCATGCCGCCGCTGGGCACGCCGAGGAGAGCCCAAAGGTCATCACCGTCCCGCTTATGATCTTGGCGGCGGGAGCGCTCCTGGGCGGGGCGCTCAACCTGCCGGGCGTTCACAGCCTGGCCCTTTGGCTGGAGCATACCATCGCAGGCGTCGAGGCCGGTCAGTTCAACTTCCTGGTTGCCGGTCTTTCCACCGGGCTGGCCCTGCTTGCCATCTTCATCTCCTGGCTTATTTACGGGCGCCGGCCGCTGGCGGAAGGTCAGATCGACCCGCTCAAGAAAATGCTTGGCCCGGTCTTCACCGTCTTTGAGCGCAAGTACTGGGTGGACGAGTTTTACTGGGCTGTCTTCGTCAACCGCTATGTGGATATTTCCCGCTTCCTGGCAAATGTGATCGATGGCCGCTTCTGGCATGATTTCGTCCACGAGAAGGTCATCGCCGGCACCTATAACTGGCTCTCCCGCACGGTTTTGGATTTTGGTGTTGACCAGCATTTCATTGACGCCATCGCCAACGGTCTGGGCACATTGACTAAGAACATTTCGACGGGTCTGCGCCGCTTGCAGAACGGTTTTGTGCGCAGTTATGCTCTGGCGGTCCTGCTTGGTGTTGTCATCATTGTCGGCTACCTCTTATTGAAATGATCTCAAAAGTCGAGCGTTCGACGCCTGGTCTTTGACGTTTGACGTGACTGAGGAGTAAACATGAACTTAATTACCAATCCTATCATCCTGGTCACCTTCTTCCCCTTGGTGGGTGTGCTGGCCCTGCTCTTCATCCCGTCGGAAAAGAAGGGTGCTCTGCGCTGGACGGCGCTGGTAACCTCGCTGTTGACTTTTGGCCTGTCTATCTGGCTGCTGACCATGTTTGACAAGTCCAACCCCGATTTGCAGTTGGGCTTCACCCTGCCCTGGATCCAGGTTGCCGGTTGGAACATCAGCTTTGCCATGGGCGTCGACGGCCTGAGCATCCTGCTTGTCCTGCTGACCACCTTCCTCACCCCGATTGCCATTCTCTCCACGTGGACGGCGATTGAGGAGCGCGTCAAGGACTTCATGATCTTCTTCACCCTCCTGGAAGTGGGTATGCTGGGCGTTTTCCTGGCACAGGACCTGTTCCTGTTCTACATCTTCTGGGAATTCACCCTTGTCCCGATGTACTTCCTGATCGGTATTTGGGGCGGACCGCGCCGCATCTACGCTGCCATCAAGTTCTTCCTCTACACCATGGCCGGTTCCATCTTGATGCTGCTTGCCATCCTCTGGCTGGGCATCTACCAGGGTACCTTCAGCGTACCGGAATTGATTGCCAGGGGTGGCATCCCGGCCAGCATCCAGCTCTGGCTTTTCCTGGCCTTCGCCGCCGCCTTTGCCATCAAGGTCCCTATGTGGCCTTTGCACTCATGGCTGCCGGATGCGCACGTGGAAGCACCCACGGCCGGTTCTGTCATCCTGGCGGGCGTCCTGCTAAAGATGGGCACTTACGGCTTCCTGCGCTTTAACCTGCCGATGTTCCCGGATGCAGCCCTCAAGGCCGCTCCCTGGATGGCCCTGCTGGCGGTCATCGGTATCATCTACGGCGCGGCGGTTTCCTATGCCCAGAAGGACATCAAGAAACTGGTCGCTTACTCTTCGGTCAGCCACCTCGGCTTCGTCATGCTGGGTCTCTTTGCCCTCAACGCGCAGGGCATCGAAGGCGGCATCCTGCAGATGATCAACCACGGCCTGAGCACCGGTGCCTTGTTCCTTCTGGTTGGCATGGTCTACGAACAGACGCATACCCGTGAGTTCAGTGTCTACGGTGGCCTTTGGAAGATCATGCCCATCTACGGGACGGTGATGCTGATTGTTTCCCTCTCCTCGATGGGCCTGCCTGGGCTGAATGGGTTTATTGGTGAGTTCGCCATTCTGCTGGGCGCCTTCGGCTCCAAGGCCATCGGCTCGCCCTGGTTCGCCGGGATCGCTGCCTTGGGTGTCATCATGGCCGCCGTCTATATCCTCTATATGTTCCAGAAGATCTTCCTCGGCCCCGAAGGCACGATCGTGGAAGAGGTCAAGAAGCATGGGCATGCCCTGCGCGACCTGAACGGGCGCGAGATCGCCACCATTGTCCCGCTGCTGGTCCTCATCTTCTGGATTGGCCTGTATCCGAAACCGTTCTTTGAACTGATCGCTCCGGCTGTTGAAAAACTGCTGATGGCGTTCCCCCATTAGTTTGTGCCATTGCAAGTCGTCCGTTTTTGTAGGGGCGACGTATGACACATAGGAAGAGATTATGACCTTATCCGATCTCACCACAATTCTACCGACCATCGTGTTAGTCGCCTGGGCCTGCGTCCTCCTGCTGGTGGACCTTTTCATCCCCAGGAGCCACAAGGGCTGGACTGCCCTGCTGGCCGCTGTCGGCTTGGCCGGGGCGCTGGGCCTCACCTTTGCCCAGGCTGGGCGGGAAGTATACGCTTTCAGCGGGATGGTCGTGCTCGACGGCTTCTCCACCTTCCTTTCGGCTCTTTTCCTGGCTAGTGGGCTGTGTGCCATTGCCATCGCCTACGGCTACCTAAAGCGCATGGGTCTGGAGCGTGGCGAGTATTACATCTTGATCTTGTTCAGCCTTTCCGGCATGTTGCTGATGGCCCAGGCCGTTGACCTGATCGTCGTCTTTTTGGCCCTCGAACTGCTTTCCATCCCGCTCTACGTACTGGCAGCCTTTGCCCGCCCGCATGCGGAATCGGAAGAGGCCGGTATCAAGTACTTCCTGCTGGGAGCTTTCGCCACCGGCTTTGTCGTCTACGGCATCGCCCTGGTCTTTGGCGCCACTGGCGCCACCGCCCTGAGTGGGATTGCCGTGGCGGTTGCGACGGGCACCTTCACCAAGTATCTGCTGCTCATCGGCGCTGCCCTCATCCTGGTGGGATTTAGCTTCAAGGTCGCCGCCGTCCCGTTCCACATGTGGACGCCCGATGTCTACCAGGGCGCACCCACCTCGGTGACCGGTTTCATGGCGGTCGGTGCCAAGGCGGCCGGGTTCGCCGCCCTCCTGCGGATCTTTGTCACTGCTCTTCCGTCCCTGGATGCTGACTTGGTCCCGGTGCTGTGGGGTCTGGCTGCCTTGACCATGGTGGTCGGGAACGTAGTTGCCATCTCGCAGACTAATATCAAGCGTCTGCTGGCTTACTCCAGTATCGCCCACGCCGGGTACATCCTGATGGCCTTCGTCTCTTTTGGAAATCCAAAGGTTGCCCCCGATGCAGTCGCCTCGGCCCTGTTCTACTTGGTGACCTATGCCATTACCTCCTTCGGAGCCTGGGCGGTTGTCATTGCCCTGGAAAAACCGGAAGGGAAAGGCCTGGAGATCAGCGATTTTGCCGGCCTCGGGCGCAAGCGCCCCCTGCTTGGTGCCGCCATGACCGTCTTCATGCTCTCGCTGACCGGTATGCCCCCCACGCTGGGGCTGATCGGTAAGTTCTACCTCTTCCGCACTGCGATCGAGGGCGGATATATCGGGCTCGCCATCATCGGTGTGCTCACCTCGCTCGTCTCCGCTTACTACTACCTGCGTGTGGTGGTGACCATGTACATGCGCGAAGGTGACGCCGAGACTTCCCGCGAACCCTGGCTGGATCTCACCTGGGGTCTGGCAGCCCTGGCTACAGTGGTCCTCAGTTTCGTCCCCATGGCCCTCTTCGCCTGGGCCAGCGGAGCGGTCTTGAAGTTGTTCTGATCCGAATATTTTGCGAACCGCGTTCTTCGCGGCAAAGCAATTTCCTCTCACGGGGAATAATCTCCTCGCAAGAATGCAACGGGACGGCTCATCGCCGTCCCAGTTTTTTATACCTGTTCACATTCGACCTATATTGCCCGCATCCTGTTATTCTTTGGATTGTGCTCCACTTCGGCCAGATTCAGCGCTTCCATCAGCGGCGGGATGTACATACCAAAGCGGCCACGTAAACCTTTTTTCAGCCCGTACCAACCGCCTACGGGATTCTTTGGCGAGCGGCCCCATGCCTCTACGGTTCCTTCGCCAGCCGGTTTTTGTTCATCGGCGCTGCCGAGCGGTACCCAGTCGCCATGCGCCTTAAGCATTACGTGCAGGTCGTTCAGGCAGCGAAGTTGGTAACGCAGCTCGGTTTTCCCTACGGTGCATACCAGGGCAGGTGGGTTTGCAGTCTCATCTTTATATATCTGGTATTCCGATTGTCCGCTGGGAGTTTTAAGCTGCCATGGGCGTTCGCGTGTACCATCGCCATCCACTTGATTTGGTTTCATTTTGTCTCCCTGTAATATTTATATAATATATCTTATTTATCATATTATATCACTGCCCCTTCTGTTCGGTGGCCCAATCCGATTTTGACCGAATGTTTACGGAGAAATGCGTAGAGCCGCTATCTACGCCACGCTTTGATTGGTAAACATGCACAGGACACCATGAGCTGTCCTGTTTTTATTGTCTGACCTTAGGAAAGACCAGCGAGCCCCTGCTCTACGGCAGTTCCTTGCGATAGAAAACCCGGTCGTAGCCTTCATCCATTTTTCTTTCGGTTTCGACATACCCTATCTTAGGATAGAGCACCTGGTTCTCGGTCATCTTTATGTGGGTGCACAGATATATGGATTGAAACCCTCGTCTGCGTGCCTCCAGTTCGGCGAATACCAATAATGCCCGACCAATACCTGTTCCCTTATAGGAAGTGGTCACGGCAACGGTATCAATGTAAAAACCCTGTTCGGTCTCATATTGCACCAATACTCCGGCAACATGATCTTCCATTTCTGCCACCCAGACTTTACCGGCCTCGATCATTGTCGGAAAGTCCGCCAGCATGGGGGCGGGCGGCTTGTCCATGCGTTCGACGTATGGTAAAAAAGCCGCCCGGACACATTCGGCAACAGTATTAGCCTCGTGTGCATTTGCTGGCCTTATGATGGGCTTTGATATTGGAGTGATTGTGTTTTTCATACAATCTACCGGTTTGACTCTTTAGCAGTGGTGAATTTGGAGAGCGTCCTCGGAATTATCGTGCCATTTCTTGCAAAACCCGCAATGGTCGCGAGCGATCGCGAAGCATCCCTGGAGCGTAGCGGAGGGAACAGAGCCGCTGCCTCTTCCCGGGTTTTGGGGGTCCGCTGCACACTATGTTTGGGTTTTGTTGCTGCTTAGAAAGGCTTGCGGTAAATAGTATCGCAGTTGACAATTTGAAAACCACAACCTTTATACAGACGTGTGACACCACTTGTGCTATCGCTGTCAGTAACCAGAGCGGACTCTGTCATGCCAGCGGCTTTTTGCGCTTGAAGGCTGCGACTGATTAATGCACGGGCTAATCCACGTCCTCGCCAGGATTGGTCAACACCAATACCTTCCGTATAGCCGCGTTTCCGATTGAACTGTTCGTTTTCATCATCATCAATAAACGTCAGCACATGCCCAACAACCTGATTGGTGTCAGGTACCCAAGCCACCTGCCAGAGATATGGCTGAAAGTGCGGGCTTGTCAGCCATTCTTGATAGTCATCATCTGTTGGTTCTTTGTATCCCCATTCGTCTTGGCTGGTTTCGTCAACTGACTTCCAGATGGCGCGATAATGGTCAGGGTTTACGGGGCGAATTTCTAAGCCGTCTGGCAATGGAAATTCAAAAATGTCGTCGAAAGTGGGTCTCACCATTTCATAAAAGTAGCGTATGGGCTGATAGGCTGAACGCTCCAACATGAGGGTTGTACCTGTCTGAAATTGCGACACATTAGTTTGAAAGAATTTTGCAGTCTCTGGCGGATTGGATGCTGCAATGTCATGGAAGCGATTCTCCATCCAAATTAACATTGTGCATCCTATGCCTTTTCGCCGCCATTTGGGGACAAGAAAACCATTATGTTTATACAACCGCCCAGTCAAGGTATCATCCTCCCACCAACCCCGCGCATATCCAATCATTTCACCCGTTATTTCGGCAATAATAATGTCGGAATAAGGGTCACAGTTGGTAAGATGCCGAAAGGCATTGGCAAAATCCTCAGCGGTCACCTTGCGCTCAATTTGGTCTGCCCTTTGACTGGCAGTTAAGACAGCGGCCATCTGAGAATAATCGCTCTCACCCTGAAAGCGCCGAAAGATTAATCCAGAGATAGAAGGTACATTTTTTACATCAATCATGCTAGATTTCCATTTGCAATTTCGGTTGACTAAATTTGGACAAAACCACAACAGTTTGCGTTAGTGGTTGGCGGGCGGGCGGGCGGGGAAAATGTTTGAGAGCAGAAAAAACCGAAGCCAGAAAAATGCTTGAAAATGCCGCAGAATCCCGCCAATCCACTGCACGCTTTGTTGGCACGCTCTTGTTATACACACGGATTAAACCCAAAAGTATTCTCGACAACTCCAGAAAGCACCTTGTAAATAGATTGACCTATTACGTCTTCAAATTCTTTCTGAATTTCTAAAAATGCCTTCCAGCGTGGGACGCTAAACTCGTTTACTCCATGTCTTAATGCTACATCCATCAATCTTTTTTCAACTAAACAATAACCTGATGGCAAGGCTATAGCGTCACAAAGTTGAATGAGCCTATCATATTCATCAAACTCGATCCTGGAAAGATATTCATCCAGAAAATCCAGCTCTTGTTTTGTGCAATCCCATTTGCCTGCAACAGAGTTTATTTGCTTCAAAGGAAATACGTGCGTTATGCAAATTCGAGCGGCGTAATCAAAACCTCGTTCCATGAGGAAATAATAACCATCAAGAGTATGTCGCATGTCTGTAACAACGCCAGCCCGTCGTCCAATATCATGTAGATAACCCAAAATAAAAGCAGTTTGTGAATTGAGCTCTGGATGATGCTCTGCGATTGTTTCTGCGGCTTTTCCGACAAAAAAAGAATGCTGAACCCAGGGACCAGGATGCAACCCTTGTGCTTCTTTGATAAATGTTTCGGCTTGTTCGAGAGAAGGAATATTCATAGCAATTTATATTTTGTTTGCCAGACTCTGTGCTAAAAGGGGCGTGCCAACACGCGTATAAGCGGATCGTATAATGGCTTATGGCCGATCCGTATAATGTCCATGTAAAGCTATCATACGGATAGCAATTTGATCATCCTGTGATAACTATACAATAAATCCACCCCGCCGGCAAGAACCTGTACCATCCTCTGCCCGCGTACTCCTCCCGTCGCTATTTTACAGCCGTCTCTTCCCCCACCTGGTTGCCTCCCCATTCCGCCCAGGTGGCGTGCAGGCTGCCGTCGCTGTTGACCTTGTACACGAACACGCCGCACCCTTCGCCTCCGCTTGCAGCGGCAAACAGGCTTTTATTCAGGGAAATACCGATCCCGGTGTAGCGCTGCCCGAAGTTCCAGGCAAGCTGCCAAATATTGCCTTGCTGAAGAATCGATAGCGTGCCGTTGGTTTCGCCTCCATTCGCGTTGATCCAAACAGCATCGTAATCACCGTCCAGCGTGGAGCGCGGACCGGTGGGATATGCGCTCTCGGTGCCGATCTCTTTCGTGCCCAGGCTGAGCCGGGTGCCGCTCAGGGCGATGTCGCTCCCGGCCGAATAAACGGCCGAATAAAAAACAGCCGCGCAAGCCGGGCCGCCGGAACTGGTTGCCAGGAAATTGGTGTCAAGCGCGTCCTGGATCAAAATGCCCGCGCCTTTTAAGCCGTCATTCCAGGCCAGGTCATAGACCGCCTGATTCGTGGAACTGCCTGCTGTAGGTGGATTCAACCTAATTGTGAGGCCGCCCGAATAACTGCTCCCATCCGGCCTCACACCCTGGACGGTATACGTGCCTTCTATATCCAGTGACACAGGCGCCATAGTGACAGTGGAGGCAGGGCTGGGCGCGGGTGTAGCCATGCCGGTCGACCCGGAACCCTGTGTTAATGTCATGGCGGGCGTGGGAGAGAATGGCAGGATCGTGGGAGTGGGGGAAAGCGCCAGAGATGACCCGCAGGCAGATAGGATCAAACCAAACCCCAAAACCAGTATTGCAGGAAGTCGCTGTCTTGTATTCATTGGTTTCCTTTAACGTTCATGAGCGAGCCTTTATAGGTAGAACTGTACTTGATCCAGGTAAGGAAAATCCTCCGGCCGCACCGCCAGCTTCGCCAGCGGCGTTACCGGGACCGCGCTGCCCCATTCTTCGATTTCCGCATCGAGCCAATCCAGTAGGGGGTAGGGGCGGTGTTCGGGGAAATCCCTGGCGCTGGCGATGTAAACCACCCCGTTTGTGAAGGGTGGGGCTTCCTTGCTTTCGGTCGGGAGATCGAAGTGGTAGTACTTGATCCGTCCCGGCCCGTGCCCCACCCGCACACAGCCGTTCTCAGTGACATGGATCTTCGATTTGTCCAGGATCGCGAACCACAAGGCCCAGGTACCGTCCGGGGAGCAGAAGCTTTGCTGTCGGTTTCCAAACTCGCTTGAATCCTTGGTCAGGCGCACCGGCTCGAGAATGGACAAGTCAGTCAAGGGTGATCCATGCGCCACGTACCCGCGCCAGTCGCAGATGTAATTCAAAAAATCCACTTTTGGATATGGCAGCTGGTAATCGATCAGGCTGTTGGGCCCTCGCGCCAGGCTGGAATCAAGCAAATGGTCAAATTCCGATCGCTCCTCGGCAGGGATCGACCGCACCACCCGAATGATTGGGGGGATGGGAGATTTGCGGCGGTCGATCCTGTAAACAAAATTAAACAGCGGCCGGGTGATAAAGGAAAACATGGTGTGATTCGCCTTTTCAAGTTGCAATACTGATAGGATGCTTACTTGTTGGGCATGGGTCTCCTGACCCCGCCCGAGCTGAATATTATCTGCCTTCTAGGCAGGCGACTGGGCCTTGCTCTCCGGCACGTGGTCGGGCAGATCCAACTCGACCCGCCTGACGAGTGGGGATAGCAGGGCGACCACCGCCACAGCTGCTGAGAGCAGGCCCACCAGGCTGATCAACACCCCGATCCCGCGGCTGGAGCCAACGCCGAAGACCGGGCCAAGGACCGATGCCAGTGTACCACCGGCCGCCATGGAAGGCTTAAAGACGTAGTCTGCCAGGGGCGCGGCCAGCAGCGGAGCGATGATGCCCAAAGACCAGGAGATCGTGCGCCGGAAGGCGAATACGCGCCCCTGCAGGTCCGGGGCTACCTTGGCCTGCCAGATGGCCTGGCTGCAGGCATTCGTGAATGGGCCAAAGAACATGATTGCAACCCCGCAGATGGCGATGAGCGGGAGAGATACGCGTAGTCCTACGGCGCTCAGGAACAGGTCGCTAAGCAGCGCAGCTCCTAACAGGGTGTATATCTTGCGCTTGCCGCCGCCCCAGGCGCTCATCACCAGCGTGCCTCCAAGCATGCCCACTCCCATCAGGGTGCTGATATATCCCAGCGTGCTGGCATCCCAGTTGTCCAGGATCAGCGGGACGATTAACGGGCTCATCACCCCCGACAGGAAGTTGGCCGCCATGAAGAAGATCAGCAGTGCCAATAAATTTTTCCGTGAGGTGATGTAATCCCAGCCGAAGCGCATCTCTTTCCAGATCGAGCCTTTGGCCTCCAGGGCTTGGATGCTGCGCTCCGGGTTGGGGATGCGCACGAATAACAGCATCAGCAGCGCTGAGAAGGCGTAGGATGCAAAATCGATCAGCGCCATATTGCCGAGGTGGATGGCCACGTACAGCGCGCCGGCCAGGGCCGGTCCGGCGATCTGTGGCAACGCTTCACCCAACTGCACGAAACCGTTTGCCCGTCCGTAATGTTGTTTAGGGACCAGTAGTGTCGTCGCTGCTGTGAAGGACGGCCACATCAGTGTGTTGAAGGCCGCCATCCATAGATTGATCGGGATCACCATCCAGGGCTGCAGGTGGTGGCTTAGGTAAAGGCCGCCCACCGTCAGCACCGCCAGCCCGGCACCGAAATCACTGACGATCATGGCGGTGCGCCGGTTCCAGCGGTCGGCAAAGACCCCCGCGATGGGAGAGAGCAGCACGTAGGGCGCTTGTTGGGCCACCTGCACCAGCGCCAACAGCAGCACCGACCTGGTCTGGTCGTACACCCATACTCCCAGGGCGAAACCTGTCAGCTGGCTGCCGACCAGCGATACCAGCTGTCCAAACCAGATGGTGAAGAAGACCCGCATCCCCTGTGAGGAGGATTTTACTTGCACAGGTTGGGATTGTTCCACGGTTTTAATTTTACCTTTCCAGGCCATTTTCAGAAGTTTCCCCGGGCTGGGATGCTGCAAATATATCTATAGGTGTTATTCTAACGCAAAGTCAGCCGGCTTTCAGAATCAAGTCTTTGGTTGACCCCATCCCGAATCGGTTGATCTCGCTGGAGAGTTCCCCCACCTCATCCAGGATTGGGCGAAGTTCCACCCTCGCCGACCGGGCCTTTTTACAAATATCCTGCAACCAGAGCAGCGCATCGCGTGTGTCCCTACCCTGGTCTTTCAGCGAGAAAAGTAGAAGCTCATTCCGCAAGCCCTCTGGGGTGGAATTCTGGGGCAGGGCAGCCGCCCAGGCAAAGGCCTGGTACTTGTGGAACAGGTCTCGCAGAGCAATTCGGGTTGCCTCGTCGCTTTGAGCGTAAAGATCGATAAGTTCCTCCAGCAATCTCTCCACCTGCTCCCGGATGCCGGCCTCATCCAAGGCGGGTGGATTTTTAATCAACTTTTCCAGCCAATTAGGGTTGCTAATATCCACCGACCGTTTGGCGATGGGCGCCAGTTGGCTGTCAAACTGGGATATTGCTTGTTCGATTTCAGCAAGATTTTTCATCTGCTATTAACACCTCGACTCTCTCTGCCCACACTTGACCGCTGAACCCGTTCACCGATGCCGGATTCCAATCTTGCCGGTTTCTCGTCGCGCGGGCCGTTCCGGGGATGGTCTGCTACACTCGGATTGCAAAATACAAAACCACCACCAGAATCACGCCGGTGATCAGCAGTGCCATCAGCGCCCGCTCTCTCCGGTATTATTGGAACTCCTGCTCCGTGGTGACATCCAGGTATTAATTTCCCTGCGGATTCAACTTTACCACCTACCGGTGCATCAGCAATTACCAATTGTGCAGGATATGTTCGAAGATGAGGCCGAAACTGAAACGCCTGCGAGGATTATGGTGGGAATATTAAAGCTCGGCCCTTTCACATGAGCGAGATTGCCCTCGGGATGGGTGGGAATGTCCTTCGTGGGAACAGTGATCAGGAAATTGCCAGGAAATTTATCTCCGCCAGCTATTCTTTGCAACGGCTTGATAAAAATGTTTACCCTGTCAGAAATTCTCCGATCCGATTTGATGAGAATTCCTGACAAGGCAAGTGGTACAGGCTTATGAGATTCGAGAGACACTAAATGTACAGATCGCGCTTGTTGTACAACCAATAGGCTGCGATAACACTGACCACGATGATTGCCGCCGAGAGCAGCATGTACATCGGGTCCAGCTTGCCAGATTGGAGAATCACCCCGGCGTCGAAGTATTTGAAGGGGGAGAAATATTTGAGGAAGTCCAGGTTCGCTTGCATCCCCGACATTACGGACAGGAAGTAAGTCAATAGGATGATGCCGATCGCAATGGATCCAGATTGTTTGTACTGCTTCAAGGCGCAGCCCAGCAGCAGGCCGACCGCCAGGAAGATCAATTCAATGAAGAACATGCCCACCATTTCGAGCGCCAGGAAGCGGTTGAAGGCCTGGTCGGGATGGAACTGCTGCGCAGCCGCGTAGGACACCCCCCAGGTGACCAGTACGAAGACTATGCAGTTGACCACGGTAGCCAGCAGCTTGCCCGTGACGACTCGGTCGCGCGAGACCGGCAGGACGAGTGAGAATTCGACTGTCTTGTCGCGCTCTTCCTTCGAGATACTGTCGCTGGCCCACATGGCAGCCGCGATCCCGCCCATCAATGCATAGTAGATCATCATCAACCCGTAGAACCCGGTCACCGTGGTCAGGTTAAAAGCTGACAGTTCCATGGACTCCACCATTGCCTTGGGCAGCATGTCCAGGACTGCCAGCATGGAAGGGTTATTGTAATAAGCGGTGAATTTGGCCGCGCCGACCACCACCAGCAGGATCAGGACAACGCACCAGATCACCAGGGATTTGAGATTGGCCCTTAGTTCGCGAAAAAAGATGTTCACTTGAGCCTCCTTACGACACCGCATGAATATCGCGGCGGATGTAAAGCCAGTAACTGAGTCCCAACGCGACCAGGCTGACCGCCAGATTGAGCAGCACCAGAGGAGTGTCATAGCCGCCATTCTGGACGATATAAGCTGGGTCCAGGTGCTTGAAGGGTGTGATATATTCCAGCGCCGAAGTTCCGAACATGCCGGTAAAGGCGCTCAGAACGTACATCCCAAACCCCAGGCCCAGTGAATAAGGCGTCACACTGCGCACGCGCTTGACCATAAGCGAAACGACCAGACCAACGCTCAGGAAAAAGAGTTGGAAGATGATGATGCTTATCAACAGCAGGAACAAGCTGCCCGATTCATAGGGATACTTACCGTGGAAAATGGCAATGACCACAAACGTCACTACCCACACCACCGCGTTGGTGATGGTCAGGCTTGTCAGGGCAGCCAGCAACTTGCTGGTGAGCACCTGGGTGCGGCTGACCGGCTTGCTGAGCAGGAAATCCGCCGTCCATTCGCTCTCCTCGACCGAGACCAGCCCGAACCCATAGTTGCCGGCTTGGATCGCCAGGCAAAGCTGGACAAAGATGAAGATGAGACTGTAGAAACCCAGAATAGTGGCCAGGTTCATCCGGTTCATCCCGAAAGCTTCCAGCAGTGCCGGTGGAAATTTGGCCATCATTTGATTGATGAGCGCGGCCTGGTCGGCGAATCCCGGGAAGATGGAGAAGAAGAATCCGATCAACGCCGTGACGGATAGCGACCAGATGAGCACCGATCTCACCCGGGTGCGTAACTCATGGATATAGATGTTTGCGCTCATGATCCCTGCCTATTCGTAGTAGTGCATGAAGATCTCTTCCAGCGTCGGCTCCTCGATGGTCACATCGGAAACCTGCAGGCTGCTGATCTTGTGCAGCACCACGTTGATATCGCCTTTGAAGAAGAAATGCAGGGTGCCGTTCTCCGCCTGGACCTTGGTCACCCCGGGCAGGTCAAATGCTGCCGGGTCCAGCCCTTCAGCCGTCACGTTCACCTTTTTGTAGTTGTTCTGTTGCAGGGTGCGGATATCGGAGATCTCTACGATCTTGCCCTCGCGGATGATGCCGACCCGGGTGCACAACTTCTGTACTTCTCCCAAAATGTGGGAGGAGAAGAAGACGGTCACGCCGCGCGCATTCTCGGCGCGGACGAGGTCGAAGAACTTGCGCTGCATGAGCGGGTCAAGTCCGCTGGTCGGCTCATCCAGGAAGAGCAGCTTGGGGCTGTGGAGCAAGCCCTGGACAATACCGACCTTCTTTTTATTACCGTAGGACAGATCGCTGATACGGCGGTTCAGCTCCAATTCCATAAGCTCGGAAAGTTCGTGCATGCGCTGTGTGCAGTCCCGTTCGTAAAAGCTGGCGGAATACTTAAGCAGGTCAAAGACTTTCATGCCTTCGTAGTAAAAGACTTCCGATGGCAGGTAGCCGATATCGCGGCGGATCTCTGGGCCATGGGTAACAACGTCCTTGTTAAAAACTCTGGCGCTGCCGCTGGTGGGATGGATTAGCGACAGGAGCAGGCGGATGGTGGTGGATTTGCCAGCGCCATTCGGCCCGATGAAGCCGAAGATCTCGCCTTCTTTCACGTCGAAAGAGACATCCAAGATGCCACGCGATTTTCCATAATATTTGGTCAGATCCTTCACTTCAATGACGCTCATAGAGTCACTCCTCGAATAAAAAAAAGGTGATCCTGTTCCAGCTGCTGGCGGGATGGAACAGAACAGATTGCATCTCTAAACCGCCGTCGGTTTGTAATGATCATTTCCACATGCATACTGATTCGGATGTGGAGAAAGCTTATGGTCCACTTCACCGTTTACTGCGGTTTTTATTATATCCATTATTTCTTCTCTTGTCGCCTGAATATCGCCTGGTGTCTTCCTGGACTCTTGCCTCTTTCTTGTCCAAACTACTGTCCGAAGGCCAGATTAGCCTTGACAGAATAGAATATATGTTCTATAATAAATGCACGGCAAGGGACCCATGGGGGGACCTTGCCGTATATTTTTGTACTTTAATAACTGAATATTTCAGGGCAGGAGCACAGATCGAGTAGATCTTCCCTGACCTTCACCGCGCTACCCCTCGTTTTCCATCCCTTTGTGGTTTCGTGGTTAACGCCTTATTCCATTTCTTGAAAGAAACCCTCTAAGGGGTAAATGAGCAATGGATTGTTCCTCTTTTGTTCCTTTGGAATAATTCCCTCTCATTGGCCACCAGGCCTTACCCCGGTGCACACCCAGGAGGGGTTGTTTGTTTTGTAAAAATCGATTTTGCCTCGAAGTTTCTCGCCTGCTGGTCATGTTTATAATGAAGGAACCCTCGAGTAAAAAGGTGTTTCAGGGATGGGTTGTTTGTTTCTTTTTTTTCGCGAAACAAACAACCGGTCGAGGTGTCATCTACTCTTTGGTCTCTCATCACCCCCCTTTCCGCCTCACTTCCAGCACCGCGATCTTCGTCGAGTGGTTGAACGGCTTTGGGTCCGTGATTGGTGTGCCATGAATGGTCTCCGCGAACCCGGTGAAATCCTCCGGCACCGGGAGCATCTCCGCGATCTTCAAATAACCGTCTGCGCACAGGGCCTCCAGCCTCTCCAGGTACTCCCTCCCACTCACGTACAGGGCGTTGTTGATCGTCACCAGCCGACCGCCATTGTTGATCAGCGGGCGGACCTTGTTGATCAGCCGGGCGCTGTCCGTGTTCAAATCCAGGGTGCCTTTGGTGGTGGTTGAAAAAAAAGGCGGGTCCACCAGTACGCAGTCGAAGCGTTCGCCCGCCCGCTTGAGCAGGTTGACCTGTGCCCAGAAATCCCCAACGATAATATCCGCTTTCTGGATGGGGAAACCGTTCAAAGTATACGAGGTTTTGGCCAGGTTGAGGAACGACCGGTTCAGGTCGATTTGCATCACCCGGGTTGCTCCCCCCGCGCAGGCTGCCACACCCAGGCTGCCGGTGTAGGCAAAGGTGTTCAGCACGCTCTTGCCGCGCATTTGTTGGATCAGCCATTGTCGCAGGTTCCGCGTATCCAGGTACAGGCTGGCGTCCCGGTTCATGCACAGGTCCAGCGCATACCAGACACCGTGCTCTTGCACCTTCCGGTCGGGTGTTTCGCCGAACAGGAGTTTTCCCCGTTTCTCCTCCGCCGACGGGCTGTTGCGGGTTTTTACGATCCCCGCCCGCAGCCAGGGATAATGCTCTTGCAGGAAGACCTGCGCCGCGAGCACAAGCGGTAGGCCCTGTTCCGGTCTCTCGGCATGGTTGTACAGAACGGCGGTTGCCGCGTATATGTCCACCCCCAGCTTGGGACAGCCCTCCGAAAAACCGTTGAACAGCCGGAAAGCGCTTTTGTGCCCGCTGTCGAAGTACGCCTCCCGCGCTGCACTGGCATTTTCGAGCAGAGATAGGATTGGCTCAGCCAATGGGATTTCTCCAACAACCGAAGACCGGGCTATGATCTATCACCCGTAGTAACGACTTTGCGACATCGTCCCCGAAGGGGACGCACTCTTTAGGATCGGTCGTGATTCTCATGCTATAAGTTCTGAAGATGTCGCTATACATGGATGGGAGGCTCGGAACCGGTGCTTTCCAACCCTGCCAGCCAGCCTTCGTAGATCCGCAGGAAGATCACTCCTCCTAGGATCAACAGGCCGCCGGTAAGTTGGATCCAGCTCAGGGTTTCGCCCAGCAGGAAATAGGCGGTCACCGCCGTGAAGGCCGGTTCTAATGTGACCACCAGGTTGACTACGCTCGAGGGCAGGTATGTCAGGCTCACGTTGTACAGCCCAAACCCCGCCAGCGTGGGGCCAGCTGCCAGCAGGAACAGCATCCCCCACCCAGCCCACGCCTTCCCCAACCACAGGAAATCCGCCGGGCGGGTGGCTGCCCCGGGAATGTGCCCGCCCGAGAGCAGGTTGAAGACTATCAGGAATACCGTCGCGAACCCGAAAGTGTAGACCAGCGTCGTCCATGGGTTCAGCCCGCGCTGCGAGGCAGAACGTCCCATCAGTGTGTAGATGGCGTACCACAGGCCTGAGAGGATCCCCGTGATGATCCCCAACAGGTGCAGGCGCCAGGCCGCTGGGTCAAGCGCGTTCGAGACCAGCACACAGCCAGCCAGGGTGAGCGCCACCGCCACCAGTTTGCCCCAGTCCAGGCGTTCCTTGAGGAACCACCAACCCAGCAGGGCGGTGAATCCGGCCGAGCAGTACGCCAGCACGGTGGAAACCGCCGCTCCGTTTAATGAGACCGAAAGCGTCCATAGCGAATTGAAGATGGCCAGCATCAGGCCATAGAGCACGAGGAAGCGCAGGTGCTCGTGGCCAGCTTTTAAAAGGGCCGGGTGCAGCAGCCCGAGTGCGGCCGACAGGCTGATGGTCACAAAAAGATCGCGCCAGCAGGCCAGGATGAGGGCTGGCAGGGCATACGTCTGGGTCAGAAAACGGATGAAAACCGCGGTGGTCGAAAGAATGACCGCGCTGAACAAAGCAATTGTGTAGCCCTTGGTAAGATGGGATGTGATGGGCATTGGTTGGTTGTAACGGATTACTTTATCCCCAGCCGTTCATTCCTTTCTAGTCTGCCAATGGCTTCGCGGATCCGCCGCTGGCGGGTTTCTTCTCTTTTGGCATCCGAGATCCAGCCGATGTAATTTCTGCGATGCGAGGGGGGTAGTTTACTGAAATTCTCCCAGGCTTTGGGGCTGGTCATCAATCCCGCTTTCAACCAGTCCGGTAGGGGCAGTGCAGACCTTTTTGGCAGCGGTGCATCAGCCTCGGGCAGGCTGAAATCCACTGCAGCCAGGCCGGCCTTCGACATGCGGCCTTCCTTGACCAGTTTCGCCACCAGGTGCTTGTTCAGTTCAGACCATTTGCTGCCGGGCCGGCGCGGGTTAAATTTGCGGGCGTACTTCTCCTCGTCGATCTTCTGGATGATGCTGTCGATCCACCCGAAGCACAGCGCTTCTTCGAGGGATTCAAGATAGGGGACCGACGGCTTGCCGCTCGCTTGTTTATGGTACACCAGCCAGATCTCCGTCTCGGTGGCGTGATGTTGTTCGAGCCAGCTTCGCCACTCGCTCCGGTTTGCGGCGGTTGTGGTTCTGGTCATTTCCATGCCTGCCAGTATACAACAATTTACACAAGTGCAGGATACTGATTTTATACTGAACTGAGATTGTTTTTCCCTGTTCTTTAGTCGCTTCGGCCCGGATGTTTATGCCGGGAGAAGTATAATGGGTCAGTTTGATGGGTCTGCGGAAATTTCCCTTTTTCCCAAGATAATCCAACCCCTTCAACCCATGGAGATTTGTGATCCAAGCCCTCATCTTCGACTTCGATGGTCTCATCCTCGACACGGAAACGCCCGAGGTGCAAATCTGGCAGGAACTCTACGCTTTTTATAAACAGGAATTTCCGCTTGACGAATGGGTGCGTACCGTGGTCGGTGCCACCATTTCCAACCTTGACCCAGTAGCCCGCCTTGAACAGCTGACCGGTTTGCCTTTCGACCGCCAGGATCTTAAAGAGCAGGCGCACCGCAAACGCCAACACTGGCTGGCTATCCAGCCGGCGCTGCCCGGCGTGGCGGATTACCTGGACTCAGCCCGCCGCCTGGGGTTACGCCTGGCAGTTGCTTCCAGTTCCCCGCATGCATGGGTGGACGGCTATCTGCGCCGCCTCAAGTTTTACGACCTGTTCGACACTGTCATTTGCCGAGAGGATGCTCCCCGCCTCAAACCGGACCCTGACTTGTTCCTTGCTGCGCTGTCTGCCCTCCGCGTCAGGGCGGACCAGGCACTAGCTTTCGAGGATTCACCCAACGGGGTCAAAGCTGCCAAAGCCGCCGGGATGCGCGTGGTGGGAGTGCCCAACTCCATAACGGCCCGCCTCGGCCCTTTGCCTGCCGACCTGACCCTCGCCTCGTTGACAGACCTTTCCCTGGCGGGTTTGCTGGGTCATTTTGGCGACTTGCTCTCCCTCCGTCCAGAGCTGCCGGAGGATCTCCCCGGCATCCGCCAGGTGAATGAACGTGCCTTTCGCACGAAAACAGAAGCTGGGCTGGTGGATCTGTGCCGCACTCGCGGCAAGGTTGTCCTTTCGCTTGCGGCCATTATTGAAGGCCAGATTGTTGGTCACGTTCTCTTCACGCCCGTCACGTTGGACTCGCCGCACCTTGGTGGATGCGGTCTGGGGCTCGGGCCGATCGCTGTCCTGCCTGAATTTCAGCGCTCAGGCATCGGCTCCCGGCTGATGCGCGCTGGGCTGGAATATGTCCGCCGCCTCGATTATGGCTTCGTGGTCCTTCTGGGCAACCCGGCCTACTATTCCCGATTCGGGTTTGTGCCCGGGCGTGCGCTCGGTCTTACCAGCGATTACGGCGACGGCGACGAATTCCAGGCATTGGAACTCAGCCCTTCTGCGCTGGCGCGGGTGTGCGGGTGCGTCAAATATATCCCCGAGTTTGAAGAAATGGGTTGCTAAAGGAGATGGATATGAAACGGAATATTTTTTGCCTAGTGGGACTGACTTTTTTACTGGCTGCTTGCTCTACACCGTTCCCTTCCTCAACGCCCACCCTGCCTTCGGTAACTGCTGTACCCCCGACCGCCGTTCTGCCTACTAGAACGCCTTTGCAGGTCAATACACTTACGCCCACACTGACCCCTAAACCTTTGGCGGTGAAGTTCGCCGTCATTGGTGATTTCGGCTTGGACGGAGTAGCCGAAGCGGACGTGGCAACTCTTGTTCACAGTTGGCAGCCTGACATCATCATCACTGTCGGTGACAATAACTACCCTTCCGGCGCGGCAGACACGATCGACGCTAACATTGGCAAGTATTATCACGATTACATCTCCCCTTATATAGGCACATATGGTCCCGGTGCGGACATGAATCGCTTCTTCCCGGCGCTGGGCAATCACGACTGGTACACTACCGGTGCACAACCCTACCTGGATTATTTCACCCTGCCCGGCAACGAGCGTTATTACGACTTCGTCTGGGGACCGGTCCACTTCTATACCATCGACAGCGACGAGAACGAACCGGATGGTATTAATGCCGGCTCGGTGCAAGCCGCCTGGCTGCAGCAGGCTCTGGCTGCCTCCAGTTCCCCATGGAATATCGTTTATACCCATCACCCACCATACTCGTCTGGTGCTCACGGCTCCACCGACTGGATGCAGTGGCCTTTCGCCGCCTGGGGTGCAGACGCTCTTCTGGCGGGTCATGACCATCTCTACGAGCGCCTGCTGGTGGATGGCATCCCCTACTTCACGGACGGCGCGGGCGGTGGCGCACTCTATAATTTCAGTACTCCTCTCCCCGAGAGCCAGTTCCGTTACAATGCCAATTATGGTGCCATATTGGTCACCGCCAGTGAGACGGAGATGCTCTTCGAGTTTTACAACCGGGTGGGGAAACTGATTGACTCGTACCAGGTGACGAAGCCATAAACAGTCAAGCATAAACGCCTGGAAAGATCCTGCCAGAAATAAAGTTCTCCCGCCAGGTAGACTGGCGGGAGAGACCTGAGCCTTGGTTACCGGAATCCTCAATTCATTTAAAAAGACGCTACTGCCTCATCCAGACTATCGTAAACATCTATATGTTCCAATAGGCCGGCAATATCAAGCACCTCACGCACATGCGGGGTTGGGTTGACCAGTTTGAGAGATCTGGTTTTATCTTGAGGGTTTACCAGCATTTTATGGATGATCAGGATCGTCCGTATACCGGCGCTGGTAAGTGAGGGTACCTTGGAAAGGTCGATGACCATCTTGCGTCCGCCGGCGGCATAAGCATCTCTGGCTGCCTGTTCCAATTCTGCTGTGTTGCCCATGTTAACCCGGTCTTGAAGATGAAAAACTGTCACAGGTACACTTCCTTGGGCTTGCGAGACTACTACTAGGTCCATATTTAACCTCCTTGGATTGACATGTCGGCGGATTGCTGTTCCCCTGCCTCCCCATACAACTTGTGGTGCACGATGCTCAACGCCCGCACCTGTTCCCCCGCGTGATATGACGACCTCACCAGCGGTGCAGACTCGACCCATTTGAAGCCGATCTCATGACCGTAGTTGCGCAGTTCCTTGAACTCATCCAGGCTGTAGTAGCGCGCAATTGGCAAATGTTTCTTCGAAGGTTGGAGGTACTGGCCAACGGTCAGGATATCCACGCCCCAACTGCGCTGGTCGCGCATCACGGCTTTCACTTCCTCGATCTCCTCGCCCAGCCCCACCATGATGCCGGATTTCGTCAAAACCTCCGGGTCGAGTTTTTTGGCGTCAGAGAGGATCGCCGCGCTCCATTCGTAATGATCCTGCGGCTGGACCTGCTTGAAAAGTCTCGGCACCGTCTCCACATTGTGGTTCAGGATCTCCGGGCGGGCATCCATTACGATTTTCAAGGCTTCGAGAGACCCTTTGAAATCCGGGATGAGTACCTCTACGGAGCAGCCGGGGAGCAATTTGCGGATGCGCCGGATGACCATGGCAAAGATAGGTGCGCCGCCATCCCGCCGGTCATCGCGGTTGACAGAGGTAATAACAGCATGCTTTAGGTTCATGGACTTGACCGCCTGTGCCACGCGTTCCGGCTCCAGCCAGTCGAGGGCTTCCGGGCGTCCGTGTTTGATATCGCAGAAACCGCAGGTGCGCGTGCATACGTCGCCAAGCATCAGGAAGGTGGCGGTGCCTGAGCCCCAGCATTCGCCCAAGTTGGGGCACATGGCTTCCTCGCAAACAGTATGCAGCGCCTTGGAGCGCATCAGCGTCTGCAATTGCTCGTAGGTCTCACCGGAAGGCGCGCGCACTTTAATCCAGGCCGGGCGGCGGAGGGGGGCGGGGATGATCTTCTCGGAGTTTACCCGGTCACGGGTGGGGGATACTGGCATCAGGTCCTCTATGTACCGATAATATTTATCAATATTCTCTTGTATATTCTACCATATCAGGCGAATGCTTTCAGCGTTTATGAGATCTTTTTAACCTTTAACTTCAGGCCTTCCACTTTGACTACTTCCACTTTCTCCCCAGCGCGGATCTTACTCTGACCCTCAGCCAGTTCTGCCGTCCACAGCTCAGCCCCTGCCTGGACTTGCCCGGTCGGGTTGATATCGGTACGGGCGATGCCGGTTTGGCCGCGCATCCCCTCCTGCCCGGTGATCACCGGCCTCTTCTGTGCCCGCAGCGCAAAGCTGACGATAATTGCAAAACTGATACCGATGATGGCGGCCACGCCGATGACTAGTGGGAGCGAGACGCGCTGGAACTGGGGCGTGCCCGGGCTGTTGAACAGCACCAACGCTCCTACGACGAACGAGCCGATGCCCGCCACCGTAAGCCCGCCGTGGGTGGCGGCTTTGATATCTACAATGAAGAGCACAAATGCAATGACCATGAAGGCCAGCCCGAACCAGTTGACCGGCAGGACCCCCAGTCCGTAAGCTGCCAACGCCAGGCAAACAACGCCGATAAATCCGGCCACCCATCCGCCCGGGTTGGAGAGTTCGATCAGGATGGCCTGCGCCCCGATGCTGAGCAGGATGAAAACGAAGTTCGGGTCCACCAGTAGTTGCAGCAGGCTCTCGATCAGCGACATTTCCAGGTTTTGTGGCACAGCTCCGGCGGTGTGCAGTGTGCGCGGGCCGTCGGCCATCTGGACGGTATAGCCGTCCAACTGGTGGAGCAGATCGTTTATGTCCGTGGCAATGAAATCCACCAGGTGTGCATTCAGGGCTTCGGTGGCGGATACGGCTATGGCGCTCTCAATGGTGGATTCAGCCAGGGCGGTGGCCTCGGCTCCGCGCCGTTCGGTGTATGACCGTACCAGTGCCTTCATCGCCTCCTTGACTTTCGTCTGCTCGGTGGTGGGAAGATCTGCACCCTGCGATCCGACCGGGCTGGCTGCGCCGATGGCGGTCTGGGGAGCCATGGCTGCGGCGTGCCCCGCCAGCGTGATCACAGTCCCGGCGCTGGCCGCCCACGCCCCGTTCGGGCTGACGTAGACCACCACCGGCACGCTGCTGGCGCGGATATCCTCGGCCATTTTTTGCATTGGATCAAGTCCACCGCCGGGCGTATTAAGCTGCAAGATAACCAGCTCTGCGCCGTTCTGCTCGGCAGCCTGGATGCCGCGGTGCAGGTATTCCTGCGTTGCCGGGGTGATGGCTCCATCAATGGTCAGTACCAGGACCTCCGGTCCAGCCGCTATGGCGTGGAGTGGCTGAAAAAGGAACAGGGTCACAGTAAAAGAAGTCAGTAGAAAACGGGTAATTTTCATGGAGTTCTCCGGTCAAAATGATTATACAGGGTACTGCGCAAATAACCGAACCAAATTTCCGTTATTTTTGCCCCTTTGGTACAGGAAAGTTCAAGTATTTATTCAAAAAGCAGTAAACCTGAAGAAGGACTTGCTTGTCCGTCCCCATGACTTCGGCTATACTCCCTCCATGCACAGCATTGACCGTAAATGGACTGGATTGGCTGCCGGATACCAATCCATCCAGTCGTTCAAGACGAAACTGACGGCAGAATTTGGCCGTGCAGTCAGGGTGGGTCAAAAGCAGCAGTTTCGCAAGGAACTGACCGAATGGCAAAAGAAGCGTCGGGTCTTTTTTACGCTCGTGGCGGTTGCACCCCTCTCGATCATTGCACTTTGCATAACGGCCTATTATTTTCGGGATGTGGCCTGTGTCATCATCTACTGGGCGGTGCTGGTGCTGATCATTCTGGTCACGCTGGCGGTGGCTGGACGGCAATATATCCTTGAGATGGTGAAGGGCAAGCCGTTCCTGCAGCCGATGGATGCCTTGGTGGTGGACTTGGAAGGTCGCTGGTGGGATTGCCTCTTGCCACAGAATCTGGCGGTTGGGAATGTAGGCGGAAAGAGGAATATGGACTTTCTGCCTCTGCTCACCCGTTCCCTCCCGGACCTTTATTTAGCCTATTGCTCCTCGGATACCTATACATTCCTGCTCGGCCCTTCAGGGATTTGGATTTTAAAAGTTGAGCCCTGGAGCGGGACGATAATCAAACAGGAAGGTGTCTGGAAGCAGATCCAAATTGTTCACACCAAACTTGGGCGGAAGGGAAGCGAAGAAAAGGTGCACGAATCGGGTCCCGATGACCAGTGGCTCCATCAGAAACAGGAGATTATCAGAACGCTTGAAGAGCGCTTGCCGGAGCGGGCCTGGGCCCTGGGCTTGATCCAGGGAGGGGTGGTTTTTTCGCATCCGAAGGCAACTCTAGATATGAAACGCATTCAGGGCAACACTGCCTCCTATGGATCTCCAAAAGCTTGGGTTGAGCGCATCTGCCGTGCCCCGGCGGTGGACGGATTTACGCTCGAATTGCAATTGGAAATTCTGGATGCCCTGATCGGAGACGGTCTTCAACAAATGAACCCGGCCAAGGCCGAGGCGGAGCGGCTCTACCAGCAGGCGGTCGAGGAATTGCGCGCATACGTGTCAAAAATGGTGAAATGACGGGTTGACCGTCTGCGCCCCTCACGGTAGAATAACAATCCACTGCGGGCGTAGTTCAGTGGTAGAACGCTTGCCCTCCAAGCAAGATATCGTGGGTTCGAGTCCCATCGCCCGCTCTTTATTCACCACGAAGGATGCAAAGGTTAGCCCAGGGCAACATCGTAACTGAAGGGTAACCCGGAAGGAACACAAAGATATCTTTGTGGCTTCATGTCCTTCGAGGTGATTTTATTAGGGGCCCGTGGCGCAGTGGTTAGCGCAGGCGACTCATAATCGCTTGGTCGCAGGTCCGAATCCTGCCGGGCCCACCTAAATATGGCGGAAAACCAATCCACAGCCCCCACATCTGGGGATTTTTGGTAGGGAAGTTTTCCATAAAGAACATATGTTCTAAAAACTATTGCAGTCAAATTGCAGTAGTTTGGTCGGGGATCTGGTCCCGAGGAACGAGAAGAGCTTGTGCTTTGGCGGTGGTGAACCTTATTGGGTTCACCACCGCCCTTTTTCTTTCTCATCCTTGAAAAGGACCAAACAATGACCATCCTCACAATTGCCAACCAAAAAGGCGGCGTCGGTAAAACGACATCCGCTGTCACTCTCGCCCACGGCCTTGCATTAGCCGGGCAGCATACCCTGCTGGTAGATCTTGACCCGCAGGGGCATGTGGCATTCGCCCTCGGCATGGATAAGGCTCCCGGTCTCTACCGGCTGATTGTGGACGAAGAACCGGTCACCAATGTCGCCATTTACTCGCGGGACAATTTGGACATCGTCCCCGGCGACAAGAAAACCGAAAAAGCCAAGCGCACGATTGTCATTTCCAACTTCCCCGCTGAGATCATAAGTCGAGTGCTCAAGAATGCACCCTATGACGTGGTCATCTTGGACATGGCTCCTTCGCTGGATGTGCTGCATGTCTCGGCGCTCATGGCCAGCGACTGGGTGCTCATCCCGACCAAACTGGACGCCATGGCCGTGGACGGCGTGAACGAAGTACTACGTTCAATGGGAGAAGTGGCAGAACGCGGCCACCGCATAGGGTACAGCATCCTGCCCACTTTCTTCGACCGCACCACGCGTGAGACGATTGTACAGCTCAAAGCTCTGGTGGAAACCTTCAGAGGTCATGTCTGGCCGCCCATCCCGCAGGATACCAAAGCGCGTGAAGCCCCCGCCTACGGCAAGAGCTTGTGGGAGTATTGCCCGCGTTCCCCAGTGATGATCGGTTATGAAGACGGTCACGAGAGCGGATACACCAGCACCCTGCGCCGCGTGGTGGAGGTGTTGTGTGGATAAGCGTCTTCAACGCCGGACGGTAGTCGATCCTGCCGTGGCGGATATGCTGTCGGATATGGAACGAAAGAAGCGGATCGCCAGCCTGCCAAAGTCCAAGCAGGAAAAGGCCCGCAAGGATGCCGCCCGGCATAAGGTTGGGCTGGACCTACCGCCCGGGCTCCATGAGGCTCTGCGGGAGATCGCAGAGCGCGAGCAGATCTCCATCTCCGGCCTCGTGACTTATTATCTGTACCGGGGAGTCATGGATTACGAGACCGGCAAGGTGGAACTCTCCCCTTATAAACGGATCTCCCGCTGCGCCCGGTTCGAGTATGTACTCGACTTCACCAAACTGGAGAAGTCGTGAGCATACGCTACCGTTCTACGGTAGCCTATAGGCTACTACCGGTAAATTCCTTACGCTACCTTAGAACGGTAGCCTATACGGTAGCCCATCCATTGCCAGGAAGCCCTACAAGACGTTTTTTAGCACCTATTTGATACAGGTAGATTGACATGACTCTTAGCCCTGAACAGGCCTGGCAATCGGCACTCGACCAGCTCCAGATGGAGATGTCCAAAGCATCATTTGACACCTGGGTGCGGGACACGCGCCTCGTCTCCTACGATGATGGTTTGTTCACCATTGGCGTTCGCAACGAGTATGCGCGAGATTGGTTGGAAAGCCGTTTGAGCAGTACCGCCACCCGGCTGCTGATGGGAATCATGAACCGGACTGTGGATGTCTCGTTTGTAGTCGATTCGCCTTTCACTGCCGCTGTTGATCGTGAAGATGATAATGACGATGGTGAGGCCCAACCGGAGACGACCGAAGTCCAGGTTGTTCACCGCCTGTGTTATGACGAAGTTGTTTTTCCGGAAAGGATAGTAGCCTTGCCCGGTTACTTCAGCCGCCTCATTCCAGAGATCGGAGCACGCAGTGCATGGTTGTACGTTGGCTGGAGGCAGTCAGTCTGGGATGGTCGCCGCCAGGACAGTGGCTCCAAAACCCGTCGTGTTCCAGTTCGCGAAATCATTCGTTTCTCGGGTTTAAGCCGACGGACTTTCTTTCGGGCGGTAGAGGAACCATCCACCTGGCAAGCCCTCTCCGGCCTGGTGGAACGGTGCAAGGAGGAACCCCATTGGATACAAGGAAGAGACCGGCGCGCTCACCGCCTGCCTAACAATTACACCGTCCACATGACCCTGCCTCTTTCAAGAACAGATGCAGCGTCTGTTCAAGATTGGTTGAAGACTTGCTTGAACGAGGGGATGTCTCTACGGGATGCACTTGCAAAGGCAGCGCAAATCCAGGACCTGGTCGGGGAACTTCTACCGCCAGCCGGACTCCCTTCAACAGACTCGTCGCCTGACATACCGCGAACAGTCATGGAGATCGCCGGTCAGCTTGCGGGTTTGGAGGCTAAATTGCCCCCCGACCTGCAGGACGCTTCTGAAGCGCTGCACCGGAAAATCATCTCTGCTTTCGGAACCATCCTCCTGACCCACTACTTCCTCGAGACCGTCATCCCGAACGCTAAGCTGACCCCTCCGCAGGCCTGGCTGGTTGCCCTTTTGCGGGACCGCAGCTACATCAATCGTGACACCGGCGAAGTGCGCGAGGAAGTGCTCGTTCGTGGCGGGTATGAAGAACTCGCTGATGGGTTGGGGCTGAACCGATCCAAGACTGTGTGGGAATGGATCCGCGATGACAAAGGCCCTGTAAGCGCTTTTCTGGCTGTCCTTCCCAGCAGCGAAAGGGATGATGCAACCTCCCTGCTTCTGCATGTGCGCCTGGAAGAACCTATCTTCGATGGCGCGAGTGACACCATTAGGTTGGCGCAGGTGGCACCAACGGACGGCGCGGATGACACCATTAAGCATGGCGCGAATGACACCCATAGAATGGCGGAAATGGCACCATTGGATGGCGCGGTTGGCACTCTCAAATGGCGCGAATGGCACAGTTTAAAGCACTTAAACACCGACTCAAACACCCAAGAGAGAATCACTCCCACCACCCAAGACACACCGGCGGCGGTACCTACTTCCTGGGTTTTGCGAAAGATACTCGTTCAAGCCCATGTCCACCCAAAGGTCACGAAAGACCTGCTGGCAAAAAATGTCTCAGTGCAGGTCTTTGTGGCCTGGCTGTTGTATGCCTGTAGCCCGGCCGGGGAGGGGATCAAGAATCCCCTGGCCTACGTGTTAGCTTCGCTTCAAGAGGACCCGGCGCGAGGTCCGAGTGGAGCATATGACCGGCTGGCCGCCCTGCCACCGATGGAGTTGATCCGCCTGGTGCAGTGGTCGGTCAAGCGGGCGCCCCGAAAGTACGATTTCACTGCGGACTCTTCCGGGACCGAGGTCTGGGATAGGACGATGGGAGTCTCGGAGCGCCATGGAATCCTACTGGCGATCCTCCTTGGCGAGGAGGGTGTAACCCCGACCGGGGGACGCAAATTCACACAGCGGTTTTTGAACTGAGAGGATGTCCGAAATGAGACAGAAATTACGTGTACCTATAACACTTGAAAAGGAGCCTTCAAATTATGAATTGCATTTTTTTGGTCGGTAATCTGACCGGCGACATCTATTACGACCGCCTGCGCATCAAGCAGGTCGAGCGCCCGTTCCTCAGGCTCATCCTGATGTCCAGCCGCCCTCGTTTTGTCGGCGGGATGCGGGTGGTTCTTTGGGATGAAAAGGCGGAATTGTTCTTTCCCTATTTGCAACGCGGCTCGGAGATCGCCGCGGTCGGTCACCTGCAGACCCGCGAGTACAAAGAAAAACTCGTGCATGAAATCGACGCCACGAACCTCATCCTGCTGCGTAACGTGAATTGGGAGTATGGAGAGAAGGAACGTCTGCGCCGCAACCTGCCCAAGCCATCGGCAACAGCCAACAACGTTTTCGTGGCGGGAACGATCGGCGAGGACATTTACTACGATTGGTTCAAGCGTGCCAACGGGGAAGGTAGTTATCCCTTCCTGCGGCTCGTTCTCACCAATGAACAGTACCTGGAAGGCTTGCGCGTGACTGTTCGGGGAACCCTGGCTGAACTGGCCTTCCCCTTTCTCCAGGCCGGGTCCAAGATTGCCGTGGACGGGCACCTCCAGACCCGTGATCGGGAGACCGGTAAAAAGGTGGTCGAAGTGACTGCCGAGCACATTGCATTCCTGGAGAATATCAACTGGGCTGCGGGAGAAGCTGCTCAGAAATCCCGCGTCGAACAAACCAAAATCGAGGTGGATTGATGGGATACGAAGTTGAACTCCCACAAGGGCTGGTCCGCTCGCTGCGCAAGGCATTGAACATCCTCCTGGCCATCGGTTTCATCGTGGGTCTGGTCGTTTTAGGTCGGTCGGTTTCCCCGTTGGGGGAGGACGGGAGGCCAATCTTCCTCTCGCCACGCCTGGCGCAGGTCACGGCTTACCAACGGGACGCCAGGCGCTGGGCAGGGGACTTGCGTGAAACACAAACCAGCCTGGGCGAAGTGCTGTCCAATCCATCCACCGACCTCCTGGTGCTGGATACACGAGCGAACATGTTGTATGGCCGCCTGGTCAGCCTTCAGGCAGAAGTGGACAGCACCAGCGTGCCTCCGACCCTGGAGACCCTCCATGTCGCAATCGGAGAAGCGGCGAGCGCTTCCCTAGATACCGCGTTACGCGTGGCTGCCTGGATCAGCGGACCGACTTCGGGGAATCTGACCTCTGCCGAAGATGCTCTGATTACATCTCAGGACTCCCTGGACCGTCTCTTTGAGAATCCGTGGGTGCAGGGTGCGCCATGAACCTGGAGCCCATCCGCATCCGTGAATTGGAAGCCAGCCTGGAAGCGCACCGCCTGCTGCTGACCTCTGTTTCAGCCCGGGCCGAAGAAGCGCGCCAGCAGCTCATGAGGATCGGCCGGGAGTTGTGCGGGGAGGAGTTTGACCGTTCCCTTGTGGTGCTTGGTAACCTCGATAATGTCTCTGCAGAGGAGCTCGCCTCGAACGTGATCAACACCCTGAGGAGCCGGATCTCTGTTCAAAATCCTCTCGGGAATGACAAACAAATCAAAGACTTGCAAAAACAGATTGATGATTTGAAAGGGCAAGTGGATACTCAAACCAAGCGGGCGGATGAGGCAGAAAGGGTTTTGTCTGATTCGACCAATCAAGTCAAGGTCCTGGAGAAAAACCTTATGGATGCAAGTAAAAAGAACACAGAGCTGACAGCGCAGGTGAAGCCCGTCGACCTGCTTTCCGAACCTGTGGATTATTCCGATTGGTTTGAGGAATGGAGTCTGGACATTAATTTCGAACGAGACCGGACGGCGCTTATCTTCATAGGTTCTACCGGTATTTCCCGTCAGACGGAGATCAAGGAAAGACTGAAAGAAACATCCGAAATTAAAGAGGGCGCGATCTATAATGGCCTCGATAGTTGTGTCGATAAAGGCTTGCTCGAAAAGAGGACCGGACCTTCAGCGGGAGGACGTCCGACCTTTCTGGTCCTTCTCACTGATAAAGGGCGGTGGACATACACGCGTCTGACGAACAGTGCCCCCGTGCCAGGAGAGTATGAGAAGCTGCTCAAGGCGCATAAATCGGACAAGCACACTGGTCTGATTTTCAAAACCGCTGATTTTTTCGAGCGTCTGGGATTCACTGTTCAGCGCGAGCCGGTCACAATCAAGCTGGCGGGAGACCACATTTTCCAGCCCGATCTGATCGTTCAAAAGGAGGACGAAACCTTTTACCTGGAAGTGGAGTCTGGCGAGAAGTTGGACCGCGCATCTCTTACACAAAAATGGCAAAACGCCATGGTTGTTGGTGGTGGGCGCATTTGTATTGTGACCCCCATCCTGGGTACCATGACCACGCTCCAATCCAATGTGCTTGAGTGGGCGCGGGACAAGGGGAAAATTCCCCGCCTTTATCTGACGCACCTGGAGGCGCTGCGGAAACGTCAGAAAGGGGACAGTCCTTGGGTACGGATACGCTGAGGATGCGCCGGCGTTCCAAAATTGGGAAGGTCCCTGCCTGCAAAAACTCGATGCAACCGGTGCAAAAAGTCGATAGCGAGGTGCAAAAAGGTGTCTAAACAGCCACCAAAAGTATCTGCAAAAAGCGAAAAGTGGCGGTATCCAGTTAAGGAAAGTTTTTGTTGCGTGTTAGAAACCCATTGCGAGCGTGCTTTCATTATAAGGATATTATGCAGGATGTAGTCCCAATTTCGTTATTTCTCTACAACTCCATAAAAATTGTTTTCTTATTAACTTATCTTGACAATAACGATAATAGCATTTATATTAACATATAGACGATATATGGTGATAGCATCTCGGCTTATTAACATCCAGCGTCAGGAAGGCAGATCCAGAAATGAACCCAGAAGAATTTCGCCAGAGTGGCTCCGGCAAAGTAATCCATACCCAGCATGATTACTGGGCGTTTGTTCCCAACCCCCTGCCACCGAACATCCAGTGGTCCCTAGCAGTCGTATCTGCTTTGTCCGAAGCAGACCGGGATTTGAGCCGGCTGAATACGCTTGCTGAGGCGCTCCCCTTCAATCAGACTTTGATCTTGCCCTTCATCCGACAAGAAGCTGTGTTGTCGTCTCGAATTGAGGGCACTCGGGCTTCCCTGGTTGACCTGTATGCCTATGAAGCCGGCCAGCTGTCTTTTTTGGAAACGGTCGACGATTCAAGCGAAGTCCTTAACTACGTCCGGGCATTAGAGTATGGGCTGGAACGGGTGAAGACCCTCCCGGTCAGCCTGCGCCTTGTTCGAGAGATCCATGCTCGCTTGATGGAAAATGTTCGAGGCGGCCAACTGACGCCAGGGGAGTTTCGGCGAAGCCAGAACTGGATCGGGCCGGCTGGCAGTACGCTGGAAAATGCAACCTATGTCCCGCCCCCCGTAGACGAGATGCTGGATGCGCTGGATGCAATGGAGAAATTCATCCACGCCTCATCACAAATTCCGCCGCTGGTGCGAGCCGGCTTGCTACACTACCAGTTCGAAGCCATCCACCCATTCCTGGACGGAAATGGGCGTATGGGCCGGCTGCTCATCATCCTGCTTCTTCACGAGTGGCACATTCTTTCTCAACCGCTACTCAACTTGAGCGTGTACTTTGAAGCCCAGCGCCAGGAATACTATACCCGTCTTTTGGAAGTGAGCAAAAAAGGAACATGGGAAAAATGGTTGCTGTTTTTCCTGTCTGGAGTCAGCACACAAGCAGTCAACGATGCGGTGCGGCTGGAAAGCCTGTTGAGCTTGAGGGTAGATTACCTGGAACGCATTCGGGTTGGCCGGCGGCAAGACCGCCTCGAACAGGTTCTCGATCTGCTCTTCCAGCGACCGATCCTCAATGTGCGCCAGGCGGAAGCCGCCCTCGGTATCCCTTATATGACCGCAGAGCGCTGCATCGAACGGTTGGTGCAAGCAGGGATTTTGCAAGAGATCACCGGGAAGGCGCGCAATCGCATTTACCGAGCCGATGAGATCTTGGCTGTGATTGAGAAATAGAGTTCAGGAGAATGCCGTAATGAAAAAGAAGGGGTCATTCTGGAAAGGAGTTGGGATGATGTTCAAAATCATTGGATTGCTTGTGGTCGTTGCCTTGCTGGCCCCGATCGGTTACCTTGCCTGGCGCGCCAGCCAGCCGATGAGCATGCCGGAGTACGGTGGCCGAACCTACTACGAACTGCAAACGGAACGCCGGCAGGCGTACGCTAACCTGGCCATGGAATATCATGCCAGCCATCCTAATATAACAGTGAAATTTGGCGCTTGCTTTTTTTCGGAAATCAGCGTTGAAGTTCTAGCTGTTCCAAATTCAGCCTTCTACACCTTGGCAGCTATGTATCCGGAATTGCAGACCAAAATTGATCCGAGAGATATTCAGAATGGATATATTCCAGAAAATATTGATTGGCTGAATTTTCTCCCGAATTGGTGGCAAGTGTTTGAGAAATTCGTATGGGGCACAATCGAACATGTGCCACATGGTCCTGTGCCTTATTGCCGTATCCCTGCGCCATAAAATGGCGATTATCCTATCCTCTCAAGTCTCAAACTGCAGTTAGAGTCCGCTTGGGGGCACACAGATAGTCTATATGATCGATATGTTCCAAACAATACGCCCAGGTCTAGGGCGTATTTCTTTTGCCTTAATTCTAACAACTTTATTGGATCAATTTTCCGGAGGTAGGTCAAATCCGAAGTCATCGCGCCAATGATTCGTTTAATTAGAATACGGCTTAAGGTTCCTCATTACATTACGGAGGCTGACGTAGCAGGGCGAGTTGAGGCGTTAGGCAGAAACGTAAAGCAGTTTAAGCCAGGTGATCAGGTATTCGAGGATTTATCCGAACATCGTTTTACTGCTATTAAATCTTGATGCATGTGTCTTATAATTTATGTATGCCTGCGCCAATTTTAGCCACGAAACTGTACATCCCCCCACCTCCGCCCAAGGTTGTCAACCGCCCCCGCCTGATCGAGCGGTTGAACGAGGGCCTCTCTGCGAGCCGCAAATTGACCCTCATCTCCGCCCCCGCCGGGTTTGGAAAGACCACGCTGGCCAGCGATTGGGTCGCCAGTTGTGATAGACCGGTTGCCTGGCTGTCGTTGGACGAAGGGGATAACGACCCCACATCCTTTCTGGCATACCTCGTCGCGGCGTTGCAGACGATTGTGGCGAATATTGGAAAAGGGGTGTTGGCTATTCTCCAGTCCCCTCAGCCACCGCCAATCGAATCGATTCTGACAGCTCTTCTCAATGAAATCACCGTCATCCCGGACCATTTCGTCCTCGTCATGGACGATTACCATGTTCTTGATTCCAAACCGGTTGACAAGGCCCTCGCCTTTTTGCTCGAGCATCTGCCGTCTCACATGCATATGGTTATCACCACCCGTGAGGATCCCCATCTGCCCCTGGCCCGGTTACGCGCCCGGGGTCAATTAACTGAGCTGCGTGCCGCTGATTTGCGTTTTACTCCCTCAGAATCCGCCGAGTTTCTCAACCAGATGATGGGACTGAACCTCTCCGAGGAAGACATCGCCGCATTGGAAACCCGCACCGAAGGCTGGATTGCCGGCCTGCAATTAGCCACGATCTCAATGCAGGGACATCAAGATGCCGCCAGTTTCATCAAATCTTTCACCGGCAGCCACCATTTCGTGCTGGACTATCTGGTTGATGAAGTTCTGGGACAGCAGCCTGAGAGCATCCAGACTTTCTTGCTGCGCACATCGATCCTTGACCGCATGTGCGGCTCCCTTTGTGATGCCGTACTACTCACCCATTCTGCTTCCGGGCAGGAAACCCTGGAATATCTTGAACGCGCCAACCTATTCATCGTCCCCCTGGATAACGAGCGACGCTGGTATCGCTATCACCATCTCTTTGGCGATTTGCTGCGCCAGCGCCTGGGAAAACCCAAAGAATTCGCTGAATTCAACCTGCGCGCCAGTCAATGGCATGAAGAGAACGGCGACCTGGGCGCGGCGTTTCACCACGCCGTCGCTGCCGGGGATTTTGTCCGGGCGGCGCGGCTGGCTGAAGCAGCCTGGCAGGGGATGAATGAAAGTTTCCAGTCTGCCGCCTGGCTTGGCTGGGTGAAGAAGCTGCCAGACAAGCTGATCCGCACCAGACCTGTGCTCAGTACCCAGATTGCCCAGGCATTTACGGATACCGGCGAGCTGGAGGCCAGCGAGTTGCGCCTGCAGGACGCTGAACGATGCCTGGATGGTTCGGAATTAGCGAACGAAGCGCAGCTTAAGC
>Ga0209777_10000656_pt1 | contig 55019 bp, 46 predicted proteins | sample FrelakmetHBP12HB_FD_187147 | JGI IMG/M metagenome (GOLD analysis project Ga0209777, IMG submission 187147) | Freshwater lake sediment microbial communities from the University of Notre Dame, USA, for methane emissions studies -HBP12 HB (SPAdes)... | ecosystem: Environmental > Aquatic >...
CATTAAGATACCACTTCACGGCTTCAGCAAAGTCCTGTGAAACGCCTTCACCGAAGAAGTACTTCAAACCTAGATTATACTGGGCATCTGCGTGTCCCTGCTCAGCTGCCTTACGATACCACTTTACGGCCTCAGCATCGCTCTGTGGAACACCTTCACCGTTATTGTACATCAAACCCAGATTGAACTGGGCAGTGGCAATTCCCTGTTCAGCAGATTTTAAAAACCATCTTGCGGCCTCAGCATTGTCCTGTGGAACGCCTTTTCCCTTTCGGTACATCACTCCCAGATTATACTGGGCAGTTGCAATTCCCTGTTCAGCCGCTTTAATATACCACTTCGTAGCCTCGGCATCATCCGGCGGAACTCCTTTACCTTCTCTGTACATCATATCCAGTTTGGTCTTGGCCTTCTCATGTCCTTGTTCAGCCGCCTTGATATACCAATTTAGAGCCTGAGGATAGTCCTGTGGAACAACTATACCTTCTTGGTATATACCGCCCAAATTGAATTGGGCCTCTGCGTTTCCTTGTTCAGCCGCATTAAGATACCACTTCACGGCTTCAGCAAAGTCCTGTGAAACGCCTTCACCAAAGAAGTACTTCAAACCTAGATTATACTGGGCATCTGCGTGTCCCTGCTCAGCTGCCTTACGATACCACTTTACGGCCTCAGCATTGCTCTGTGGAACACCTTCACCGTTATTGTACATCAAACCCAGATTGAACTGGGCATCTGCGTTTCCTTGTTCAGCCGCTTTGCGAATATCTGTCAAAGATGCTATACTTTTTTTCACGGCAATTACTCTCTTAAGAATGTTCTTCATTCATAACATTTTCTTGATTTACAAACCATTCTCTAAATATTTTACACTTAATTGAAGCGCCTTAATGTGTCTAACAATTAATATCCGGACTTCGTTTTTTCCAATGGCTTGAATATCATAATAGCACTATTAATTTTTTTTAAAAGAGGAAAAACAACTGCTCATTGATAACGGATTGAAGTCTAGCAAATTTATCATGGTTGACGATTTGTTTGTTTCAGGAAGAAGTTATTTATATAGGGCAACGGCGAGAACGGTCACTACGTAAGCTCGTCTTGCTTAGGTATATTTTTTTTTAGCTCTCTCATCTTACTAAGGAGGCTGCTGTACTGATACAGTGCTTTGAGAAACTCAATAGTGAACTCTATAGCGACATCGATTTCTTGACTACTGATTTGCTCAAAAGTATTGGCCTCTATATGGGCGGCATCGTCACCGAGCAAGCGGAGTTCGTCTATTGCGTCGAACAGTTCCTGCGGCAAAAGTGTTTTTGTCTTAAGATCATGAATACGTGTCTTGAGATCCTTTCCGACCGCCCTTCGTTCTTCGCAAATCTCCTCCAATGTCCGCCTAATCATTATCGCCGAAGCTACAAAACAGTTTTGGGCATGACAGGTAACGGCTTCATCAAAGGTTTTTATAATCGATGCAGGGATGTTTTCCTTGTTTAAAGAGACATTGCGGAAAGGATAATGAAATAAGAGATTCCCGCTTCTATCGAGAACTACGAAAAGGTGACCTTGGCAGTCTTGGTCCGGGCAAAGACGTTGTCCGCAAATGTATTGGTTTTGTATAAAACGGTCGCGGCTAATTGCTTCAAAAGTACCTTTGTAACCGCAGTACGGGCAAATAGTTTGAATAGGACCACCGTCAATGTAGGCGAGAGGTTCTTTTGCTGTTATCTTCATGTTCTTACCTTAACATAACGTGTGATTTTATACTTGTTTTATGAAATATCAAATAAATATCTATGTCAAGCGAAATGAATTAAAAAAATATTCAAGTACTTATTGATTTTCGGTTGAAACAAAATATGTTTAGTAAAATTATCTGATGCTACATTTCAGGAAAAAGTGCTTGTCGAGTTTACCTGCAAAGGCTCAGTCTGTTTGAGTCAGCAAGCGTGCGGATTACCATTGAAATGTTCAAATTCAATGTCCACACAATTAAGAAATATTTGACTATTTGTCCGACTGAGACCAACAATCACTCCATGATGAAGGATAAGCACCTTCTGAATTGCAAGTGGCAACACAGTTTTTATTTTCTGCAATACAAAGTCTACTATCTGCAGTATAATTATAACAGGATGAAATTTTGTTGTCGCAACAATGAATACAATTATTTATTCGTGTATTCCTTGCTTTGAGTGTTTCTTTCGCTTTTGAAACGGCATCATCTTTTTCCACAATAGCCTTTCCCTTTTCATTTGTCGGTTCTTCTGGTGATTGTTTTATATAAGAGTTCTTTAACACACAATTTTTCATTCCATCTTGCGGGGTATCTGTGATTATTGCATTACCGTCACTGTCAATACAGTTGTACAGTTCTTCTGCATATGTAGAAGTTATTAAAGCAAAAAAGACACACAATGTTAAAATTATTTGTTTCATTTTATCTCCCTTGTTAATCTGGTCACGAAGAGATATGGAGAACAAGAACCCCGCTCTCTTTTCAGAAGCGGGATTTTCAGTAATAAGCCCATTATTCCCTCGTGTATGCTTGAATGGTTTAATCTTGATTTCTGTATATTTTTTTTATTTATCACAATTTGCATTTGAAATCTACTGAAGTGCTTGCTGAAAACACTCATACATAAATAATCTTAATGAAAGAAAATCCTAAAAAATATCAATTGAGGAAGAGCATAACGAAAAGATCACAGTGATCCGAACATTTTCCGTCCGGCAAGTGTTTACGTATTCCGCATTGAATCCCCGGTCGGTGTATCTTCCTCCAGAGCTTCCCGTTCCTCTTGAAAATCGGCAAATTCGCGGGCGATATTTCTGAACTGTTCGTGGATTTCTAGAAACGCATCCACCATGACAGGATCAAAGTGAGTCCCCCTGCCTTTTTTGATAATGTCCACGGCCATGGCATGTGGAAAGGGTGGCTTATAGACCCTCTTGCTGATCAAGGCGTCATAGACATCGGCCAGCGCCATAAGTCCGCTGATGGGAATTGCCTCCCCTTTAAGTCCCTGTGGGAATCCTGAGCCGTCCCATTTCTCCTGGTGTGAGAGAGCGTTGGAAACGCTAAATTCCGCCATTTTATTGAGTTTTTAAACCTGTCTATACCCCTTAAAACGGATGACAACAACATCACCCTTGCTTGTTTTTGTTTTTCCTATTGTCGGCTCTTCGCCCATTGCGAAACATGGCAGCAAAATCGTGATTATGAAACAGAGGATAAATAGTCTTTTCATAGGTACCATCCCTTCTTAAAATTGTGGGGTGCCCGCATCCCGTCCGAACAATTAATATACGAACTTCGCTTTTTCCTATAAAACTGGCATTATTATAACACATGCTATTTATTTCTAAAATAAGATTATTCTATTGACAAAATTTGCCGGAATAATTAGTATACAAAAAAACAGGTGACTATTGGAACTATGAACGCGATCATCATTATAAAAATAATAATTAGCAGCATTATAATTAGCTTCTCCATAGGAGGCTTGGTCGCGGAATAGTATCAACTCGAAATAAACAAAATCTCAATCCGCTGCCAGGGAAGCCCAGCAGCGGTTTTTTTTGAAAGTGAGGGGAAAATGACAAAAAATAAAATACTGGTGTACGATACAACTTTAAGAGACGGCACGCAGGGTGAACAGACAAATTTTTCGGCGGAAGAAAAATTACGCATAGCCCAGCGCCTTGATGATGTTCATTTTCACTATATCGAAGGCGGCTGGCCCGGTTCCAATCCCAAAGATATGCGTTTTTTCGAAATGGCCAAAACCGTTAAATTTAAAAATTCGCGCCTGACCGCGTTCGGAAGCACTCGACGTGCACATACCAAAACGGAAGCATGCCCTAATTTAAAAGCATTGGTAAAAGCAGGAACTCCTGCCGCCGCTATTGTCGGGAAATCTTGGGATTTGCACGTAATCGAAATTCTTAAAACAGACCTGAATGAAAACCTCGCCATGATTGCTGATTCTGTAAAATATCTGAAATCAATGGGCAAGGAAGTTCTTTTTGATGCCGAGCATTTTTTCGACGGCTATAAAAATAATCCCCGTTACGCAACCAAAGTTGTAAAAGCAGCGTTGACTGCAGGCGCGGATGTGATTGTTCTTTGCGACACTAATGGCGGTTCTATGCCTCATGAAATCAGCGCCATCGTAAAAAAAATTTCTTCTTTTATCCCTTTAGATATTACCGGTATTCACGCGCATAATGACGGCGGGCTTGCCGTTGCCAATTCCATTGCTGCCGTGCAGGAAGGGGTAAAGATGATTCAAGGGACTATCAATGGTTATGGTGAAAGATGCGGTAACGCCGATTTGATTTCCCTGATTGCCAATTTACAATTGAAGCTTGGTAAAAATTGTTTGCCACCGGAATCGATCCAGCAACTCACCAACCTTTCCCATTTTGTAAGCGACGTTGCCAACGTTCCGCCGCTTAATTCGCGGCCGTTTGTTGGTCGCAGCGCTTTTGCGCACAAAGGCGGAGTGCATGTCAGCGCTGTGGTCAAAAATTCCATGGCCTACGAGCATATCCAACCGGAACTTGTCGGCAACCACCGGCGCGTCCTGGTTTCCGACTTGGCGGGTAAAAGCAATGTTGAATACAAAGCCAAAGAACTGGGCATTGACCTCACTAAAGATGATGCGCTCAGTAAAAAAATAGTGCATGAAGTCAAACTTATGGAGGACCGTGGCTTTCAGTTTGATGCCGCCGACGGATCGCTTTCCTTGCTGATTAAAAGAACAATCGGTGAATTTATTGATCCATTTACCTTGGAATGCTTTAGCGTTGTTACTTCCCGCACAGAAAATAACCCCTGCCTTTCTCAGGCGACAATAAAAATATCGGTTGCCGGTGAGGAAGAATTAACGGCTGCCGAAGGGAACGGTCCGGTGAATGCTCTGGATCATGCACTGCGTAAGGCTCTCACGAAATTTTATCCTCAAATCAAGGAAATGCGCCTGGTTGATTTTAAAGTGCGCACACTGGAAGGTTCGGAAGGCACAGCCGCGGGTGTCAGGGTGCTTTTGGATTCCACGGATGGCGAAGAGATCTGGAGTACTATAGGTGTTTCCGAAAATATTATCGAGGCCAGCTGGCAAGCCCTTGTTGATAGTATTGAATATAAACTCAGCAAGGACAATCTCAATATACAATAATACCATTCCGCTTTAGTTTTATGCGGCAGATTCTATGTAACGAGAAGCCGCCGCGATGGTTATTGTGAAACTTCAATTTAATGAGACTCGCTGAAAACAAACGAAGTGAAGTTTGAAGCGTTAGTCGTAATGAGGCTTAAACCTCAAAAGCGAAGCGCATTGAAGTTTTTTAGCCGAATTATCCAATAGCCTTTGGCTATTGGAAATTATCTCACGTGCAAAGCTAAGTGGGACTATTGTAATGAGACCCAAGCTTCAGAAACAGAGTGCGCTGAAGCTTGCAGGTCGAATCAATGACATTCGCTGAAAATGAGGGAAACGAAATTTGAAGCGCAAATGGAATTGATCCCACAAGCGCAGCTCAGTGGGGCTATCGCGAAGCGGAGGGTACAATACCCAGCAGCTTGTTGCAAAATGTTTTCAAAGCTTGCTTTGGAATTCATACCCGTGATTTCCTTTTCATTTCAAAGCTTTCATTGCGAAAGTGTTTAATTCTTGATATATATTATTCTTTAAAAATGATAAGGAATTAAACCATGCTGTCCATCAACAGCCAGAATCCGCAAATGCGTCTCATCAGGAAAGCCGTGGATGTATTGCGTCAGGGCGGGATAATAATTTATCCTACCGATACGGTTTACGGTTTAGGCTGTGATTTATCCAATAAGAAAGGCATCGAAAGAATTTATGAATTGAAAAGAAGGAATAGAAAACAACCGTTGAGTTTTATTTGTTCGGATTTGAAACATATCAGCCAATACGCCAAGGTTACCGACTATGCTTACAAAACGATGAAAAGGCTTTTGCCGGGGCCTTATACTTTTATTTTGGAAGCTTCGCGTTTGGTGCCTAAAATAATTTTACCGAAAAGATCGACGACGGGAATAAGAGTGCCGGATAATCAAATTTGTCTGGATTTAATCAAAGAACTGGGACAACCGATAATCAGCACCAGCGTAAAAACAACAGATGGCGAAGATTTAGGTGCTCCTTATGAAATCGAGGAACGCTTTGGACGAATGGTTGACTTAATTATTGATGGTGGTATTATTATTCCCGAACCATCGAGCGTCATCAGTCTTGTTGATGACAATATTGAAATTATAAGAAATGGTAAAGGCGATGTCAGCGCCTTTCTATAAATACAACAGGCCGTGCCGCATATTTGAAGAATAGACTCTGAAAAGTATATTCTCGTGCGAATTCGCACAAAAATAGCAGCCGGCCAAAAAGGACATTTATGAAACACATAATGCTTATCAACGCTGTTCACAAAGAGCAGATGCGCATGGCTACCGTTAACGAAAAGGGTAGTCTAGTTGAATTTAACATTGAGATGTCGGTAAGAGAACCCATTATCGGCAATATTTTTAAAAGCAAGGTGCTTAAAGTTGAACGCGGCTTGCAAGCGGCTTTTGTCGATTATGGCGGCGACAAAGACGGTTTCCTTCCGCTTAAGGATGTTAACCACGATTATTTAACCGAACAGGGAAACGGCCAGGCCAACGGCAAACCTGTGCTCAAAGCTGGTCAGGAAATCATTGTCCAAGCGGTAAGAGAAGCCATAGGCAATAAAGGCGCCCTTTTAACTTCCTATATTTCTCTTCCCGGCAGATATTTAGTCCTGCTTCCCCACAAACCCGGCGGCGGTATCTCCCGCAAGGTGGAGGATGAAGAGGACCGGCAAAAAATAAAAAATATTATGAAACAAATTAAAATCCCTGAAGATATGGGATTTATCGTGCGGACAGCCGGATTCAACCGTACAAAGCAGGAAATTTCCCGTGATTATCAGCTTCTCATGCGTCTTTGGAAAGAAATATGCAAGAAGGCAAAAAGCATTAATGCACCTTTCCTTATTTATCAGGAGACTGACTTTGGCGTACGCAGTTTACGCGATTATCTGACGCCGGAAATTGATGAAATTTGGGTTGATGATCAGGAAACCTTCCGCAAAATGCGCGCTTATTTAAAAGCTGTGGCTCCCCGTCATTTAAGAATTATGAAACATTACAAAGAAAAAACCCCAATTTTTGACAGGTTTCAATTGGAAGAACAAATACGTGTTATCTATCAGGAGCGAGTGGAAATAAAATCCGGCGGGTATATAATAATTAATCCGACAGAAGCAATGATTACAATTGATGTGAACTCCGGCCGCGGTTCCAACAAAAGAAACATTGAGGAAACCGCCTTCAAAACAAACATTGAAGCCAGCGAAGAAATTGCCAGACAACTGCGCTTACGGGACTTAGGCGGATTGATCGTCATCGATTTTATCGACATGATGGACAAAAAACATATTGCCGAAGTGGAAAAATCTTTCAAAAAAGCGCTGAGCATTGATAAAGCAAGGATACAGCTCTCCCGTATTTCTAAATTCGGGATGCTCGAATTATCTCGGCAAAAGAAACAGTCTACAATTCAGGAAATCAGTTATACAAAATGTCCTTTCTGCAAAGGCAGCGGTTTGCGTCCATCTTTAGAATATGCGGCACTGGGAGCGTTTCGTAAAATTGAATCAGAAGCTGTCAAAGGCATTTACTCCGAATTAAGAATAATTCTTCCGCATGAAATTGCCGATTATATTCTCAATCACAAAAGGAGCAAACTTCTAAATTTGGAATCAACATTCGGTCTCACCTTGCATATTGCAGGTAGTGTGGAGATATCGTGGGACAAGGTGGAAATACAGCAAACCATCAAAGAAAAAACGGTTGACGCTCCTGAACCACACGAGGAAACTTCTCTTAAAACAGAAGAAAATTCAGTGTCAGCCAATGGCAAGAAAGTTTCAGTAAATGAGAAGAGCGCCCCTAAAAAGAAAAGCCGACGGAGACCTCGTTACAAGAAAAGAAAACCGGCGGAAACAGTGACAGAAACATCACCAGCGACGGATATTGCGTCGGTAACAGGTCTGATAACGTCTGCACCTGCCGGAGAAAATCTACCGGTGATACAAAATCCGCAGGCAGAATCAACTCCGCTGATCATTGAACCGGCTAAGCCAAAAGAAGTTGCTGTTATTCCAGAGACGAACGAACCGGAAACTCACATTATTGAAACAGAAAAGAAAGATGAAGCGTAGGGGAATTGGTATGTTGTAATAAGACCCAAACTTCAGAAACAAAGTACATAACCTGAATACCCTGTAGGGGCACCATGGGGTCATCTGCGACTGAAACTTGCTGGTCGAATGAATGACACTCGCTGAAAACAAACTCAGTGAAGTTTGAAGCGTAAGTGTAATTCATGACATTCGCAAAAAATGAGTGAAACGAAATAATGAGACTAAAATTTCAGGAATGTAGTGAACTGAAATTTACAAGTCGAATTATCCCCTAAGCTAGGCGACGGGGGATTTGAAGCGCAAATGGAATTGATCCCGCAAAGCGGAGGGTAATGAGACCACAAAGTTTGCTTCAGAGTCTAATTACCGTGGTTGCCGGTTAATATTCTCGATAGCAAATCACCCTGAAAAATCTCCATAGATAAACCAAAAATTTGGTTTATAATACACGCAACTGTTTTATCTAAGTTAAGCAATCAAACATGGTGCGCGATAAATTGTTGTATGTTATTGCAAATTTAAAGGATATAATGACAACAAAAAAACATTATTCCTCTCTTGGATACATACCGCGGGTTGAATTTGAAAAACTGCTTCTTACAAGCCATAAACCCTGTCCAACTGCCCTAACCCAATCTATCTAACCGCAGGCGTGCAGTCAACTACGCACTCAGTTGTACAGAAAATTGGCCAAACATTATTGGTGCATGACAAGTGAATTACCCCGCCCACAGGGCGGGGCATCTTAAAAAACCGGATGAGGGGGATTGCATCCCCCTTCCCCCCGCACCGCATTCATCCCCGTCCACAGGACGGGGTATTCTGCGGGAGGGGTTCATAAAATAAGTTTTGATACTGTATTTAAAAGTGCTTAGCGCGTTAATTCGCATGGCACCGCTTAGCTTCGCCGTTGGGTATTTAAAGGTATGCATATGGAAGATATAGTTAAAATGATTCAAGAGGCACATAGTAATTTGTTACCTGGATATTTAGGTATGCAAGTAATTAAAGCGACTACAGAAGAAGTAGTCAGCACTCTGGAAATAAAAGAAAATCTTTGCACAATTGATAATGTTGCACATGGAGGAGCTATTATGGCTTTTGCTGATACCATGGGCGCCATTTGTGCATTTTTAAATCTGCCGCCAAACTCAAGAACAACCACCATAGAATCTAAAACCAACCTGATTCGTTCCGGCAAATTAGGTGAAATATTAACGGCAAGAAGTAAGTTGCTTAATAAGGGATGTACGCTTATGTTGTTATATACAGAGGTACAAGACTCCCAGGCACAGCTTGTTGCCGTAGTTATTCAGACTCAAATTGTTAAACGGTCACCCCAGGTAAAGGATGACTAACACAGGGCTGCTGGTGAACGCGGTGTCTTTGACGCTAGCTCCGCATCCATCACGAAAGAGGAAGCATGAATAAAACATACGTTCACGGTTACGATCATCGGGAAAATTTACGGTTGCAAGATCAGGCTTCTACCCTGGTTGAGCTACTGCACTCCGACACTTCGTATCCGGCGGGAAGCCGTGTTCTGGAAGCCGGTTGCGGCGTCGGCGCGCAAACTATCACCCTCGCTAAAAACAGCCCGAATGCCTTGATTACTTCTGTCGATATATCCGAGACCTCTCTTGTTGAAGCCAGAAGAAAAGTGGCGGCGGCAGGCTTGACTAATGTTTATTTTGAACAGGCGGATATTTTCAATTTGCCCTATGTGGAAAACCCCTTCGATCATATTTTCGTTTGCTTTGTTCTGGAACATCTCTCCCGGCCGGTCGAAGCGCTCAATGCGTTAAAAGACTATTTGGGGGAAGGCGGCACGATCACCGTCATCGAAGGGGATCATGGCTCTGTCTATTTTTATCCGGACAGCGAAGCCGCACATAAAGCGATTCAGTGTCAGGTTGAACTGCAGCGACTGGCCGGCGGCAACGCCATGATAGGAAGAGAACTTTATCCGCTGTTGAATCAGGCCGGTTTTAAATCGATTCATGTTTCTCCTCGAATGGTTTACGTTGATTCCAGCAAACCTGAACTGGTCGAAGGTTTTACGAAGAAGATATTCACGGCGATGACAAAGGGTGTCCGTGAAGATGCAATCAAAGCGGGAATAATTGAACAAAATGTTTTTGAACAGGGAATCAAAGATTTATACCGAACCACAGAGGCGGATGGCGTCTTCTGTTATACGTTCTTTAAGGCCATAGGAAACAAATAATTGCCGGGCAAGCGGTTTTACTGGCCGGAGAAAAAAAGAATGCGTAAAAAAGATAGAGAAATAAAAGACAGAAAAGAAATTGACGATATCATAAGACGTTGCCAGGTTTGTCGTTTGGCGATGTGTGACGAGGGTCAGCCTTACATTGTTCCTCTCAATTTTGGATATGATGGCCGTTTTCTTTATTTTCATGCCGTGCCTGAAGGAAGAAAAATTGACTTTATCAAAAGGAATAATTGCGTAGGATTTGAGTTTGATATCCTTCATGAAATTATCACGGCACAGCAGGCTTGTAAGTGGGGAACGAAATACGAGAGCGTCATTGGATCAGGCACGGCGGAGATAGTAGATGATTTGGAAGCAAAAAAAGAAGCGCTGGAATGGATTATGAGTCAGTATGGAAGCGGCATATGGGATTTCCCGGAAGAAATTCTGCAAAAGACCCTGGTTATTCGTGTGTGCATACTGGAAATAAGCGGCAAAGCCAAAGAATAAAGCACTACAGCCGACAATTCTCAGAGGAATGCTCAATTATATTTGCTAAGATAAATTTCCAGCCGGTTCAATCCTTCTTTAATATTGTCCAGAGAGTTGGCGTAAGAGAAGCGCAAAAATCCTTCGCCGCCGCTGCCGAAATCAATACCGGGTGTGACGCCAACCTTTACCTCTTCAGTAATGAGAAAAGCTTCCTTATAAGAATCCGTGCAAAAACGCCTCGCGTCGGCAAATACATAAAACGCGCCGGTCGGCTCGACATGGATCACAAAGCCCATGTCTTTCAAGCGCGCCAGCATGTATTTACGGCGTTCATCATAAATTCTTATCATTTTGGCCACATCTTTTTGCGCTTTAGTGAGAGCGGCAATGCCCGCCCATTGAATAAATCCATTGGCGGAAATCATAAAATTTTGATGAATCCGCTGCATAACTTTCGAAAACTGCCTGGGAAAAATGCAGTAGCCCAGACGCCAGCCTGTCATTGCGTATAATTTGGAAAAACCATTGATGACAAAGGCCTTGTCCGTGAATTCCAAAATAGAGTGAGCGCGATCTTTATAAACCAATCCGTGATAAATCTCATCCGAGATAATATATTGACGATCAAATTGAGCGATGCTCTGCAATTGATCTTTGCTCATGACAATACCAGTAGGATTGGAAGGCGAATTGATTATAATCGCCTTGGTCCGGAGCGAGAGTTTCTTTTTGATATCCTTCGGACGGTATTGAAATCCCTCTTCGGGGTAAGTTTTAACTTCTTTCGTCTTGCCGCTGGCCGCGAGTATGAAATTTTGGTAGCAGGGATAGCGCGGATTGGAAATGATCACTTCATCACCGTGATCTAAAATGGCCAGCATTGCGAACAACAATGCGGGCGAAGTGCCGGTGGAAACCAGCACCTGATCGGGCGTAATTTTAACGCCGTATTCCTTAAAATAAAAATCGCATATAGCCTGACGCAGTTCCAGCAGGCCCAAAGCGTGGGTGTAGCGGGTTTTGTTATTGTGCAGAGCATCGGTTGCCGCCAGCGTGATAATTTTCGGCGTGGGGAAATCAGGCTCGCCAACTTCCATGTGAATTACATTTTCGCCCTTACGTTCCAGTTCCTCGGCCTTTGCCATAACATCCATTACAATGAAAGATGTGAATTTGGACGCTCTTTTTGAAATCATAGATACCCCTCGTGTATTGATAGATTATCTCTATTGCGATTGTCTGAATTTTTCAACTAACTTTTATTGTTTATCAAAACGTAAGTGGAACTTCCGCCGGCATTAGGCGAAGGCTCCTTATAATAATGAGACTCAAGCTTCAGAAACAAAATGCATAACCTGAAGGTCACAAGCTGAAGATTGCAAGTCGAATCAATGACATTTGCTGAAAATGAGGGAAATGAAATTTGAAGCGCAAATGGAATTGATCCCACAAGCGCAGCTTAGGGGGCTATCGCAAAGCAGTGGATAAAGCGACCTCCCCCAGCTGGAGTCCCGAAGATTCCAAGCCGCGGGATCGAACTTAAGATAGTTTTTGAACTTACCATTTTGAGCAAAATTATCAAAAAAACTCATAATTGGCTTACTCTTTGCTAATATATCTTCAGAAGTTAAAAAACGATTGCTATTAGTACAATTTTGTTACAAAATACATTTAGGTTTTTCAAACCTTTTATGAGCAAAGCTACAAAAAAATCTTTTTCTGAGAAAGAGCGCAATTTGAGTATTCATAGTTATGAAGAGCTGGCCACATTGCACGCGATAGCTAAAATTTTAGCTCAACCTCAAGACCTACGCGATCAACTGGAACAAGTTCTGCAGGAAATGAGTTCCCGTTTAGGCATGAAGCGGGGCATGATTTCACTGTTGGATCGGGAGAAAAAACAAGCATGGCTCGATATTGCTCACGATATCAATATCGAAGGAATGGATGTAACTTACAAACCCGGCGAGGGTATTACCGGCAAAGTGGCGGAAACAGGCCGCCCAATGGCCGTGGCTAATCTTGGTCAGGCTACTCACTTTTTAGACCGCACCGGCGCCCGCCGTCATTTAAACAGATCTGAACTGGCTTTTCTGTGCGTTCCCATTATTTATGATGCAAATGTCATCGGCGTTCTATCAGCCGATAAAGTCGCTATTGAAGTGGAAGATCTGGATAAGGAACTGGCCATGCTCTCCGCCGTATCTGAGCTTATGGCCAAGGCCGTGCATATCAGAGCTCTGGAGGAAGAAAACGAACGCTTAAGAAAAATCGTCGGCAGTGCACGGGCGCCTTCAATTGATATTATCGGTCATTCCAAGCCCATGCAGGAAGTATTCGGCCTGGTGGCCCAAGTATCCGATTCCAATACAACAGTTTTAATCAACGGTGAAACAGGAACCGGCAAGGAACTGATCGCCAGGGCTATACACATGAACTCTCCCAGGCATGGTGGGCCAATGGTACAGGTTAATTGCGCGGCTATTCCGGATACGCTGATTGAAAGTGAGCTTTTTGGTCATGAAAGAGGGGCTTTTACCGGGGCGCTGCATCAACGCCGGGGACGTTTTGAAGAGGCTAACGGCGGCACAATTTTCCTGGATGAAGTAGGAGAGCTTTCCGCTGCCGCTCAGGTAAAGCTTTTGCGCGTTTTGCAGGAAAAAAGGTTTCAGCCTCTGGGTTCTTCGCGGGTGATTAATGTCAATGTCCGCATTATCGCGGCAACCAATAGAAATCTGGAACAAGACATTGTGGCGGAACGTTTCCGCGCCGACTTGTTTTACCGCTTGAATGTTTTTCCCATATATTTACCCGCGCTACGCGAAAGAGGCAGTGATATTATACTTCTGGCGGATCATTTTATTTTGAAATACAGCAAAGAAATGGGGAAAAATGTTAAAAAAATATCCACTGCCGCGATAGAAGTATTTTTATCTCACAAATGGCCTGGTAATGTTCGTGAACTGGAAAATTGCATCGAACGAGCTGTTCTGCTATCCACTACCGATACAATCGACTCTTTTCATTTGCCTCCGTCCTTGCATGTAAGAGAAACAAAGATGGAAAAGAAGGACAATAGCAGACTATCTTCTATTGTCGAAGCGCAGGAAAGGTCTTTAATTATTGAGACGCTGAAAGCTACCGGAGGAAATCAAACAAAGGCCGCAAAAGTTCTGGGGGCAACAAAGCGCATCATTCAATATAAAATAACCAAACTGGGAATTGATCCAAAACTTTTTCGTAAAAATATTAAAAACAGCTATGATGCTGATTAGGTTTATTCTTCCAAACCATCATCATCGTCTTTTTGTGCCGCTGTCGCTTTTAACGGTTTGATTTTTCTATAAACTGACTGCGGAGCCTTTTTATTGCCCTCAACTGTGAGAAGTCTTTCCATAGTAATACCGAAAAGTTTTTCATTCTCTTCCAGATAAGGCTCTATCAGTTTCCAGTCCGCGTCGTTAATTTCGGCAAACTCTCCGCCGTTTAACTGCTCATCAACAAGTTTTCTATGTGGATCCCGGACATAAATCGCGCCGCCGGAAGCAAGAGAAAATATATTTGAACCGGGATATGGCGAATCGTACTCATAGATCGAGCCATCTTCATCATTAAAACCAATACCGTTGAGAATAACAAAACCGCCGCCATTGAGCGGATCACCGGCCATAAAAGATTCAGCAAGGTAATCCAGAGCGGTGCCGTTGATTACCACGCGCGGTTTGCCAACAGCGTTAATTAAAGGCCGACCGGCAGCGTTACCCATAATATACGCGCTGCCTCCCTTGGCTCCGTACATAAATGTCTGGCCAACATCACCAAATACAACCAGTTTCCCTTCCTTCATAATTTGGCAGAGTTGGTCCTGGGCATTACCATGAACATAAATCTCCATGCCGTCAATGCCTGAGGCCAGATAATCGCCGGAAGCCCCGTAGACATCAATTCTCACATCTTTCGTCGCCGGACCGAAACCGCATCCGGTAAAGCGTTGTCCACGATATTTGTAAACAATAAAACGTTTCCAGCCGAGTTTGAAGGCCTTCACAATCATTACCGCGTCGCAAAGATCGCCTTCCGGTTCAAATTTTTCGGCATCAATAACCAGAATTTTCTCATTCTTTTTCGGCACGCGAAGTTTATCGTGATTGGCAAAATTAATCCTGCTAAATATTGAATTTAATGCTTCTGTGATCATCGGCATTGCATCGAAAATATCATCCAGCGCAATTTTCAGGACATGCAACAACGAGCTTCTTTTTATCGAACCGGTATTGAATCTACGATCATTCAAAAGCGTTAACGCAGTAATGGCGGTTTGTTTATAGTCATCATTTTTCAGGGCATAACCTTTAATTGTCTCAATACAGAATCTGAGCTTGTCCGGATTAAAGCCGCCAATGCCGTCCTTTATATAGGTAAACAATTTATCAGCGGCGGCTAAATAATCATTCTCAGCTAATAAAGCACCAATCTTTTCTTCGATGGGTTTGCAGTTCTCTGTCGCTGTAATCTTTTTCGCCACATCACAGGTGGCCCTGCCTTTAGGAGTTTTGATCACCTTCCCGAATTTGTCGGTACAAACAAACTTTTTACCATCCGCGGTATCTTTAAGGCTGAAAATAAATGACCCGCCATCGGTATAGCTACCGCCACGGGCATTCCAATATTTGTCGGCAATGGGCCCGAAACGTGGATCTTCACGCTCCAGAGAGATTAGTGTCGCATCAATGGCCTGCTTTTCCGAACAAATCAGACCGATCTGAACTTTCCCTTCCTGCAGAGCAAAAACCTGAGGGCGCAGCATGGCGGTATCGGTAATGCCGATAAGTTGGAACTGATCATTTCTAACGTCATTTCTCGCAATGATAAAAAACCATGGGCCATCCGGCGATGAGTTTACATGATGGGTTTGAATGGCTTTATACAGTTCCTGTTTTTCAGCCGGCAACATATCAAAGTCCATTTCCGAAGTTGGCGCCATAGCCTCAATCAGATATTCCAGAGGATATTTATATACTCTACTCCACAAATCCAGAAGCAGCGCAGCTTCTTCAGTATCTGTCAGAAACAGCGGGTAATAGTTGCGCTGTTTGAGATATTCATTTACAGCCTGATAATTGGCAAAGTCACCGTTATGCACCAGCGCTTCATTAAGCGCGCTGAACGGGTGGCAGCCGCCCGGGTGCCAGACACGTCCGCGTGTCGGATAACGCTGATGGGCAAGCCAGGCATACGCTTTGAAATCTTCCAATTTATAATATTTGACAACATTTTCCGCATATCCCACGATTTTCAGAATCATCATGTTCCTGCCGTGCGACATGACAAAAGCCTTTTTTTCGCCAAGAGACGCGTAATAGTGCGTATTGATCTTAAAGCTGTTCTGATAAACAAATTCATCCTCAGCATCACGTCTATCTATCGACGAAAATTTGTTATCCGCAATGAATTTATCGAGGACATCATCCTTAACGCGCACAAAATAACGCATGACATCAGGAGGCCGCACATCCAAGCCGATACTGCGATGATCATCAATGGTAGCCAGCTTTTCTGATTTATCGATTTTAAAATGCGGCTTAATGTATTTATCTTCAATTTCGGTACAAACGCTTGCATCCAGAAGTGCAATGTGCAGCATGTAATCATCCTGCAGCACCTGTTTGGATACACCCATTGCTTCGGGAATAAACCCGACGGCGCCAATGCCGCCGCCTTTTCCATTGCCTCTGTTGTGCATCTGCACGGATGGCTCAAAGATATTTTTTCCAGTTACTGGAATCGAACAGATAAAGCCTGTTACACCGCAGCCACCCTCTTCTTCGGTGTTTAGGGCCAAAGGCGGTACCTTACTGCAAAGTTCAGCGCGTGATATTAGTATTTTTTCAACATTGTCCATTATTAGCAAACTCCGCTTTATTTACTTACTGTAATCTATATGCTCCAGCAAATCAGTCCGGCCAACCAGTTCCCTTACACTCTTCATGCCGAACTTCTGCAGTATTTCTACAAGCTGGACATTCCATGCATGGTACATGTTAGTAAGACGCTGCGTTGCCCATTCTTCATTGAACAAATCGGCCAGTTCCGAATCTGTGGAGGCAATGCCGCGGGCACAACCCCGGCCTGATTCGCAGTTTCCACATCGGACGCATTCCAGAGAAACCAATTCCGCTGTGCCGATGACCGCTCCATCCGCGCCCAAACAAATGGCTTTGGCCAAATCATGAGCAGTCCTTACGCCACCGGAGGCAATGAGTGTCATGGCGTCCCGTGCGCCTTCTTCCTTTAAAAAATTATGAACCTTTATGATGGCATATTCTATCGGCATGGCGATGTTCTTTTTGGCAATGTCGGGCGCCGCTCCTGTACCGCCATACCCGCCGTCGATGTGAATTATATGAGCACCGGCATAGTATGAACCGACAGCAACCATATCCACGTCATTCGGTGTCGAAACCTTAACGGAAACCAACGCGTTGGGATTGATTTCTTTGATCCAGTCAATATGCTTCTTGTGATCTTCAATGGAATACACCGAATGAAATGGAAAAGGTGAAAACAAGGAGGTGCCTTTGACCGCCTCACGCATCCGGGCAACGCTTTCTGTATTTTTTTCACCCAGAAGATGCCCGCCAAGACCGGGTTTAGCGCCCTGTGCATACTTGAATTCCACTATCTTTACACGCTGTATTGTTTCTTCGCGCACTCCAAACAAACCTGTCGCCACCTGAGTGATCACGTGGTCGTTATAGGGTTGAAGCAGCTCAGGGTATCCTCCCTCACCGGTACAGGTAAATGTATTCCATATCGTCGCGTTGCGCGCCTTGGAAATCATTGTAGGCAGACTTACCGACCCGAAGGACATGCCGCCGCCATAGACAGGTGTGGAAATGGTAACATTTGCACGGCCATCGTTTCTCCTGTTTAAGGGAATCTCCGTTGATATTTCAGACTTATCAATTTTTGGGCGTCCCTCTGGAAACTTTAGACGCAGTTTATCAAAACCGCCGCCGGAATTACCGGTATTATATTCAAGATCAGTTCGTTCCGGTGGATATCCGGTTTCCGCCATTATCCAGGTCCCGGTAATCATATCGGCAGTCCAGCGATAATCGCCGAGCGTTTCATACATGGGATTCAGTGAGATGCTCAAAGCCTTGCGCGGACATTTTGCTACACAATAAAAATCGTTGTTCTTGCATTCAAACCCGATACATTTATAATTTATCGGTGCTTTCATCTTGTTTTGCCCTTCCCGTTTCTCATGAACTCCGTATGGGCATGATTTTGCGCAAGTACCGCAGTTGATGCAGGCGTCGGATCGAGTAATTTTATATTTCGGCACCTGATGCTTAAATCGCGAAGGCATTTTTTTAATTTTTACAGCCGAAGGTGGTTTCATAGTTACACCTTTTCTCTTTTTTTAAATAGTTTTCCAAAAGTATCATTATCGATTTCTTCAAAGAAGATAGCCCTTCCGGTTTCACCGCGCAGCCTGCGTGCTTCACGAATACCCATGGCGCCCATTACCTCCAGGAGCTGCGAGTGCCATGCGCCCATGAGGTTAATGATCCTCTGCATTACAGTTCGCACTGAAATTTTTTCCAGTCCTTCGGGGAATACTAATATCTTCTCCGGTTCTTCATACAACCTGGCGCCAATCGCGATAAGCAACGGCAAATCTATTGCCGTTAAATCAGCGCCGCAGAGCATTGCCTTCGGCACATGCTCGGCCATTGCTATTCCGCCGGAGAAAATAATTGTAACTTCATCACGGATTCTGTCTTCAACCAGCTTCAGATGAACGGCTCGGATAATGTCTTTGGCCAGACGCCGGTTGTGATCTGCCGAACCATTATTCTCCATACCGCGATAATCGGCCACAACATGAATGATTTCCGCGCCGCTTTTTGTAAGTTTAGCAACAATATCTTCCACTGATTTCGTTGCGGGAACTCGAATTATGGTCAGTACATTATTTATTTTTTTAATTTTACCTTGCAGTGCAGGTAAAGCGCTTAATATTTCTTCGCTATAATCAAGGGCCACAAATCTTACACTTTTGATTAACCCCTGATGCTTATCAATTTCTTTATGGGAAATTAATGGAATGATGTTTTTTATATATTTTTTTATATCCGCCTTAATATCATCCGCAGACAATAGGATACAGGTATTTAATTCCGCAGCCGCTCTTACCAGGGCAACTTTTACATTCGGACTCAAATTATCTTGGGGAAAATCAAAGATGATAGGAATCGGAATATCAATTGTATGATGAATTTTCGACAATAATTTGCCATTTTCATCAAAGGTCAGGTGATTGAGCTTTCTGCCCAGTTCAACGGATGTGCTGATGTATTCCCGTCCATGAATTCCGTCGCGTGTCGGGCGCACAATTTCCGACATATCTGTCCACATGCTGTCAAACCCCGGGCCGGTAAATGGTCCTCTATAACCGGCGCCGGTAACTGGCACCTTACCATCCTCCGCCTGCTTCCATAAGGTTATGAACATATCGGACTTCCAGTAAGATCCGCCGATATTTAAAAAATCCTTATCCAGAGATTTCTCCAGCGCTCCGCGGGGACATTCCTGAATGCACCGAAAACAGTTTCTACAGACCACTGTATTCGGGTCAGCCATTTTGCGCGGGTCACCACCTTTCCCCCTTTTATGCGCTTCATAAATGCACACTTTGGTGCACTTACCGCAATTGATGCAGTTTTCTCCCCGTTCAATCTTAAACTTGTATACATAATCCAGATCTAGCGGTGTTACTTTAGAGTGAATGTGATATTTCTTTGGCATAGTCTTTAATTCATCTTTTCAACATTATTTTAATTTTCTGTGGTTCAGTTATTCCGATCCACCATTTCCCAGTAATCCTTGCTATCATCAACCTTTTTTAGAAATTCATTTATCTTTTCTTCTGGCCGGCCAATGTTAGCTTCTATTCTTTTTTCCAGCGAATCCCAAAGCGTCATCAGTTCGAGATTGGTTTGACATATTTCCTCACAGGCTTTGCAATGCATGCACATAAATGCATTTTCAGATTCTTCTTTCGTTACCGGCCTTCCGTCAATGAGCTTTTTCGCCAAAGCAATCTTTCCTTTTGCCGTCACCGCTTCATTTCCAGTGACAAGATATGCCGGGCATACCGCAATACAGTTTCCGCATTTGGCGCAGGCATGAGTGGTCAGCTCATAATCAAGGCTGTCGACTTTCTGTACCTTGCCCAGAAGCAGTATCGCGATTTTCCCGATAACAGGTGATAGCAGAATCAATAGCTTTATGGAAAAGTTAAAAATGGCCGGACGGAAAATAATTGCCGGAATATTGAAAAACTTCGATTGAATACTGAAGAACTTGCCCGGGTTCATGATATTATTCGGATCAACCTTGGCTTTGTAGGCCAGGAGTTTTTGTTTCTTTTCGGTGTTGTATAGATAATTAATAAAACCCGCATTCCAGATACCTAATCCGTACGGTTCCGCTCCCATGGAAACAGCTGTTTTGATAAGCATCATTGCCAATGGTAAGTCGATATAATATTTATACTTTCTGGAATCGCAAAGATAATTGGTCATGATCAGAGCCATTTTGGTATCAATAATCTGAGAATCAATGAATATTTCCACGCCAAAATTGGCTCCCAGTTTTTTTGTTTTTTCAATAAATCCCGCAGCTGACTCTATTGGTATAATACTTTCACTGCTCAGAATTGATGGTCCGAGACGCTTTGTTTTCATGCCGAAAAGCCGCTCATTCCATAAATAACTGGCAACATAGCGAGGCGCTTCTTCGACATTACCGCTTTGCCCTATAAATGTTGAAAACTTTTTATCTTCTTCGGCGCTGCTGAATTCCATCAGCACTCCGGCACTCTTTTTAAAGACCTTCGAATGCATGAGTTCATTGATATCATTTAAATGATTTTCATCAAGAAAACGTATTGTATTAGGTTTTGGTGTATCTGCCGGTCCTGATTTGATGAATTTTTCAATGAACAGGAAAGCGTCTTTGTCACTTTCAAAATAGAACAGATGCGTATAGGAGGCCTGAGGAACATCACGTAATTTAAGGGTTACTTCAATAATTATTCCAAACTCGCCTTCCGTGGAAACGAAGTACGTAAACTCAGGATCAGCGGGAGTAAGCTTTTTAGATTCACCGGATGGCGTTACAACTGTCATTGATACAATTTGGTTGGATAAGTGGCCATAGCGAAAACTGTTGATGCCATAACCGCCTGTGGAAATCCAGCCGGCGACGGTAGAAAACTTGCTCGATGGATATGTCATCAGACATAAACCTTCTTTTTTAGCCAGAATATCAATATCGCTCCATCTTGCTCCCGCTTCAACAGTTATGGTTTTTTGTGCTTTGTCGAGATTGAGGATTTTTCTAAAAGGTGATAAATCAACAACTATTCCGGCATTTGTCGGAATTACCCCCCCGAATCCCCATGATGCTGCGCCCCTCGGGATAACCGGCACTTTCTTCTCATTAGCAAAATTCATGACTTTTTTTATCTCTTCGGCGCTTTTGGGCTGGACGACAAAATCAGGTTGTATTTTAAAAAATGTTTTGGTCATGATTGCAGGAACGTCGCCGATATCATAGCTGTACATTTCTTTTTCTTCTTCTTTGTCGATAATTTTAATATCGCCCGCGATTTTTTTGAATTCTTCTACCAGCTTCATGTTTTGCATATCTCTTCCGTAGTAATTATAGATCAATAAAGACTCTATGTATAAATAGAGCAAATGTTGTTTTACAGCAAAATAAATGCCAACGGCTAATTTTAAATGAATGAGTGACTTATAATGAAACAACAAAGTGAATTATTTTATGGAAAATCAAGTTCTGGAAGAAGAATCCGTGAACTATTAATAACCATGATGTTACAATATTGTTGTTCTGCCTACATTCATAATACATAATTGTTATTTTTTGTATTTTAACTTATAAAGTTTACAGTAAAGATTAATCAAAATCAAGTAGTTTTTAGATTTCCCCCCGCCTGTTCTTTACTAACAAATTCAACGCTATCGCCGTTTATATTATCCTTACAAATCCAAATATATACTTCACAATAATGTATGTTAAAAGATTTTGACTTTCTTTAAATATAATATGAATAACATCTTGCTTGTAAAACTTAAATAAAGTATTTGATGAATTGGCATAGCTGTTGCTAATTACATCAACAGGCTATTTTGTAGTAAAAGATATAATCATGGAATTCTGATCCGTTAGATAAGCGTATAAATATTTATAGTGATATTTTAAATTATTGGATAACAAATTTAGCATAAAGGAGAGAAAGTATTATGGCTGAAATAAAAACACCAAAGGATGTTCTTGAATTAATTAAAAAGGAAAATGTGAAGATAGTTGATCTGCGATTTATGGATTTCCCCGGAATTTGGCAGCATTGCAGCTATCCTATAAGTCAGATTGATGAAGATGTATTTACCCAGGGATTGGGATTTGACGGTTCATCAATTCGCGGCTGGCAGGCGATTAATGAGTCCGATATGCTTATCATGCCCGTGCCTTCCACTGCATTTATTGATCCCTTTACTGCCGTTAAGACCTTAGTTATGATATGCAACATACAGGACCCTGTTACCGGCGCCGATTACACCAGAGACCCCCGAAACATAGCAAGAAAAGCGGAAAATTATCTTAAGAAACTTGGCTTGGCCGATACGGCTTATTTTGGGCCAGAGGCGGAATTCTTTATCTTCGATGACATACGTTATGATCAGAAGACCAATGAAGGCTACTATCATATTGACAGCGTGGAAGGTATCTGGAACAGTGGAAGGGTTGAGAATCCAAACCTGGGCTATAAGGTTCGCCATAAAGAAGGGTATTTCCCTGTACCGCCTACCGACAGCCTGATGGACTTGCGCAGTGAAATGGTGATAGCCCTTGAAAACATCGGGATTGAAATTGAGGCTCAGCATCATGAAGTAGCTACAGCCGGACAGGCAGAGATTGATATGAAGTTTTCACCTCTGGTAGAAATGGCGGATAATCTTCTGAAATATAAGTATATACTCAAGAACACTGCCAAGAAATTTAATAAAACAGTGACATTTATGCCGAAACCGCTATTCGGCGACAATGGCAGCGGTATGCATGTCCATATATCTTTATGGAAGAAAGGCAAGAACTTATTTGCCGGCGACGGATATGCCGGGCTTTCTCAGATGGCCATGTATGCTATTGGAGGAATCCTTAAACATGCTCCGGCGTTATTGGCCATGACAAGTCCGACAACCAATAGTTACAAACGCCTGGTACCAGGTTATGAAGCCCCGGTCAATCTGGCATATTCACAGCGCAACCGCAGTGCGGCAGTACGTATTCCCATGTACAGCACGTCACCTAAGACAAAACGCTTGGAATTCCGCTGTCCTGATCCGGCATGCAATCCTTACCTTGCATTCTCAGCGATTATGATGGCAGCGGTGGACGGCATCCAAAATAAGATAGATCCGGGTAAACCTTTAGATAAGAACATCTATGATCTTCCATCGGAAGAGGCAAAAAAGGTATCCAAGACGCCCGGTTCTCTGCGTGATGCCCTGAATGCTCTGAAGAAGGATCATGCATTCCTGCTTAAGGGAGATGTATTCACCCAGGATGTCATTGATACATGGATCGACTACAAGATGGTGAATGAGGTTGAGGCTATGGACTTGCGGCCGCATCCTTATGAATTCATGCTTTATTACGATATTTAATAGAGTAACCTTTGCAAGCCATCGGCTTTAGCCGATGGCTTGCGTGTAAAAAAAATTATTCCCAAGAATAAGGTGTCTTCAATCTTGGATTAATCGAAAAAAGCGAATATGCTCCAACAAATTAAAAACCCCAATGTACGAACTTCGTGAATATGTTGACGAGCTGGAAAATCTGATCGATGACGAATTATGGCCATTGCCTAAGTTCTGGAAAATGTTGTTTATAAGCTAATCTCCCCTAATGAAGGGAACGGGCGCGACCGTTCCCTTCATCTTTAATCATTGACGAGACCGGAAAAAAAAGATAGACACTTCCCCACTAGTGAGGCGCGTGTGTTGCTGAAAAAAGCCTCAAGATATTAGTTCTACCGGGGGATAAATTCCTGATAATGCCGCTGTTAAAAAAAGATCTTAGAGCTTTGCTGGTTTTGGAAGACGGCAGTGTTTTTGACGGCACTGTTTTTGCCGGCAATGGCGAAACCATGGGTGAAGTTGTTTTTAATACGGGTATGACCGGCTATCAGGAAGTCATTACCGATCCTTCCTATAAAGGCCAGATTGTCACTATGACTTATCCTCTGGTCGGCAATTACGGCATAAATACAGAAGACATGGAATCGGCCGGCATCCATCTGGAAGGTTTTATTGTCAAAGAATATCAGCCCAATCCGAGCAACTGGCGGATGAAACAAAGCTTAAAATCATTTCTGGAAGATTACGGGAAAATCGGTCTCGAAGGAATCGATACCCGCGCTCTAACCCGCCGCTTAAGACTTTCCGGTTCCATGAAGGGAATCATTTCCACAGACAGTAAAGATGTTCAGTCGCTGCTGGCAAAGGTGCGGGCATATCCCGGTTTAGTTGGCCGCGATCTTGTTCGTGAGGTAACCTGTTCCACACCGTATATATGGAAAAAAGGCGCTCCTCATGCAGGCAATCTTCCATCAAAAAAACCGGTTAAAAAATTACGGGTGGTCGTTCTTGACTGCGGTGTCAAATATAACATTTTGCGGCTTCTGGAAAGCAACGGATGTGAAGTTCTGGTGCTGCCCGCATCTTCTTCCGCTAAAGATATTCTTGCCCTGAAGCCGGACGGCGTTTTGCTTTCCAATGGCCCGGGCGATCCGGCGGCTCTGCCTTACATAGTAGATGCAGCCCGCACTGTGATTGGCAAGGTTCCTGTCTTTGGTATCTGTCTCGGACATCAAATTATCGGTCAGGCTATCGGCGGCTATACGGAAAAATTAAAATTCGGCCATCACGGCATTAATCAGCCGGTAAAAAATGTGGATACAGGGCGTGTAGAAATCACTTCTCAAAATCACGGATTTGTTGTTGTGCCCGCTTCAGTCGGCTCTAAGGCAAAAAAAAACTATCATAACCTGAATGACGCAACTTCCGAAGGCATGCGGATGCCCCTTACCATGAGCGTTCAGTATCATCCGGAAGCAGCTCCCGGGCCGCACGATACAGAATATTTATTTTTGCAGTTTGTCGAAATAATGAAAAAGGGAAAGGGGGAAACAAAGTGATTCTCATCATTGATTTCGGCTCGCAGTATAATCAGTTGATAGCCCGGCGGGTACGTGAACATCATGTTTACTGTCAAATTGAACCACCGGATATTTCCATTGCATCAATAAGGGCGCTGAATCCCGAAGGAATAATTTTATCGGGCGGCCCGGCAAGCATCTATAGTAAAGGTTCCCCGCGGGTCGATAGCGCCATTCTTGGGCTGGGTATTCCCGTATTAGGTATCTGTTACGGCCTCCATTATATGATTGATTCTCTGGGTGGAAAAGTCATCGGTTCAAACAAACGCGAATACGGATTTGCGGAATTGCTGGTCAAAAAGCAAAAAGGCATGTTCACCGGTGTGAATAAAAAAACGCAGTGTTGGATGAGTCATGGTGATTCCATCGGCGCGCTGCCTGCCGGATTTGTAATTACTGCTTCCACCGCCAATACGCCGGTCGCGGCAGCCGAAGATGTGAAGAGCAATTTTTACGCCCTGCAATTCCACCCGGAAGTTGTTCATACCAAAGAAGGAAAAAAAATGCTGGCGAATTTCCTGTTCGAAATCTGCCACTGCAAAAAATCATGGTCGATGAAATCTTTTGTCGCGCATACGGTGGAGGAAATCCGCCAGCAGGTGGGCACAGAAAAAGTAATCTTGGGACTTTCCGGCGGTGTTGATTCTTCCGTCGCTGCCGTTTTGTTGCACAAGGCTATCGGCAAACAACTTACCTGTGTTTTTGTGGATAACGGCGTGCTTCGAGATGGCGAGGCTAAGCGCGTGATTGAAATGTTTAAAAAAAATTTACAGATCAATTTGCGGTTTGCCCGTTCCGGAAAACTATTTCTTAAAAAGTTAAAAGGAGTTACCGACCCCGAGAAGAAACGCAAGATTATCGGCCGCACCTTCATTGAAGTTTTTGATAAAGAAGCTCGCAAAATAAAAAATGTGAAATTTCTGGCGCAGGGCACTTTGTATCCCGATTTAATCGAGTCACGCTCTGCTTTCGGCGGCCCCAGCGCAGTGATCAAATCGCATCATAATGTCGGCGGCCTGCCGAAGAAAATGAATCTGAAACTGGTCGAACCGCTCAAACACTTATTCAAAGATGAAGTGCGGCTGCTGGGAAAAGAACTGGGATTGGCTGATGGCGTGGTTTGGCGGCAGCCTTTCCCCGGCCCAGGACTGGCAATTCGTATTATCGGCGAAGTAACAGCACAAAGATTATCCGTGTTGCGGAAAGCGGATACCATTTTGATAGAAGAAATCCGCGCCAACAAACTCTATTATAAATTGTGGCAATCATTTGCCGTCTTGCTTCCTTTAAAGAGTGTAGGTATTATGGGCGATCAGCGCACCTATGAAAACATTCTGGCGATTCGTGCTGTCACCAGTGATGACGCCATGACTGCCGACTGGGCGCAACTGCCTCATGATATTCTGGCGCGGATATCCAACCGCATTATTAATGAAGTGCGCGGCGTTAACCGCGTTGTGTATGATATCAGCTCCAAACCTCCCAGCACAATCGAATGGGAATGATAATTTTTATAAAGAGAATATTCAGTGCCTAAAAGAAACGACATAAAAAAAATACTGCTTATCGGTTCCGGGCCGATCATTATCAGTCAGGCCTGCGAATTCGACTACTCCGGAACGCAAGCCTGCAAAGCTTTGCGGGAAGAAGGTTACGAGGTTGTTTTGATCAACAGCAATCCGGCCACAATTATGACCGACCCGGAAATGGCCGATAGAACCTATATCGAGCCCATTACGCCCGAAGCGGTGGAAAAGATTATCGCCCGCGAGCGGCCGGACGCGCTGCTTCCCACTTTAGGAGGACAAACAGGATTAAACACAGCCGTTGCTCTGGCCGAAAGCGGCGTGCTGAAAAAATACAAAGTGGAAATGATCGGAGCGTCGCTGGAAGTTATCCATAAAGCGGAAGACCGTGAAAAATTCCGGCACGCGATGGAAAACATCGGCTTGCGCGTACCCAAGAGCGGCTTTGCCCGCTCCATGAGTGATGTTTTAAAGATTGCCGATGAAATCGGATTCCCCCTTATTATCCGGCCATCCTTTACCCTTGGTGGAACCGGCAGCGGCGTGGCTTATAACCGTGAAGAGCTGATGGAAATCGCCAAAGGCGGCCTGGATGCCAGCATGATTTCGGAGGTCATGATTGAGGAATCAGTCCTGGGCTGGAAGGAATATGAACTGGAAGTGATGCGCGACAAATCCGATAATGTCGTCATCATTTGTTCCATTGAAAATTTCGACGCGATGGGCATTCATACCGGTGAATCGATTACAGTAGCGCCGGCGCAAACTCTGACTGACAAGGAATATCAAATTATGCGGGACGCCGCCATCGCCATCATGCGGGAAATAGGCGTGGAGACCGGTGGTTCCAATGTCCAGTTTGCCGTGCATCCCGAAACAGGCGAATTAATTGTTGTCGAAATGAATCCCCGTGTTTCGCGTTCATCCGCGCTGGCCTCGAAAGCCACAGGTTTTCCTATTGCCAAAATAGCTGCGAAACTTGCTGTCGGCTACACGCTGGATGAAATTCCCAACGACATTACCCGCGAGACAATGGCTTCCTTTGAGCCGACAATAGATTACTGCGTCGTAAAAATTCCCCGCTGGACGTTTGAAAAATTTCCTCAAGCCGACGATTTTTTAACTACCTCCATGAAATCCGTCGGTGAGACTATGGCTATCGGCCGCACGTTCAAAGAATCCCTGCAAAAGGCTATTCGTTCCCTGGAAATAGGGCGTTTTGTTCTGAGCCAGGAACTGCCTGCGGATTTAAAAGATAAAAAAGAATTTCTTAAAGGCAAACTGATCAAACCCAATTCGCTGAGGCTTTTTTATATTGCAGCGGCCATGCAAAACGGGATGACAGTTGATGAACTCTATGAATTAACTAAAATCGATCCTTGGTTTTTGCATCAGGTCAAAGAAATTGTGGATGCTGGAGATGAACTGAAAAATTCCGCTCCGTCCGTGGAGTTGCTGCGAGAAGCAAAAAAAATGGGATTTGCCGACAGAGCACTGGCGTCTTTTTGGAAAATGACAGAGTTGGAAATTCGTCAGTGGCGCGAACGGGAAAAAATTATTCCGGTATATAAATTGGTGGATACCTGCGCGGCGGAGTTTGAAGCCTATACGCCTTATTACTATTCCACTTATGAAACAGAAAACGAAACCCGGCCATCCGCCAAGCGGAAAGTGGCGATTATCGGTGGCGGACCCAATCGCATCGGTCAGGGAATCGAATTTGATTACTGCTGCGTGCACGCTTCGTTTGCCTTGCGTGAAGAAGGCGTAGAGAGCATAATGATTAATTCCAATCCCGAAACGGTCAGCACCGATTATGACACGTCCGACAAACTTTTTTTCGAGCCGGTAACACTGGAAGATGTTTTACACATTCTGCAAACGGAAAAACCCGAAGGAGTAATCGCTCAGTTCGGCGGCCAGACGCCTCTTAATTTAGCCAGTGGACTGGAGGCGGCCGGAATAAAAATAATGGGAACATCTCCCGATTCTATTGACCGCGCGGAGGACCGTGACCGCTTTCAGGAGATTGTCCGCAAACTGAACCTCAATCAGCCCGATAATGATACGGCCAGAGATGTGGAAAAAGCCCTGCAAGCCGCTGCGCGCATCGGTTATCCGGTGCTGGTGCGGCCATCTTATGTTCTGGGCGGCCGATCCATGGAAATAGTATATGATCCGGAAACTCTCAGCTCGTTTATGGAAAGAGCATTACTTGTTTCTCCCGAGCATCCCATTCTTATTGATAAATTTTTAGAGGACGCCATAGAAATAGATGTGGACGCGATCAGCGACGGCCAGACGACAGTTGTGGCCGGCATCATGGAACATATCGAAGAAGCGGGAATCCATTCGGGGGACAGCGCCTGCATTCTGCCGCCCATGACTATTTCCGCTCCTCTTTTGGAATTGATTAAAAAGCAGACAAAAATGCTGGCGCGGGAATTAAAAGTCGTCGGCCTCATGAATATTCAATACGCTATTAAAGACGGCAGGTTGTATGTGCTGGAAGTCAATCCCCGCGCGTCGCGCACCATTCCTTTTGTCAGCAAAGCGATCGGTGTGCCGCTGGCCAAGCTCGCCACCAAAGTTATGCTGGGCAAATCTTTAAAAGAGTTGGGATTTACCGTCGCGCCGCAACCTGAATATGTCTCTGTCAAAGAAGCTGTTTTCCCCTTTAATCGTTTCCCTGATGTTGATATTCTACTGGGACCGGAAATGAAATCCACCGGCGAAGTTATGGGGATAGACCACTCTTTCGGTCTGGCCTTTGCCAAATCGCAAATGGCGGCAGGATTTAAAATGCCGACAAAAGGCACTATCTTTATCAGCGTTAATGATTATCATAAGGATAAGATTGTATCGGTGGCGGAATCTTTTCAGAACATGGGTTTTAAGATAGTGGCTACGAAAGGCACGGCCAAATACTTAAAGGATCATGGCGTTGAAGTCGGTATGGTTTTTAAACTCAGTGAAGGGCGGCCGCATATTGTGGACTACATTAAAAACGGCGATATCCAGATGGTAATTAATACCAGCCTGGGGCATAAATCTTCGCGGGATGCTTATCATATAAGAAGGGGCGCGCTTATTTATAACATTCTTTATACCACGACCATCGCGGGCGCGCGCGCCCTGTGCGAAGCGGTATCGGCAATAAAAAATGAGAACTGGCAGGTTTGTTCCTTGCAGGAATATCAAAATATTTAGGAAGAAAAATTATATGTCATCTTTATTCGACGAACAACCAGAAGAATCCGGCCACCCTCGCGAAGAATGCGGCATTTTTGCAATTTACGATCATGAAGAAGCTTCCCGTGTGACTTTTTTCGGTCTTTTTGCCTTACAGCATCGTGGTCAGGAATCGGCCGGCATTGTCAGCTCCGACGGTTGTAACGTATCGGAGCACAAAGGCATGGGGTTGGCTTCCGAGGTATTCAAAGAAGCAACTCTGCAAAAACTTCCCGGCAAACTGGCTATCGGGCATGTCCGCTATTCCACAACCGGTTCTTCCACTCTTTCCAACGCCCAGCCGTTTTTAGTTCATTTTGCCGATGAGTATTACGCGCTTGGGCATAATGGCAATATTCTCAACGCGCAAAAATTGCGCAAAGAACTGGAAGATAGTGGCTCGATTTTTCAATCCACAATGGATAGTGAAGTCATCATTCATTTGATGGCGCACCATTTGAAGAAAGGTTTGGAGAAAGCCTTGGCTGCCGCGCTTTCGCGCGTTGAGGGAGCTTACTGCTTCATCATGCTGACGCGAGACAAAATAGTCGCCGCGCGCGACCCGCGCGGTTTCCGTCCTCTGGCACTGGGAAAGCTGAATGGCAGTTGGGTTGTTGCCTCGGAAACCTGCGCTTTCGATTTGGTTGGCGCTCAATATATTCGCGATGTCGAACCCGGCGAGATTTTGATTATCGATCAAAAAGGCGTCAAGAGCATCAAGCCTTTCCCCGCGATTAAGCATTGTCATTGTATTTTTGAACTGATTTACTTTGCCCGTCCCGACAGTCAGATTTTCGGCCAGAATGTTTATCTGTGCCGCAAGCGTCTGGGGCACGAACTGGCGCGTGAATACAATCCGGATGTGGAAATAGTCATGCCCTTCCCCGATTCGGGCGTTTACGCCGCTTTAGGTTACGCGGAAGAAAGTGGTCATACTTTTGAGATGGGTATGATTCGTAATCATTATATCGGCCGCACTTTTATTCAGCCTTCACAGCCAATGCGCGATTTCGGCGTTCGCGTGAAACTCAATCCGGTAAAGGCTCTGCTGGAGGGTAAAAAAGTTTTGATTGTCGAGGATTCCATCATCCGTGGAACGACCAGCCGCAACCGCGTAAAGAATCTGCGCGGCATCGGAATGAAAGAAATTCATATGGCGGTTAGCTGTCCGCCGACGATATATCCTTGTCCCTACGGCATTGACTTTTCATCCAAAGGGGAACTCATCGCGGCGAAAAAAGAAAACGAAAAAGCCATTGCCGATTTTATCGGCCTGGATTCCATTCACTACCTGTCAATAGAAGGCATGGTCAAGGCCACCGGCTTGAACAAAAATTGTTTTTGTCTTGCTTGCTATACCGGCAACTATCCCATCGCTCCGCCGGAAAAAATTGATAAGTTCTGCATGGAACTGAAATAACTTTCATACCATTTCGCTTGTAAGTTACCATTTTGCAAGTGGAATTACCGGTAAGGTAGGAAACTTATTTACCATGTGCTTCCCTATGGGATGCACGTCCGGTGTACTGCACACCAACTGGATTTCCTGTCTACTACTCTAACATATTTTGTCCAACTTTGGGGGTGCAGTCCATGTGTCGGGTTTAATCATCTTAGCTTGTATCCTTTTCATTTCTTCCAACAATTCTTGCTTTGAAACTAAACCTTTTTTATTGAGAAGGTTAATCAAGGCCTCTTATTGAATAACTTCGGACATCAACAATTCTTTGAAATCAACGCTTTTTTATTATCAAGTTTAGAGGCCATATTATCTTCCTAAATAAGGATCAGAATGATTTTTATGCTTATTCCTTATTATCAACAAATTCTCAGCATTCTTTTCTTCCGTTGCATTAAATTTTGCTTTTGTGATACTTAACTTCCACAGGATTTAAAACATATGCTGAAATATTTTTATATTGAATCGGTAAAAATTGCCTGCTGGATTAATGGCAGCGATATAGATAAGAAAAAGCAGAGCCTGTTTTTTATCCACGGCTCCGGCAGTGATCACAGCGCCTGGTCGCATCAATATGCCCGAATCCATAAGTATTATAATATATTGGCTATTGATCTTCCTGGGCATGGCCGTTCCGGTGGCAGCGGAGAGGCAGATGTGGGAGACTACAGTGTTTGGGTGAAAAAATTACTTGATATTCTCGATTTGAAGAGAGCTGTGCTTGTAGGCCATTCGTTGGGCGCGGCTATTACGCTTAGGTTTGCTCTAAATTACCCACAGGAAATTGCAGGAATTGTTTTGGTTGGCGGCGGAATAAAAATGCCTGTTAACTCTTTCTTTTTGGAATTCTTGAAAACAAATCCGCCGGAAGTGCCCACAGAGATAATAGATTTAATTTGCAAATATTCACTGGCTAAGGAAAACCGTTCCAAATTTTCCGCTCCGTTGCAAAAAAATCTTTCCCAATCAAAAGTTGATGTTTTATATGGCGATCTTTCGGCATGCAATGAGTTGGACTTAACCCGGGAAGCAGGTAAAATCAGCGTGCCCGCTTTAATCATCTGCGGAGCGGAAGATAAAATGACGCCGCCTGATCTTTCCCGCCAGCTTGCCGCAAGCATCAGCAAAGCAACGCTGGAAATAGTTGAAGGCGCCGGCCACATGGTTATGCTGGAAAGACCGGCAAAGTTTAATGCGTCTTTGGAAAAATTTGCCGCATCAATTTCAGCGACTGTTTCCGGATAAAGCTGAACACTAATCGATTAGTGAGGTTTTTATGTTTGTTTTAAGTAATTTTATTGTCGCGCTAGCGAAGGTCATTGATATCGCGTTAACGATTTATATGTGGATTATTATTTTTCGCGCTTTGATATCATGGGTTAATCCCGACCCCTATAATCAGATAGTGATCTTCTTGTATCGCTTTACCGAGCCGGTTCTCCGGCCTATACGCAGGATATTGCCTATGCGCAATGTAGGGATCGATTTTTCGCCGGTTATAGTTATCCTGGTAATTATCTTTTTGCAGTATTTTCTGGTGGAAACGATGATTCAACTGGCCAGTCATCTATAGTTTTTTGAGAAAGGAAAATCCCTTTGACTAATATGGTTTTTTTGAGAGAGTCGAAAAAAGGTCTGACTTTTGATATTCGGGTAATTCCACACGCTTCCCGCATGGAATTAGTGGGCGTGCAGGATGGCGTTTTAAAAATCAAGGTTACTGCGCCACCTGTGGAAGGAGCGGCCAATGAGGCTTGTATTAAATTGTTAGCCAAAGAACTGGGGCTAAAAAAAAGCCAGATGGAAATATCCTCCGGAGCAAAATCACGAAAAAAAACGGTCATGATTAAAGACATAAGCAAAGCGGAATTGGAAACGAAGATAAATAATATCTGCAAAACCAGTTAGATTGCCACGTCACGCGACACTTCCTAATTCCATGACTTTAACATCTCCCTGTTGCAGCCGGGAAGGAATGCGACCCCCGATAACCTGAATAACCTGAAAGTCACGCGGGGTCACTTGTCAGAACGAGGTTAGGCTACACTCGTGGGAAGTCGCGTTACTACAGGGAGCTTCCGGCTCTTGCCTGAGGTGGCTCCACTAATACGTATGTGCATGTCTTTTGAAAAGACCGAAAATTCATAGCTTCGTCAGGATGTTGAAAAGAAGCTTTAAGCGTTAATAGTAATGGCTCACTGGACAAAATCATTGACTTCACCTGCTCAAAATGATAAGAATTCGCAATTTTATAATTGTTTACTTAATAAGTAGATTTTACAAGAGAGAAATATGCTGGATATTAAATATTTAAGACAAAATATCGATTTTGTCCGACAGAAAATGGATGAACGGGGTCAAAAAATCGATTTTGACCGTTTTATAGGTTTGGATGCAAAAAGGCGGGATATTTTGCAGGCAGTGGAAACTTTGCGCAATGAACGTAACAGCGTTTCCAAAAAAATAGGCGAACTCAAGAAAAAGAAAGCGGACGCCTCGGCGCTTATCGAGAAGATGGGCAATGTATCGGCAAAGATAAAAGAATATGATGAAAGCCTGCGCGTAACGGAAGAAGAACTCAATGCTTTTGTCATGCTCGTGCCGAATGTTCAGCATGAATCGGTGCCGCAGGGACAAGGGTCCGAAGATAACCCGGTCGTGCGCAGTTGGGGAGATAAGCCGGTTTTCAGCTTTGAGCCCAAACAACATTTTGAACTTGGTGAGAGTCTCAATATTCTGGATTTCGCCTGCGGGGCAAAAATCACCGGAGCTCGTTTTACGGTCTATCGCGGGGCAGGCGCTCAACTAGAAAGGGCGCTGTTTAATTTTATGCTTGACCTGCATACGGAACAGCACGGATACACGGAAGTGCTAACGCCATTCATGGTGAATGCGGAAAGCATGACTGGCACAGGCCAGTTGCCGAAATTCAAGGAAGATCTTTTTAAAATTGAAGGCATGGAATATTATCTTATTCCGACAGCAGAAGTCCCGGTAACCAATATTTACCGCGAAGAAATTCTGGAAGAAGATAAGCTGCCTATTTATTTAGTTGCTTATTCTCCCTGTTTCCGGTCGGAAGCCGGATCTTACGGCAAGGATACACGGGGATTGATCCGTCAGCATCAGTTTAATAAAGTGGAAATGGTGAAGTTTTCCAAACCGGAAACTTCTTATGACGAGTTGGAAAAACTGACCGCCAATGCGGAAGAAGTTCTTGAAAAACTGGGAATTGCATATCGCACCGTTTGCCTTTGTACAGCTGATTTGGGTTTTTCTTCTGCTAAGACTTATGATGTGGAAGCTTGGATGCCGGGACAAAATACGTATCGGGAAATTTCTTCATGCAGTAATTTTGAAGATTTTCAGGCACGCCGTGCCTCGATCCGTTTTCGTAGGGCCGATAGCGGTAAAGTAGATTTTGTTCACACGTTAAACGGTTCTGGTCTGGCCGTGGGCAGAACGGTCGTAGCGATATTGGAAAATTATCAACAGGCGGATGGCAGTGTTTTGATACCGGAAGCATTGCGACCTTATATGAGAGGTCTGGAACGAATTACTCCTTAAGATGATCTGAGGGATAATCGAAGAAATATATTAGTTATGGAGGGATGGCCGAGTGGTCTATGGCGGCGGTCTTGAAAACCGTTGACCGAAAGGTTCGCGGGTTCGAATCCTGCTCCCTCCGCCAAATTGTGAAATCCGTCAAGGATTAAAAAATTAAATATCGGCTGAATAAAAAGCGGAGAGATGGCTGAGTGGCCGAAAGCGATCGCCTGCTAAGCGATTGTACGCCCTTTAAAGGTGTACCGCGGGTTCAAATCCCGCTCTCTCCGCCAGTTTTTTTGAAAAGTTGTGTTGATTTCATTAATGTGTAACTAAGACTTTCTAAAGTTTTATCAGCATATTTTGCGCCCATGGCTCAGCTGGATAGAGCGTCGGACTACGAATCTGATTTTGGCCTTTTTTGTAAGTTCTCGAAGTAAGTAAATTTCCCTCTTAAGTTCCTTTAATATAAAGTGTTTTTCATTGTTTCTGTTTTAGATTCTGTCAGGTCGTTTTAGCCCAATTTAGCTCTCTCATGGACACTATATGGACACCAGATTTAGTTATATTTTTTTTGGAGGGATTCTCATAATAGAAAAAGTTTTAGTTTTTCAAATCATTTTATAAAACTTTTATTGACATTTTAATATAATGCGCATAATGTAAGCGCATAACTATTTAAGGAGATGGAAAAATGAGAATAACGGCAAACATTCCCGACAACATTGGAAGGGTCGTTAAAACTTTCGCAGACAATGAAAAAAAGTCTGTATCTTCAGTGATAACTGATGCTGTCCAGAATTACGTTCTTCTAAAAAAGAAAAGGGAAAGCGGAATGAAAGTTTTAGGTCTTATCGGCAAGGCGCGTGTTTCCAAAGACATTCATAAAGACATAGAAACCATGAGGGCCGAGTCGCATGATAGGTATTGATACCGGCTTTTTTATCGAGCTTATCAAAGGTAATAAGCAGACTTCGGAAGTATGGAATGAAATATTGGAGGGGGAGGACTCCGTTGTATCCTGCATTTCTTTATACGAACTAAAAAAACTTTCCCTTAAAGGTTCAATTGATAGTCATTCCGTTGATACTTTATTGGAAGCTATAAAGAATATTTGTAACATTGCTTGGCTAGACGATTTGGAAATATTTATGACCGCTGCCAATCTATCTCATGGCCTCGGTCTTCATATGTCTGACTCCTTAATACTCTCCGGCTTTATAAAATATAACGCCGCGATAATTTATACCGTTGATCCACATCTTTGTCTGTACAAGAAAAAAGGTGTGAATATTACCCTGCTAGATTCTGTTCCATAGAATTATATAAGTAAGAAGATAATTAGAAATGAAAAATCAAAGCATAAGAAAGAAATCAAAAACAGATTGGCCTCGGATTAGTGCTATGAAAGATGAGGATATAGATTATTCAGATATTCCTTCGTTAGATGCCAAATTTTTTGAAAAAGCCATAATATGGAAACCGAGAAAAAAACAATTGACGATACGAATTGATTCGGATGTTTATGATTTTTACAAAAGCTTTGGTAATAAATATCAAACTCGCATGAATGCCGTCTTGCGCCGATATATGGAATTTACCCATAGTCATACGAAGGCAAAAGCTTCCTAAAAAAGAAAGGAGATAATTACATATCTTCTCGTCATTTTTTTTAGGTAACTCACTCCAAAACGATAAAGGCTAAGACTTCAATAATTTCCGACTAAATAAAACAATTGTTTACGATATAATACAAACTGTGTATTACCGAAAGAAAGCAATCGTGCGGTGCTTGCCGCGCCAGCGTCCAAGAGCGTGTTGGAAATTTGCATCAAGTTTTCATTGCACTTTGTAATCGTACAATTTCCGCAATAAGATATAGCTCGTCTTCTTTAGTGATAATCCGAGCATGCATGGAAGCTACACGGATTGGTTGAAGACGCTGTAGTGACTCACGAACACTTTCCTTTCTCTTGAACCTCGTTTGAAAGACTTCTTGCCAATGGTCTTGCTTGCAGATAATAGTTTCATAGTCGGTGAAATCAGCTACTTCAATGTAATCTACAGTTTCTCCGTTTTTTTCAGCTTTTTCTTTCTTGGATTCCCACACCTCATAAATCTTTGGTGCAAGCCTCTTCTTTGGCCAATTAAGGCCGTATTGGCTCGTCATTTTTTCGTTAATGAATTTACGCAGCAACCTTTCAAATCTCTGTAAAAGATCATGGCACTTGTTTGTTCTTCGCAGGCCAGCCTCTTCTTCCGGATTAGCCGACTGCAACTTAACTAACCCAAATAACCTCAAGTCTAGAGACGCATCATCAAGACCAGCAATCTTAAGACCTGCATGAAAAGCTGCTTCTGGGAAATCCGTGAGTGCCGAGTTAAAACCACGATCTATGTAGAAATCGTTCCGAGTAACGGGATCAATGAAAACAGCTTTAGGAAAAGTGATTTTGTCTCTCCAGTCGCCAAAATCCTGTCGAAGAGCCACGGTAAATTCAGGATCAAATCCATTTACTGTCTTGAGAGCATTCCCGATACCCTGCAATTCAAGGATAGCTGAAACGGACCGCTCTGCTTCTATTCTATGTAGCCAAGGAGTTGTGATCGTTTCGAAGGCTCTTTGCGTATCAAGCATGAGAGCGCCATGTTGTTGGGCGAACTTCGCAACCACACCAACTTCAGAATTATTAATGAGATGATTCATCTCAAATGTCTGAGGAAGCCGGAACATCATTTCGTGGCGTTTTATCAACTCACAAGTTTCCAACTGTTGTTTTTGCATATCATTTACGATGTTGGCGGTAGATATGGCCTCCATCTGGGCTGCCTTTAGCGCAATATCCCTTGTCAAACTCTCGTTGTGGTAGATTGTTTTTGACAATATTAAGCTTTGTGTGACTTCCTCAAAGTGGCGTCTCGCATCTTCGGCTTGACTGGCAGCTTTCCACATCAGGTCTTGCTCACATTGGTATTGCGAAGCAATAGCTTTACTTACTAAGTCCACCTGATTTATCGTATCTCTGAATGGATCATTTATTTGCATTAGCTCTTGCTCGCGATTTATAATTCGTTCCATGGTAGATATTGCGGAGTTCTCTGTGAGGTATCGGTTAGCATCCAAGAAGCTACTTTGGGTTAAATGGTGCATGGCCTTACTCGGTTTTATTTTCAGTTGCGCACTCTCCCGTTTGAAGAAGTGACGAAAAAGGCGAGCCAAATAGTCGTTGCTGCTCTCTGCCTCTTCCCTAGGAAGGTCGATGATTTTGGGCGTAAAGGAGACAATTGTTTCTCCCTTTTCGTTAGTTCGAACCTGTTGGTTACCGTCTTTATAGGATTCAAGAAGCCATCCGTTGTGAGCGATGAATTTCATGGAAAAGGTTTCAATCTCCTCATCTGTAATCAGATTAATTTCTTCATCAGTTAAACAATCCTTCTGGCCGCTAAATGCCACTGTCTTCTTGCAGAGTAAACGCAGCAATTGCCTGGCGAACTCTAAACTACTTACTTTTGGTAGTTCGAGCATTTTGGCCAATGTTGATTGATTGTTGTAGCACACTGACCCACATCGAACTGATCCTAGTGCTTTACTGTCGAAATCAAAGTTGTGCATCTGTGAAAGGCTTTTTAAGTCAAACACCATATCGTATCACCAAGCAACAAAAACTACAGATAAGATACCTTAATTTATTGTGATCCAACAAAAAAATCAGCCGGAGCGTCGCGAACGGCTGGATGAACTTGTTATATCTTTTTTGTTAGTATTCGTCTAAAGTCCTCTATATTTTTTGGTATTAACTTATATTTATTAGGCGACAGCGCCATTTTATAAAGTGGTATTTTTTTTCGATTTGCAATATCAATTATAGTCTTCTGATCGTCTTCAGATATCTGCGCGCCAAGATAAATGGCCTTCGGCATTCCCATGTAGTAGCTTTGAGCTTTATCCATAATGCCGTTAGCAAAGATTAAGCGCCATTCCTTTTCATAACTCCATTCTATCGACTTGCGAAGGGCTGCTAATGTCAAATACAAATTATTGAAAGTCTTATCTTTCTTAAATGAGTATTCCATATATTCCGTAATATCAAGAAGATCTTCTGAGTAAATGATGGGATAGAGAAATCGAGTTCTATAATCACCGTATGGTATTTTTGTAAGATCATATTCAACACAAAAACCACTGTGATTCTTGGTGTAATGACCCCACATTAGAATAGAATGGAGGTTAGTGCTGAAAGAGCAGATTTTGAAGCTAGTCTTAATAGATTCATTAAAATCGTTCAGCATTTCATCGTACAGTTTGATTTGAAGATCATCAAAAAGTTTTATAATATCCTCTTTGTTCGGCTCAGTGGAATCTTTGATTAATATTTCTGAAAGTGTGGTTGCTGGTTTAGAACTTTGTTTCACCAGTTCAATCTGTTCTTCAGAAAGTTTTTCCGTAATTTTTGTTTTTTCTGCAAAAAAATCAAAGTTCTCAATGAAGCATAGCTCTCCTAATCTGGCCGAGTTCATAGAAAAAGCGGCATCATAGGGATCATTAAATGTGAGAGGATCAGCAAGCCAAACACTGTCGTCTTCTATATTCTTGATTGAAGAATCATGGATGTTTTTATATTTAAAAATCGAAGGAGGTAAATGTTTCTCCTTTAACATATAAGCGCCTTCTATACTTAAGTTCTTGCTCGATATGGGAAACAACATGCTTATGAAATCATCAATCCATTTCATTTGTATTTTTCTCTAAGCACAACGAAAAAATCAGCAGGAGCGTGGTGATCGGCTTTATTGCCGGGTTGTATTTTAGCTGATTATCCACAACTCGATATTTTGTATTAATTACATCTTAAAAAATTTGTTTTACTAAACTCCAAAATTTCGCTTTCTCGATTCTTGCAGATACTCCTATCGTTTTTATAGTTTGATTCAATAATGGATGTCCAAGCACCCAGTGCCTCTTAATTTCTTCTTTTTCAATTTTGAAAATTTTTTTATATGCCGGAAAGCCTTTAAGATGCCAGATGAAATTTATCATTGGTTTTTTGTTCTTTGACACAAGATAATACATCCATAGAGAAAATCTACCATTCCCCCTTATTAGATTGGGATTACAATGGTCATTATACCTTTTAACTGGATCATTAGTTTGAGCAATATCACATATTTCAAATGTAAAAGGATCTTGGAGCTGATAAATATAATAGTTGAGAGCATTCTTTTTGTGGTCTTTAAAATATTCCGTATCAGCAATATTGATCTTAATTTTTTCAAATTTAAAAATATCTGTCATTATTAATTATCAACCACAGCAAGTTACTCTAAAGTTTTTGTACACTCTTACCGTTTAGCCTTGCTAAAATCTTTCAGCCGCGTCTACAAACAGCCACTGGATTGACTTGTTCGATTTTAGCCCATTAGAATATCATTGATTGATGAGAAACATGATGCCATATCTTCTTGAAGTTTTGTTCCTGTGAACACAATTACAGGTAGACCTAGTTTCGCGGCTTCGTTTCTCTTAATGCTATCAATGATCCTCTGAGGCTTAGTCTTATAAAATTCGTGACCATCTAATTCAACTAAAACTGCTTTGTTTCTCTTGCAATTTGATACAAAGAAGTCATATCTAAAGTTTACTGATTTCGCTTCAGCGAATGTATCCTCATGCGGCATTTCGCTAAATGATGAATAAATTTTATCATCATATTCATAATAGTAAAACTTAGCTCTAAAGCCGCAGACTTCGGGGATTAGGGCAGGATTTTCTTTTTCTGAATAATAATTTTCTAACCAGTATTCATAGAATGCTTGCTCAATATGACTTACGCTAAGGAGCCTAAAAACATCGGGAAGAGTAATTCCATAGATTTGATTAAGTGCCTGTTCAACATGGCTAATTGTCCAAGGCCTGAAAGGGTATTTCTTTAGTTCTTCGGTTCCTATGAAGTTGAAGCCATCCTTTAGCCCAAATGAAATGTCGAAAAACTTGGATTTTTCCCAGCTATAGCCAAATCTTACCCGCTCCATAATTGGTGAATTAGCACTTGCAATGGGTTTGTCCTTTTCATATTTCTTGTTCATTCTCACATAAGCAAGTGTACGACCTTCATCGGAAAGCAGCCATGTATCAGCAATCTCTGATGTCCATTTCACTATTCCATTTTCGTACTGTTTATTGAAAGCCCCCTTCCCAACAATCTCTGAAAGCTTTTCAACAAATGTTTCTAGCGCCTGTTCTGGAGTCCATACTTTATACTGCCTAATGTAAGCATCCATAAATTGGGATATCTTGCCGTTGATGTAGTTTTTATCTCTATTGCCTAAACTATTATATTCCATGCTTGCTTCCCCTTTTTTGATAGTGCCTTTGATAATGGCAAATGTCAAACCAATAATAGCGGAAAAGAAATCCTTTGGGGATTATGTGAAACAGTGTTTATGAACGTTCCCTATGCAGCAAGGCTAAAACTCTCCCTCAAAGCTTGCCACTGCTTTAATTCCATGATAATCTGGTTCCAATGGTTGAGCGTAAAGTGCACCAAAAGAGATTTTTCAGTTCCACAAGTCCTATTAATCTCATAAATAAGCCCTAGATCGGCGGTTCCAAAACCTTTATTTCGCGTGTACGAAATTCCGTTAGGAAATACCATCTTTTGGAACCGTGAATGAGAAGTGGCTAAATCAAGCCATTGTCTGCCAAGATCGGTAATAAAAGTATTTGCGTAAGATAACACGCCTTCAATATCAAACTGATCAATCCTTGTTTCATCCAAGGATATTTTTGTTGCCATAATCTGATTTTCAATTTCTTCTTTGCGCTCTTTAAATTCTTCGGGCGTGTACGATCCTTCTTCCCGCATTTCAAAAATTCTTTTCCGCTTTTCATCTAATACCGTCAATTGCTTTTCATAGTTTTGGGCTTCTGTTTTTAAGTCTAGATCTTGTCTGTCCCACAAACTCAAAACAACTGTCTTGAATACATTCAAAAAATCTTTTTTCGGCGTAATTTCTTTCAGATATTCGACAAAATCATCTTCCAGTTTTTGTTTGCTTATAGCCTTGCCATACATTGGACATTCTTTATTGAAGCAATGGTAATAATAATACTTCTGGTTTCGACCTTGCGAACAACTTCCGGTCAAGTACAATCCGCAATTTCCACATTTGACAGTTTGCCTCAATAGGAAATTAGGATTCTTCCTGATTCTTTTAACTCTGTTTGATTTTCCTGATAAGATAGATTGAATTTTAAAATATTCTTCTTTGGTTATCATAGGCTCCTGTATGCCTTGAACTTCTTCGTTAGTCCAGGGATTCACAATGATGCCAGCATAATATTTTATATACTTAACAAAAATTTTGCTAACTAACTGCGGACTTGTTTTTTTACCTCTGATTTTGCTTAAGCCCAGCTTATCTAAAAGCTGGATCATATCTACTTGTGTATATATTCCTTTGGAAAATTCTTTTAATGCCTTTTGAATGATAGGAAAGATTTGTGTATCTGGTTTATCGGCTACGAGTTTCTTTTCGCCTCTTTTTCTTGCATGTTGGCATTCATAGCCGATGGGCGGTCTAAAAGGAGTTATGCCCTGATTGATTTTGGCTATCATTCCATTGACGCATCTTTGAGCTCTGATGGCATTGTCAAATTCAGCGCTTCCGGCTAAAACTGTTTCAATAAATTTCTCTGCTGGATTGTTACCGATAGGTTCTGTTACTGAGTGAAGAGTTACGCCGTACTCAATAAGCATTTTTCTGACGTAAAAATGATCTTCGGTGTTTCTCGCAAAGCGATCTACTTTATAAACTACAAAAGCATCAACCTTGCCTTTGTTCTTCCGGCAAAATTCAATGGCTTGTAAAAATTCGGCGCGCTGAGCTGTTTTGGCTGAGGCTCCTTCTTCACGATAAATGCCGACAACCTCAATGCCCTTATTTTTACAATAGGCACGGCAAAGCTCATCCTGATTTTCCAAGGATGTGCCTTTGACTTGTTCTTCGCTTGATACTCTTACATAAATTATTCCTTTCATAAATTTGTTTTTAGACAACTTAAAAGGACAGTCTGGCTACCCAACATCGTTTCTCCGAAGATCAACAAACATTGGCAGACTGCCCTTTTAAGGCAAAGTTTGTTGATAAAAAAATCGGAGAATTATTTGATATTGGGTAGCAACTATATTATAGCGTGGAATAGAATTTTGAGCAAAGCGTGTAGTGTGGATAATTATAAGAAAAGATAAACGGGCTGATCCGATAGGACAGCCCGTTGTTGTTTATTCAAACCGGAAGTAATTCATTTTGTTTTCTGCCATCTGAATTGCCAGCGGTTTTACAAGTGGTTCATCGACAAGCAAAACAATGTGCTCTACCTGATGTAAAAGTTCAAGCTGCGCGTCGGAAAGATAGGGCAGTCCGAAATTGCAGACGCATTGCCTCCCGCTCTCAATGTTATAGACGCACCGGAATATGTCAGTTGTGAAATGCACTGGCTCGCTGAAATCAATGTTGCAGAAATTGTAAAGATACAATTCGGGATTGAAGCTGTTGTGGAATACCGCTTTGCCATCTTTCATTTTGATTCCATAGTAAGCAACTTTCATTCCTTTAGCATCTCTGACTGCAAAAGCAACGCTCCCGGCCAGCATGGTCTTGCCTTTGGGAACTCCGATCTCAAGCAACTTGCACATCTCTTCTTCGATGCCCTTTGACTTGATGAAATCGTTATAAAACAATTCATAGTTGATATTGAGTTCTTCGGTGATCCTCTTGGCGTGGTTACTGCGGGCTTTGAGTAAAAACTCATTAGCGGCATTCCAATCAATATCCTTTATTCTCATAACCAAGGAAATGATATGGCCGCTTGATTTGCACTTCGGGCAGTAATAAAGATTCTTCTTATCGCCATACTCTTTGATGGCGGCTTTGCCGTCGCAATCAGGCTGGGGGCAAGCGAATTTCGCATAAGCTCCCTGTGACTCAAACTCGATGCCGATCAAGCCTAAAGCTTTTTCGGTATCAATGCTTTTTAAAGTTTCTTTGTAATTCATAGTTTTCCTCCTGTAGGTTGATTTATCTCAATCTTATCCATTGCCAGCCTAATGCCATAGGTTGTGATGATTGAATTTCCAAGACATTCGGCATGGAAGCAATGACTTCAATTCCATATTGCCTCATGGGTTTCCCCCAGCCCTCTTGCGAGGGCAGGAGTCCCATAGTCCTTTTGGAGTGCGTGTCATTCTTTCGCCAACAACACGATTGCCATGTTTGCCAACGCGAAAGTCTTGTTCAGCATCGGCTTATCGGTAGTATTGCTACCAAAGAGTTTTCGCCCGCGTCTGTTAAGAGGGGCTACTAACAAACACCTTTCAGCCCTCATTGTGATTCAGGCTGGTTGGTAGGACTCCATCGTAAACCAAGATGGCTTAGCTTTGCGTTGGGGTTCTACCGATATCGGCTTAATTACATTCAACCCGCCTGCTTGATTTCCGGCCTGTCCTCCTGCAAGATCAGCTTCAAAACCTTTTCGGTATCGCTGAGAACTTGCAGACATGCAGTAACGGGAGTTAGTCCAGCTTCAACTGCATATCTCTCAATGTACTTATAAGTATTGCCCGTTGTTGTCTTAAGGCCGAAAATCCTTGATAAGGCTTCGGCAGAGAGTTCAGCCACAATCTCTTGCTTCCAGTCCTGACCATCTTTGAGTTCCCCAAGCACAAGTTTATGAGCGTGGTGCGATAACTCGTGGAAAAAGACTGACTCTTCGGGCGTGGCCAGTTTTATTTCTTTCCCGTTGTAAGCTCCCCAATATCTGCCGTTACCGGAAACGGCGTGGACATCTAAACCCCACTCCTCTGCTTTTTCAATCAAGTGAAATGATTTGATCCCCGTTTTATGATAATTAAGAGGTTCGCCCTCCGTGTCTTCATAGCAGAAGACCGGAACTTGCAAATAGCCTAATAAACTCAAATCTTCGTCGCCGTTTTCTCTCTTTTCCTTTACCAGCCTCGGTGCGAAAATGTGAAAAGCGGTTGCGCCTTTTTTAACATGCCGTCCGGCTTCTTCCCATTGGCGGTAGCCTCTGGCATCATGGGTTCCGTTCAGCCACATAATAATGCGGTTCAGGTAACTCCACTGCTCCGAGGGAATATCGAAGGAAGGAAAGGCTGCGTAGGAAACTGCTTCTGGTATCTGCCCGGATTTAAAGATTTCTAAAACGGAATTGAGGGTTTCGTTTATCTTTCTCGTCATTGCTTGTTTTCTCCTTTCTTTGATTATTTTTGACTTCATTTTTGATCATGCGATTAACCAAGGCCGTCATAGAGACGCCTTCGCTTTTCGCCCATTGGTAAAGATAGGGAATGAACTCTTCACTTATTTTGGGTGAATACATAAGACCTCCTTTCTAGTAATTTGATTAACTGCGGATCGGTTTCAGTTTCGCCTGTCCTTTGCGATTGAAAACTGTTCCGTTTTCAAGGTAGCTGGTATAACAGGCGCCTAAAACCTTGTTGGGCTGATGGGGAAACACCTCTGCTGAAATTCTGAATACCTTGTTGAGCCTTTCGGCTTCGAGATGCGGGCATTCGCGGTGCCGCATTATAAAAAGGATTTGGACGTTGAGGCGGGCGTAATGCTTAACCAGTTTTTCTTCGAGCTGGATGCCGCTCATGTGGCCGTTGTCCAGTTCGATGCGGTACTGCCGGATCGAGGCGTCGGCAGGCCTTTCAAAAGTTACTTCCTGCATTCCACTGCCATGCAGAAACTTTCCGATGATATTTCTAACGCATACGTTATGGTTGAATAAGAAAGTCGGCAAGGTTTTGGCCAACATCGTATAGGCGAAGTGGCCGTCCTGATTCCTGATCCGCTTGAGGCGGAGCGTCCTGTCTTTTACTTTCAACATTTCAGACAGTTCCGACGAATAAACGCGGCTTCGGTCGCTGTCTCCTCTGCCCTCCATGAAATAGGCAACGTTGCGGGGTGTCGCCCAATGAACCTCTTTGATAAACCACCTGATCAGGTCTCTTTTTGTCATAAATATAAGAAGACGGGGCAAGGGGTCTGTGGGCGGAAGCCCCAGCAAATAGGTTCATGTCGTCGGAGCGTCTGAAGCTATTTGCTGGGGATTTGTAATGCTTTGCTTACAAGCCCCAGACTCCCTTTGCCCCAACATAAAACACGGATAGGACGCCATTTTAACTGGTTAAAAGTGCCGTGCGGGAAAAAGACAATGGTTAAGCGGCAGTAGCCTCAGTTACCGGCGTTAATACTGTTTTTAATACTGTACCAATCTTCCAGTTTCGGGGGTTTTTTGCCCGGCAGTTTCCCGGCGGCTTTGTCCTGCTGCCACTTTTCAAAGATAAGCTCGGCCAAGGAGTAAAGCTGGTCCCGGATTTCCAAAACCTGGTCGTCGGGAATGGACGGATCGTCCAGTAATTTTTTCATTTGTTCGAGGGTAAGCATTAGTTTAGATAAAAATTTCTTAATTTAACCACGGCGCGTTGGAAAGCCTTCCTTTCGGTGACGGTTAACTGGCAGTCGGCCAGCTTTTTAACCAGCGCTTTTTTCTCATTCGCGGTAAAAAAGCCTTGTTTGAAGAGTCGCGAAAGATCGACCTTGATACCGATATAGTCGGTATTCATTTCGCTATAGAGTCCGAGCTTGCGTTCGAAGAAAGTGGACTCGTCCTCGTCATTCTCCTTCTCCCGCAGTTCATCCAAAGATATTTCTTCCACGGGAAAGCGTTTGTGGATGTTCATATGTTTTGAGTGAAGAATTAGAAAATTGAGAACAAAAAAAAGCCGTTGATAACAAGAAAAAGATGCTCCGCGTAATTTATACTGGTGAAGTACGTTTTTTTATTACCACTGGCTTGTCGTTATGCTAAGAATTCTAAAGGTAATAAAGAAAAACTACTTCCGACAAAAATTTTATTATCATGTCAGTTTTGATTTTTTTATTACCGTAGGCTTCTTATAGGGCATATAAAGCCACTTTGGGGCGGTTCAGCCCGAAAGGGTAAGATGTATGGGCTTATTAAGGTGCGAAGTGCGACTGTCGATTGTAGAGGATAGACGGGATTAGTCAAGGCTGGCTGGTGCTAGTTATCCACCGTGTATTTTCATTATAGCGAGTTTGGAGGAGTTTTGTGACATAGCAAACAAATAAGTCAAAAGGTTTGATTTTTTGTTTATTTGTGATAGTTTAAAGAAGTATCAGCTACTTCTTTCTCAAAATAATTTAATAAAAGAGAAAATCATGGCCAACAATAATAACAAAAATGAAGCCTTTGAAAAAACACTTTTCAAAGCTGCCGACAAGCTTCGCAAAAATATGGATGCTGCCGAATACAAGCACATTGTACTCGGCCTTATTTTCCTTAAATACATTTCTGATTCTTTCGAAGAACTTTACACAAAAATAAAAGAAGGCAAAGGCGATTTTGCCGGAGCCAATCCTGAAATCCAGATAAGGGGGAAAAGCTTGCAATGTGATATTGCTTGATGTATAATAATTATGAAGCATGATCGATCATGATCGTCCATTACAATAGTTGTTAATAAAAGTGGAGAATTGTATTTTAATGGAAAAGCGGAATAATTTAACAAAAAAAGATTTATTGCAGTTAATAAACATAGAAGGAATTCGCAAAGAAATTATAAAATACTCCCAGGATGTTATTAGAAAATATTTTAGATTAGGTATTTTTTATGTGCATGGATATGCGGCAAATAACAATAAAGGCCAACTGACATTATATGGTTCAGCTTTAATAAGATATGAAACTAAAGAAGCTATAGAAATAATATATAGGGAGAAAAAAGGAGAAAAACCGTCTTTAGAAAATGTTGCTGGATGGCTAAAAGCTGCGGGTGGTGAGGGAGATGGTTTTATAAAGTCAAGAATAGAAGATGGTTTGGAGGTAGCAAAGATTAAAAAAGCATTCTTGGAAGCCGTTAAAATTAAAGCGGGCATTTAATAAATATTGTTCTTTTAAAAATTATTAGAAAGGAGAAAGGGTATGATAGCACAATCAGAAATATCCATCGGTGAAAAAATTTTGGCTATAATGGCATTAGCGACTAAAGAAGTAGATAAAAAGAAACTTTCTTATGATGCTGTCTTTTCTGCATTTAAAAAGATAGCGGAATCTAATCCTGATGAATTTCCCGAAATTTATTTTTCTGATTTTGTGGGGAAAGCGCCTTACTCGAAAAAGTTAGAAAAAATTCTATTTAGACTAGGATCTTGGGGGGGGATATCAATAGAAAATCCTTATTTTCGTTATCTTAAAGTGACAGATAGAGTCTTCAACAGTATTGAAGATGATATACTTAAGTCTTATGGGAAAGATACTTTTACAAAATTAAAACAACTCAGTGACCGATTTATAGAGGAAATTCCTTCTGATAAACGTGAAAACTAAAAATAACAAAAGGGCATTTATAAATAAATGCCCTTTTTTTAGGTGTGCATGGGAGCAATAGAAGATCAATTTAGAAAAGAAATAGAAACTGTAGTTGATAATATTTTGGATGACTATAAACCGGAACATATAAGGGAGAACAAAGTCATTCGAGATGCAATCTACAATTTCGGCTTATTTTATAAACATGAACTTAATATAATTGATTCTCCGTTATTGCAAAGACTTAGAGGCATATTTCAAACTGCCCTTGCTCTATATACATATCCATCTTCATGCCACTCAAGATTTGAGCATTCCCTAGGGTGCGTAGTTTTTGCAGAAAGGATGTTAACCTCTTTAAGCAAGAGAGATGTGCCCATAGATACTATTCATTATCATGAGGTTAGATTAGCAGCTTTATTGCATGATTGTGGACATGGCCCATTTTCTCATGCTTCTGAAGAAATATATTGGGCATCTCCCGAAATAGCCGAATTATTTTGGCAGTTAAAAAATGAAAACAAATTTTTATTTGGAGATGCAAAATTACATGAAATATTAGGATATTTTATTATTACATCTAAAAGATTTGAGAAATTTTTTAAGCAGGATGTTGTACCTTTGTATACTAGTAAAGAGCTTGGTTTTGAATTATCTAATCTAAACTTGGAACATATAGGACTATTTGTTCTCGGCAAACATCCCGCAGACCTGCCTGCCATGAAATATCTCGCTCAAATAATAAACGGTCCCTTTGATGTAGATAAAATAGATTATATTATACGTGATGGTTATTTTTCAGGTCTCCAGCTAAAAATTGATATAGAGACGTTGTTTTTAGCCCTTGGCACGACCATTCTTCCTGGAACTTTAGAAAAAGTATTATGCGTAGATCTCTCTGGGGCAATAGCTTTGGAACAACTCTTGTTTTGCAAAACATTGCTAATTTCGTCATTATACCACCACCAGAAAGTTAGAGCTTCTATATGTGGGCTTTTGTCTTTATATGAACAACTCATTATTGAATCAAAAACAATAAATGGGTTTGAATTAAAATCTCCCTTCGATTTCTTAAAGCTTGATGATTACGATATTTTTAGTATCAGAGATATTAAATTTATAAAAGACATAAAAAACCGTATTTTATTGAAAAGAGTAGCTGTTATTAATTATAATAGCCTTGATGGAGATGACTCCAAAATTAACTTTAGAAAACTTCAAGAAAATATAGAGGACTCGGAAAAATCAAAATATGCAAAATCTAAAATAATACGAGAGGAGCTTGCAAATTTATCCCATTGCAATATATCAGATGTATTTATAGATTTTCCTGAACAACCTACCTTTGGCTCTACTGGCCAAGAAAGTATGATAAGAATATCGGAAGAAACCTATGTTCCTTTAGACAACATTCATCCCAGTCGTGGATGGGTATCTGCTTATGCTGAATATCGATATAATGTTTTTGTATTTTGTAAGTCACAAAACATAAACGAGATTTGTAAGATAACGAAAGAATATTTTGATAAAAAAGGAATTAAACTTAATAAAAGAGCTTTTGAATTTGCCAAAAAGGACAAAGATCTTATTCGTAGCCTTTATCCAATTGTTTAATTTATCGGATATTAAATATTCGGGAATACAAATCCATTAATAGACAAGGATTGAAAAATCCTACGGGTTCGTTTCAATCTTGGGTAACTATTATTTTTACTATACAGCAAGGCTAAAACACTGCCTCACGTCTTGCCAGTGTTTCAATTCCGTGAAAATCTGATTCCAATGATCTCTCTTCCATCCCCTAGACATCTGACAATTAAATTTAAATTTTTCTTGACTCTATTTCTTTAACATAGTTTATATTCCTCACTTTATATCAGCTCATAGCTTATGAGTCTCTCCACTTCAACGGTTCCGTGCATTATATCCATGCCGAATAGTTGAAAGAGAAAACTTTAAATTTGTTCTCAATTATTAATTTTAAGCCAACAACCAATATGATAGGAGGGCAAAATGCCAAAACCAGTAATGTCATTTCTTCTCGTAGTCGGGTTTCTTTTCTTTTTAATGGGTATTGGATTCAGCAGGTCTTTGGCCGTAACCGGCATTGTAATGATGGCCGTAGCAATTTTTATGGCGCTAAAACCGGATAGCATCTTAAGGAAGGATCAGGTTGAGGATTCATGGAGCACGCTCATTGAGAATGCTCAAGGCAGGTCTGAAGATGTTTTCCGCAACGCGGAAGAATTCACAAAAGAAAACAACGTACCTTCGCTTGTCATGACGAAAGAGTCAATTGCCCCCGGATTTGTCAAAAGTATGTTCGGAAAGGCAAGAGAATTTTTAGTAGTTGTTTATTCGGAAAGTTTCAGACTCAAACCATACCAGATATTCGTCAATGCCAGGGACTTCGGTAATAACCTTGATGTATCTTGGTATTTGACTTACAGACCTTCCATATGGCAAGTGATTGCTTCACTAATTCCTTTCGTAAAAGTGGCATCGGAGGCGCTAAGAGAACTTGACGTTTTCGATCAGCAGGATTTACGAGCCTATGCCACGGTTGTTCATCGTTCAGTACTGAAAAGTGTCGATAAGCTGATGCTCGACCTCAAACAAGATCCGTCCAAGATAGAAAGACGATCCAGAGGATTCTTGGGAATTTCATAGGATAAAATAGAATGAGCTTCTGGAAGAAACTTTTTAGCGACGAAAATCAGGAAGCTTCAAAAAATAAATCAGCGGGAACTTCCACTCAAAAAAACTCCTCTGCACCGACATTTATTGATGAGGATATCCCTGAAACTTTGAAACTCGGCTGGTATTACAGCCAGAATAAAAATGAGTTTCAGATGGCCAAAATTAATCAGAAAGACAGGGCTACTCATCTTTATGTTATTGGTGCGAGCGGAAGCGGCAAAACAAAATTCTTAGAGTATTTGATTCTACAAGACATCCAAAACGACAATGGCTTCTGCGTCATTGATCCTCACGGAGATTTGATTGAAGACATAAAAGGCATTCTTTCACTTCAGTACGACCGCAATGATGCAGATATTTCCAAAAAGGTTATTCTCATTGATCCGACCGACAAGGCATTTACCGTCACCTTCAATCCATTAGAAAAGCTGTCCGGCGTTTCTGTTTCTGAGCAAGCCAATGAATTAATCGGTTCTTTCCGCAGAATCTGGGCTGAAGCCTGGGGAGTGAGAATGGAAGACCTCATGCGAAATTCCCTGATCGCTCTCGGAGAAGCGGAACTGAGTCTGGCCGAACTGCCGTCTTTCTTATCCAGCCGTTCATTCAGGAAGAATATTCTGAACAAAGTGGAACATCCGCTGGCACGTGATTATTTTGCCCGTTTCGATATGATGACTGACCGGACGCAAATTACCTGGACTGAGCCGGTGATGAATAAGATAAACGCATTTTTGGCTGACGAGCGGATCAGACAGATGTTTTCCTCGACCAAGAGCACTTTTCATATCCGGGAAGTAATGGATAATAAAAAGATGCTTTTGGTCAGATTGGACAAAGGCAAACTTAAAGACTCGGCTGATTTGTTGGGTTCTTTACTTATGGCAAAGATTCAAATTGCTGCTTTCTCTCGGTCGGACATTCCCCAAAGCCAACGGGTTCCTTTCTATTTATACATCGACGAGTTCCAGAATTTTGCCACGGAATCATTTGCAGTGATTTTGTCAGAAGCCAGAAAATACAGATTGTCTTTGATCATGGCTCATCAGACACTGGCGCAAATTTCCGCCGAGCTTCGCAGTCTCATTTTGGGCAACACCGGTATGCAGGTGTGCTTTCGGGTCAACCGTCAGGATGCCCAGCTTCTGGCCAAAGAGACTTTCAGGTATTCGGGACAAGAGGCACATAACCGGGGTCAGGGCGGAGCGTGGGAACATTATACAGAAGAGCTGCAAGATCTCTCGCCAAGATTCTGTTACGCCAAGCATAAAATCGAGGGCGGTGTTATTCCTTTACAGACAGTGGAGATTGAGCCCGCTTGGGAAGTAGCGGGAATGGAAGAGGACGAATACGCGCAGGTCGTAAAATCCTATCCTTTTGGTCAAAATTATCTGATATCCAGAAAGGAACTGACTGCTCTGTCACGGGAAAGAAGAACAGCTGTTGAAAAAATCGTTGAAGAAAAATCAGAGAATGAAAAACAAACTTCTCCATCGTTTTCTAGGCCAACATCAGTACAGTCTGAAAAGCAAACAATAAAAAGTTCCAAGGCGAATGAAAGTACAATCAAAAAGTCCAAGAAAGATGAACCGAATTCAGACGAGATGATCTTCCTTAAATTTGTTGTGGAACATCCGAAAACATTTGTAACCAAAATTTATCAGTCACTTGATCTCAGCGGGTATAAAGGAGACAAACTTAAAGAAGGGCTCATTGAAAAAGGTTTGATTACTCAAGAGGAAACGAGAGAGGGACGCGGCGGACGACTGGCAAAAATTATCGTTCCTACCGCCAGGGGTGTATCGATTTTTCAAGAAACAGCGGGAAAAGGAGGAGGACTTCATAGGCACCTCCAGATGATGGTCAAGGAACAGGCGGAAGCTTTAGGTTGGAAAGCTGTTATTGAACAAAAGATTCCCAAATCACTGGAAACCGTAGATGTCGGATTGAAAAAAGACGATCTTTGGGTGGCAGTTGAGATTTCCGCAACTACGGGAGCTGATCAGGAACTTCAGAACTTCCGAAAATGTCTGGATGCGGGCTATGATTATGTCCTTTCAGTTTGTGACGACGATAAGAAATTCTCCTTACTTAAAGCAGAAGTGCGCAAGAATTTCACCTTCAAAGATAGGGAGCGTATCCGGTTTGCCACTCCCGGAGAGGTAAAGAATCTGTTGCAAAGCATTGCTTCTACGGTCATTGTTTCTGAAACAGCCGTCGTTTCTGACAAAATTTGGAAACAGAAACTACTCTCGGTAACAGAGGCTGCGGAATTTTTAGGAATTAAAAAAAGCACACTTTACGAATGGATCGTCCAGAAAAAGGTGCCTCATTACAAAGTGGGGAGACTGGTAAAATTCAAGCGTGAGGATTTGGAAGCCTGGCTAAAAGAGAATGGTCAGGAAGTGAAAAAAAGTTTCAATTGAATGGTGATTGTGTTATAGGGGCGCACCATGGCGATTTTTAAAAAAGGAAACAACTGGTACATCGACTATTACCTCAAGGGACGCCGCAAGAGGAAGAAAATAGGACATTCAAAAAAACTGGCCGAGCAGGTGTTGAAAAATGTCCAAGTTAAGATTGCCAAAAGAGAGTATCTCGGCATACTTGAAGAACAGAAAGTGCTTTTTGAGGAATATGGCGAGCAATATCGAGACTATGCCAAGGTCAACAAGTCTCTTTCAACCTATGAACGCAGAGACAAGATTAACATCGATCATCTGACTTCTTTTTTCAAGGGAAAGTATCTTTTTGAGATCGATGCCCAGATGATTGAGAATTTTAAGGCGACAAGGTTGGAAAAGGTCGCTCCGGCGACGGTTAACCGGGAACTTGCCTGTTTGAAGCATATGTACACCAAAGCCATTGAGTGGGGTCTGGTGAAAGAAAGTCCTGCCAAGGCGGTTAAATTGCTCAAGGAGCCTCCGGGACGGCTTCGTTATTTAATGCCGGAAGAAGTTCAACGCCTTCTGGAGTTCTGTGCCAGGCATATAAAGCCGATTGTGGTGACGGCGGTGAATACTGGAATGAGGAAATCGGAAATTCTTAATTTGCGATGGTCGGAAGTTGATTTGAAAAATAGAAAAATTATGGTAACCAATACAAAGAATAACGAGTCAAGAGTGATTCCTATCAATAGGACACTCTACCAGGAACTTTTGATGATGCCGCGAAGCAAAGGAAAGGAATATGTTTTCTCTGCCGGTAACGGGTTGCCCTTTGGCGATGTAAAAAAGGGATTTGCCTCAGCCGTGAAGAAGGCCGAAATTAAGGATTTTCGTTTTCACGATCTGAGACATACTTTTGGTTCTCACATGATGATGCAGGGGGTGAACTTGAAGACGGTGCAACAAGTGTTGGGCCATAAGGATATCAAAATGACGATGCGTTATTCCCATTTATCGCCGGAGTATGTCCAGGACGCCATGGAGCGGCTGGATACGGTATGGACACCATATGGACACCAAGGGGAAATTAAACAAAAAGAAAATAGCTATAAAGTATTGAATTAATAAGATTAGCGCCCATGGCTCAGCTGGATAGAGCGTCGGACTACGAATCCGGATGTCGCAGGTTCGAATCCTGCTGGGCGCACCAATTAAATCAAGGGGTTAGCCAATTACGGTTAGCCCCTTGTTTTCATTTGTGACCAAATTGTGACCAGTAGACTGAGAAAAGGCGTTTATTTGATTCCTTTAGGCTTTCTAATTTAAAAAAATATAAGCAGATGTTGACTCTCTCTTTCACCTACAAGTCCTCAGTGCCGGGTAGTTATCAGAATTGAAGATTACTGGTTGCAAGAAAGTCAAGAGCAAAGTGAATACATCTCGGTCGCTATATCTGCCGCCTGCCTTACATATTCTCGC